>RCNG010000739.1_pt1 | contig 15500 bp, 15 predicted proteins | sample 2041371 | NCBI WGS metagenome assembly RCNG01 (sample SAMN09708227, study PRJNA481090) | Marine sediment metagenome, whole genome shotgun sequencing project. | biome: marine sediment; feature: ocean; material: sediment; isolation source: Sewage treatment plant 1 marine sediment (STP1) ... | reverse complement strand
GCCGAGGATGGGATGCTGTCGGCGCAGGTCGAACAGGTCGACAGGTTTTGTCGGCGACAAAGCGAACACAGTTCGAGTACTATCCTGCTCAGCTTTAAGGTCCAGGTACCTGCCCGAAATTCGGTCCAGCTCGTAGTCGGTGTGAAGCCCTAGGATATTCGCGATCGGCTTCCACTTGAGGATTCGCGCATCCATGTAGAACTGGTCTCCTGCCAAGAGGAATACCGTGTCACGGCCATCAGGAAAACTCACCGATGCCTCGAACTGCTCAATATTTTTCATCAGTTCTTGGTGACGAGAGGAAACCAGCGTCTCCAGATCTCGGGCCACCTTATCATGAGTCAATTTCAACTGTTCTTCAACCTGTCGAGCGCCCTGATACGGTTGGTCCTTGACAGGTCGTCAAAAAGGGTGAAATTAACTCCGAGTCCCGCGGCCCATGTTGGCTCCAGAACCGTCAAGTCGTTCTAATAAAGTTCCCTGATCCCAAATAAATAAACCTCTGGGTAAAGTTCCGATTTCGCACCTTTCAAGTTTGCCCGGGCCTTGTCCTTTAAGGCCTGAATCTGGTCCAGAGCCGGTTGGTTTTCCAGGGCTTGATCTATAAAGAAATCTACCGGGTCAATGCCAGGGACCAGAAATAGCTGAGTAGAAGGGTTTTCAACATCGTCCGAAGCCAGAATATTGGATAGAGCGGTTCTGGCAAGGTCCAGGTCACGCCGGGAAGCCTTGAGCTCACGGTCTGCCTGGCTTTGAGCCACCTGGGCATGGAGAAGCTCAGTACGGGCAATGAACCCTTCTTCTTGCAGTCTGCGGGCTTGAAACATGTGTTGATCCAGGGTATGCTTCACCTCAGTCCGGATGTTCAAAACCTGGACCATCAGTCGAACGGCAAAGTAATATCTGGCCAATTCGGACATCAGCGTTCCGGTAGTTTGGCGCATTTTTGCCTCAGCCTCCCGGATCCCGGCATCAGCAGCGTTTTTTGCTGCTGTTATCTTTCCCCCGGTGTAAACCGGCCAGACCATATTAAGCTGAGCCTTGTAAAAGGTATCATCCTGAATTTTCTCTTTAAACGAGGGAACACTTGACGGAGGTACTGTTGGATGCATCGCAAGAATAACATCCCTTATGGGATTCATGTCCAGGTAAATCGGATCATTGATCTTCGTCCATCGTCCACTCAACGTGACCTTTGGCAGATACAGTCCCTCGGCAGCCTCTGCTTCGAACTCTTTTTGCTTGATCTCAGATCTAGCGATCTGCACGGATTCATTCCTGGTAAGCATATAATCAAGCTCTTTTGTAAAGGTCAGGTCAGAATCAGCTGCTGTCAGGGGGGCTCCTTGCAGGATCAGCAAGGACAGAAAAACACCAGCCCAAAGCGGTCTTAACATGAGCCTTGTTTGAAAATTTCCGGTTATTTTCCCGTTAAGTGGCTTGCTATTGCTTGCTTTTTTACAGCGGAATGCTTCTTTGTGCTGAAGAGTTGCACTATTAAAATATGAAAGTCCCTTTTTTTTATTATCAACATCCTTGTTCATGATCAGCCTTTTTTGTTGAACGAGTGCCCTATCAATGTCTTCCTAAAGGATTCCGGACCCAACAGAGCCAGCCTTGATTCGTTATCCTGAAAAGCGATTCCGCTCGTCGTTGATTTCATAAACACAAAACTCTATTCTTCAAACATGAGGGCGATAACATGTAATGTGGGTTGGTCCAATTTTCGAGATTCAACCATACTTGCATTATCTGTAACATTCCACAGTTTCATGTATTCTCGCTGAATGGTTAAGTTTCCACAAACAAAAAAACTCCGATATTCTTGCATTGTGCCAAAATATAGCAGAAGTTAAGGATACAAATGATATCCAAAAATCAATATCGTAAAAACATTTAAATCTATTTGTTCGAGCAGGAAAATTGTAAATTGCGTCAGTTATAATTTGAAATGATGGAATAACTCACTAACATAAATGGGAAATTAATACAATTCTAAAACATGGAGATGTTAGTGTCCTCCATCTCAGGGCATCAATCATCAATTGGCAACTAATCGAAGATTTGGGATGCAAATTATTAGGCTGCAATTGGCTCGGGAGTTGAAGATTACAACAAATTCAGAGATTGCATGTTTTTGAAGGTTTTATGATTGAACCTCAGATCAAAGAAAATCTGACGCCAGTGACCAAATCATCACTAAGCCAGCGCCATCTGTGACAGAAGGTTACTTTATGTAGTATAGGGATTTCGGAATATTAGGTTGGATTGAATTTTCATTTTGATGAATGGATAGATTTAATAAAGAAGTCACCTAAAAAGAATTTCTGCGAGGAAACTAAGATTATTCAGATTATGTCAACAAATAGATGCCACGTCAAAATCCAACCTTCTGTTACATAATCACAACCTGAGGGCTATCTTCTGGATTGATGAAATCTCCAATTTTATGCATTAGTCAATATTTGAAGATTTCTTCTGGAAGTCACAATTGGGAATTCTTCTATTTCCAGATAAACAATACAAAACGCTCGACTGTTTTCTGATCTTTCAAAACCATTTTCGTCACTGTAGAATAATGGTCGGATTACTTGCCAATAGAACCGTTTGCCTCTGGCGCATATCCATATCTATGAAATAAGTAATTTTCTAACTTAATAAGTGGCAAAATTACAGAGGCAGGTTCATTCTATTACATCTCTAATTTCTAATCTGGATCAGTTTTCGGGGGTCAAAACAGGTCGGTGTGATAAAATTCGATATATTGCGAAAAAAGATTCGCACTCTTTCAAATCTATTCTGCTCTGCAGGAGGAAGAACAAAGCTGATAAACTTTACAAAGGGTGTTATAGCTGGCTCGGCTCAGATTCATAGCCAATGGTATATTTCCTGCAAACACTTTTATAAAAGCACAAAGGGAGGCCGGAATCACGTCGCAAGGCGGATGCGTTCCGCCCGACTGGTAGCTTCGGTTTTAATAGATGGAGTGAATTTCAGATATCGTGATTATACAAAGTTCCATAAATCTGAGTTTAAGGAGGCCTATCAATGAAAATAGCAATCACTAGCTTTGGACCCAATTTAACATCGAGACTGTGCCCACGGTTTGGTAGTTGTGCATATTTTTTGGTGATTGACCCGGAGAAAATGAACTTTGAAGTTTTCGACAATAAAGACGAGTCTTCCACCGGCTGTAACGGCAGTACCGCTGCCCGGTTCCTGGTATCCAAGAAAGTTCATGCCGTGATCACCGGAAGGTGCCGACCGGAAACGTTCCAAATCCTTTCCGACGCCGGCGTCTATTTGTATTTGAACCAGTCGGGAACCGTAAAAGAGGTGCTGGGAAATTATCGTATCGGGCGCTTGCGGCGAGCAACACCGGCCCACCATAGTAATAGCGCCAGATCGGCGGTTGCAAGCTATTGATAAACAGATGAGGACTTAAAATTAGGTAAATTCTTAACAACTACGGGCGTTTTTCAATAAATAGTGAGGATAAGCCATGTCCCTTGTCATCGCAAAAAATCTGAAAAAGACTTATACTGCTGGTGATATCACCGTTAACGCCATCCAGGACGTTGATTTTTCCATCGAGTCGGGTTCTTTGGTCTCCTTTGTGGGTCCTTCCGGCAGCGGAAAATCCACCCTTTTGAATATGATCGGCTGCCTCGACCCCCCTACTGAAGGATCTTTGCAGGTGGTAGATAATGATATCACCCGTTTTGATCGCAGGGAAGCCGCTCTTTTCCGGGGTAAGAATATCGGTTTTGTGTTTCAGGACTTTAACCTGATCCCGGTCCTCACCGTTTTCGAGAATGTGGAATACCCCTTGCAGATGGTGCAGAACTGGCCCACCACCAAACGCCGGCAGCGGGTTCAGAACCTGCTGGAGGCTGTGGGGATGGCGGACCAGGGCAACAAATACCCGAACCAGATATCGGGCGGCCAGAAACAGCGGGTCGCCGTTGCAAGAGCCCTGGTCACCAATGCCAAACTGGTTCTGGCCGATGAACCCACTGCCAACCTGGACAGGAAGACGGCTACCCGCATCATCGCCCTGATGAAAAAGATGCGGGACGAGTTTGACACAACCTTTATCTTCTCGACGCATGATCCCAGAGTCGTCAAAAATGCGGAAATCATCCATACCCTTGAAGATGGCAGGCTGATAAAAAGCGAGACAGGCAATGGAGGGCATCATGTTTAATATTTTACAGTTAGCGGCCCGCAATCTCAAGCGCTATAAACGACGAACGTTTCTGACAGCCATGCTGATCACACTGGGTGTGGTTGCCGTGCTCCTGTTTGTTTCCATATCCGGTTCTTTCAAAACCATGATGATCAGCCAAATCACCGATTCCATGCTGGGCCATCTACAGATCCATCGCAAAGGCTACCTGGCCTCCATCGACAGCCTGCCCTTGAATCGCAACCTCAATGCCAAACAGCTTGCAAAGATTGAGCAGGTTCTTGCCGGGGAAGATGCTGTAGATACCTATTCCATGCGAATCAAGCTGGGCGCCATGTTCAGCAATTTTGCCGAAACCACGAATATCCGCTTGAATGCGATTTTGCCTGAACAGGAATTGAATACCGTCCCCCTTCTCGCCAAAAGGGTTATCCAGGGTCAGGCGGCAGGCTTGATAGAAAAGGGTGAAATTTTAATCCCGGAATTGATTGCCAAGGGAATGAAAGTCAAAGTCGGTGACGCCATTGTGCTGGTTGCCAACAATAAGGATGGATCTGTGAACGGATTGTCCCTGAAGGTTCGCGGCATTCTCGAGGGTATCTCCGGGCCGGGAGGACGCGACGGGATCATCCATTTGGAAGATGCCAAAACCTTGCTGCGCATCACCGAGATGGAAATCAGCGAGATAGCCATTCGCCTGAATAATATGGATCAGCTCCCTCAAATCTACGAAGACCTTAACACGAAACTAGCGTCCATAAAAAATCAGCAGGGTCAACCGGTTTTTGAAGTGCACACCTGGGAAAAGCTCTCTCCTTTTTTCAATATCGCCAAGATGATCGACCTGATGACTTTATTCATAAGGATCATGCTGGTTGCCATCGTGCTGGTCAGCATCATGAATGTAATGATCATGGCCGTTTATGAGCGCATCAATGAAATCGGCACCATTGCAGCTATCGGCACCCTGCCGACAAAGATACTGGGAATTTTTGTTGTCGAAGGCTTTTTGCTGGGCATATTGGGTACGGCCATCGGTACACTTATCAGCCTCATTGCCATTGCGACCATGAATGCCTCCCAGATCAGTTTCGATTTTGGCAGGCAGACCGGCTTGCTCCTGGCACCCACCATCTCGGCCGGGGAGGTGGTGGTCGTTGTGTTAACGGTCATCGGGATAGCGGTGGTGGCCAGCCTACAACCGGCATACAAGGCTGCAAAAATGGATCCGATCGCTGCCCTGCGGCATATATAATAAAGGATTATCTAAAAAAGAGTTGATTAAAGTAAATTATGAGCTCTGAGTGAACAATCACACATAAATACAGATTGGGGGCCAAATAAAATGACGAGCAAACAAATACTTACAGGTTATGGGGTCTTAACCGTTTCTTTCTTTTTTGTCTTTCTGCTTTTGTTTGCGATGCCGGCAATTGCCCTGGACGGCAATGCCATCCTGATACAGGTGGACAGAAATCTGCAACCTGAATCTTACGAGATGTATCGGAAGCTTATCAACATTGAACCAGATGGGGACAAGAAAGAATTTGTCCTCTACTCGGTAAAAAAGGGCCAGGAAAAGATGGTGGCCCTTTTTCTATCTCCGGCCAGCGAAAAGGGACGATCGACCCTGCGTCTGGGTGAAAATATGTGGCTCTATATCCCGAGTGTCGGTAAGCCTATCAGGATCACCAGCCTGCAGTCAGTGGTAGGGGGTGTTTTCAACAATTCTGACATTCTTCGACTTGATTACAGCTCGGAATATAATGTGAAGTCTATCCAGGAAAATGGGAATCATTATCTTTTGGAGCTGAAAGCCAAAACCGCTTTCATCGCCTATGACCGTCTGAAGATGCTTGTGGACAAGGAGCGCATTGTGCCCATGACCATAGAATGTTATACCGCCAGCAACATGCTCATCAAAACCCTGTACTATAAACTGTCCAAAGATTTCGGAAACGGCATTATCCGGCCGTCTGTTCTGGAAACGGATAGCCCGCTTTATAAAGGGTACAAATCCGTCATGATTTATGCCAAAATCAATAAGAAAGAACTGGCGGATGAGATCTTTTCCCTGAACTATCTGCCGAAAGTAGCCGAGCTGCGATGACATGCAAAAACAGGTGCCAGGTTTTCTATTTTGCCTTATTTCATTTCTCTATTTATTTCCCCTGATCTCTCCACCGATTGTATACGCAGACGACGACTACAGCTTTGATCTGGAGGCGTTTGAGAAAAAACCGCTCGAATGGGGGGGATACCTTGAACTGAAGTGGGAGCACATGAACCTGAACCGTGACGGTGCCTTCTACCTGCTCAAGTACTACGAGGACCCCCGTGAAACCCTAAACCACCTTGGCACCACACTCCAGTTTGACGGCAGCTTTCAAAAGGAAAAGGTATCTATCAACTGGGTTCTGCAGGCTACCGCCTGGCAGGACGAGGTGGAATCGGATGAGACCACTGATGTTTTTGAAACTTTTGTCCGTCTCAAACCAACGCCCCTTGCGACCATCAATATAGGAAAAAAAACCTATAAATGGGGTAAGGGTTATGCCTGGAACCCGGTGGGTGTTGTCGAGCGGCCAAAAGACCCCAACAATCCCGAAGAAGCCCTCGAAGGGTTCACGGGGGTCGAATTAGACCTGATAAAGAGTTTTTCCGGTTCATTGCAAACTGTCGCTCTCACCACAGTCTTCATACCGGTCACCGAGGAAATTAATGACGATCTTGGTAGGGATACCGGGGATAATTTCGCAGTTAAACTGTATTTGCTTTACAAGGATACGGATATCGATCTGATCTGGTTCGAAGGGGACAGCCGTCCCACGAAATACGGTATTGACTTTGCAAAGAATCTCGCCACGAATTTTGAAATTCATGGCGAACTGATTTATATTCCGGAACAGGAAAAGAAAGTCCTGTCTTCGGACGGCTCCATCGACACCCAAAAGACTGCTGCCGCCACCTACCTACTGGGATTACGCTACCTCACGGAAAGCGACCTGACGACGATCATCGAATTTTATCATAACGACAACGGGTATACGGAAGCGGAAATGGATCGATTTTTTCAATTCGTTGACAACGCGTATGACGTGTTCAATACCACCGGTAACGATGCTTTGCTCAAAAGGGCTCAAGATTTGAACAAAGGAGAGTACGGCCGGCCTCAGGCATGGCGAAACTACATTTACCTTAAAACTACCCAGAAAGATCCCTTTAACCTGCTCTACACGACAGCCGGACTCACCGCCATCATCAATGTCGACGACAAGAGCTACTCTATGAGCCCGGAGATCACCTACACCGGCTTTACGAACTGGGAATGCCGACTCCGATTCACATACTTAGACGGTAGCAGTTTGACGGAGTATGGTGAAAAGCAAAATGAGAGCAAAGGTGAATTAAGGGTTCGTTTCTTCTTCTAACCTGCGTTTCCCAGGGCGGATCAGGGAATATCTCGAGGTTAGGGTATTTAGACCCGTTTCTATCGTTTGCTCATCCAATCTTCTGTTACATAATCACAACCTATGACCGAACGCAGACCTTGCTTTAATCACTTATTTTTCGGCAAGGCTCATTGGCCCCTCCTGCCCGCCTGGCAAGCCGTTAGCGTTTGATTCGTCAGGTAGAGCAGTATGAACCACTTATGATAGAGTGCTTAGTTCCCTTGGCTATCCATTTCAAGAATCTTTGCATAAACGTGAATTTACTAACTTCTTGCTGAAAGGACCTACGCTTTGGCGCTAACATATCTTCAGGATTGTTTTTACTGCTAATTTCAAAATTGAGCTAAATCTCAAAATACGTTTTCTCAAATTTTCAAATCAGTTTGTCTAAAATTATTTAAATGAGATTGCTTCGAATTGAATATTTATCTCCAGGATTATTTTGAACCATCTATTTTTCTGGTTCAAAAGAACAATTCCCATTGAAACGGAACATCAGATACAGCTGCGCACCTGACCGATGTGGTGGGTTTTGGCTCAATTATCGATCGCATTTAGATCAATGGGCTGGATTGGGGGCGGGAGGATTTTACCCCGGGTTTTGCCGAGTCGGAGCCGACACCAGAGAATGGCAATGGCCATGCCCTCGGTAAAAAGTTCTATTCTCACGAGGTGCTTCACGAAAAATTGATGAACCTGATGATATAGCCTGTATCTTTTCCATGCTTCAGTTTGAAAAATCTCTCAATTTTTCTTCGCAAAACTTCTAATTTTCCTTCCCGATAAGCAGCATCACACACTCACCAAATTCTAACCAATTGATTTTATTCTTTTAGTCATCCATGGCATCCCCTGGCATGCTTTATGCTAATTGTCAGAGTAGAAACACGATGATCGCCAAAGATACTATAAATTCATGGAGGTGACGATATGTATAAGACCATTCTGGTTCCGCTTGACGGCTCCAAACGAGCTGAAAATATATTGAGACATGTGGAACAGTTGGCATTCCACTACAATGCAAACATCATTTTTCTGCAGGTGATCAAACCGCCCACGATGCCCGGCTATACCGTTCCCAACCCTGAACTCTACGAGAGGCTAATTGAGGACAAGCTACGTGAGGCAAAGAAATACCTGGATGGCCATAAGGGGCAATTTATGGAAAAAAATATTAAATCAAAATCAAGGGTGGCATCCGGATCCGTGGTTAAAGAGATCCTTCGCGCGGCTGAACAGGAAAACGCTGATCTCATCGCCATTTGCAGTCACGGCCGCGGGGGTTTGTCACGATTGTTTTACGGCAGTGTGGCATCCGGTGTACTGAACCGGGTAGACCGTCCGTTGCTTGTCATTCGTGCCCGTCAGCATAGCGGGTAAGGATATTTTATCACGTTTCTTCGGCGATAAGCCGACAAAAAATCATGTGAAAGGAGAAAAGAAATGAAAATTGCTGTTTCATCCACAGGACCAACACTCGAGGACAATGTCGATCCCCGATTCGGAAGATGTGCATATTTTATAATTGTCAATCCGGCCACCATGGAATTTGAAGCACTGCCCAACACCAACGCAGAACTTGGAGGTGGTGCAGGAATCCAGTCGGCCACGTTGGTAATGGAAAAGGAGGCGACGGTAATATTGACCGGCAGCTGTGGTCCCAATGCCGTTCAGGTCTTAAAACAAGGAAGTGTCCATGTCGTAACCGGTGTCAGTGGAATGGTAACCCAGGTGGTTCAGCAATATGCAGCCGGTTCTTTAAAAACTTCTAACACCGCACCAGCAGCAGGTCGTCTTTCAGGTGGTGGTGGCCGCGGTATGGGTGGTGGTGGTGGCCGCGGCATGGGCGGTGGTCGTCGTTCCTGATTTTTAGGTATCGACTGAAGGGTCACGCAGCCGCATAGCAGATGTATCAAACCACCGGGGGAGTCTTGTCGCTTTGGATGTGTTCAGGCATAGTGCCGCAGAAAGAGCGGGCATCGAAAAGGGCGATGTGATCCTGAAAGTCGATGATGTCCTCACCAATATTTATGATTGTGAGTATCTTCTGGAAAATCACTTGAGATGTCCATCCTATACAGAAGTCACGCTGATCATATGGCGATGCAGCACCAAAGAAAAGTTGGTCCTAAAAATCATGCGGGAACCGACAATCTATTAGGTTTTGAAAACAACAAAAAGGAGGCAAACCATGTATAAAAAAATTCTGGTCCCATTGGATGGATCAAAAAGGGCTGAAAAAATTCTTCCCCATGTGAAAGATCTGGCGCTCCACTACAAGTCTAAGATTATTTTTCTAATGGCAGTACAATATTTCTATGCGGCTGCCGTTGAAGGTTCATTTGCTGAATTCAGCGAAATAGAATTCAATGCCCAACTGGAAAAAGCCGAGTCTTACCTTAAAGGTGTTATTAAAACGCTTCGTCAAAAGGATATCAAGACGCAAACGGTTGTTGCTATGGGACCGGCAGCAGAAAAAATTATCCAGATTGCCGAAGAGAAGAATGTTGACCTGATAGCGATGGCAAGTCACGGCCGTGGTGGGCTCACCCGTGTTTTTTACGGTAGTGTGGCATCGGGGGTACTGAACCGGGCAGACCGTCCCCTGCTTGTCATTCGATCTCGTAAAGAAGAATAAATTTGAAACAAAGAGAAAGGCGCCAGGCTCTGCCAGTTAGCGTTCGTGGCAAGGAAATATCGTATGGCTATCAATTTTCATATATTTAAACACAAAACCGCAGACACTCTTCATATCAAGCTCACCGGTGACTTTGATGGAAGTTCAGCATCTGAGCTTGTCAATTTTTTGGCAAACAACCAGAACAAGTTCTATCAGATATTTATCAACACTACGGATCTGAGCAGCATCTATCCCTTTGGAATGGAGGTGTTGCAGCATAGATTGCTGGAAATCGGGGATCAGGGAGGGAACATGATTTTTATTGGGGAGAATATCAGGCAGTCCTTGAACTGAAAAGATAGGTCAACAAGGAGGTGCAATATGTCAAAGCTCAAATCAAGCCAGAAGATCAAAAAACGAAAGGCAACATTTTCAATCCAGTTACCAGATGCTCAAGAGGTGTACCTGGCTGGAACCTTCAACAATTGGAACCAAAAAAAACACCCCATGCATCAGAAAGAAAACGGGACATGGGAGAAAACAGTGATGATTCCTCCCGGGATGTACGAATATAAATTCCTGGTTGATGGTCAATGGGAAAAAGATACCCAAAATTGTTTGACCTGCCTGAATTGCTTTGGAACAAAAAACAGTGTTTTTGATTTCACACGCACGTAAAAAGTTTATTCATTTAAGATGGATGAAAGCAGATTTTTCATCCTGCAGCTCATAAACCTTGACCGGAAAAATATCCACACACTCACCACAGTTGTCATTGTCTACAATGACTTCATACATTTTATTGCTTCTTTTGGCTTTGTTTCTTCTACCGACAAAAAGTTCTTCTCAAGCTTTCCGAAGATCGATCTTCAATTCATATTCACTGACCCCTAACACTTTTTGACGCTTGAATCCTAGCTTTTCCCCAAGGCCAACATTTGCGTATTTTCCGACAGCACAACGCCGTGTACTCTTTCGAGTCCACGATTCCCGGCTATGGACAAACACTTTTGCAGCAATGCCGCGCCAATACCCTTGCCGTGCCATTCATCAGCTACAACGATGGAAAATTCAGCCTTTGTGAGATTTCTTTCAGAAATGATTCTGGCGACTCCGATCATTTTTTCCTGGGATGGAGCGTCCATGAAGGCCACCAATGCAATTTCACGATCATAGTCGATCTGGGTAAAACGAACAAGCATGCTGTGGGACAGATGTTTCATCGGTGTAAAAAAGCGCAGATAAACACTCCTGGGTGAAAGCGCATCGAAAAGCGCTGCCAGCAAGGGCGCATCTTCCGGTCGAATGGGTCTTATAAACAGATCCACGCCCATGGTGGTTTGGATATGCTCTTCAAATTGATCCGGATAAGGACTGATGACCAGATGATGGGGTGCTGTTTTCTGAGATGATTTTAGAAGGATCCGGGCATCCACCGCACAAACTATATCCCCTTTGATAAAAAGAGGGTTGATATCGAGTTCATCAATTTCAGCAAAATCGGTTACCAGCTGTGACAAACGGATCAGTATCTCTTCAAGCAATTGAATATTGGCTGGTGGAAAAGACCTGTAACCTTTCAGCAACTTGAAAAGTCTGGTTTTTTCCATGAGCCTTCCGGCCAATAGACGATTTAAGGGTGGCAGGGCAATGGCACTATCTTGAAGGACTTCCGTCAGGACACCTCCCATCCCAAAAAGTATGCTGGGCCCAAAATCCCGATCGTTTTTTGCGCCAACGATGATTTCATGATCCGGATGATTGAGCATGGGTTGGATGGTGACTCCCTGGATCTTCGCCTTGGGATTGTAGGCTGTTGCATTTTGTAGAATATTCTCATAAGCCTCTAAGACTTCCTTTTCATTTTTTATATCAAGACAGACACCCTTGGCATCCGATTTGTGGGTAATGTCCCGGGAATTAATTTTCATGACAACCGGAAAACCCAAATCCTCAGCTATCTTGATGGCATCTTCTCTTGTTGCGGCATTTTCAATTCGGTTCACAGGAATCCCATATAATGAAAGCAGTTTTTTAGATTCCGGTTCACTCAACATATGATTGCCCCTTTTAAGGAACTCATGGATCATATATTTTGCTGATATTCGATTAAATTCCAACTTTTTGTGAACTCTGGATGGAATCTGTTGGAGTATCTGCTTGTTTTGTGCGTCACGATAAATATCGACAAATGCGCGCACGGCCCGCTCTGGTGTGTCGAATGTGGGGATACTAGCTTGATTGAATACATCCCAGCCCTTCTGCATATTCAATCCACCTACCCAGGATGTGAAAATGGGTATGGTCTTGTCTTTGAGAAGATCCACCAGGGAAAGAGCCAGTTCGGTAGTGTCGGTGAGGGCCTGAGGCGCGGCCATGATTAAAAGTCCATTTACTTCTGATGCGTTCAAACAAATGCTGACCACTTTTCGGTATGTTTCCGGTGTGGCATCACCGAGCATGTCGATGGGATTTCTCTTGCTCCAGTATGGTGGGAGAACCAAGTCTATCTGCTGGACCGTTTCCGGGCTTAATTCAACAAGTTCCAGGCCGTAGTCGTCCAGGCAGTCCATGGCTATAACACCCAATCCGCCGGCATTGGTGATAACCAAAAGACCGGCGCCCTTAGGCCTGGGTTATTTAGACAACATTTCTGCACAGTCAAAAAGTTCTTCAAAGGTTTTCACTCGTAGAATGCCGGCTCTTTCAAAAGCCGCGTCATAAACTGCATCCTCCCCTGCCAGTGCTCCCGTATGTGAAGCCGCTGCCAATGAACCTGCTTTTGTCCGCCCAGCTTTTAATGCGATGATGGGCTTTAAACGGGATACGGCACGCGCAGCACTCATAAATTTTCTGAAATGTGTGAGACTTTCCACATACATCACAATACTTGTCACATCACGTTCACCACCCAGGTAGTCAATCATGTCACCAAAATCGACATCCAATGTGTCTCCAAGACTCACGAAGTGGCTGAACCCGATCTTTTCTTTGAGCGACAAATCCAGAATTGCCGTACAAATAGCCCCACTTTGAGAAATAAATGCCATCTTCCCAGGCAACGGCATCGTCTTTGCGAAACTGGCATTTATCTTGTCACGCGTGCCGAGTATGCCCACGCAATTTGGGCCGATGATACGCAAGTTAGAGTTTTCTGCTTCTTTTTTTATGGCAGCCTCGATCTTTTTGCCTTCCTCTCCGATCTCTTTCCCGCCGGCAGAGATTATGCATGATGGCATGCCCTACACTGCCCTTTCTTTCACTTGCACCAACCACCGCTATAGATTTTGGATGAAAGATTTTATCCAGATTATTGACACTCATATCTCAAATCCCCTAGGTAAGCTGACTCAATATAACTGGCTTATCGTATTATCCAAATCGAGCGATCACGCGCCAGATGGATAAGCTTGTTGGTTACCCTGCCGATAAAGAACTCTCGCACACGCGATCGCCCCTTTCTCCCCATCACAATGGTCCCGAAATCGTACTGCCGGGCCTCCTCTGCAATGGCCTTAGCCCGGCTGCTCTTGCCGATGATCATCTTGGTAGAAATTGATTTTGATTTAAACCCGGCGCTGATCAACTTTTTCGTGGCAAGATAAAATGACGATGTCATTTCTTTTTTAGCGGCTGTGGTGAATTCTTTCGATGGCCTTATCGAAGCCGTCTCCGGCAACCTGAGTTCACCCTCTCGGATCACATGCAGCAGTTCCACTTCATAATCAAAATTGCCCAGGACAGAGCCCACAAAATCTACCGCTTGCATGGCATCCTGAGAACCATCGAATCCCATCAGGATTCGATGACCCGGAGGTTTCTTGCCCACTAAAATCAATGGTATGAACACGATTTTGGCCAATAGCTTAGAAGCAATGCTGCCTAACACAACACCTCGTAAGCCAGTGATACCCCGCCGTCTGGTAACCACAGCAGTATAGCCATTCCGAGCTTCCTGAATAATGTCTCTTGCGATTCCTTTTCTCCGATTCTGAATTTTTGTTTCAATGGATTCCATGGGAAAGCCCGATTTTTCCAACAGGCCTTTGGCTCTTTCCATGTAAACCCGAATCAATTTTTTCTGACTCAATTCCCAGGCCCTGGCTTGTTTGGCAACGGCCCTGCTACTGACATTTCTTTCCAGGTCCCAGTAACTTTCCGGTACCGAGCTGAAGACGTGAAACAAAACAATCCGCATCCTGTGAAAAGGATCATTTCTAGCGATATATTTCACTGTGTTAATGGCGCGATCTGATCCATCAACTGGCACCAGTATTTTTTCTTGTGATTTTTTTCTCATTATATCTACTCCCACCTAGGTTATCTTATCTGGAAAAAATTCTCGCCGGTTTTCGCGCTGGTCAATCAGGTAAAGCAATGATGCTTTTTCCTCGAGTCTTTTTTGGAGAGATGCCAGGCGCTGTCGATCAATATAGCGCATACGGATATACACCATTCGAAAGCCTTCCGGGACCTTGTCGTAAGAAGATAGGATGCTGACCATCTGTCCACCAAACTCTCTGATAACATCAGCCAGCTCCTTTATGGTTCCCGGATTGTCTTTGGTTTTGAATGCAAACTGGATTCCCCCGGCGTGAATACCCGTCAGCGAAATAAGCACCCGGAAAAGATCCGTCTGGGTAATCACGCCCACGACCAACTCATTTTCATCAACCACCGGAGCTCCTGAAATTTTATTGCTCAGAAGTAGTTCGGCTGTTTCTTCAACTGTCCAATCCATTGGCACCGCAATGGGATTCCTGGTCATGATGTCTTTAATTTTAATTTTCATCAAAAGGTATAATAGCTCATGAATCTCCAGACTGGTGGCATCCGATGCCGATGCGCGCTTCAGGTCCCGGTCTGTGATGATCCCCACCAGTTTACCCTTTTTGACCACAGGCAGAATTCGTATGCGATGTTGTTGCATGATGGCTGTTGCATCCTGCATGGAATTATCGACACCTATGCTTATGACATTTTTACTCATCCAATTCTTTACCAACATGATGACCTCCTGTCTTTTAACGCCTTCGTCCCCGACGATTTAATGACTCTCTGTTTTATGCTCCTGGAGCGCATTTGAATAATGGTTTGCAGTCAATCGAGTCAGACATGCTAAAATGGTTTTTGATGTAAACGGTTTTGGAATAAGATCCTGCGCGCCCGCCAATTGCTTCATCTAAATCCGTCCGTAATTCCAGGGCCTTTTTTCTCATGGCTCCCGGCTTGATCATCG
>RCNG010000737.1_pt1 | contig 15508 bp, 19 predicted proteins | sample 2041371 | NCBI WGS metagenome assembly RCNG01 (sample SAMN09708227, study PRJNA481090) | Marine sediment metagenome, whole genome shotgun sequencing project. | biome: marine sediment; feature: ocean; material: sediment; isolation source: Sewage treatment plant 1 marine sediment (STP1) ... | reverse complement strand
TCGAGGCCGGCCACCGCGGCTTCGAGCATCGCCTCCCCACCGTTCACATGCGCCGTAACCCACCTGGCACCGTGTTCTCCGAGCCGTCGTGCTGCGGCCTGCACCTGCGACGGAATGTCGTTGAGCTTCGCATCGGCGAACACCGGCTTGCCCAGGCCGACCAGGGCAGAGATGAGGATTGGGCCCGGCCCGTGCAGCAGACCGAGGCCAATCTTGAATCCCACGACATGTTCGGCCACCTGTTCGGCGAGTGAGACGGCCGATTCCGCGTTCGGCACGTCGAGTGCAACGATGATGCCCTTCACCACGGTTCGGCCGCTCCCACCAATTCGCGCACCGACGATATTCCGTGCTTCGTCATGTACCGCTCCACTTCCTTGATGATTCGCTTCCCGACGCGTGGTTCGGCGAAGTGCGCCGTCCCGACTGCCACTGCGGAGGCGCCCGCGAGAAAATACTCCACCACATCGGCTCCGGTCCGCACTCCCCCGCACCCCAGAATCGGGATGTCGGGATGGGCCTGGGCCACTTCCCACACACACCGCAGCGCGATCGGCTTGATCGGTGTCCCCGAGTAGCCGCCAACCACGCCGCTGAGCCTCGGGCGCCGGGTCTCGACGTCGATTCCTGCGCCCCAGACGGTGTTGGTGAGCACCACCCAGTCGGCGCCGGCGTCACGCACCGACGCGGCGATAGCGGCGATATCGATGGCGTTCGGAGAGAGTTTGGCACCGATCGGGAGCGATGTGGCAGTTCGCACCGCTCGCACAACGGCTGCGGCAGCTGAAGCATCGAGGGCGAAGAGGTGGCCGTCATCCAGATTCGGACACGACAGGTTCACTTCGATCGCCGCTACGCCCGCCGCTTCGAGTCCCACCGCGACATCGGCGAATCCGCGTGCGTCGTGCCCAACCGCCGAGCCCCAGACCGGCACCCCGACGCCGGCAAGCATCGGGCCAATGGTGTGCTTCCATGCCTCGATCCCCGGGTTCTGTATGCCGATGCCGTTCAACATGCCGGAACCCACCGACGTCAGGCGAGGCGGGGTGCGTCCCGGCCACGGTTCGGGAGAAACCGACTTGGCGACCGCGGCACCGTAGACCTCGAAGTCGGCGACGCCGCTGAAATCTACGACCGATCCGACGGTTCCTGCCGCCGCGACGATTGGGCTCCGCAGAGCAACGGGCCCAAGCCTCGAACGAATGTCGACGGTCCTTCGCTTCATCGGTCCCTCCGGCGGCTCCGCTTGTCGATCCTCATGCACCTCCGCCCACAGGCGCACCATCAAGGGCCGTCACGGCACCTCGATAGATCGTCGCCAGCGCCTTGCCTCGCAGCTCGAGGCCGAAATACGGGCTGTTCTCCGAACGGGACACGGTCGTGGACGGCTTCCACATGGCCTCGGGATCGAAGACCATGAGATTCGCCGGGTGCCCGACCTCCAAGGGCAGCCCTTGTCCTTCGATTCGGCCGATGCGCGCCGGGGCGATCGACAGCCGGTCGTAGAACCCCGACTGGTCGAGGTCGGTGTATGTGTTGACCACTGAGGCCGCCCACTCAAGACCGATGACGCCGTTCGGCGCATGCTCCCACGGCACCTCGTCCTCATGCCCCGCGTGGGGCGCGTGATCGGTTCCGACGACGTCGATTGTTCCGTCTTCGAGCCCACGACGAAGCGCATCGCGGTCTTCCGTCGATCGGAGCGGTGGCATCATCTTGTAGACGGGATCGGTGCCTTCGGCGGCGTGATGGTCGAATGCGAGATGATGGGGCGTCACCTCCGCCGTCACCGGAAGACCCTGTGCTTTCGCCGCTGCGACCATCGCGACGCCGGTGGCCGTCGACATGTGCTGGACGTGATAGGCCGCACCGGTGACCTCAACGAGACGCAGGTCGCGAGCAATGATCACATCGTCGGCAGCCGACGGAATCCCGTACATGCCGAGGAGCGAGGACACGCTTCCCTCGTGCATGTGGCCGCCGCGCGACAATCCAGCGTCGACCGCGTGCTGCGAGATAACGCCGCCGCGCGCGGCAAGGTAATCCATCGCTTGACGGAGGAGTCCTGCATCGGCGACAACGTCGCCGTCGTCGGAGAACACCCGTACTCCGGCCGCCCAGAGCTCGTCGAGATGGGCAAGTTCGCGTCCGGCTCGTCCCTTCGTGACCGCGCCGGCCGGAACAACATCGACAAGCCCCACCTCGGCGCCTCGGGTCGCGACGTATCGTGCAAGGTGGCCCGAGTCGGTCGCAGGATCGGTGTTCGGCATCACAACGACGGCGGTGTACCCGCCGGCGGCTGCAGCTCGGGAACCGGTGGAGATGTCTTCCTTCCACTCCAGCCCAGGCTCACGAAAGTGTGCGTGCAGGTCGACGAGTCCGGGGCCGACCCACGCGCCGGCACAATCGATGGATTCTGATCCCTCGAGCCCCGACCCGATTTCAGCGATCCGGCCGCCGGCGATGCCAACGTCAGCGTTGCGGATTCCGTCTGAGGCAAGGACCAGACCTCCCTCGAGAATCAGGTCATTCATCCTCTTCACCTCCGAGCAGTCGGAAAAGCACGGCCATTCGGACCGCGACTCCGTTGAAGACTTGATCGAGTATCAGGGCACGCGGATCATCGGCAACCACCCCTTCGATCTCCACGCCCCGGTTCATGGGACCGGGGTGAAGCACGATCGCCTCGGGCTTGAGTCGATCGAAACGCTCCCTGGTGATCCCATACCGCGATGTGTACTCGGACAACGACGGGAACACCGAAGCCCCGCCCCGTTCGGCCTGAACTCGCAGCACGTAGACGACGTCGAGCTCTCCGAGCACATCATCGATGTCCTCGGTCACCGCTGCGGGAAAGACCTCGGGCACCACCGGTAGAAGCGTTCGCGGAGCGATCATCGTGACGTCTGCGCCGAGGGCTGCGAACGCCTGGGTGTCGGACCGGGCAACCCGTGAGTGCCGGATATCTCCGACAATCCCGATCTTCAACCCGTCGAGCGTTCCAAAGTGCTGACGGATCGTGAGTGCATCGAGCAGTGCCTGGGTCGGGTGCTGGTGTGCGCCATCGCCCCCGTTGAGGACGGGTTGCTCGATCCACTCTGCGATTCGCCAGGGAGCGCCGGTCGCCGTGTGCCGCACGACCATGGCGTCGGTTCCCATGGCTTTGATCGTGAGCACGGTGTCCTTGAGGCTCTCACCCTTCGACAGCGACGACGTTCCCGGTGAGAACGACATGGTGTCGGCGCTCAGCGCCTTCGCGGCCTTCTCGAAGGACATCTTCGTGCGTGTGGACGGCTCGAAGAACATCGTGGCGACCGTCTTGCCCCGCAAGGCAGGGACCTTGGGAATTGGCCGGTGGAGCACGTCGACAAACTCGTCTGCGTCGTCGAGCAGCCCGGTGAGGTCGTCACGGGTGAGGCCTTCGATCGTCAGGAAATGGTTCATGCATCCTCCCGTGATTCGATGACGACTTCGTCGATGCCGTCGCGTTCGACGAGGCGCACGGTGACGCGCTCGCTGCGCGATGTCGGGACGTTCTTGCCGACGTAGTCGGGTCGGATGGGGAGCTCGCGGTGGCCGCGATCGACGAGTGCGGCGAGTTGCACGCGATTGGGCCGTCCGAGATCGGCGAGCGCGTCGAGTGCAGCCCGGATCGTGCGACCGGTGTAGAGCACGTCGTCGACGAGGACCACGGTCCTGCCGCCGAGGGCCGTTGGGATCTCCGTTGCTCCGAGTGCGCGCTTGGGCCGGCGATCGAGGTCATCTCGATACATGCCGATGTCGAGGCTGCCCCAGGCCACGGATGCCCCTTCGATCACCTCGAGCTCCATCGCGAGGCGCTCGGCGAGCGGCACGCCGCGGGTCTGAATGCCGAGGAGTACGACATCGTCCGACCCTTTGTTGCGCTCCAGTACTTCATGGGCGATCCGCCGGATGGCCCGATCGACGTCGTCTGAGTCCATCACACGCGCCATGTGACCGACCTCCAGACATGAAAAAAGCGGTCGACGGTCCTTTCGGATTCGTCACCGCAGTGGGCGTTGTTCATGAACGCTCCTTCCTTCCCGGTCTCACAGGACCGACTTAAAGGGTTCGGATGTTGTCGCAAAGACCGTACTCGCGGGGGGGTACAAGAGCAAAGACCACGGCGCGCAGCGGAGTCTTCGCCTCCCCCAAAGAGTTGTGCGGATTGGGGTCATTGCTAAGGGGTGTGGGGGAGGCGCGACCATCCGGCCGAAGGCCAGAGCGGAGGCGACCGCCTGGGAGCATGTGCCCCGTAAATGAGGTCGCGCGCGATGCCCCCTCTGCGGAGAAGCATCAGCTCGTCCGCGTCTCCCCCACGTCCGTGGGAGAGACGAAAGCCTCTCGAGTCTCTTGCGTTGTGCTCTACCCGATTCGGGTGGTGGCACAGGGGTACCGCGCGGTAGTATCGCGATGGGGCAGGGTCAGGAAGGCCGACACGAGAGGGGTTGCGAACAATGATCACACCAGTCAACGATGCAGTGAAAGCGGTCTTCGATCTGTACAACACCATGACCGACGATCTTGCAGCAGCGCACGGCACGGCGCAGTTCGAGCAGCGCACCGTCGACGATGGGTGGGACCAGATCTCCGAACGAGTCGTATCGGCCGACGCTCTGCTCGACGACTTGATCCACGAGAAGGCGACCCGGGGTCAACACCGCCACGCCCGCGCAACCAAGAGCGCCCTCACCGAACTGCACAACGCGTTGAACGAGCGCGCCGAAGCGCAGACCTCCTATTTGAGCCTCGAGGCGACGGCCAAGCAGACCATCGACGATGGCGGTTCGGCCGACCTCATGGGACTCGACATGGCTCGCGAGAGGGCCTCAAAGGCCCAGCAGCGCATGGCCTCTGACGGATCAACGCTGCTCTACGACCTCGAGAACCTGAACGAAGACCTGAAGGCTTAGGCGGCCATCACAGAATCGGCCGCTATCGGTGCCCGTCTGTGACGCGATAGACAACTGAGTTGCCGACCTTGTCGACCGGCGCAATCACATCAGCCTTCTTCAGGCAGTAGGCCGCCTGCTGGGCTGCGCGTCGGCGCCGGCCCAACCTCTCGGCGAGATCCGCGGTCGTGAACGTATCCGGCAGATCGTCCGGAATGAGTCGCCCGAGGTCTCCCCCACTTCGGAATTGAAGCGAGTCAACAACCTCGACGAGGCGGCGCTCGACGACCGCCCAACCCTTCCGGCTCCAGGGCCCGTTCGGATCGAACCGCCGGAGCTCCTCCTCGCGTGTCAGGAGCACTTCAATCTCCAGTCCTTCGTGGGCCATGAGCTCAGGGAAGCTGACCAGCTCGGCGAAGAGGTCGAGGGCACTGCCGTGTTTTGGCGATAGGCGCCGGCTGAGGACCAGGTGCTCGGCATCGATCTTGACGATCCACCTGTCGACCGGGATCGGATGCACGATGCGGATGCGATGGCCGAGATCGAGAAGGGCCACAAGCTTTCGCTTCATCGAGGAGAACCCCCGGGTCTGAATCTCCACCAGCAGGTCCCCCCGCACCAAATCGATCACGAACCCATCGACCGGCTCCTCGATGCGATCACCGGGTCGGGAGTACCAGCGTTTCAGAGAGGCGTGGAGTGGCTTCTCCCTCAAGGTTCCGATCTGAGGCACGGCATCTGACACAAGACGCATCGTAGGGCACAGCCGTCCCCGCTCGAATGACCCGGGCTGAGCTGTAAGTGAGTCGGAAACGCCACCTCATATCGCTGATCGTTCGTGTCCACGGGTGCTGTGAGACGAGCGCTTCCAAGCAGGGCCAATGTGTGCGACCAGTGAGCGCCCCCGAACTCGGAGACCCCCACGTGGATCGCAGGGCCCTCATCCGCAAGTACCGCGAAACCCCTCGACCGGCGGGGGTGTACCGGGTGACCCATCTCCGCACCGGGCGGGTGCTGCTCGGATCGAGTCCGGATGCGACGGCAATGCTCAACCGCCTTCGGATACAACTCACATTGTGGAGTCATCCGAACGGTGCGCTTCAGGCCGACTGGGATGGCGACGGTGCAGACGGCTTCGCCCTCGACGTGGTCGACTTCCTCCCCCCGTCCGACGACCCGGATCGCAACATCGTCGACGACCTCCAGACGCTGCTCTCACTTTGGGAGAATCAGCTCTCGCTGCTGCCGGAGGACCGCTAATGACTGCCGCTCAGCCGCCGCGCCCGCTAGCTATCTTCGCCTCCACCACGCAGTGGCGGAGGCGGGAGCACGGGCCGCCAGGCCGGAGCGCAGCGGAGGGGGCGGCCTTGGAGCTCGTCCCCGACGATGAGGTTGGTTCAGAAGGCACAGGCAGCGGAGGGGGCGGCCTGGGAGCGTGAACCAGGAAGATGAGGTCGCGCGCGGCGCCCGCCGACATCGCCGCAGGAGGCGTTCATCGTTCCGAGAAACACGACGATGCCGACACCGATCGATAGGCCGGACCGCAGGACGGCAAGCACAGCTTCTCCAGTCACCCGGTACCGTCGAACGGTAGGTTCCGATGGTTCAACGGTTCAACCAGTCTCGGAGCAAATCGGGAATTCGATACGAGTCAGGAGCTCGTCGGGCTCCACGATCTGCGGATCGTTGAGGTAGATCTCGCGAGGCGGCCACGCAATGCCGTGCCCGTATTGCGCGATCCACGAAGTCACCGCGTGATACGCAGGAGCAATCTCTTGGTACGGCCGTTGTGCACACTGGCCGCCATCGCTCCCCCTTCGAGCTCCCGACCATAGACCTCGCAATCACCCGAGATTCCGTCGGCGATCGGCACACAGATCTCGACGTCGTACGCCATGATTCCCTCCTCACGTTGGATGAGCGATTCGAGCTAGCCGAACGTGCGCTCCTGAGCAGCCAGCCGTTCGGCCAGGCGTTCACGATGGGATGCCAGCTGTCTGTGTACGAGCTCGCGATTGTCGGATCCAACGATCACGCGAATCTCGTCGAATGGCGTGTCGACCGAACGTAGGGTCTTGATCGCCTCTGCCATACCCGCTTGCGAGGTGTCGTAGTACCGGTATCCCAACGACGGGTCGACCTTGGCCGGCGGTAGCAGGCCGATCTCGTCGTAGAGCCGCAACGCCTTCAGCGACAGCCGCGTCATCTTCGAGAATTGCCCGATCGGCACGAGATCCACGCTCCGTTCCCCCTGTCCCACCCATTATTGGGTCTCCCCCAGGAGGGGAGTCAACTGTCGGATGCCTGCAAGCAGCGGACATCGTGGCGAGGCGACGGCAAAAGTCGACGATTCCGGCAACCGGAGGGCTATGCGGCGGTGTCCTCGGCGACTTTCGCAAGCACCGCGTTGACGAAGCGGCCGGACTTGGCCGTTGAGTACCGTTTCGCGAGTTCGACCGCTTCAGAGACGACCACGCCCACTGGTGTGTCCGTGTAGCGCAGCTCGTACACACCCAGTCGCAGGATCGACCGATCCACCGCCGGCATGCGGCTGAGCCGCCAGCCGGTCGAGTGTTCTCCGATGGTCCGATCGATCTCATCGAGGTGCTCGAGCACACCAGCCGCGAGGCGACCCGCGCGCCCTGTTGGTTCGACGCCTTCGCGGTTAGCGCCTGCGTCGGCGGCGTACAGCAGTCCCAGGGCCTGCGCCCGTGCGTCCTGTTTGGTCACGACACTCGTGTGATGTAGTCCCCGGTGCGGGTGTCGACCTTCAGCACATCGCCGACGTCGATGAAGAGCGGCGCTTGCACAACAAGACCCGTCGCGAGCGTGACCGGCTTGGTCGCTCCGGAAACGCGGTCTCCCTTCACCCCAGGTTCGGCGTGCGTGACCTCGAGTTCGACGGCCGCGGGAAGCTCGATGCCGATCGGCTTCTCGTCGTACATCGACAATCGAACGGTTGCGCCGTCGGCAATGTACGGGGCGGCCTCGGCAACCGCCTCCTCCGAGAGGCTGATCTGATCGTAGGTTTCGTCGTCCATGAACGTGAATCCCATGTCATCGCGGAAGAGGTACTGAAAATCGCGCCGATCGATGACGGCCTTTGGAACGTTCTCCCCCGCGCGGAAGGTGCGGTCGAGCACTGCGCCGGAGATCAGATTCTTCAGCTTCATGCGGACGAAGGCCTTGCCCTTGCCGGGTTTGACATGTTGGCATTCGACGACCTGGAAGAGTCCCTCTGGCAGGTTCAGAGACATTCCTGGCTTGACGTCGTTCGTCGAAATCATCGGGCGGGGCTCCTCATATCAGTCAATGCCGATGGCGTTCAGTGAGGCCCGTACGGTAGCGGCGTCGGGGCGTACGACCCGTGGGGCTCCGAAATCCTCGAGCACCACGAAGCGGACTCCGCCATCGTCCCGCTTTTTGTCGAGGGCCATCAGCCGATCGATCTCGACGCGGTCGACCGATGGTGAGCGCACCGGCAAACCCAGCGTTGCGATGAGCTCGTCCTGTTCCTTGCGGCGCTCGAATCCGACCGTATGCTCGCCCACAACCCCGGCGGCCACCATGCCAATCGCCACTGCTTCACCATGGCTCAGACCCGCGGCCACCTCCACCGCATGACCGACGGTGTGGCCATAGTTGAGGTAGGCCCGCACTCCTCCCTCACGGAAGTCTTGCGACACGATATCGGCCTTCACTCGGATCGCTCGTTCGATCACCTCTTCCAACGGCACGTCGATGCCGTAGCGGTGGTAAAGCTCCACGAGCTCGCGATCGCCAACGAATCCTGCCTTCACGGCCTCGGCCGTTCCTTGTCGCAGAAGCTCGGGCGAGATCGTGCGCACCACATCGACATCCACCACCACCCGGGCGGGATGCCGGAACACCCCGATGAGGTTCTTGCCACCTGCGTTGACGCCGGTCTTGCCGCCAACGGCCGCGTCGACGGCGCCAAGCAGCGTGGTTGGGGCCACGACGCACTCGACACCGCGGAGGTAGATCGCCGCCACGAAGCCGGCGACGTCGGTTGCAGCCCCGCCACCGACCCCCACGACGGTGTCTCGTCGCGTGAAGCCCAGGTCGTTGAGTCTGAGAGCGAGGTCCTCGATGGTTGTCAACGTCTTGGCCTGCTCACCATCCGGGATCGGCAGGATCGTGGCCGTCAATCCCTGTGCTTCGAGTGACGTCCTGATCCGGTCGGCGAACCCGCGTACCGTCGGTTGCGCAACGATCGCAACCCGCTGCCGGTCGCTGCGCGATGGCAGATGATCAGCGAAGTCATCGATCGTGCCCTGCCCAATCACAACCTCGGATACGTGTTCGGATCCTTCGGTGATCACAATGTGCTGCATGCTGCCTCCACGGCGTTGGTCACGTCGTCGATCGAACCGCTTGCGTCAACTACCGCGTCGGCCGCAGCCCGGTAGACACCGTCTCGCTCGTCGGCAATCGTTCGGAGCGCCAAGTCGCCACCGTCTGCCAGCAGCGGCCGCTGGTTCGAGCCGTCGACCCTCGACGCGATGACCTCGATGTCCGCCGCCAGGAGCACGATGGTGCCAGACGACTTCATCGCTTCGACGTTTCGACGATCGAGCACGACGCCTCCGCCGGTCGCCACAACTCCCGAAGGGAGAGCTGCGATCTCGGCAATCGTCGTGCGCTCCAGGTCGCGAAAGGTCCTTTCGCCCGCATCCTCGAAGACTTCGGCGACCGTCGTCCCAGATTCCTCCTCGACGGCGGCGTCTGTGTCGTAGAACGGGCAATTGAGCCGGTCCGCGAGCGACCGGCCGACCGTGGATTTGCCGCTCCCCATCATCCCGATCAGCCAGATGTGATCCATCAGAACTCGGTGACGCGCCGCCGATGCGCTGCATCGGCCTCCACGAATGCGTCCACGGTGTCTCCGCCGTAGACACGCTGCATCTCGCGTACGAGGGCGAGGGCGACCATCTGTTCCGCGACCACGCCTGCGGCGGGCACTGCACAGACGTCGCTCCGTTCCCGAAACGCCACCGATACTCCCCCGGTCGTCACGTCGACCGTCGCAAGGGGACGCATCAGGGTTGAGATCGGCTTCATTGCGGCACGCACGCGAATGAGGCCTCCGTTGCTGATACCGCCTTCGATACCGCCAGCGCGGTTCGTCTCTCGCTCATAGCCACCGTCGACCGGGTAGATCTCGTCGTGTGCGGCGGAACCGGGACGTCCTGCTGACTCGAAGCCGTCTCCGACCTCGACACCCTTGATTCCCTGGATCGACATGAGACCAGCAGCGAGAGCAGTGTCCAGTCTGCGATCCCAGTGGACGTGGCTCCCAATCGCGGCGGGGACGTCGTAGGCCAATACCTCGACCACCCCACCGAGGGTGTCCCGGTCCTTCCTCGCTGCGTCGATCGCCTCGACCATCGCGGATTCGGCCTCGGGATCTCCACATCGCACCGATGATCCATCGATCGAGGCCTGGTCGGTCGGCAACGCGACCTCCGGCCGTACCCGAACCGGTCCGATCTGCACAACGTGGGACAGAATGGTCACGCCAACTTCGGCGAGCAGGAGTTTCGAGATGTACCCAGCCACCGTTCGGGCTGCCGTTTCGCGTGCCGAGGCCCGTTCGAGGATGTCGCGGGCGTCCTGGGTCTGATACTTCATCATTCCAGGAAGATCGGCATGGCCGGGTCGCGGTGACGTCATCGTCCGGCGGGACACGCCCTCGGAGGGCGACATCTCTGTGGACCAACGCTCCCACTCAGTGTTGCGGATGATGACCGAGACAGGTCCGCCGAGCGTGCGGCCGAACCGCACACCCCCGAGGATCTCGACTTCGTCCTTCTCGAGACGCATGCGAGGGCCACGCCCGTGCCCGAGACGCCGTCTAGCCAGCTCTTCGGAGAGACCTTCGGCATCCACAGGGAGGCCGGCCGGAGCACCTTCGACGATGGCTGTGAGGGCGGGTCCGTGAGACTCGCCGGCTGTGAGGAAGCGGATCATCGAACCATCGTTGCACGGGCCGGTTTCAATGTCACGCTGCACTGTCCATGTACCAGGACGCGATCGTCCCGGCCCAGGCGATGGCGACGTAGGCACCAATGATGAGATACGGGCCGAACGCAATGGCGTCCTTGCGGCCCCGGATCTTCGTAAGGACCAGGATCAACGACACCACACCGCCGAGGAGGAACGCCGCGAAGATCGCCACGATCAGTGTGTCCCAGGACTGATAGGCGGCAAAGAGTCCGAGCAGGAAGGCCAGTTTGACGTCGCCAAACCCGAAGCCGCCGCGCGCGATGAGGGCAATCACAAGGAGGAGGATGAAGTAGAGCGCTCCGCCGATTACTGCTCGAAAAATCGGACCATCCTCTACGAAGCCGCCGCCAACCAACAGGATCAACCCGGCCACGGTGCCGGGGTACAGGATTCGATTCGGGATCAGCTTCGTGTCGATATCCGTCAGAAACAGCGTCACGGTCACGGCTACGAACCAGAGGTACGCGGGGAGGGCCCAGTCGACCCCGACCACCGCTGGTGTACCGGCGAAAAGCGCTGCCGTCACGACGGAGACGAGCGTGGCGCGTCCCGGATTCCGGCGGATCGCATCGAAGGACCGGTCGGTGGCTATGCCTTCGGCAATTACACCAGCCACAAGGCCGACGGGGATGAGAGCGAGAGTTGCGATCGCGAGCGGTGTCATGGCGCGGTGAGCCTATCGGGTTCCGCAATGGTGGCTGCGGATCTATTCGGCGGAGAACGCTGCTCGCATCGCATCGGCAGGCGCCGTTACACCGGTCCAGATCTCAAACGAGGCCGCGGCCTGCGCCAGCAGTAATTCCTTGCCATCGGCCGTTGGAAGGCCGGCTTCTCGGGTGCGGCGCACCGAGGGGCTTTCGGCCGAGCCGTAGGTGAGGTCGAAGAATCCACAAGCAGCGGCGATCACACGGTCCGGCAGATCTTCACCGTCCATACCGACTGGTGTTGCGTTGACGACGACTGCTCCCTCAACGGGCTCGCCCCAATCCACGACTGAACCTTGCACTCTGGTTCGTGCAAGGAGATCGTGGGCAGCGTTCGTGCGGCGGCCGGAGATGGCAACCGGCCGGCCGGCAAGCGCCACGAGCGCACCGGCAGCCGCTCCCCCGGTGCCGAGCAGCAGGACGGGAGCTTCGGCCGGCAGGCCACAAGTGTCCCAGACGGCGCGTATGCCTTCGATGTCGGTGTTGTAGCCCCAGACCTCGGCATCCCTGCGGGCGAGCGTGTTCACAGCGCCCGAGCGCATGGCATCTTCCGATGTGCGGTCGGCCAGTTCGAAGGCGAGCTGCTTGTGCGGCATGGTCACGTTTGCACCGGCGAGGCGTCCATAGCGAATCTCGTCGACGGCGATGACCAATCCGGAATCGTCGACACGCCGTGCGGTGTACGTACCGTCGATTCCGACCGCGATCAACGCTGCGGTGTGAATAGCCGGGGACCGAGAGTGGGCGACCGGATCACCGAGAACGACCAGCCTCATGGCAGCACGCCTTCCGCTTTGGCCTTGGCGATTCTCTCCTGGTGCTCTTCGTAGGTCTCAGAGAATCCGTGGCTGCCGTCCGGTGATATGAGGACGTAGAAGAGGTAGTCGCTCTCCGCTGGGTCCGCAGCCGCCTCGATCGACTCGATCTGGGCGGTTCCAATCGGTGTCGGTGGCAACCCGTCGATGCGGTAGGTGTTCCACGGCGACTCGATCTTGAGGTGTTCGGCGAGAACACGGCCGGGGCTCTCCCCCAGCGCGTACACAACGGTGGCGTCGATCTGCAGGGGCATGCCGGCCTCGAGCCGGTTGTAGATCACAGAAGAGATCAAGGGCCGGTCCTCGTCCGTTCCCGCCTCGCGCTGGATCAACGAGGCGATGATCAGCGCTTCATACTGTGTCACACCGAGGTCGGAGAGGCGCGTCCAATCGACGGTGGCCATGCGCCGTTCGGTCTCGGCAGCCATAGCCGAGAGCATCTCGGTGGGTGTAGAAAGTGCTGGCATCTCATAGCGAGCCGGGTAGAGCAACCCTTCCCACTTCACCAGTTCGCCTGCACCGTCTGGCAACTCGGTCGGAAGCAGCGCCGAGGTGACGGACCCGTTCGTCAGGGCCGCCTCGAACTCCGCGACCGGGATCCCCGTCTGTTCGGCCAGTCCCTCGATGATGCGCCGAACATCGTGGCCCTCGTAGACGATGATGCTCGACCCGGTCGCCTCATCGGGGCCGGTCAGAAGCCGATGCACCACCGATTCGGGCTCCATCAGAGTTACCAGGTGGTAGGTACCTGCCTGCAACTGCGAAGCCACTCCCTGGGTAGCAACCACATCCTCGAGGTCGCTTGCTCGAACCACGCCCGCCGCTTCCATGTCGTTTGCGATGACGGTGGCAGATGATCCCGCACTGATTTCGACGGTCACGGGAATACCCGGTTCCACGTCCAAGGTGCCGCCGGACACGAGGTTTGCGAGCACTTGCGCTCCGGCGCCCATCACCACCACGGCCACGACGACCGCTCCTGCGATGAGCAGCGGTTTCGGGAATCGCCGCTCAGCCCTCGTCGGATCTGGTTGGTCCGTCACCGTTGTTGTCCTTGCGATCGAGGTATGTCTGGAGGATCACCGCAGCAGCGACCTTGTCGCGCACGTCGCGACGCTTCGCACGCGTCACCCCGCCTTCGAGGAGAGCTGCCTCGGCCGTTACGGTGGTGAATCGCTCATCCTGGTATTCCATCGGCAGCCCCGTCGCTTGCACAATGAGCGTCCCGAACGCACGGGCGGCGACTGCGGAGGGTCCCTCGGTCCCCGAAAGGCTCGTAGGCAGTCCTACCACGATCTTGTCGACCGCGTATTCGGCACACAGTTCTTGCACGGCTATTGCCGGGTCGACTGCCCGGCGGTCGATCACCGAGTGGGGCGAGGCAATGGTACCGGTGGGGTCTGATAGCGCTACGCCGATGCGTCGCTCCCCCGGGTCCAACCCGAGGATCCGGGTCACGGTGCTGCGACCGCTGCTCTCGCGTCCGCGAGCGCGGTCTCGAGCGCATCGTCGAGTCGGTCGCCGTGCGGTCCGCCCGCCTGCGATAGCTTTGGGTCGCGACTGCCGCCGCCACCGAGCACCCTGGCGGCCGAACCGATGATGTCACCGGCCGACACACCTTCGGCGACCAGATCGTCAGAGACGAACGCGATCAGAGCGCCTTTGCCCTCACTGGTTGATCCGAGCACTCCAACTCCGCTCCCCAGTCGGTCCCTGATCTGGAATGCGAGAGCGCGCAGTCCGTCGCCGGTGAGCCCTTCCTGGCGTGCAACGAGCACGTTGCGTCCGCCGTGTTCCTCGATCCGGTCGAGCAGGGTCTGAGCCGCTGCCGAGCGAGACTGTTGCTCGAATTGCTCGATGCGTTCTTCCTGTTCCTTCGATCGAAGAACCAGTGCCTGGGCAGCTTCAACCAGGCGGCCGGGTTGGGCGCCCAACGTCGCTTCGGTGCGTTCGAGATCGCTGCGCAATGCACTGAGATACTCGTAGCCGGCGGTGCCGGTCACGGCATCGATCCGCCTGGTGTTCGCTGCGACCGATCCCTCGGACACGACGATCAGCGGTCCGATCTGACCGGTAGTCGGAACATGGGTACCACCGCAGAACTCGGTTGAGTAGTCGCCGGTCTTGACAACGCGCACGTCGTCGCCGTATTTGTCTCCAAAGAAGGCCAGAGCGCCCATCTTCTCGGCATCGCTCTTGGAGGTCTCGAGGGTGGTCACGGCGGCGTTCTCGATCACCCGGGCGTTTGCGGCCAACTCGACTTCGCGCAGCTGATCGAGGGATACGCCCTGGTAATGACTGAAATCGAAGCGGAGACGATCATCGGACACGAGCGATCCGGCCTGGTGCACGTGGTCACCGACAACGTTGCGCAGCGCCCAGTGGAGGATGTGCGTCCCCGTGTGGTTCTTCCTCACTCGCTCTCGACGCTCGTGGTTGATGGTGAGGTCCGCGTCCTGGCCGAGTGCGATGCTGCCGGAGGTCACGACGCCGCGGTGCCCGTGGAGGCCGGGAACGGCAAACTGGGTGTCCTTGACACTCACGGTGCCCGACTCTGTGGCGATAACACCGGAATCGCCGATCTGGCCACCGGATTCGGCGTAGAACGGAGTCCGGTCGAGGAACACCTCGACCTCGCGGCCTTCCTCGGCTCTCTCGACGGTCTCACCTTCGGAGACCATCGACAGGATCTTCCCGAGTCCCGTTTCACGCTCGTAGCCGGTGAACTCGGTCGGTTCGACACCGGAGAGCAACGTGCGGTATGCATCGGCCTTCGCTGCGGCGTCCGCACCCTTGTAGGCGGCACGGGCGCGTTCGCGCTGCGTGTTCATCATGGTGTCGAATCCGTCGAGGTCGACCTCGTAGCCGCGTTCGGAGACGATCTCCTCGGTCAGCTCCTTCGGGAATCCGAACGTGTCGTGCAGCTTGAACGCGGTCTCGCCAGAGAGCACGGCGCCGGGTTCGAGATGCGCCAACTCCCCGTCGAGCAACTGATGGCCGGAGCGCAGCGTTCTGCGGAACTGCTCCTCTTCACGGGTCACCATTTCGA
>RCNG010000736.1_pt1 | contig 15508 bp, 14 predicted proteins | sample 2041371 | NCBI WGS metagenome assembly RCNG01 (sample SAMN09708227, study PRJNA481090) | Marine sediment metagenome, whole genome shotgun sequencing project. | biome: marine sediment; feature: ocean; material: sediment; isolation source: Sewage treatment plant 1 marine sediment (STP1) ... | reverse complement strand
TGGGCGGTGATGCTTTTCAACGCGTGGTCGATGACGGTCAGGTTGCGTAGACCCAGGAAATCGAATTTCACCAGCCCGATATCCTCGACCTTTTTCATATCGAACTGGGTGACCACCTCCCCTTTTTTCCCCTTGTACAGGGGCAGGTAATCCACCAGTGGCTTGTCGCCGATAACCACTCCGGCCGCATGGGTGGAAGCGTGGCGGGAAAGCCCTTCCAGGGCCCTGCTGATTTCAATCAATTCAGCGATGCGCGGATCCGATGCCACCATCTGGGCCAGCTTGGGTTCTTCCTTCAGGGCCTTGTCGATGGTCATCTTCAAACTGTCTGGAATCAGCTTGGCAATGGTATCCACCTCCGCCAGTGGGAGTCCCAGGGCCCGTCCCACATCCCGGATCACCAGTTTGGCTTTCATCTTGCCGAAGGTGATGATCTGGGCCACATAATCACCGCCGCCGTAACGTTCGACCACATAGTTATACACCCGTTCCCGTCCGTGGATGCAAAAATCCACGTCGATGTCAGGCATGCTGATACGTGACGGGTTCAAAAAACGCTCAAAGATCAGACCGTGCTCGATAGGGTCCAGGTCGGTGATGTTCAGGGCGAAGGAGACCAGGCTGCCGGCGGCAGAGCCACGGCCGGGTCCCACCGGGATGCCGTTTTCCTTGGCGAAGCGGATAAAGTCGGCGACAATGAGAAAATAACCGGGAAAGCCCATCTCTTTGATGGTCTTGAGTTCGTATTCCAGGCGTTGGCGATAGACCGTTTCGTCCAGGTCCGCCTTTTTCTTGCGCACCACCGCCATGCGGCGCTCATATCCCTCGCGCACCTGTTCGTCGAACAGCTCATCGGCCGATTTTTTTGATTCGGGATCGAACTGAGGGAAGTGATAGGTCTTGAAGTCGAACTCGATGTAGCAGCGGTCGGCAATGGCGACGGTATTGTCTAAGGCTCCGGGATAATCGGCGAAATAACCTTTCATCTCCTCGGGGGATTTGAAATAGAGCTGATTGGAATCGAAAACGAACCGGTCGGTATCGGCCATGGTCTTCTGGGTCTGGACGCACAGGAGAATCTCATGGGCCTTGGCGTCCTGCTGATTCAGGTAGTGGCAATCATTGGTGGCCACCAGCGGAATACCGAGCTTGCCGCTGAGCTCAACCAGGCCCTGGTTGACCTTTTCCTGGGCCGGAATCCCGTTGTTCTGCAATTCCAGAAAATAATTCCCTTCTCCAAAGATCTGCTGGTAGTTCCGGGCCGCTTCCTCGGCCTTGTCCATCTGGTTGGCCAGAATATATTGGGGGACGTCCCCTTTGAGACAGGCGGACAGCGCGATGAGGCCTTCGGCGTGGGCGGCGAGCAATGCCTTGTCGATCCGTGGCTTGTAGTAGTAGCCTTCCATCTGACCGACGGTGGCCAACTTGCACAGGTTGCGGTACCCCTGCTGGTTTTCGGCCAGCAGCACCATGTGACGGGTGCCATCCCGATCGAGGGGGGTTTTGTCGGCAAGCGTTCGCGGGGCCACGTAGCATTCGCAACCGATAATGGGTTTGATGCCGGCAGAGGTAGCCTGCTGGTAGAAATCCAGCGCGCCGAACATGGTGCCGTGGTCGGTGATTGCTACCGCCGGCATACCAAAGGCTTTCACTTTTTTGAACAGGTCCTCCAGTCGGATGGCCCCGTCCAGCAGGCTGTACTGGGTATGGACGTGCAGATGGACAAAATTAGTAGATGTCTGGGTCATGATTTATGATTGAAACGCTCAGTTGGGGTAATGTCCATCCAGAAATAGTAAGATTGTGGTTCAACCCAAAACCGCAGCACCCTTGAAACCGCAGGCGTAGCAGTGGGCGACGTCGAGGATTTCAAGGATGGTAGAACGCCGGCCTGTGCCGAAAGATGTACTTTCTGGATGGTCACCCAGTTAATTTTCCATCCGGTAGTTGGGCGCTTCCTTGGTGATGATTACGTCGTGAACATGGCTTTCACGCATGCCGGCGGCGCTGATCTTCACAAAACGCGCCTTTTGGCGAAGTTCTTCGATGGTCCGGCAGCCCACATAGCCCATGCCGGCCTTGAGCCCGCCAATGAGCTGGTGGATGTTCGCGGACAAGGTTCCCCGGTAGGGCACCCGGCCGACGATGCCCTCGGGCACCAGTTTGTCGTCGGTTTCCTGTTCGGTCTGATAATAGCGGTCCTTACTGCCCTGTTTCATGGCTTCCAGGGATCCCATGCCCCGATATACCTTGTAGCTTCGGCCCTGGAACAGGATAGTTTCCCCCGGACTCTCCTCGGCCCCGGCGAACAGGCCGCCGACCATGATGGTATGGGCGCCGGCACCGATGGCCTTGGTGATGTCTCCGGAAAACTTGATGCCACCGTCAGCCACCAGGGGGACCCCCGTCTTTTCCGACACCTCCCGGCAGTTCATAATGGCGGAGATCTGGGGCACACCGATACCGGCCACGATGCGCGTGGTGCAGATGGATCCCGGGCCGATGCCGATCTTGACCGCATCCACGCCGGCATCAACCAGCGCCTGGGCGCCTTCACCAGTACCGACATTGCCAGCAATGAGTTGAATGGCGGGGAAATCCCCCTTCAGACGCTTGACAGCCCGGATGACGTTGCCCGAATGGCCATGAGAGGTATCGATGACGATGACGTCGGCGCCGGCCTTGAGCAGAGCCTCTACCCGGGGCATCATGTCTTCGCCCACACCGATGGCAGCACCTACCCGCAGCCGTCCCATGGCATCCTTGCAGGCATTCGGGTATTTTTTAATCTTCTCGATATCCTTGATGGTAATCAAACCGGTCAACCGTCCGTTTTTGTCCACCACCAGCAGCTTTTCAATGCGGTGCGCCTGGAGCATCTCCTTTGATTCCTCCAGGCTGATGCCTTCGTTCACCGTTACCAGTTTTTTACTGGTCATGACGTCGCTGACCTTTTTGGTCATGTCGGTTTCGAAGCGCAAATCACGGTTGGTGACGATGCCCACCAGTTGCTCGCCCCGGGTCACCGGAACCCCGGAGATGCGATAGTGAGCCATCAGTTTCATCACTTCTTCGATAGGCCGGTCCGGGCCGATAGTCAACGGGTCTACGATCATGCCGCTTTCCGATTTTTTAACCTGGTCCACTTCCATGGCCTGGTGTTTGACGCTCATATTGCGGTGGATGAATCCGATCCCGCCTTCACGGGCCATGGTGATGGCCGTCTGTGCTTCGGTGACCGTATCCATGGCAGCGCTGACGATGGGAATGTTCAGGGTCAATTCACGGGTCAAGCGAGTTCGGGTATCGACATCCTTGGGAAGAACATCGGAATAGCTGGGCACCAGCAGGACATCATCAAAGGAATAGGCTTCCTCTGCGATCAGGTTGGTCATGGGATCCTCCGCATCCAAATGGAAGTTGGCCGGGTCGGCGGTGGTGATATTGGGTGACCCCCGCCGGCAGACCGATTGGCCCTATGAAGGGCCAAAAAAAGGCCTAAAAGACGGTGGTCGTAAAGGTTTCGGCCTAAAGGCGATAGACCCTTTTTAATGCGGACCAAATTAACATCGGACCGGAAACCGATTGAGCGATCAAACTAACAAATGAAGGGGGCTTTATCAATCTTTATTTGGCTGCTTGACACCCCCGTCAGGCCGTAATAAGTTGTGCTCTTTGTTATAAATGGAGCGTGCCGAAGTCAGACGAAATCGGCCATTGGACCTGTCCCATCGGCATGGACGTTGTCCTCACACTTTTTCCCAACTGGAGCCTGAACGCCGCCATGCTGTTCACCATCAATCCAGACAATCCCCAGCAACGACTGATCAATCGGGTGGCGGACATATTGAAAAACGGCGGGCTGATCGCCTATCCCACCGACACCTACTACGGCATCGGATGCGATATCCTGAACAAACGGGCCATTGAACGAATCTACCAACTGAAACAACGCAATAAAAATCAACCCTTCAGCTTCATCTGCGCCGATCTGAAAAACATCAGCCAGTATGCCAAAGTCTCCAACTATGCCTATAAAACCATGAGACGGCTACTCCCCGGTCCCTATACCTTCATTTTGACAGGATCCAAACTGGTCCCCAAGATCATGCTCACCAAACGCAAAACCGCCGGCATTCGTGTTCCTGCCAACAACATCTGTCTCGCCCTGGTAGATGCCTTGGGCAACCCCGTGATATCAACCAGTGCCACCGCACCCGACGGTGATGTCTTTCACGACGCCTCCCTGATCAACGATCACTTCGGGTCAAGACTGGATGCGGTGATCGACGGGGGTCCAGTGTCGGGCATGCCCTCCAGCGTGGTCTCCCTGGAGCAGGATGTACCTGAAATCATCCGTGAAGGATTGGGGGATGTCAGCCTGTTCATATAGGTCAGTCTAATCGTTTGAGCAGTTGGCTGGCCTCTCCCCGGTCCATGTCGTCAAGCGCAAAGTGAAGGGCCATTTCGGCCAGAACCGATTTATTTTCTACAGGCACCCCGTCGAGCTTCAACTGATGGAATTTGCGGGTAAACCGGTCCAACAGGGCCTCTGAAAAATAAAAACCGGCCTTTCTTTTGGGAACCGCCGATTTGGATGCCGGGCGTCCGGTGGCCACAGATACCGGATCCATTCGTTTTTCGTCAAAGAAATCGGGGATGGTCTTGTTGTCTGATGCCGTCATTGATCAACCTTTCTGCCAACTTTCGATAGTCTTTTGCACCCGATGCGCTGTCGGCAAATTCGAAGATGCTCTGCCCGACCACCGGCGCCTCGCACAAACGGACATTGTGGTGGATGGGATCGCAGATCTGTTTGCGGAAAAGACGCCTGAGCCGGTTGTAGATGTCGTGGCTCTGACGGGTGCGGCGGTCGAACATCGTGGGCAGGATATACTTAAGCCGAAGAGATTTATTCATTTGCTGGACAGAGACCAGGTATCCGAAGAAGGTTTTAAGACCCTCCAAGGCAGGGCCCTGGAGGGCCACCGGGCACAGCACCTCCTTGGCGGCCATGAGGATATTTACGCTCAGGACATCCCACCCCGGGGCACAGTCGAAAATCAGGTAATCCAGCCCGTTGTTTTTCGGTGTCAGGCTCTTGTGCAATATGGCATGCCGATGTTCACGAGGCTGCTCGCCCAACCAGTTTTTAAGCTCCACCAGCTTAATCCCACCGGCCAGCACCCATAGATTGTTGCGGGCCGAGTGAATGGCCTCTTTCTTTAAGATCGTCCTGCCGTTGCCGTCGTGACCGGTAATGAACTCATACAGTCCGTGGGGAGGCGCAACACCGAGGAAGGTCGTGGTCTGCGCCTGGGTGTCGCAATCGACGAGCAGCACCCGCTTGCCCGCCAGGGCCAGCCCGTGGGCAAGGTTGACAGCTGTCGTGGTTTTCCCCACACCCCCCTTAGCCATGGCCACCGCGATGATTCGCATACGCCTTCCTTTTCGGATCACGGCCCTACAGGCAGGTACCGGTATTCGGCATAGATGCCGGGGTGAATCAGCGTGGACATCCAATCGGATAGGGAAGAGGACATCAGGTAGCGAAGCAGCGACAGTTTTTCGTCGCGGGCATAAACCGGGACCACTTCACCATCAATACCGCCCAATTTTCCGGCCCATTCAAGGGCATCTTCAAAGTTGCCAAGACGGTCCACCAACCCCCGGGCCTTGGCATCTTCACCAGTGAAAATTCGCCCGTCGGCGGCCTGTTCCACTTGGGCACGGTCCATTTTTCTACCCTCGGCAATGGCCGTGACAAATTGTTCGTGAATGTTGCCGGTAATGGACTGCAGGATTTCACGTTCGTCGTCCCGCATTTCCCGTGTTGGCGACCCGGTATCCTTGTAAGGTCCGCTCTTTATAACCACGGGCACCATACCGATCTTGTCCAACAGCTGCCGAAAGTTGGTGTATCCCATGATGACCCCGATGCTGCCGGTAATCGTACCTGGGTTGGCCACGATGCCGTCGGTCGCACAAGCCACGTAGTAACCGCCGGAGGCGGCAACCGCACCCATGGAGGCCACAACCTTTTTGGTTTCAACTGTTTTTCGAATCTCTCGGTAAATTTCCTGAGACGGCCCCACGGCACCGCCAGGGGAATCGATGCGGATCACGATGGCCTTGATGTCTTCATCTTCCCGGAACCGGCGGATGTGCTCGATTGTATCCCGTGCATCGGCAATGACCCCTTCAATTTCAACTACCCCCACCGCCTCGCCGTCGAAATCACCGGCCCCCCCGCCCATCCAGGCCACCATGGCCATGACACCCAGCACAAGACTCGAAAAAATGGAAAAAGAAACCAGTAGGAAAAAAAGGTAGGGATGGCGTCTAGTAAACATGGCGGGTTCCTTCTTTCGGTATAGGCTTAGGCAAGATCGAAAAAGCCTCGGCCGGCGCAATCAGTGGACCATGGGCAAAGAATAGAGAAGGCAGGTCGAAAAAGACGGAGCGGACGGCAGTGGCCGGGTAAACGGTGCCTGTCGGTTCATGAAGATGAATGCCGGCGGGCCTTTCAGGCAAACCGCCGGCATTCATGATTTGGGTCAATGGATTTATTGTTCGTCGTTGTTGAGTTTTTCCTGCAGGTTCTCGCGAAGGATTTCGCCGAAACTGGAGGTTACCGGTCCCATGTTGGTGACATACTCGGTCAGCAGCTCCTGGCCATCTTCCATATCGAGCCGTTTGATGGAGAGACCGATGCGCCGCTCTTCACTATTAATGTTCATGACCTTGGCGGTCATCACCTGTCCCACTTCAAACTGGCCTACCGGGGTTTTGATCTTCTCTTTGCTGATCTCGGAAACATGCACCAGCCCTTCGATACCCTCCTCGAGTTCGACGAAGACACCGAAATCGGTTACATTGGTGATGGTACCGGTGATTTCCTTGCCCACCTCATAGCGCTCGGCAACCGTATCCCACGGGTCGGCCTGCAGCTGTTTGATGCCCAGGGAAAATCGCTCCTGACCCTTGTCGATCTCGAGAACGATGGCCTGAATGACGTCTCCCTTTTTGTAGATTTCGGAGGGATGCTTGATGCGCTTGGTCCAGGAGATGTCTGAAATATGGACCAGTCCGTCGATACCTTCATCGATCCCGATGAACAGGCCGAAGTCGGTGATGTTCTTTATTTTGCCTTCTATGGTCGTACCCACCGGATATTTATCGCTGATCACATCCCAGGGATTGGGCGCAGCCTGCTTCATTCCCAGGGAAATCCGCCGGTTTTCCGGCTTGATATCCAGCACCAGGGCATCCACGATCTCGGCCACGGAGACTACCTTGGAGGGATGGCGGACCTTGCGCGTCCAAGACATTTCAGATACGTGAATCAGGCCTTCGATTCCTTCTTCCAACTCGACAAAGGCGCCGTAATCGGTCAGGCTCACCACCTTGCCGCTGATACGCGAACCCACCGGGTACTTGTCGATGGCGCTGGCCCAGGGATCTTCACTAAGTTGCTTCATACCTAAAGAAACGCGTTCACGCTCCAGGTCCAGGCTCAGGATCTTGACATCGATCTGATCGCCCACGCTGAACAGCTCGGACGGGTGCTTGACCCGACCCCAGGAGATATCGGTGATGTGCAGCAATCCGTCCACGCCGCCGAGGTCGACAAACACGCCGTATTCGGTCAGGTTCTTGACGATGCCGGAGACCACTTTGCCTTCGTGGATGGTGGCCAGGGTCTTGGCCCGTTTGCTTTCACGCTCTTCTTCCAGAAGCACCCTTCTGGAAAGAACGATGTTGCTGCGCTTGCGGTTGTATTTCAGAATCTTGAACTCGAATTCCTTGCCGACCATTTCATCCAGGTTGCGAATGGGTCGAAGATCCGCCTGTGATCCGGGCAGAAATGCCTGAAGGCCGATATCCACGGAAAAGCCACCCTTGACGCGATTGGTGATGGTTCCGGTGATGGTTTCATCGGCTTCGTGGCGTTTCTTGATGTCGTCCCAGACCTTGACCTTCTCGGCTTTTTCCTTGGATAGAACAACCACTTCATTCTCGTCGTCCCACCACTCCACCATCACTTCGACGGTGTCGCCCACTTGGGCACTGACTTCACCATCCACTTCGAATTCCCGGATGCGAATCTGGCCTTCGGATTTGTAGCCGATGTCCACCAAGACGTGGTCTTTGTCCACTGAAATGATCTTTCCGTTGACCACCTCACCTTCGGCAAAGCGTTTGAAGCTTTCCTCATACAGATCCATGAGCTCAGCCATGCTTTCACCGGTAACACTGTCTTTCTCGATTGGTTCTTCAGTTGATTCGTTGTCTAAAAAGTTGTCCATTGACTGATGATTACCCCCTTAGCCTCTTTTAATTTTACTGCCAACACTTACACATGCAGTATAGCCTGAAGACAATACAGAAGCGACAGGCAAAATGCAATGATTTATTTATGGTGGCGGCCATGATCGCCCACGGTAGGGAATCGTCGGACGGCCCGGATGATAGAATGCCATTGTCCTGCCCAGAGTCAGGCCCGGGGTCAGGACGGTTCGATTATCCTGCGGACACGCACCATCATCAAATCGACCACCTGTTGGACGGTCATGGTCGTCGAATCAATGATAACCGCGTCGTCAGCCGGCCTCAACGGCGCAAGATCACGACTGCTGTCATTTTGATCCCTGCGGCGGATATCCTGCTCGATCTGCTCGAGGGTCTGACCATTTCCTTGGTCGTATTGCTCAAAGCGTCGGAGCGCCCGCTGTCGAGCCGTGGCATCCAGAAAAAATTTGAGATCGGCTTCGGGAAAGACCACTGTTCCCATGTCGCGGCCCTCGGCCACCAGGCCCCCGCTCCGTCCCATGTCCCGCTGAATTCCCAAAAGTGCGTGTCTCACCACCGGGCGGGCCGACACGGCAGACGCCAGCATGCTGATCTCCGGAGAACGGATCTGACCGGTAATATCCACACCATTCAAAACCAGACGGTTCCACTCAACGCTGAGCCGCAATGTATCACAGACACCACCAAGCCCTTGATCATCGTCCGGTCGGATACCGGCCGCACGGACTCCAAAGGCGACGGCCCGATACAGGGCCCCCGTATCAAGGTATCGGTACTCCAGTCCCCGGGCCAGCATTTTGCTGACCGTGGTCTTTCCGGCACCGGCAGGTCCGTCGATAGTTATCAGCAGCATCGGTTGATTGACCATTTGGCGTTACCTGGGCGAATCCGCTTTGGATGGTCTTTTAGGGAAAGAACCGTTTCCAGTGCACGCAGAAAACGCCGGTTTTCCGAGTCAAGCCCAACGTTGACGCGGATGTAGGTGGGGAATCCGTAGGCACGCATGGACCTTACGATCACCCCCTGCCGCAGCATGTGTTCAAACACAACATCCGCCGGCTGCCCAACATCGATGAGAAAAAAGTTGGCCTCGGTTTTAAAATAGGTCAGGCCCAGCCTGTCCAATGCCTCATACAGGTCGGCCAGTCCCTGGTGGATCAGCGCTACCGTCTGCTGCAGAAAAGACCGGTCATCAAGGGCCGCAGCGGCCGCAGCCTGAGCCATGCTATTGACATTAAAGGGCGGCCGAACCCGGTTGAGAAGCTCAGCCAGTGAAGCCGGCATAATGCCGTACCCCACCCGCAACCCGGCAAGACCATACACCTTGGAGAATGTGCGCAAGGTCACCAAGGGGCGGTTCAGGTCAGACGGCTGACCGGTTTTCAGACAATTGGAATTTCTGGCAAACTCAATATAGGCCTCATCCACAACCACGACCACATCGTCCGGCAACCGGGCCATAAAACGGTCAAAGGCCTTCTGGGTGACAACCGTGCCGGTTGGGTTGTTGGGGTTGCACACAAAAACCAATCGGGTGTCGGCGGTCACCCGTTCGGCCATGGCGTCAAGATCCATGGCCAGGGCTTTAAGTGGCACGCTCTCCACCACGGCACCGGCGGTGCTGGCCGCAATGGCGTACATGAGAAATGAAGGGCGCGGCACGATCACCCGGTCACCGGGCCGTATCAGGGCACGCACCATCAGGGCGATAATATCGTCCGAACCGTTTCCGATCACCACATTTGCCGGCAAAATGCCGTTGGCGTCGGCGATCTTGTGGGTCAGCAAGTGACCGGCACCGTCCGGGTAACGGTGAAGCGCGGACAACCCGTTCCGGATGGCCGCCAAGGCCTTGGGAGAAGGTCCCAAGGGGTTTTCGTTAGAAGCCAGCTTGACCGAATCGCTGATGCCGTATTCTCGCTCCAGGGCCTCAAGCGGCTTGCCGGGAACATAGGGCTCGATGGCCTTAATGTAATCGGGAATGGTCAACTTCATGGTCCACCACCAGTCGAAAAAAACAGCCAGGCGCTCGGCCCAGCCGTTGATGCATGCATGGCAACATGCCACAGGACCCCACGGCGTGGAGTGGGTCTATTTCCGGGCGGCTTTCTCACCGGCAGCCACCGCCTCCATGTTCAAGGGGATCAATTTGGGTTTTTTACTGAACTCTTCTTTTATACAGTTTTTCAGCGTTTCCATGGGAACGATGCCGCTTCGGCTCACGAAGGCAGAAAGAGCTACGATGTTGGCGGCCTTGACGCTTCCCAGGTCTTTGGCGATGTCCACCACCGGCACACGCAGTTCATCCACATCATCACGGTTCGCCCCGAAGGCGATCAGCGAACTGTTGATGAAGATGATGCCGTCTTTTTTAACCGTCGGGGCAAATTTTTCCAGGGAGGGGCCGTTCATGGCCACCAGGTGAAGCGGGTTTTTAATGATCGGTGAACCGATGGGCCGGTCGCTGATCACCACCGTGCAATAGGCCGTTCCGCCCCGCATCTCAGGCCCGTAGGAAGGAACCCATGCCACTTCGTAGCCCTCCTCCATGGCGGCATGCGCAAGAACCTTGCCGATTAAGAGTATGCCCTGTCCTCCGAACCCGGCGAACATAATTTCGCTCTGCATTGTGCCTCCTTCAGTCCCGTCCAGCATGGCTGATCCTCTCGTCATGCCGGAACTTTGTAGTCCCCCGGTTGGTAGTATGCCAGCAACGTCTTTTCGGTCCATTCCACTGCTTGAACCGGAGTCATCCCCCAGTTGGTGGGACAGGTGCTGACCAACTCGACAAGGCTGAAGCATTTGTTCTCTAATTGATAGGTAAACGCCTGTTTTATCGCTTTTTTAGCTTTTGTGATATATTTTGGCTTGATCACGGTCTGGCGGCTGATGTAGGCCGGTGTCTGCAGGGCAGCCAGCAGCTCAGCCATCTTGATGGGCATGCCCACCTCGTCGACATTTCTGCCGAAGGGGGAGGTACTGGTTCGCTGCCCCGGCATGGTGGTGGGCGCCATCTGGCCGCCAGTCATCCCGTAGATGGCGTTGTTGACGAAAATAGTGGTGAATTTTTCGCCCCGGTTAGCCGCGTGGATGATCTCGCCCATGCCGATGCTGGCCAGGTCACCGTCACCCTGATAGGTGAATACCATCAGATCGGGTCGCACCCGCTTGATGCCCGTGGCCATGGCAGGTGCACGGCCGTGGGCCGCCTCCTGAAAGTCAAAGTTGAAGTAGTTGTAGGCCAGCACGGCACAGCCGACGGGGGCGATGCCCACCGTGCGACCGCGGATGCCCAGTTCGTCGATGGTCTCGGCCACCAGCCGGTGGATCACGCCGTGGGTGCATCCCGGACAGTAGTGGGTGTGGGCATCGGAGAGGGACTCCGGTTTTTTAAACGTCTTTCCCATTTTAGCTATACTCCTTGCTTGTGAGCCTGAAATTCGTTGGGGATTGCGCGTCGATCAGGCGATACGTTCCTTTACCACGTCGATGACCTCTTCGGGGGTCGGGATATCACCGCCACACTTGCCGTACCAGCTGACCGGAACCCGCCCCTGGACGCTGCGCTCCACATCCTCGATCATCTGGCCCATGCTCATCTCGATGCTCAGCACGTGGGTGCACGACGGTTTATTCGCTGCCTCCGCAACGGCCTGTTCAGGAAACGGAAAGACCGTCTGGGGGCGGACCATACCCACGTCGATGCCGTCGGCCGCCAACATGTCGATGGCCGTGCGGCACACCCGGCTCATCGTGCCGTAGCTGACGATGAGCCCCTTGTAATCGCCGTCGGTATGGTAGGATTCGGACATCACCTCTTCGGCACGCATGCGGTCATACTTGGCTTTCAGGGCCAGGTTGTTGTCGTTGAGCTGAACCGGGTCCAAAAACAGGGATTTGACCAGATTGCGGGTGTTGGCCTTGCGGTGATCCATTCCGTTGGTGGCCCATGCATCCTTGTTGGTAGGCTCCGTTTTTAGATGGTCGGGGAATTCCACCGGTTCCATCATCTGCCCGATGAGGCCGTCGCCCAGAATCATCACCGGATTGCGGTATTTTTCAGCCAGGGGAAAGGCTTTCATGACCATTTCGACGGCCTCCTGAACGCTGGCCGGCGCCATCACCAGCAGGCGGCAGTCGCCGTGGCCGATGCCCTTGGTGGCCTGAAGATAGTCCGCCTGGGAAGGCAAAATACCGCCCAACCCTGGTCCGCCGCGCATGATGTTCACAAAGACAGCCGGGCACTGGGCCGCGGCAATGTAGCTGATGGCTTCGCTCATGAGGCTGATTCCCGGACTGGAGGAGGTGGTAAAGACCCGTTCACCGGCTCCGGCGGCCCCAAAAATCATGTAGCCCACAGCCACCTCGCTCTCCCCTTGCAGAAAAACACCCCCGACCTCCGGCATGCGACGGACCAGATATTCCGCCACTTCGGACTGCGGGGTGATGGGATAGGCGAAGTAGTTCAGGCAACCGGCCCTGATGGCTGCTTCACCGATGGCCTCATTTCCCTTCATCAATACCTTTGCCATGGTACTCCTCCATTTACCGCCCTTAGGCGTTCGGTTCTTCGGTTTCTTTGATGGTTATGGCCACATCCGGGCACATGATGCAGCACATGGTGCAGTGGATGCAATCGTCCGGACGCGCCTGAAATGCCGGGTAGTAGCCTTTCGCATTCACATCGGGAGAAATTTCCAGAACATTTTTTGGACATACGGTGATGCACAGGCCGCAGCCTTTGCAGCGGTTCTTTTCGATGTTGTGTTGATACGCCATGAATACCTGCTCCTTATCGCGATGGAACCGTGTTCCATTGGAAATGCGGCGATGCCGTGCCTTTGGATGGCCGGCATGCCGGTGGTTGGTCGCGTGCTGCGTCAGGGCGGTCGTGATGCCCTTTTGGCAGATTGAGCCCTCCCCGCGGCACCGATGCTCGGTATCTCTGCTTCGCTCCGACCCCGATAAGCGGGATTTTTGCTTCGCGCCAACAAGCGACGGGCAATGCACGCGCCATTGCGGTTCAGCCGTTTGACCCCGATGCGCCCAAGGTATCAGCCTGCCTCCAGGGTGGCACCAACTGCCGCCTCAGCGCAAGCACCGGGCAATGGATATCCTTTTTGTCAAGCCGGGTCAACAGTGCCGCCGGTGTGGTGATGAACACAAGGGGTATGTCGGCGGCCTCAGCCACGTTTTTGGAAAATGCGTACCCCGCCAGTATATCCTGTTCGGTGGTCTTTTCCATGAAGTTGGCATTGCCAATGATGCCGGTGATCGTCATCCTCGCCTTGGCCTCGATCGCTTCGCGCATTTTCAGGCAACCACTTACCGTATCCGTGTAAGGGCGATTGGGATTGATCACCTGAAGCACCTGCAGCGTTTTCCCCTCCATTGCATCGGCAAGCGCGGCCAGGACCGTCGCCCCCACGTCGTCTCCCCCCACATCCAGCAGGGTCAGCCCCGACGGATGTCTCAGCATGCCGGACACCTCGGGCGTAAGGATGGGCAGGTCTGCCTGCATATACCGGGCGGGCGGCAGCACCACGTCGATGCCAAGGCGTCGCAGCGCCTGGCGGGCTTCCCGGATCCTGAAATAGGGATTGACCAGATCTAGGTCGGCCAACCGAACCGCTGTTCCCTTTGCATTCATGTGAACGGCGAGGTTGATGGCCACCTCGGTTTTTCCGCTGCCGTATGCGCCGACAATGATCACGATACCGCTGAGTTCAAGTTCCAACTGACAATGGGCCCCTTGTTAATCGTTGACATCGCCGTCCGGCAAGTGGCGTATGCACACCAGAAGATATCGGAATCATGCGGCCTGTTTTCGGTAGTACAAAACGAGAAATGAATTACATATTTTCAAAAACCGGCTGTGTCAAGGGATTTGGGCCTGTCGATGGATTTCGCCTTTTACTGGCTGATGGGTTGTGCTAAAAGACAATGGCGCTATTCGCTGTGAACACCATCCCAGCAAAGGATCGATCCAGATGACAGCGGTTAAGACCGGTCTCGACCTATTTTCCGATTCGCCTCCCGCGTCATTGAAACACCAGCGTATCGGATTGCTGTGCAATCCGGCATCGGTGGACAGCCGTTACACGCATGCCCGTGAACGGATTCGACGGGCCTTTCCGGGTCAGCTAAAAGCCCTGTATTCCCCCCAGCACGGCTTTTACGCGGAAAGGCAGGATAATATGATCGAATCCGCCGACCGGTTGGATCCGGTGACCGGCTTGCCGGTGTTTTCCCTTTACGGAGACACCCGCATTCCCACACGTTCCATGATGGACCCCATAGACGTCATGCTGGTGGATCTTCAGGATGTGGGAACCCGGGTATACACCTTCATCTACACCCTCTCCCACTGCATGGAGGCAGCACGGCAATACCATAAAAAGATCATCGTCCTGGATCGGCCCAATCCGTTGGGCGGGCTTCGGGCGGAAGGAAATCTGCTGGTCCCCGATTGTACCTCTTTCGTGGGCCGCTACCCCATCCCCATGCGCCATGGCCTGACCATCGGCGAACTGGCGGTCCTGTTCAACACCCGCTTTGGCATCGGCTGCGACCTCGAGGTAGTTTCCATGCGAGGCTGGAAAAGAGCGATGACGTTCAGCCAGACCGGCCTGCCCTGGGTGGCGCCGTCGCCCAACCTGCCCACACCGGCGTCCGCCATGGTCTACCCGGGCCAGGTGATCTGGGAAGGCACCAATATCTCGGAAGGCCGGGGCACCACCCAACCCTTCGAGCTGTTTGGGGCGCCGTTTTTAGCGCCCGAGCAACTGATGGAGAAGATCGACACGAGGCTGTTGAGCGGGGTCGTGCTCAGGCCCGTTGAATTCGAGCCCACGTCTAACAAATGGGGGGGGCATCCGTGCAAAGGGTTTCAAATCCATATCATTGACCCGGGTGTCTATTCACCCTACGCCCTGTCACTGGCATGCTATCAGGCCATATACCAATGCTGGCCCGACCGCTTTGCCTACAAGCAGCCACCTTACGAGTACGAATACAACCGACTGCCCATGGACTTGATACTTGGTGACCGCCAGATCAGGCTTCAGATCGAAGCAGGAACGCCGTTGACGGAGATCATTTCGGGCTGGGAAGCGTCCCTATCGGCATACACGAAAATGCTTGAAACGATATATATCTACAACCCAAACTGAGCGATTGTCGAGGTTGCCGCAGA
>RCNG010000735.1_pt1 | contig 15532 bp, 15 predicted proteins | sample 2041371 | NCBI WGS metagenome assembly RCNG01 (sample SAMN09708227, study PRJNA481090) | Marine sediment metagenome, whole genome shotgun sequencing project. | biome: marine sediment; feature: ocean; material: sediment; isolation source: Sewage treatment plant 1 marine sediment (STP1) ... | reverse complement strand
CGGGCGACAACGCCGGGCGCTGTACGTTCGAGGGGGTAGTTCTCCACCGAGTCCACCGGGCCCTTGCCATCGAGCGGCCGGCCGAGGGGATCAACGACTCGGCCGACCATTCCTGGACCCACCGGAATATCGAGGATGCGTTTTGTGCGCTTGGCCTCATCACCTTCCTGAACGAGGTGGACCTCACCCATGAGCACGCATCCGACGTTGTCATCCTCGAGGTTCATCGCAAGACCGAAGACGTCGTGCGGGAGCTCGATGAGCTCGCCCGCCATGACGCCGTCGAGGCCGTAGATTCGGGCGATGCCATCCCCGACGGAGATGACGGTACCGACCTCGGACATGTCGATGGAGGTTTCGAAACCTTCGATTTGGCGGCGGATGATGTCCGCAATCTCGGCGGCTTTAATCTGCATGTTTTACCCCTGTTCGATCTCGATCTCTTTGCTCAAACGGTCCAGTTCTCCTGCCAGCGAGCCGTCAAAGACCCGCGAACCTACCTGCAGCTTGAAGCCTCCGAGTAGACCCCGGTTAGCTTCAAAGTCGGCAACCACCGCGGCACCCTCGAGCCCTGATATCGCGTCTACAAGCCGGTGGCGCGAGCCCTCATCGAGCTCGGTTGCGGTCTCGACGCGGGCGCGGATACGACCGAGACTTTGATCAACGAGCTCCCGGAACTCGGACGCGATGTCGGCCATGTGCTGCATTCGATAGTGGTGTTGGACCACATGTAGAAAGCGCCGAGTCAGCTCTCCGACCTCGAGTGAATCGAGAACGGCATCGAGGATCTTTGTCTTGGCTTCGACGGATACCATTGGCGTCACCAGAACGTCGTGGAACTCCGGCACTGCTTTCAGCGCCGCGGCTACGCCATCGAGTTCGTCGGCGATACCTTCAGCACGACCCGGGTCTTCCTTCTGAACAACGGCCAGCAGGGCCTTTGCGTACGGAAAAGCTCGGAATCGGCCCATCTCTACTCCTTGCCCTCGAGAGACGACATCGCATCGAGACTTCGGTCGAGTACCCGCTGGCGGTCCTCATCCGTCATTTCCCGATCGAGGAGGTCGCGGGCGAGTTGCGCGGTCAGATCAGCGGTATCCTGCGCCAGCTGTGCGCGGGTTTCGGCCTCGCGGCGTGAGATTTCCTCATCGACACGGCGCAGGAAGCGCTCCTCGTCGATCTTCGCCTGTTCCGAAATCCTACCCATCTCCGCGTCGCCATCCGCGGCCGCGCGCTCCTTGAGGTCCGCGACCTCTACTTCCACATCAGCCAGGCGTTTTGAAACCTCGGCCTGTAAGCGATCTGCTTCTTCGAGTTGGCGTCGTGCGTTTTGCAGCTCTTCGGCGATGCCCTCGCGACGCGTTTCGAGAAATGCCCCCATTGGGCGGCCGACAAATCGTTGAAGGATGTATAGGAAGACCGTGAGATTGAGGGAAAGCCAGAAGTAGTCTGGGATCCCGGCGTGCTTGACACCCTTGTCAACTAAAAGTGCGAAGACCAATGCGACGATGAAGACGAGCGCCCAGCCGACGATTGTCTTCATGGTGCGAGCTCCCGACCAACCAGACGGCTCGCGAGCAGCCGGGCAAGATCCTCGGCACGACTCCTGAGGTCGGAGCGCGCTGCCTCGGCATCCTTGGCGAGGGTATCGAGGACCCCCAGGAGACGCTCATCGGCCCGCGCATGGGCCTGATCAAGCGCCGCTTGTCGAGCGTCCATCGCGTGCTGACGGGCATCAGCGCGAATCCTGGCCGCATCCTTGGCGGCCGCAGAGACCTCGTCCTCGACGCGGGAAACGGCCGCCAAATACTCCTCGTTCTTGGCCGACCATTCCTGCTGGGCGTCATCAAGACGGCGGCGGCGCTCGCCAATCACTGTGCCCACGGGGCGGATCAGAAAGCGGTGAACGATCCACAGGGTCGCCCAGAAGCAGACCATGATGAGAATCAACGACAAATCTGGTGGGGACATCGGCCGCTCCCGGCTCGATCCGCTCCCATGCTCAGCGCGCGCTCAGCACAAGGCGGTTCAAGCTAACAAATCCTCAGACCACGGTCAAGATGCCGATGGTGCTTTGTTTGTGTTTTTTTTCACTTCCTGTGAGTCCATCGTCACTGAGCCTTCGAGAAAGGCGCCGTCCTCCATCACCAGGGCCGGTGTGTGAATGTCTGCCCAAACCTTGGCGCTCGCATGCAGTAGGACCTGCTCACCGGCGCGAATGGTGCCGCGAACCTCACCGCCGACGATGCAGCGCGCGACCTCGATCTCCCCCTCGACCACCCCACCCTCGCCGACCACAAGCTCGGACCGCGAACGCACAGTGCCCTCGACCCGCCCATCGACGCGAAAATAGCTGGAATACTCGAGCTCACCACGGATTGTGCACCCTGAGTCGACGAATCCGTTGAGCGACTCTGCTCCTCGGGCCATCAGTTACCCCCCATCAAGAGATCGAATACTCGCATCAGCTCGTCGTATTCGCTACACGCAATAACGATGGTCCCGCCTCGCTGGCGCGGCCGAATCTCGACCGGCGCACCAAGACGAAGCGCCAATTTTTCCTCCGCCGCACGCAAGTTGGGGTCGCGTGGCTTCGGTTGCCTGCCCGCCCCCCTCCGATTCCCCGACGTGGCTTCATCGCGCGCCTCGGCGGCCGCCCTTTCGAGGGCGCGAACCGACAACCCGACAGCTGTTGCGCGGCTGGCCCACTCGCAACGTACCGCGTCGTCGGCGAAGGCGAGCAGGGCCCGCCCGTGGCCGGCCGAAAGCTCTCCCCGCTCAACCATTTCTTGGACCTCTTGCGGTAACTTGAGCAAACGCAGAGAGTTCGCGACGGTGCTGCGATCCATCCCAACCCGATCTGCGATTTCTTGCTGGGAGAGACCGAGACCCGCCCGCAGTTGCTCGAATGCGCGAGATTCCTCGAGCGGTGTCAGATCCCGCCGCTGCAGGTTTTCGACAAGCGCCAGCTCGAGCTGTTGATCTTCCTCGATGTGTTCCCGGATCACTGCCGGCACTGTGGCCAGGCCGGCCAGTCGGGCGGCCCGCCAGCGCCGTTCGCCGGTGATGAGGAGGTACTGATCCGGGGGGTCCTCACTCACCAAGAGCGGCTGCAGCACTCCGTGCAGCCTTATCGAGGCCGCAAGCTCCTCGAGGCCTTCCTGGTCGAAGTGGTAGCGTGGTTGCTGTGGATTTGGTCGAAGGCGATCGACTGGAATTTCAGCAAACCCTGCGCGCGCGCGTGGCGTGTCAGGAATGAGTGCCCTGAGGCCTCGGCCCAGCGCCTGTTTAGCGGACATGAGCGCTCTCCCTCCGGAGCAGGTATTCGCGGCCGAGTTCCAGATACGCCTGTGATCCACGGCTTCGTAGATCATAGGCGTGGATTGGCCGGCCAAATGACGGCGCCTCCGCCAAACGCACATTGCGAGGCACCTGGGTCTCAAAAACCAGATCGCCAAAGACTCCACGCACCTCGTCCGCCACCTGCTGGGCGAGATTGGTACGTTCGTCATACATCGTGAGGAGGATGCCGTCGATGGCCAGCCCCGGATTGAGGAACCGGCGCACCTCGTCGACCGTCGACATCAGCATCGACACGCCCTCCATGGCGAAGTACTCACACTGGATGGGAACGAGAAGTCCATCTGCGGCGGCAAGCGCATTGAGGGTTAGAAGGCCGAGCGAGGGTGGACAATCGACGAGAACAAATTCATAAGGGCTTGTGTTGTCGCCCGCGAGCGCATCTCGAAGGCGGAACTCCCTGCCAACCATGCCCACGAGCTCCACCTCTGCCCCAGCCAAGTCGGGGGTGGCCGGAACCACCGCAAGGTGTGGGAACTCGGATGGCTGAGCGGCCGTTTCAACCGTCGCCCCACCGAGTACAAGGTCATAGGATGTTGGCCGCCCACCTTGATCCCGAAAGCCAAGACCAGCGCTGCAGTTGGACTGCGGATCGAGATCGACCAACAACGTCTGTCGCTCATAGGCCGCCAGGGCCGCACCGAGGCTTATGGCGGTGGTTGTTTTACCCACTCCGCCCTTCTGGTTGGCCACTGCCACGACCCGGGCAGTCATCTCGGCGGCCCTTGCCGCCACCCAACCGGCAGCGCAGGATATGCCTCCCCCGCAACCGCCGCCGCAAGGCGGGGTGTCGTGCGGATCCGGGAGCTCTCACCCGGGACCGAAAAACATCGTGGTTTCACGTGAAACATGGTTGCAGCCGAGCCAGCCGACCGCAAGTGAGGCCGGGTAGTTGCGAGCTTAACACACGCCACCCCGCGACGTCCCCGAGCGCGGCCTCACCATCAATCGTGGTCCATATCACGACTTCTCCCGCCCGGGTCAGCCGGGCGCGCGCCCACTCGAGAATCGCACCGTGGTCGCCGACGGCGCGGATCGTGATGAGATCAAAGGGGGGACAATCGCCGAGGTCCTGGTACCGCGAACGAGTGACATTCACCCCAATTCCGAGCTCGCGAACGACGGTCCTGAGAAAGGCCCACCGCTTCTGCCGCGGCTCAAGCAACACCCCTCCCCACTCCGGGCGCACCGCCAACAGGGGCACGCCTGGCAAACCCGCGCCGCTGCCGACATCCAACAGGCGCCCCCTGCCGCTGAGAAGCGGGGCCGCCGCCAGAGCATCGAAAATGTGCCGTTCCACGAGCTCCTCGCGACTCGAAAAACGCACCAAATTGTGCCGCTGGGACCAGCGCTCGAGAAGCTCCGCATAGCGGACCAGCCGCTGCAGCGCCGAACCCTCAGCGCAGGCGGCGAGAAGATCCGGGAACTCCCGGCCGCTGTTCACTCGCGTCCTCGGCGACGGGCCAGCCGACCGGCGAGAAGCGCCAGCGCCGCCGGGGTCATTCCCGCCAACCGCTCCGCATCCGCCAGAGTTCTGGGTTGCTCGCGGCCAAGGGCCTCCGCTACCTCGCGGGAAAGGCCCGGAATGGCAGACGGGTCGAGATTGGCGGGGATCTCGACATGGCGCAGACGACGCAGCCGCGCGCGCTCCCGCTCCTGTCGGACCAGATATCCGTCATAGCGCAGGCGGCCGATGACAATTCGGCGATCTTCGGCGTCGAGGCCGGAAAAGTGTTCCAGCGAGGCCGCGACGCTTTCGCCATCCACATCTTGACGGCGCAGGATCGTGGCCCACGTTGTCGGCGCCGAGAGGTCGACCCCGGCCTTTTCGAAAATCTCCTTGCGGGTCGCAACAGTCGGCGTCAGGCGCGCGCCCTCGAGCGCGGCCGCTGCGGCCCGGCGGCGGCGCCACCGTTCACGTTCCACGTGAAACGCCGTCTCACGAACCAGTCCGAGGCGGTGTCCGTGCCCCATCATTCGCTCCCGCGCCGTGTCGACGCCGAGCAATAGGCGGTGCTCGGCCCGGGACGTGAACATGCGGTACGGTTCGCGATGGTCGCGTCCGCAGACGTCATCAATCAGCACCCCAAGATAAGCGTCCTCGCGAGCCGGAATGAATGGGGCTTCGTCGCGAAGGGTCGCGACTGCGTTAATGCCCGCAAGGAGACCGAGCCCCGCCGCCTCTTCGTAGCCCGACGTGCCGAGGAGCTGGCCGGCGAAGAAGAGCCCCGGCACCGAAGAACACTCGAGGCCGGGCCCCACCTGAAGTGGCGCCACCACGTCGTATTCGACGGCGTACCCGTAGCGCAAGAATTTCGCCCGCTCGAGACCTGGCACCTGGTGCACCACCGCTTCCTGCACATCGGCGGGGAGGCTGGTGGAGAGGCCGTTGACATAGATACTGTTGGAATCGAGGCCCTCGGGTTCAAGAAACACCGTGTGTTGTTGGTGATGCGGATAGCGGACGACCTTGTCCTCGATGGAGGGGCAGTAGCGCGGACCGATGCCCTCGATGGCGCCGGAGAGTAGCGGCGATCGGTGGAGATTGTCGTTGATGACGGTCTGGACACTGGGCGGGGTTCGGGTGACCCAGCAGACACAGTGGTTGCGAACGGTCCGCGTGCGCCACGAGAACGGTCGTGGCTCGGGATCGCCCCCCTGTGTTTCAAGTTGATCAAAATTAATGCTCGTCCGATCCAATCGCGGTGGGGTGCCCGTCTTGAACCGGCGTAGCTCAAGTCCCGCATCTGTGAGTGCTCTTCCGAGGGCGGTGCTCGGGCGCTCACCAATACGGCCACCGGGGCGTTGTTCCTCGCCCGTGTGCAACAGGCCGCCAAGAAATGTGCCGGTTGTGAGAATGACCGCGCCGGCCTCGATGCGCTCCCCGCCGCGAAGAATGACCCCAGAGGCGCGCCCCGCTTCGATCGTCAGTCCTTCGACCTCCGCCTCAATCAAAGTCAGCCCGCGCAGCCTTTCGACCACCCGCCGAATGCTCCGCTGATATGCGGCCTTGTCACACTGTGCTCGCGGCCCCCACACAGCCGGGCCGCGCGACCGGTTCAGGGTCTTGAATTGGATCCCGGCGCGATCCGCGGCCCACCCCTGGAGCCCGCCCAGGGCATCGATCTCGGCCACCAGGTGGCCCTTGCCGATGCCGCCGATGGCTGGATTACACGGCATTTGCGCGACCGTTCGACGATCGAGGGTCACCAGCGCCACCGATGCCCCCCTGCGTGCAGCCGCGGCAGCGGCCTCGCAGCCCGCATGGCCGGCGCCCACGACAACGACATCGGCCCTCGACATGACTATTTTCCTAAGCAAAATGTGCTATAGATCTCGTCCAGCACGTCATCGGTCGAGACTTCCCCGATCAGCTCGTGAATTGTCCGCAGCGCCCAGCGGACGTTTTCCGCAGCCGTGTCGGGGGTTTCGATGTCACAACCGGCAAGCTCTGCGGTCGCCGCCTCCAGGGCGCGGCGGTGCCGCGCGGCGATGGCAACCGCCCCCCCGAGGTCCGGCACCTCTCCCAACACGCGTCGCAGAAGCTCGCACCGGAAGTCCTCGAGGCCCTCTCCGCTGTGACAGGAAATGCCAAACCAACCGTCCCCGACGATGGCCCCGGGCGCCAAGTCGACTTTCGAGCGAACCCGGATCGCCGGCAGGTCTTCGGGCAACCCCGCGGGGGCCGTGTCGATCCCAGTATCAATTGCCCACAGCACGACAGCCAGGTCGGCGGCAGCAGCGGCGGCCTTTGCACGCCGGTGCCCTTCAGCTTCGATCTCGTCACCGCCGGTCCGCAGGCCCGACGTGTCCTGCACCACAATCCGCACGCCTCCAAGATCGAGCTCGGTCTCAACAATGTCGCGCGTGGTTCCCGCCCTGGGAGAAACGATGGCCCTCTCCGACCCGGCCAAATAATTAAAAAGGGTAGACTTACCAGAGTTTGGCGGGCCAAGGATCACAAGCCGCAGCCCCTCCCGCAGGCGCTCGCCGGCGCCTGCTGTCGCCAGCAGGGCCGATGTTTGGCTGCGACATTCTTCCAACAGGGCTGCCATCTCCTCGGCCGGGACCGCGACCCCTTGCACCTCATAGTCAAGAGACCCCTCGATCGAGGCGAGGAGTGTGACGAGGGCGGCACGCAGCTTTTCGAATTCCACCGAGAGGGCTCCCGCGAGCTGCTGGCGCGCGTTCCGTTGTTGCCAGGCCGTTTCCGCGTTGACCAGATCGCGGACCGCCTCGGCCTGGACCAGATCCAGCTTGCCATTGGCAACGGCTCGCCTGGTGAACTCGCCGGCGCCGGCCTGCCGGGCCCCCGCGGCGATGAACGCCTCAATCACCGCCCCCACCAGAAACGGCGAACCGTGAACCGTGACCTCTACCATGTCCTCTCCGGTGTACGAGCGCGGCCCCGGGAAGGATGTCACAATTGCGCGCTCGAGGACTTCTCCAGCAGCGTCGAGGAGAGTTGTCAGCATCGCTTTCCAGCCGGCCTCGAACGATAGGCCTGGACAGACCCGCCTCGCGCACGCCGCGGCCTGCGAGCCACTGACGCGGATCAGCGCCAGCGCACCCCGGCCGGGCGGTGTCGCCTGGGCGACAATGGTGTCAGCGCCGCCGGCGAGGTCGGATGACAATCCGCTTGAGGAAGCCTTCACCGTCGGAATCAGTCTCGACGCCTGGATCGTCGGCAAGTGCGAGGTGAATTTCGCGTCTCGCGGCCGGAGTCAGCGGCCCCAGCGTAACCGGCGCGCCCCGGCGAAGGGCCTCATCGGCCGCCGCCTCGGCCCGCTCCTGCAGCTTGTGTGCGCGACGCTCCTTGAAGCCATCGCAATCAAGGTGAACGGGGCGGTGATCCGAGAGGCGCCGGTTCAGAACCCGGTTGCAGAGATACTGGAGGGCATCGAGGCCTCGCCCCCCCGAAGCAGTCAAGAGATGAAGATCTCCCCCCTGGAGTTCGCCCTCCAGCGCCTCTTCGCGATCGGCAAGATGGGCGGTGATCTCGAGCTCGCCACCGCGAAAGGACTCCGATAGAAAGAGCCCAAGGACAGCGATGGGATCGACTTCTGCTTCGATCACGACATCGCCCCCATCGCCGTCAACCACGTCGTAGTGGAGCTCCTCGAGCCGCGCGCCGAGTCCGCCGCAGGCCGCACTCAAGGCCTCGTCGAGGGAGGTCCCGTGAAAGCTCTTGGGTCTGCTCATGCCTTCCCGTCCTTCCGCGTCTTTTTCTTCGAACCCCCGCCGCCCCGTTTTCGCTCACCGATAATGTGGAGCGTGATCTCCTGTTGAATGATCGTGATCACGTTGTTGGCGAGCCAGTACAGCACGAGGCCCGAGGGAAATTGGAGAAACATGATGCCAAAGATCAGCGGCATCATTCGCATCAATCTTTGTTGTTGCGGGTCGCCGGCTTGCGGCGCGAGCCGCTGTTGGAGCCACATCGTGGCCGTCATGAGCACCGGTGTCACATACAGCGGGTCCTTCGCCGAAAGGTCGGTGATCCACAAGATGAATGGCGCGTGGCGAAGCTCGATGGCGCTCAGGAAAAGCTTGTACAGGGCCCACAACAGCGGGAGCTGAACCAGCAGCGGCAAACACCCGGCCATTGGATTGACTCCCTCTTCCTTGTAGAGGGCCATCATCTCCTGGTTCATATTGGCGCGGGCCTGTGGGTCGCTCTTCTTCTTTTTGTGCTTGGCCTGGATTTCTTTGACCTTTGGCTGCACTTTGGCCATCTTCCGCATCGACACGGTCGAAGTGTGCATCAGCGGAAAGAGCAGAATCCGGATGCCGAGGGTCAGCAGGATGATGGCGACGCCGTAGTTGCCCACATGCCCATAAATCCAACGCAGGGCCTTGAGAAAGAAGACCGAAATCGGGCCGAAAAAACCGAAATTGAGAGTCTTCTCAACGCCATGGTCGATCTCCTGTAGAAGATCGTACTCTTTCGGGGCGCCAAGCAGTTGACCGCGGAACTGTCCCCGGCTCAGGGCCGCCGATATCCGCAGCACCCGCTGCGTTTCATCCTCAGCAATCGCGAACTCCAGCGGCTCGACCCATACTTCAGACACTCCACTCGATGGTCTCAAGAGGCTGAAAAAATACGCGTCCTCGAAGCCGGCATAGGTAACGCTCGCCGGCGAGAGGATCTGACGCTCCTTTACCTTCCGCCTCTTCAATCGCGAAACCTCGCCATCCGCCATGATCACGCCCTCGCCCCAGAGAGCAAGGCGGCTGTTCTGTTCAACTTCAGCAAGATCCCGCATGCCGGTGCCAACGCTTACCCGCGACGCTGAGAGGGCGCCGGTTGCTTGGATCTCGACCTCGAGCCCGTAGCCGTCTCCGGCCAGGGCAATCCGTTTTTCCACCCGGCCACCGCGGCCGTCGGACCATCGGAAGATGGCCCCCCCGTCGAATCGCTCGACAAGGTAGAGCGCTTCATCCGGGCCCTCTGGCGTGATCAGCTGGAGCGGTCTCGCGACACTGTCCAGCGGCACCGTTTGCACGAGGTCGAGCGGCCGGCCGTCATCACCATCGTAGGCCAGGAGGCGGTATGAGGTGACCGCAGCGCCGCGATTCGAAATCACCACATCCATCACATCGTTTGCCAGATCAACGCGTTCCTCGGCGGCGGCTTCGACCACCTGATCCGTTGGTCCGATCAGTTCTTCCTCCGCCGCCGCGATATCTTCAACCGCGCTCTCGGCTGCTGAATCCTCCCGCATTTCGGCCGGCTCTTGCGTTTCCGCCGCTGGGACCGGCTCCGGCGCCGCCGGGCGCTGTGGGGGCGGGAAAATCACCGACCAGGCGAGGAGGATCGCCGCCGACAGCACAAATGCCAGGAGTAATCTTTTCTCCATCCGATCGTCGTCTTCCCCGCGCCCTATCTGGGGCGCGATGCTTGCGCAGCTTTATTCAGCGCGCGGTGGACACTTGCGAGGAAATCCCGCTCAAGCTCTGACCACGGCGCCGACGCACAGCTCCTGCGCGCGTTGACCACCGTGTCGGCGGGAAAGCCGTCAAATTCGTGACGGTGAATTCGGTACAGCTCGCGCAGCCGCCGCTTACAACGGGAGCGCACGACCGCACCACCCACGCGACGTGACGCCGTCACGCCGAATCTTCCTTCGTGTGCGTCCGCTCGCATGAGAAAAACCACCACGTGCCGCCCGACAGCTCGGGCGCCATCCTTATATACCCTTTGAAAATCGGCCCTTCGCTTGAGCCGCGCCTTTGCTGGGAAATGGAAGCGCCGCTCAGACAGCAACCCGCTTGCGCCCCTTGCGGCGACGCGCGCGGAGCACACTACGGCCGCCCCGGGTGCGCATGCGAACCCGGAATCCATGGGTTTTCTTGCGCTTGCGGTTGTTGGGTTGAAACGTTCTCTTCATGATCTCTCTTTTCCCCAAATATCGAGCGCGTCACAATATCGTAGCTCGACATAGGTGTCAAGCGAGCTTCGAGGCCCCGCCGGTGTCCAAGACCCTCCGGCGGTCAGCGTCTCGCGGGCGCCTCCGGGCGAGAGCGTTTCTCGCCTCGAGTTGTGTTAGCGTACTACGATGGACCGCTGGGAGCACCTACAGCCTCACCTCCGGCAGATGATGGGCGACGAGGAGTATCGAACCTGGATCGCGCCGCTGTCGGTCCTCGGGAAGACGGCCTCCGCCCTCACCCTGACCACCGACAATGCGATTGTCGGCGACTGGGTTCGCGACCATCTGCTGCGAGATATCGAGACTGTGGCGCGAAGTCATTTCGGTTCCGAGTTTCGAGTCCTCATCAAATGGGACGCGGCCGTTGACCCCGAGGACGCGGGCGCGGGCGGGGACAAAAACAATACGACGGGCATCACCACCCATCCGTTCAACCCTGGCTTTACATTTGATCGATTTATCGTTGGAACCTCGAATCAGTTTGCGGCCGCTGCTGCTGAGGCGGTCGCTGAACAACCGGGCAAGACCTACAACCCGCTGTATCTTTATGGGGGGTCCGGCCTCGGCAAAACACACCTTCTGCACGCCATAGCCAACCGGCTCTCAGAAATTTCACCCGCATTCAAGGTCGCCTACATGACGACCGAACAGTTCGTCAACGAACTCATCAACTGTATCCGCCGCAAGCAGATGGACGCCTTTCGGCAGACCTTTCGCGGCGTCGACATGCTGCTCCTTGACGATATCCAGTTCATCGCCGGCAAGGAACGAACCCAGGAGGAGTTCTTTCACACCTTCAACACGCTCCAATCCACCAACCGACAGGTGGTCTTCACCTCAGACGCTCGACCTGCCGATATCCCGGGCCTCGAAGAGCGGCTTCGATCCCGCTTTCTACAGGGTCTGATTGCCGACATCCAGCCACCAGACCTCGAAACCCGCTGCGCGATTCTCCGCGAAAAAGCGCGAGCCATCGGGCGCGAACTCCCCGAAGACGTGGTCTTGTTCATCTCTCGAAGGGTTCAAAACAATGTCCGAGAACTTGAGGGGTGTCTCAATCGAACCATCGCCTATGCCCAACTCAAAAGCTCGAAGATTACGGTGGATGTTGTCCGCCTCGCACTCTTTGAACTCCTGCCGGATGAGCGCGCCACATCACCTTCCGATATCATCCGCTTCGTAGCCCAACACTACGGAGTTCGAGTCGCCGACCTCAAAGGTCGCTCGAACCGTCGTTCGATCGCACTCCCGAGACAAGTCTCCATGTACCTCATCCGCGACATACTCGAACTGAGTTTTCCAGAGATCGGCCGGATTTTTTCTAAACATCATTCAACAGTCATGTACGCCGTCGACACCGTCCAGAAAATGCGTCAATCAAATCCCGATTTTGATGCCACGCTGACTTCCTTTCGAGAACATTTCGTCTAACCAGCTGTGGAACGCTTGTGGAAGGCGTGTGGATAGGCTGTGGTCTTTTGTGGAAAGTATGAGTTTTCCACAGATCACCACAGCTCTGCACAACCTCAACACACAACCTGGAGCACTAATTAACTTTATTTTTTTTGGTCGTTTACGAGACACATCCACAGATTCCACCGGCTCGACGACGATGATGATTCATGTTATATTTTCCATGAAAAGTACGTCGTCGTCATAAGAAAGGGCGGTTGATGGAACTCAAGTTGCAACGCAACCTCGTCCTTCAGGAGCTCTCCATCCTGCAAGGTGTGGTCGAGCACCGGACCACCATTCCGATACTTTCGAGCATCCTGGTGGAGGCCGAGGAGAACCGTCTGCGGATGGTGGCCACCGATCTCGACATGACAATTGTCACGGAGTGTCCCGCCTCTATCCACGGAGGTGGTCGCGCAACGCTCGAGAGCAAGGTGTTTCAGAACCTGGTTCGATCTTTGCCCGAGGAGGAGTTCACTCTCAAGCAGGACGGGGATGCGGTAGAAATCGAATGTGGCCGCTTCCACTCCAGGATGGCCGTTTCCGATCCTTCGGAGTATCCGACCGTGCCTGAGGTTCCAGAGTCCGGCGACTATGCACTGCCGTTGGATCTCTTTCAACTGATGTTGGATCGAGTCGCATTTGCGATCACAAAGGATGATCCAAAGTTTCAATTGAACGGAGCCCTGGTCAAACTGATTCCAGGCGAAATCGAAATAGCAGCCACAGACGGTCACCGCCTGGCGATGGTGAGGGCGAAAGCGCCGGGGGGCGATGCTCCTTTTGAGCAGCAACTCTTCCCGCGAAAGTTGCTGGCAGAATTTTCCCGCTTCGGTGACGATGAGGTTCGGATTTCGGCCGGTGACAACCACCTCGGTTTTCTGATGGGTGAACGGACGCTCGTGTCGCGGATCGTCGAACTTCGTTTTCCTCAGTACGAGCGGGTGATCGTCCGTGATAATCCAAATCGCGCTCGGGTCGACCGAAAGGAACTATTGGCGTCGCTCCGAAGGGTCAGCCTGATGGCACACGAAAAGGCACGTGGTGTCAGGTTCCGCTTTGATTCCGGTGGCGAACTGACTCTGGTATCCATCGGTTATGAGCGGGGCAGCGCCGAAGAGACGTTGAGCGTGACCTATCAAGGAGACGGCCTGGAAATAGCCCTCAATGCCAGTTATCTCATCGACGTGCTGCAGGCGCTCGAGTGCGAATCCGTTGAACTCCAGCTGCGGGACAGCAATACCCAGTGTGTCGTGGTACCGGTCGAAGACGATCCTCGCCTTGAGGAGTACATCTACGTGCTGATGCCCATGCGTCTGTAGACGCGGCTCTCGACAGACACAAAGATGAGTTCGCTCGCGCCGATTCAGCCCCGTGGCGAATAACGGCATCAAACAAGCATCCGAGAGTCTGGCAAGGACGGAACGTTCGCCGTGGAATTGATCGATCTTTCGATTCGTGATTTCCGAAATCTATCCGAACAGGGTTTTCGCTTCGCTGAAGCGACGAACGTTGTCCTTGGAGTAAACGGAGCCGGAAAGACGAGCCTGCTCGAGGCGATGGTCGTTCTCGGAAATTTGCGCTCATTCAGGACCTCGTCCTTGCGCCGAGCGGTGCGCCACAACGAGAGCAGCTTCAGACTTGTCGGTACGGTCTCCTCCGGGGGCCGCACCCACCGCCTCGAACAGGTTGTAGAGATGGGTTCACCCGTCACCAGGACACTGCGGGTTGACGGCGTGACCACGGATATTGAGAGATATCTCCAGCTCTTTCCGGTCTTCGCCATCACCGCCCAGGATCGCGAACTGGTCGTCGGAGGACCGGAGGGTCGCCGCTCAATGCTCGATCGGTTTGTATTCCTTTCGAGACCGACGCATCTCGATCAGCTTCGCTCGTATCGCCGCCTGCTTCGGCAGCGCAACGCCGCCCTCGTGGGCCAGTCTTCAGACGCCGAAATCGAAGCCTGGGAGGCGCCGCTCGCTACGGCGGCGGCCGCGGTCATCGAAGCGCGCGAAAATGGAGCGGGAATTCTCGCCGAGCGGTTTGCAGAGGAGTGGCGGGGGCTGTCTCGAGGGGACCGGACGAAGATTGCTATCGAGTATCGTTCCGAGGCGTGGAGCAGGCCATCTGACGAGGCGAAAAAGGTGGAAGATCTGTATCGACAGCGCTATAATGAGACGCGGACGCGGGACCGCCAGATGGGGTTCACTGGCGATGGTCCACATCGCCATGACTTGAGCCTGAAAACCGCCGGCCGGAGCGTCCGATATGTACTCAGTTCGGGACAAACGAAGGGGGTGGCGGCTGCGCTCAGGCTTGCCACCCTGGCGCAGGTAGAAAGGGACCGAAACGAGCGTTTTCCCGTCATTGTGGACGATGTCGACGCCGAGTTGGACGGCGCCGCGTTGACTCTCCTGGTTGAACGTCTCGGCAACGAACGACAGCTTTTTCTCTCCAGCACGAGCGAGCGGGTTGCGGAACTCGCGGGTCCTCGAGGATGTTGCATACGGCTCGAAAACGGAACCCGCGTGCCGCAGGAGGCCATAACCGATGACTGAGAATTATACCGCCGAAAACATCAAGGTCCTCAAGGGCCGGGAGGCGGTGCGAAAACGCCCCGGGATGTACATCGGCGATGTCGATGACGTGGAGGGTCTCCACCACATGGTCTGGGAGGTGGTGGACAATGCTATCGACGAAGCACAGGCAGGTCACTGTGAGCAAATAACGGTGACCATACACGCAGACCAGACCGTCACCGTGACCGACGATGGCCGCGGCATTCCGGTGGACACGCACAAGGAAAGTGGACGTTCGGCGGCCGAGGTCATCATGACCGAGCTCCATGCGGGGGGAAAGTTCGACAGCAACTCCTACAAGGTCTCTGGCGGCCTCCACGGTGTAGGCGTCAGCGTCGTCAATTTTCTCACTGAGTGGTTGCGTCTCGAGATTCACCGGGACGGAAGGGTCTGGGAACAGCTCTATCAGCGAGGGGTGCCCGCCGAAGCACTCAGGGAGGTTGGCACCACCCGCCGGACCGGAACGATTATCAGCTTCAAACCGGATGCCGAAATCTTTTCGGTCCTTGAATTCCATCCTGACCTTCTCATTCGCCACCTCCGGGAACTCGCCTTTCTCAACTCCGGCGTCAACATCAAGTTTTCCGACGAAAGCAGCGACCGCGAGGAGGAGTTCCACTTCGAGGGCGGGCTGCGAGAGTTCACCCGATACCTCAACCGGTCGAAGTCGCCGTTGCACGAGGACCCGGTCTATCTGATCGACTC
>RCNG010000734.1_pt1 | contig 15542 bp, 12 predicted proteins | sample 2041371 | NCBI WGS metagenome assembly RCNG01 (sample SAMN09708227, study PRJNA481090) | Marine sediment metagenome, whole genome shotgun sequencing project. | biome: marine sediment; feature: ocean; material: sediment; isolation source: Sewage treatment plant 1 marine sediment (STP1) ... | reverse complement strand
ATGACCTTGCGGGTCGACCAGGGCAAGGGCAATAAGGACCGGTATAGCTTGCTATCTCCTCGATTGTTAGAGATTTTGCGTCATTATTGGAAGCAGCAACGCCCGGTGTATTGGCTCTTTCCAAGCCCTTATCTCAATCAGCCCATTAGCCGGGACGCCGTAGGACTGGCCTGCCAAAAAGCACATGCGCGCTCTGGCCTGACAAAACCGATAACGCCCCATTCCTTGCGCCATGCGTTTGCAACCCATCTTCTCGAGGCCGGAATGGATTTGCGAGTAATCCAGGAGCTTCTCGGCCACAGCTCACTGGCGACAACTCAAGTCTACACGAAGATCGATCTCGCTCATTTGATGGAGGTTCACCGCCGTAGTCACCCGCGGGGAAAGTCAGATTGACGAAAGCTGGTGAGAAGTGCCGGCTGGGAATGCGGGCTAGCTGGTGAGAAAACCCGGTCAATGCCGACTGGGTTCGGCAACCAGGATGCCGCTATCCCGCTTTCCTGCGATCTTCCAGACGGTCCCGCGGTATCGGAAGCAGGTCTCACGGCCGACCGGTTCTCCCGGGGGAAAGACCAGGAGCTCCACTGCAGTTCCGGAGTCTGCGATGACCACGGTCGAGCGCTTGGAGGGGCGACGGGTGCATTCCGGCGTGCCCGCCGAGTGCGGACGTGCAGAGCTAATAATGCGAGGAGTCGTGAGGTTCATGTTTCGTCTCATGAGATAAGACGGTTTTCCAGGACAAAAGGTTCTCTCACCTCAGGTGATCTGTGTCACACCCAGTGACCGGGGAGAGTTTCCGCCCACCGCCATGCGAGCTCGACCGCCAGCTCTCCATGACGTCGGCGGCGTTCATTGCGGCCCCGGATGCCCTCCGCCGCTGCCACAGGAGCCATCAGACCCCATGTGATGTTGGACGGCTGAAAAGTGCGCACGTTCCGAGAAGTTAGGTGGCGCACCAGCCCTCCAAGCGCGGTTTCGGGCGGCGGGGGAAACGCCACGCCACCGAAGAGCTCCGCCGCCAGGCAGCGGGCCGCAATCAACCCGGTCGCCGCCGATTCCACATAGCCCTCGACACCGGTGATCTGACCGGCGAGGCGAAGATCCGGTCGACGCCGCAGCCGGAGGACGTCATCGAGGTGGAGTGGTGCGTTGATAAAGGTGTTTCGATGAATCATTCCGAGCCTTACAAAACGCGCCTCCGCGAGACCGGGAAGAGACCGGAAGATTCTCTTCTGCTCACCGTGAGTCAACTTGGTTTGGAACCCGACCAGATTCCAGTGCTCGGCGGCGAGGTCGTCCTGGCGCAGTTGGACGACGGCCCACGGCCGGCGGCCGGTGGCTGGATCCGTCAGACCGACCGGTTTCATCGGTCCGTAGCGGAGCGTGTCGCGACCACGTTCGGCCATCACCTCGATTGGGAGACAGCCTTCGAAGTAGCCGATGTCGACATTCTCGAAATCCTTGAATGGAACCCGTTCAGCCTTTAGCAATCCATCCACGAACGACTCATAGGCTTCGCGGTCGAGCGCGGCATTGAGGTAATCGGCGCCGTCTCCCTTTCCGTACCGCGAGGCGCGGAACAGGCGCTGCATGTCAAGAGTCTCCGCAGCCACAATCGGGGCGACCGCGTCGAAGAAGGAAAGTGCTTCCTCTCCAAGAACATCATCGAGGGCGCGGTGGAGAGCCGGAGATGTCAGTGGGCCGGTCGCCAAAATGGCCGGGCCATCTGGGAGCTCTTCGACTTCCAGACGTTCAACCGTGATCCGTGGGTGGGTGCTGATCGCCTTCGTGATTCCTTCCGCAAAGACCTCACGGTCGACCGCCAACGCGCCGCCCGCAGGCACCCGTGCACCGCGCGCCATCTTGATGATCAGTGATCCGAGAGCCTCCATTTCAGCCTTGAGGATGCCAACCGCGTTGGTCGGCGAATCGCCGCGCAGAGAGTTGGAACATACGAGTTCGGCGAGCAGTCCGCTGCGATGCACCGGGGTCGTCCGGAGGGGTCGCATTTCCATGAGCCGCACTTCGAGCCCCGCCTGTGCCAGCTGCCATGCCGCCTCGCTGCCCGCGAGTCCGCCACCGATGACGACAATTTCTCGATCCTGCCTACTCATCAGCCGGTGTGCCGCGTACCCGAGCGTAGCGTCCATCGTGCTCCCGCCTCACGGTCCCCGCCAGCTCGAGCGCGATCAAATCTCCAGCTACGGCCGCGACATCGACCTGCGCACGGGCCGCGATCTCGTCGGCGGTCAGCGATTCACCCGCCGGGATACATCCCAAGAGACCGTCATCCGGCTGCGGCCGGTGATCCGATGTCGGCGTTACGTCGATGGCCTCGAAGAGATCTCGTGGTGTGAGGAGGGGCCGCGCCCCCACCCGAATCAGCGTGTTCGGTCCCACCGAAACTCCCGAAAAGATGTTACCGGGAACCGCCAACACCTCGCGGCCCTCTTCGATGGCCAAACGTGCCGTCACCAGGGCGCCCGATCGCGCCGCGGCTTCGACCACCACGACCGCCATCGCGAGACCGGCGAGGATGCGGTTTCTCTCTGGAAAATGGTGGCGGCGCGGCGGCGTTCCGGGAGGATATTCGGTGAGCAGGGCGCCGTTCTCGGCCAACTCTTCGGCCAGCCCTCGGTGTTCCGGAGGGTAGACGCGATCGGGGCCGGCACCCCACACCGCCCAACTCGAACCGCCCGCCGCGAGAGCCCCCCGGTGCGCCGACTCATCGATTCCTCGAGCCATCCCGGAGATCACGATCACCCCCGCTCCGGCCAGCTCCTCTCCGAGAAGACGCGCAACCTGCCGACCGTAGGGCGTCGCCTTTCGAGAACCCACGATCGTAACGGTCTTTGCCGATGAAATCCTCCCACGTACGAAGAGCCCGAGCGGTGGATCGGTGATTGTGGCCAGCAAAGCGGGAAACTCATCATCTGAGGGAACGATCCATCTCCATCCCGCGCCTGCCGCCCGTTCCAGGACCATCGGGGCCTCGGTTGTGGCGAGCTCACGGGCGGTCTGTAGAAGGGCTCGCGGAGTCTGCTCCTCAGCCATCCGAGCGCCGATGTCGCCACCGCCGGGCACCGCCGCAATGTGCCGTCGGATGCGCGTACCACCGCCCGCCAAGAGCAGGCCGAGACGAAAGAGCCTATCCTCCTCGTGTTTCATCGCCAGTATGTTAACCGCATTCCTCACCACGTCGCGCAGTGAGGAAGGCCATTAAGCCGTTGTATCTCACCGATAGCGTTACGGGTATACTCGTTGCATGGATTTTCGGGTGCTCGGCAGTTTCGGGGGTGACAGCCCCGAGTGCAGGATGACGTCGTTTCTGATCGATGGGTGCGTCGCGGTGGATGCGGGCGCCATCACCCGGGCGCTGACGATCGACGAGCAGCGCCATGTTCGCCATGTGGTGATCACGCACACTCACATGGATCACACCAACTCCCTCCCGTTCCTGATCGAAAACTCCTTCGGCTCGAGCGACGAACCGGTTTCGATATTCTGCACCAAGAGAGTCCTTGCCGGTGTGCGGCGACATCTGTTCAACAACGACACCTGGCCGGACTTCACACGCATTCCAAACCACATGTACCCCTCGGTTCGTTTCGAGGAAATCGAGATCGAACGTCCTTTCACGATTGCTCCGCTGCCCTCCGGAGAGCTGGAGGTGTTGGCGATTGAGGTCAATCACATCGTGCCTACGACCGGTCTCCTTCTTCGGCAGGGTTCCTCGAGCATTCTCTTCACCTCCGACACCGGACCCACCCAACGGGTCTGGGATGTTGCCAACGCTACCGAGGACCTGGTCGCGGTCATCACCGAGGTCTCATTTCCGAACCACATGCAAGACGTGGCGGATGTGAGCCTCCACCTGACCCCGCAGACCCTGGCAACCGAGCTGTCAAAGCTTCACCGCGAGGTGCCGGTGTATCTCTACCACTTCAAGCCGCCATATGTGGATGCCCTTCGCGAAGAGCTGGCAGCGACCGACCTCCCCCATCGAGTCGAGGAGTTGGAGCAGGATCGCAGCTATCGGTTCTAGCCCGCGCTTTTCACCGGGTTTCGTTGCGAGGGCAACGCAGCAAAATCGTGAAGTTTGCGGCCTAACCCGCATATCTCACAACCTCGCTACTACGGCCGGTGATATGCCGCAATCTGCAACGTTTTCTCGCTTCGGAGTGCTCGACGTACTGTCAAGTACGACTCCGCGCCCCTTAGGTCGAAAACGCCGCATTTCACGACATCTCGCCGGCCTCGCAACGCGACGTGGTGAGATATGCGGGCCAAACTCTCTCAGATATTGGAAGGAGCGACTGTTCCCGTCAATGGCGGAGGCTGTTGGCCACCCCGGCGATCCGTTCCCTGGTCTCCTCCTCGTACCAGCAGTCGAGAAACGCCGCGGTCTCTTCGGGCCGGGTCGCTCGCATGTCCTCCCATACATCGCCGAGGAGCATCTTCTTGCACTCCACGAACGCGCGGCGGGGTCGGCCGGCAAGTTTGGCGATCTCGAATCGGGCCACGGCGAGCGTTTCGTCGGCGCCCGCGATGCGGTGGACAATTCCGAGCTCCCGGGCACGCTCCGCGGTGCATCCTTCACCCCTGAAGACCAACTCATCAAGCGCCGGAGAGCTGAGCCTGGCACGAAGCATGCGCAGGCAGGCGCCGGGCACCGGTACGCCGAGGTTGAGCTCGGAGAGGCCCTGGCGGGACTGACCCACCGCCATCACCCTCAAATCGCAGGCGAGGGCGAGCAAACATCCCGCCGCCACCGCATGGCCGCTGACCGCCGCGGCTGTCGGACCCGGATAGGAGAAGAGCTCGAGAACCAGAGCGTTGAAGGTGTCGAGAAACTCGCCCACCTCCTCGCGCTCCGCATTGGCGAGAACCTTGAGGTCCCAGCCCGGGCAGAAAAGCGTTGGATGAGCCGAGGCGAGAACGACCGCCGGGGCACCGTCAACCGCGAGATTCTGGAGCGCAGAGTGGAGGACTTCCATCATCGGTCGGTCGAGGGCGTTTGGACCGTTGTCCATGACGAGACAGTGGATGCCGCGGATTTCCTCGTGTCGCAGAATCACATCATCCATGTCCAACCTCCCCTGCTGCAATGAACATCTTGTGGATCCGGCGATCCGCAGTCAGCTCCGGATGAAATGTCGCTCCCAGAATTCTCTCCTGACGGACCAGTACCGGGTCGTCGCGGTATCGGCCAAGCACGGCGACCTCGGAATTCACGCCAACGATTCGTGGAGCGCGTATGAACACGCCCTCCATTTGAAACGGCTCGCCCAACTCGTGTGTGAGCGCAACCTCTCCAACCGTAGAGTTCGGCTGTCGTCCATAGGCGTTTCGAATGACATCGACACCCAGTACACCGAGACTCTCCTGAGGCGGTTGGATGTGTTCCGCAAGTAGAATCACCCCGGCACATGTGGCGAGAATTGCCATCCCCGCCGCTATTCGATCCCGAATTCGGCGAGCCAGGTTTTCAGGCTCCATCAACCGCAACATTGCCGAGGACTCGCCACCCGGAATCACCAGGGCATCGACCTGTGCAAGGTCGGCAGCGGTTCTCACCGGGCGTGTGTGTGCGCCGAGGTCGTGGAGTATCGCACCGTGAGCCGCCCAATCTCCTTGGAGCGCAAGAACCCCGTACTCCGTCACGAGCTCACCATCCTCGACGCGAGAGCATTTCCTCCGGTGTGAGCTTGCCCGAATCGAGGCCGGACATCGCTTCGCCGAGCCCTCGTGACACCTCGATGAGCTTGGCCGGATCCTGCCAATGCGTCACCGCTTCGACAATCGCTCGGCCGCGGTCCACCGGATCGTCGGATTTGAAAACTCCGGACCCGACAAACACCGACTCCGCTCCGAGCATCATGCACAGGGCCGCGTCGGCTGGTGTTGCAATTCCTCCGGCCGCAAAGTTCGGCACCGGCAGACGACCGTTCTCGGCCACCCAGCGGACAAGCTCGAATGGGGCCTGGATTTCCTTGGCTTCAGTCATCAGCTCGTCCTCTTCGAGAATTGTCAACGTTCTGATGCCGCGCTGGACAGCACGCAGATGACCCACCCCTTCGACGATGTCACCCGAGCCGGCTTCACCTTTGGTTCGGATCAGAGCCGCTCCCTCCCCAATCCGACGCAGCGCCTCGCCGAGGTTGCGGCAACCGCATACGAACGGAACCGTGAACGGTTGTTTGAAAATGTGATTTTCGTTATCTGCCGGAGTGAGAACCTCGCTCTCATCGATGAAATCGACCTCGAGCGCCTCGAGAATACGCGCTTCGGCAATGTGGCCGATGCGCACCTTCGCCATCACAGGAATCGACACCGTTTCCTGGATCTCCTGGATCATGTCGATCGACGACATTCGGGCAACCCCGCCCTGGACCCTGATGTCGGCCGGAACGCGCTCGAGAGCCATCACGGCCGCCGCTCCTGCGTCTTCGGCGATTTTCGCTTGGTCGGCAGTTGTGACATCCATGATCACACCGCCCTTGAGCATCTCTGCCAGTCCGACCTTGACGCGGAACTGGGAATCCTGAAGGTCCATGTCGTTCCTCCCTCGGCTTCGGCTCATTGTACACACAAGCCTGCAAATCTCACCACGTCGCATAGCGAGGCCAGCGAGATGTCGTGAGATGTGGCGTTTTCGACCTGCGGGGCGCGGAGTCGTACTTGATAGTACGTCGAGCACCCCGAAGCGAGATAAAGCCGCAGATAGCGGCATATCGTGGGCCGTAGTAGCGAGGTGGTGAGATTTGCAGGCTGGCCTGATGATCTCAACAGCTTCCTTCGGGACCGGCTGAGGGTGCGGATTCATCAGCCAGCGGGGTTCGCAAACGGAGGAGCGACAGGATATTGATGGCGATATGGGCCGCTGCTGCAGCCGGATATCCCCATAGGGCGAAGGCCCACCCGAGCACCAAGCCGAGCACGAAAGCGAGGATGGGCCACAACCACAGACGGCGATCCGGTATGAAGTGGAGGGCTGCGAACAACAGCGCGGCGGGCACGAGACCGAGGAGCGGCTGCAGCAGCGCCCGTATGAGCGCCTCCTCTGCGAGGCCCGAAAAAAGCGCGACAGCCAGTGCATCGGTGATGCTCCACCCTTGGACCATCCGCCGCTGCCAGCTCTCGAGGTCGGCTGCCGGTTGGAGACCCCTGAGAACCCATAAGATGACGAAGCTCCCGATCCCTGTCGCGACGCCTCCGAACACCGCGGTGATGAGCGACGCGGACGGCGCGAGACCTGCGAGAACCCCGTCGCCTTGGAGTGAGAGACCGATCAGGGCGATGAGCCCGATCACACCCTCCTGATGAATGATCACCACCGCCGGGATCGAACGGGGGGTCGCATCGCTAACCCGCATTTCTCACCAGTGATTCAGGCGTCTTCTCCCGCGGGATCTACCAGCGGTTCCACGCCTTCGTCGTCGTCGGTGTTATCAATGTCCTCGTCGGTTGTTGCTTCGGAGCGAGCTACCGAAACCACGCGGTCGCCCTCATTGAGGCGGATGATTCGGACCCCCTGCGTGGCGCGACCGATTTGCCGGATTTCGGCCGTGTTCATCCGAATCAACATCCCGCCCTCGGTGACAACGAGGATTTCGTCGTCCTCCTCCACGTGGCGAATCGCGGCCACCACACCGTTCTTCTTGGTCAATTGGATGAGCTTGACGCCGTAGCCCCCCCGGTGCTGCACGCGGAACTCGCCGATCGGTGTTCGTTTGCCGAATCCCAGATCGGTGACTACCAGGATATCGGTCTCTTGTGTTGGATCAAAGATCGCGACCTCCTCCACGAAGTCGTCTTTGCGAAGGTTGATCCCCCGCACGCCCGCAGTGACACGACCCATGGGCCGGGCGTCGGTTTCAGGAAACCGAATGCTCATCCCACGGTTGGTTCCCATAAAGACGTGGCTGCCACCGTGGGTTAGACGCACCGAAAGGAGGTCGTCTCCATCGTTGATCACGACCGCCTTGAGGCCGTTGACGCGGATGTTGGCATACGCGGCGAGCGGGGTTCGTTTGACCCTGCCGTGGCGGGTGGCAAAGAACAGATGCGCGTCCTCGTGCTCCGAAAAGTCACGCACCGCGAGCAGGGCCTGCACATGCTCGTCCGGGTTCAGCTGGAGGAGATTGACCAGGGCCCGGCCTATGGCCGAGGGACCGACATCCGGGAGCTCGTGAACCTTGCGCGCAAAGACCCGCCCGGTCGAAGTGAAGAAGAGCATGGTGGCGTGAGTCGAAGCCACGAAAAGCTGCCACACCTCGTCTTCGCCCTTGGTGGCCATGCCGCGGCGGCCGCGGCCGCCACGATGTTGTGCGCGGTAGGTGGAGGATGGTGATCGTTTAACATACCCGCCTCGTGAAACGGTTATGACCATCTCCTCCTCGGCGATGAGGTCCTCGATCGAAATCTCGCTCGGGTCGGAGATCAGCTCCGTACGGCGCTGGTCCGCAAATTTCTTCTTCACCTCGGCGAGCTCTTCGACAATGATCTCGGTGACCATCTCCTCGGAATCGAGGACCTTTTCAAGATGAGCGATGAGCCGCTTGATTTCCTGGTATTCCTCGACGATCTTGTCGCGCTCGAGACCGGTGAGGCGCTGGAGGCGCATGTCCAAAATGGCCTGGGCCTGAGGCTGCGAGAGCCCAAATTCGCTCATCAGCCCATCACGCGCGCTCTGCGGATCGGACGCGGCACGGATCAGCTTGATGACGGCGTCGAGATTGTCGAGAGCTATGACGAGACCCTCGAGAATGTGGGCGCGCTCCTTAGCGCGATTGAGGTCGTAGGTGGTGCGTCTCAGGATCACCTCGCGACGGTGGTCGAGGAAGTGCTGGAGGAGCTCCTTGAGGTTGAAGACCTTTGGTTGGTTGTTGATCACACCGAGGAGAATGATCCCGAATGTCGTGCGCATCTGGGTCAGCTGGAAAAGGTTGTTCTGGACAATCTCGGGAACCGCGTCGCGCTTGAGCTCGATGACCACCCGGATACCGTCACGGTCGGATTCGTCACGCAGATCCGCGATACCACCAAGCCGCTTGTTCTGGACCAGGGTTGCTATCTGCTCCACCAGCCGCGCCTTGTTGACCTGATACGGAAGCTCGCTGACGATGATCGCCGCGCGGCGTCCTTTCTCGGCCTCCCTGATTCTGGTCCGTGCCTGCATGCGGACAATTCCGCGTCCGGTGGTGTAGGCGTCGTGAATGCCCTTGCGACCGAGGATGAATCCGGCGGTCGGAAAATCAGGGCCCTGCACGAAGCCCATCAGGTCTTCGACCGAAAGCTCGGGGTCCGACAACAGCGCGATGCAGCCATCAATGACCTCGCTGAGATTGTGGGGGGGAATGTTGGTCGCCATTCCGACTGCGATGCCGGAGGACCCGTTGACCAGGAGATTCGGGAATCGTGCCGGCAGCACCGTGGGTTCGCTGAGTGAACCATCGTAGTTGGGAACCCAGTCAACGGTTTCCTTGTCGATGTCCTCGCCGAGCATGTCATCGGACAGACGAGTCAACCGCACCTCTGTGTACCGCATGGCCGCAGGTGAGTCGCCGTCGACCGATCCGAAGTTCCCCTGACCGTCGATCAGGGGGTGGCGCATCGAGAAATCCTGGGCCAGACGGACGGCGGTGTCGTAAATCGCCTGGTCTCCGTGGGGGTGGTACTTACCCATCACATCACCGACGATTCGAGCTGACTTCTTGTAGGCGCGCGCCGCGGTGGTGCCGCTCTCCCACATTCCATAGAGGATGCGGCGGTGAACCGGCTTGAGACCGTCGCGGACATCGGGCAGGGCGCGGCCGATGATCACCGACATGGCGTAGTCGAGGTATGAGTTCTTGAGCTCTTCCTCGATGGTCACGGCCATTCGATCCGCGCGGGGGGGTGTCAGAGGTTCGCTCATCTAAATATCCAGGTTGCGTGCTTCGAGTGCATTGGTCTCGATGAATTTGCGACGCGGTTCGACCGCGTCACCCATCAGGATCGTGAATAGCTCGTCGGCCTGCGCTCCGTCCTCGACGGTTACTTGGAGGAGCCGCCTCGCCTCCGGATCCATGGTCGTTTCCCATAACTGTTTCGGGTTCATCTCCCCGAGGCCTTTGTAGCGCTGGATGTTGAGACCCTTCTTGGCGACCTCATACACACGACCCACCAGATCCGACAGGGTGGCGAGGGTTTCCCGCTCGCCGTTGCGATCGAGGTGGAATGGCCCGACGCGGAGGGCCGCCACCTGCGCCATCTGGCTGCGCGCACGACGAAAAAGTCCACTTGACCCGAGAAGCTCGCCAAGGCGAACCTCTTGGCCCCGGCCGTTGAGCCCGACCCGGCACAGAACCTCGGGTACACCGTGCTCCTCGTCGAGTTCCACACGGGCGTCCTCGTACCCGAGCTCGCGGAGCGCGGTCGCGAGAGCATCGGAAAACTCAGCGCTGTCCGTTTCCTGATCCCACTCCGCTTCCGTATCGAGGGCGGCTAGGATGAGATCTTGTGGCCAGCCGCGGCGCTCGAGACGGCCGAGGCTCTCGCTCCACTCCTGGGCGGCAAGGATGGCGCGGCGGAGCTCGCGGCCGGCCAGCTCCTGGCCGGTCGTTCCGACCACGAGCGTGAACTCGTCCTCGACCCGATCGAGAAGGAATCGGGCCAGATCTTCATCATCGCGAAGGTAGACCTCCTTTTTCTTGCGGCTGACCTTGTAGAGAGGCGGCTGGGCGATGAAAAGATGACCGCGTTCGACAAGCTCCCGCATCTGTCGATAAAAGAAGGTCAGCAGTAGCGTGCGGATGTGAGAACCATCGACGTCCGCATCGGTCATGATGATGATCTTGTGGTACCGCACCTTGATCGGGTCGAACTCCTCCTTGCCGATGCCGGTGCCAAGGCACAGGATGAGCGCCCTGATTTCCTCCGACGAAAGCATCCGGTCGAATCGCGCCTTTTCGACGTTGAGAATCTTGCCACGGAGCGGCAGAATGGCCTGAAAGAGCCTGTCTCGGCCTTGTTTTGCCGAGCCCCCCGCGGAATCACCCTCTACGATGAAGAGCTCGGAAAGCTTCGGGTCGCGCTCGGAGCAGTCGGCGAGCTTGCCGGGCAGGGCCGAGGTTTCCAGCGCACTCTTGCGCCGGGTGAGCTCACGGGCCTTGCGGGCCGCCTCCCTCGCGCGTGCTGCGTCGTGACATTTTGAGACGATATTCTTAGCGACAGCCGGATGCTCTTCGAAGTAGGTGGCAAGATGCTCGTTGATGGTCGACTCAACCCACCCCTTGACATCCGACGACACGAGCTTGTCCTTGGTCTGAGAGGAAAACCGCGGCTCCTGAATGCGAACCGAGATAATTGCCGTCAAACCCTCGCGAACGTCCTCGCCCGAAAAGTTCTCCTTGAGCCCCTTGAGGAGATTCTGGGACTGGGCATAGGTGTTGATCGTTCGCGTGAGCGCCGCTCGAAAGCCCGAAAGGTGTGTGCCACCATCACGATTGAAGACCGTATTGGTAAAAGCGAGGACGTTTTCATTGTAACCGTCGTGCCAGTGCAAGGCGACCTCGACCTCTTCGTCCTCTTGGTTCTTGTCAATGAGATAAATCGGGTCGTCGTGGAGGTTTGACTTGGACCGGTTGAGGTATCTGGCGAATTCTGCCAGCCCGCCTTCGAACATGAATTTTTCTTCGCGGTCGCTGCTCTCGTCCAGGAATGTGATTTCGGTCCCGGAGTTCATGAACGCGAGTTCCCGAAGGTGGCGAACCAAAAGGTCTGGGTGAAACTCGAGGACGGAAAAGATCTCGGCATCCGGTTTGAAGTTGACGATGGTGCCGGTTCGACGGGTGGTTCCGATGGTCTTGAGGGGCTCTTTAGGCGCCCCTCGATAAAATGTCTGTTCCCACACCTTGCCGTCCCGGTGGATTTCGACACGCAACCACTCGGCCAGGAAGTTGACCACACTGACGCCTACCCCGTGGAGCCCTCCGGACACCTTGTACGCGTTGCTATCGAATTTACCTCCCGCGTGGAGCTCGGTCATGATGACCTCGGCCGCCGGCTTCCCGGTCTCGCGGTGGATGTCGACCGGGATCCCACGGCCATCATCCGTCACAGTGACAGTCTGGTCGGCATGAATGACAACTGATATATGGGAACACTGGCCGGCTTGTGCCTCGTCGATGGAGTTGTCGACCACCTCCCACACCATATGGTGAAGGCCAGAGATGTCGTCGACATCGCCGATGTACATCCCCGGGCGCTTTCTCACTGCCTCCTGACCCTTGAGGACCTTGATGTTTTCGGCGGTGTACTGATCAGTCATGGGCTTCCGCCTCCTGGCGTACGATGGCTCCATTATCGAGCCACATTCGACGGGATCGAGAACCAAATAGTGCTGCGATCTCATCGTTCGTGCTTGAGAGAAAAATTTGTCGTTCGTTTCCGAGATGATCGACGAGACGGGTCAGGGCGGTGCTGTCCAACTCAGCGTCCACATCGTCTACGATTACGGGAAACAGCTCGTGTCGCTCCTTTTCAACGTGGGCGAGCGTGGCCAGCCTGAGCGCCGCCGCAACCACCTTGGCCTGCCCCGAACTCACCACGTATCGGATGCTTCGCCCGGCGCCCCGCAGGCTCAGATCATGCCGGTGGGGACCATCGCCGGTGAACCCAGCCAGACGATCCCGCGCCCGGGTCTCATTATACCTCTGTTGATAGAGATCTTCCACTTTTTGGCAACCTTCGCTTGGATCCAGCCACGGTTCTGTACGATAGCTGGGTTCGATGGTTGGAAAGTCCTCTCCGCGGAGCTTTTCATAGATGTCGGAAAAATACTTGGCGAGCACCTTCGCGCCCTGTGCTCGCGCGGTAACGACGCTCCCCGCGGTCCTGGCCAGCGGTTTTTCCCATGCCTCGAGTTCGGCATTCCCGGCCCCGGCGGTGAGCGCCGCATTCCTTTGCCGAATTGCGCGCCGATATGATTTCAACTCCTCCAGATATGCTGGGCGAACGAGGAAAACAAATCGATCTAGTAGAGCACGACGGGATTCCGGCCCGCCGGCAACAAGCTCACGATCGGCGCCACTGATCGCAACAACCGGAAAAAATTGGAGATACTGCCCTACATTGACACCGGATCCGTCAACGCGGAGGGTTCTTCGGACAGGGGGACCAACTTCGACGATCTGTTCGAGATGGTGGATCCCCTCTGCGCTCTTGATGGTGCCCCCAACCCGAAAATTGGAGTTTCCGTGGCGTACAACTCTATGAAGGGACGAGGATCGAAATGACCTCAGGTTCCCAAGGACGAATATCGCCTCCAAAAGGCTGGTTTTCCCAACCCCGTTGAAGCCGAGCACGATGTTGGCTCCGGCCGCGAATTGCAGACGTTCAACGTCGAGATTGCGAAAACTGGCGGCAGTGCACTCGACTAGCTCCATTTCGATTCCGGTGATCGTTTTTTTGAAATGAAATTCAGAACTGGCATATGGCGCGTGCCGGAATCATGCGGATCTTCTCTCGCTTCCGAGATCGTTATTGCGCCTGCGCGATTCGTGGTCTCACAGGCGCATGGGCATCAGGACGTAGATGTACTCCTCGAGTCGCGCATCGTCATCCACGGGCACCACGACGCATTGAGTATTACTGTCCCGGAGCTGAAGCTCTACCATGTCACACGTCAACACCTGTAAGACATCGATTAAATATGCTGCATTGAGCGCGATTTCAAGGCTCTCACCCTGATAGTTCACATTCAGTGTTTCTTCAGCGCTCCCACGGTCGTATCCGATTGACACCAATGTCAGCTCACCAGCGTCACTCAATTGAAAGCGCACGCCCCGTGCTTTCTCGTGAGCCATGAGGCTGACTCGTTTGAGAGACGCCAGCAACTCTTTTCGGTCAACCCTCGCGCGGCTTGGATTATCGCGCACGATAACCCGTTCGTATTGTGGAAAACGAAGCTCAACGATCCTCGATACCAGGGTCCGCTCACCCATGAGAAAGCCGAGATGGTTGTCGCCGGATGAAATCCTCACCTGGTCGTCACCAAAGCGCGCGAATTCAGTCAATAACTTCCTCGGAAAGAGCTGTTGTTCAAATGGCGGCTCTCCGGAAGGAGCTTTCGCACGAACCATCGCCAGCCGGTGGCCATCGGTTGCAGCTATCTCTATTTCACCGGGTATGAGCTTCACAAGGGCACCGTTGAGTTGAAACTTCGGGTCGTCCTTGGTTATGGCGAAGGCCACGCGATCCAGCAGCAATTGAAACAGACTGAGCGACAGCGCGTATTTTCCCGCTTCCGGCACGTCGGGCACCGTCGGATAATCGGATGGATCGGTAACAGCCATTCGCGACTGAAATCGACCACATACGATCTCCACCGCGTCTCCATCCTGACGTAGAGTGAATTCCTCCTCGGGCAAGCTACGGACGAGATTTTGAAAGACCTTAGATTCGAGCGTCACCCGACCGCCACCATGTACAACCGCCGGACACGAGGTCACAATCGTCATGTCGAGATCCGTGGCCACCAACCGCAGGCGGTTCTCCCCAGCTTCGGCAAGGATGCTCGAAAGGATGGGTATGGTCGTTCGATGTTCTACGACGCCCTGGAGAATAGACAGTTCTTGAAGAACCAGGTTGCGCTGCAGTTTGAGTTCCATCACCCACCCTTCCTCTCTACGACGATGAGCTTTTCATGCGGAAATATAACATGAATCGTCATCGTCGTCGAGGCAGTGGAATCTGTGAATAACATCTATAAATATTGACAGATAAATAATCTAGCTCATCATTTAGCTTGTGGATAAATAACAGTTTCGATTGTGGAAGATTGTGGATAAATGAGCTTTTCCACACAATTCCACAACTTCATCACAGCTCTTCCGCAAACCCCCGCCCGAGGTGGTTATCCAAAATGTTCGCGAAACGATGTCAAGGTGGCATCGAAGTCAGGATTTGACTGGCGCATCTTCTGAACGTTGTCGACCGCATACATGACCGTCGAATGATGTTTGGAAAAGATCTTCCCGATCTCGGGAAAGCTGAGTTCGAGAATATGGCGAATGAGATACATTGCGACCTGGCGAGGCAGTGCGATCGATCGGCGGTTGGTCCGGCCCTTGAGATCAGGAACGCGAATACCATAGTGTTGAGCGACAAAGCGAATGATGTCGGCCGCATTCGTAGCGCGATCATCGGGCAGGAGTTCGAACAAGGCCATACGAACGACGTCCACAGAAATTTTTGAATTCTTGAGTTGGGCGTACGCGATGGTTCGATTGAGACACCCCTCGAGTTCGCGAACGTTGTTCTGTACCTTGCGCGAGATGAACAACACAACGTCTTCAGGCAACTCGCGCCCCACGGCCCGGGATTTTTCTCGTAGGATGGCGCACCGGGTTTCGAGATCTGGGGGTTGAATATCGGCAATCAAACCCTGGAGAAACCTGGTTCTCAAACGCTCCTCGAGCCCGGGTATATCGGCAGGCCGGGCGTCAGAAGGGAAAAAGACCTGACGACCGGTCGACTGGGGGGGGGTGAAAGGGTGG
>RCNG010000732.1_pt1 | contig 15549 bp, 13 predicted proteins | sample 2041371 | NCBI WGS metagenome assembly RCNG01 (sample SAMN09708227, study PRJNA481090) | Marine sediment metagenome, whole genome shotgun sequencing project. | biome: marine sediment; feature: ocean; material: sediment; isolation source: Sewage treatment plant 1 marine sediment (STP1) ... | reverse complement strand
TATGCACCGCGGTGCATAAAAGAAAAACGTCCCCATTCAATTACCACAAGCGACTTTTTGCCTGGCGCGCCGAGCGCCGTCGCATTCGCTGATGCAGTTGTTGCCGACGACGATCCAGCCGGTCGCGGCGAATGACCGGATCGACCTTCTTGCCCTGCTTGCGATCAAAGTCATCCCGAAAATTGCAGAAGTCCTCGTACGCCTCACGTACATGCTTCAACTCGCGTACCGCAAGTTCGATAATGATGACGTCATCCAGGTAACCGATAACGGGGATGTCGTCCGGAAGGATGTCCTCGGGATCGGCAAAATAAACGAAGGTCGCCAGCAATTTTTCGCGATCGATTTCCGGTAGCTGCCAGTCGTCATCGGTCAGCATCGAGATCAGAGACTCGAGCTGCGGAATACGCTCGCCAACGAAGTCGGGCAGGGGTTCGCTCTGGCGAATGGTATCGAGCACATCACGAATCGCTTCGATGATCTCGGACTCTTCTGCATCGCGAACCGCCTCGCGAGACATTTTCAGTGCCTTGCGAAAAAAGCGCAGGTCCCGATCCGTTAGCTCAAACGATATCTTCATGCTCATCGTGACAGGCTACCGGCAAGTCCCTATGTTGGTCAATGCAGGATGGTTTACCATAGGGATACGCAACAGGGTCCGGAACCATGAAACCGAAACTGATAATTGGCAACAAGAACTACTCTTCCTGGTCACTACGCGCCTGGTTGTTGCTAAAGGAAGCGGGCATCGACTTCGACGAGCATATGATCTGTCTCGATACGGATACGTCGGCGCAGGAAATCGCGGCGTTCTCCGGGGCCGGCCGTGTTCCTGTCCTGCAGCTTGGTGATCTGACGGTGTGGGACACCATGGCGATTGCTGAGACCATTGCCGAACGCTGGCCGGAGAAGCAGCTTTGGCCCGCGGACCCGGATGAGCGTGCGCACGCACGCTCTATTGCGGCAGAAATGCATTCAGGCTTTCCGCATCTCCGGGAGTGCATGCCAATGAACTGCCGCGCGATGGGCCGCAAAGTACCGTTGCCCGATGAACTGGGCGACGATATCGATCGCGTTATTCACATCTGGGGTGATTGTCATCGCGAGTTTGGCGATCGAGGCGGCTGGCTGTTCGGCAGCTTCTCGATTGCAGATGCGATGTTTGCGCCGGTCGTTTTACGGTTCCGGACCTATGGCATCAACTTGCCGGAATCGGCCGGGTTCTATCCCCATCGTCTGCTCGAGAGCAACGCGATGCAGGAGTGGCTGGCGGCAGCTGAGTGCGAGATCGAAGTCGTCGAAGCGGACGAAAAAGGCCAGTGATACTTCGCCTGATCATACTGCTTGCCGCGTGTCTGCTGGCAAGCGCACCGTCGCGCGCGGAGGTCTATGAGTTGCTGCCGGACGGATTCGACGTTATTGGCGCTGTGTCGACCGTCACGGCAAGTCACGAAGACACACTCGTCGATATTGCGCGGCGCCACGGTCTCGGCTACCAGGATATCGTGCGCGCCAATCCCGATGTGAATATCTGGTTGCCGGGTGAAGGTACCGAGGTCGTACTGCCGACACGTTTCGTATTGCCGCCCGGGCCACGCAACGGCCTGATCTTGAACCTGGCCGAATACCGCATGTATTACTTCCCGCCGGTGAGGGAAGGGCGGCCGACGTTCGTGTATTCCTATCCCATTAGCATAGGGCGTATGGACTGGGAGACGCCGCTCGGCGACACAAAGATAGTCGCAATGGCGAAGAACCCGGCCTGGTACCCGCCGCAGTCGGTACGTGATGAGCACGCGGCCGATGGCGACCCGTTACCACGCATCGTGCCGCCGGGCCCGAAAAATCCGCTGGGCACGAGAGCGATGCGACTGTCGTTGCCAGGCTACCTGATTCACGGCACGAACAGGCCTGCAGGTGTCGGTATGCGCGTCTCACACGGCTGCATACGCATGTTCCCCGAAGACATCGAATTCCTGTTTCAGCGCGTCAATGTCAATACGCCGGTACGCATCATCAACGCGCCGGTGAAGCTCGGCTGGGACGGCGAGGCGCTCGTCGCCGAGGTGCATCCCGTGCTCGAGTCGCCGCAGCCGCTGGTCGATGCATCGCTCAAACAAATCGAGAAACTGGATGCCGACGTCGAGCTGCCGAATCCGGATATACATAGCAGGGAACCGCTGACGCAGATTACCGAGCAGTTCATAGCGGTAACCTCGGAGCGCGCCGGCCAGTTGGACTGGGGTCTTGTGGAGTTGCTGGTCGCCCGCTCTGACGGCATTCCCGAGACTGTCGGCATCAGCATAAAAAACGCCGCGACAAGCGCGGCGTCTGAATAACTAATTTCGTAGTCTTACGCTACTAATACAATCTTATTTTGACATCGATTTCTGGAACATGCGTTCCATGCTTGCCTTGTTAGCTTCACAGCAAGCTTGTGATGCGGTTGCAGCAGACAGTGCGCTATCAGCCGTGCTCTGTGCAGCGGAAGCTGCCTGAGAAGCACGATCGGCAGCTGCACGAGCAGCTTCAACGGTAGAAGCTGCGGCAGCAGCGTCAGCAGCGGCACGGTCAGCCGTAGCTTTAACGTCGTCCAATTGCGCTGTAGTGGCGCAACCAGCGGCCATTGCGACGAAGAGCGCAAGTGCGCTTGCTCTTAATGCGGTCTTTTTCATTTTGGAAGGTTCCTTTGATTGGGTAAAACTGCAGGCGCATTATTTAACAAACGGCCCGAAGCTGCAATGAAAACTACTGTTTTTATTATCTTTTGTCGTTAGCTGGCGACATTTGCAAAGCAGGACCTACTGGCAAAACTGGCACATTTGCTGACGTAGGAGCGCGCCTCTGGCGCGCGAAGCGAAGCGGCAGCGGTCAGGCTGCTTTTTATCGTGCCTGAAACGCGCTCCCGGGTGCACTTGCACTTGATCGAGTACTGTATATAATCCCAGATACTGTGAATCCATACAGGAACTGTTCAAATGCGCGAATTAACCCCCAGGCAAAGACAAATTCTCGAAATGATTCAAGAGTTTATCAGCGAAACCGGGATGCCGCCGACACGTGCCGAGATCGCCGCTGAGCTCGGTTTCAAGTCGGCAAACGCGGCCGAGGAGCATCTGCGCGCGTTGCAACGCAAGGGCGTGCTCGACTTGTTACCGGGTGCCTCCCGCGGTATCCAGCTGAAGGACTCACTGCGCGACCAGATAGGCTTGCCGCTGGTCGGCCGGGTTGCTGCCGGTAGTCCGATCCTTGCCGAGGAGCATATCGAGGCGCGTTACAAGATCGATCAGCAGCTGTTTAGCCCTAAACCGCACTACCTGCTGCGTGTGCAGGGCATGAGCATGAAGAATGCCGGCATTCTCGATGGTGATCTTGTTGCTGTGCATCGCACGCCCGAAGTTCGCAGCCGCCAGATCATCGTTGCGCGCCTCGATGATGAAGTTACGATCAAACGCTATCGACAAAACGGTTCGCTGGTCTCGCTGTTACCGGAAAACGAAGACTTTGAAACTATAGAAGTCGACCTCAAGCATCAGTCACTGGTCATCGAGGGTGTTGTTGTTGGCGTCATTCGCGATGGCCTGCCACTGCATTGAGCCTTGTCAGCGTCCCTCGAAAAATTGCTGGAGAACCCGCGTGTCTGGCGGGGACGCAACCAGGCGCAACGCAAGGCAGGTTTGGCCAGCGGTTACCCGGAGCTGGATCGACACCTGCCCGGGGGAGGCTGGCCCACCGGGGCGCTGACGGAAATCCTGACTGAACAATACGGTATTGGCGAGTTGCGCTTGCTGATGCCGGCATTGGTGCGGCTAAGTGCCGAAGACGCGCAATCTGACTACAGCGAGCCGGGCTGGATTGCCTGGGTAGCGCCACCGTTTCAACCGTATCCGCCGGCGCTCATACAGTGCGGCATCGATTTGTCGCGCATGCTCATTGTGCGGCCCAAAGACCCTAGCGAAATACTCTGGTCCGCCGAACAGGCGCTCTCTTCAGGCACCTGTGCGGCCGTGCTGTTCTGGAGTGAGAAACTCGACGACCAGGCGAGCCGGCGTTTGCAGCTGGCGGCTGAAAAAGGCCACAGCTGGGGCGTTGCTTTTCGCCCCATGGCTGCGCGCCAGCAACCGTCGGCCGCCGCATTGCGCCTGGAGCTACACTCCAGTAGCGAGGGCACGCGCGTTCATATCCTCAAAAGTCGTGGCGGTCGACCCACGATTCTCAATAAGTTCCTTTAAGCATGTCGCGGGCGTGGAAATCACCCGTTACGAGACGGGGAGCCGCCCCGACTCCCGCTGCGTTACAGCAGGTGTTGCCATTCGTTGAACCGGCGGCGCCGCTCGTTAAGCCGCTGGTTTTGACGCCAACGCGAGTGCAGCGGCTCTGGTTCTGCATCTGGCTGCCGGGTCTGCCGCTCGAGGCGACGCGTTCAGCGAACGGTGCGATGGCCGTTATCGAAGAACAGCAGGGCATTCATCGGGTACTGCTGGCCGATACCGAGGCAGAGGCTGCAGGCGTCATGGTCGGACAGTCGGCCAATGCCGCGCTCGCGTTGCTACCAGCGCTGCAGCTTGAAGAACGTAGCCCGCCCAGGGAGCAGCAGGTACTCGAGGCGCTGGCAAGCTGGCTCGAGCATTTTTCGTCATTTGTCTGCATTGCCGATCGTGACGTATTGCTACTGGAGATTGCTGGCAGCCTGCGGCTGTTCGGTGGTCTGCGGAAACTGCGCGAGAAAATTTCGACAGGTTTACGTCAACATGGCTTTAATGCCGCACTTGCGATCGCACCAACACCGCTTGGCGCAACCTGGCTGGCACGCGCGGGGCAACGGGCTTGTATTCGCGACGAGCAGAACCTCAAACGTGCATTACGTGATTTACCGCTGCACAGCTTGCAGTGGCCCGAAGGGCTGTGTGCATCGTTAAACGGCATGGGTGTGACAAGCATCGGCGATTGCCTGCGCCTGCCCCGCGAGGGCTTTGTGCGGCGTTTTGGTGCCGAGCATATGCTTGCACTGGACCGGGCGCTGGGGCATTTGCCGGATCCGCGTAATTCCTGGCGTGCGCCGGAGCGTTTCTGCGCGGATCATGAAATGGCAGAAGAACAGTCGGATCGGGAACGGCTGCTTAACGTGTGCCACGAGCTGTTGCTGTCACACGAGCAGTTCCTGCTGGCGAGACAGCTGGGTACGCAGCGCTTGAGCTTCAGTTTTTTCCATCTTAAGGGTTCTGCAACTGAACTGCGTTTAGGTTGTGCGCGTGCAGACCGTTCCGCTGAACGCTGGCTGGAGTTATTACGTATTCGCTTCGAGCAGCTGGTATTACCTGAACCGGTCATTGCGATTCGTTTGCGCAGTGGCATAACACAGGCCTTGCAGGCGCAGTCCGCGCGCCTGAATTTCGATGGTGTTAAAGACAGACCGGCACGAAGCTACTCAATCGCGGAGCTCGCTGAACGTCTTGTTGCTCGTATCGGTGAACAGTCCGTGCACTCGTTCAGTATGGTTGCCGAACATCGTCCCCAGTATGCCTGGCGTCCGCAGAGTCTTTTCTCTGACTGGGCGAGTAGCACGCTGTCAGAGGTCCGGCGACATTTGCAGCGGCCCCTGTGGATGTTGCCTGAGCCGACCCTGCTGCCTGCCGATAGCGGTTATCCGCTGCATCAGGGTGACCGATTAACGCTGCTGGAGGGGCCGGAACGGCTTGAGACTGGCTGGTGGGATGAAGATGGCATTTCTCGTGACTATTACACCGCGGTAAACCTGGCGGGGATACGCTTGTGGATCTTCCGTAACCGCAGTCGGCCGTCTTCCTGGTACCTGCACGGCTATTTTGGATGATTGGAAGCGGCCTCAATGCCTGGCGAATACGCTGAGCTCCACGCACTCAGCAACTTTACGTTTTTACGGGGCGCCTCTCACCCCGAAGAACTCGTTGAGGTAGCGGCAAAGCTCGGCTACGAGGCGCTTGCCATTACCGACGAATGCTCGATGTCGGGCATCGTCCGGGCGCACTCGGCCGCAAAGCAGTTCGGACTCAAAAAACTGATTATCGGTGCCGAGTTCAAATTGCAAAGCGGTCGCAAGCTCGTTGCACTGGCACGCAATCGAAACGGCTACGCGTCACTGTGCCAGTTGATTTCGACAGCGCGCCGAGCCGCAGAAAAGGGCAGCTATGCGTTGTCGCGTACCGCGTTTGAAGGCGGTTTGCCGGACTGCCTGGTGTTATGGGTACCGGACCAGGATTTCAAACTGGATGTCGAGGATCACTGGGTACGCGAGACTTTTCGTGATCGCCTCTGGATTGCCGTTGAATTGCTCGCTGATGGCCGACAGCAGGAGCAGCTTGCGCGGCTGCAGGAAGAGGGCCGGCGGCTCAAATTGCCGCTGGTGGCGAGCGGTGATGTGCACATGCATCGTCGTTCGCGGCGAATTCTGCAGGACGCCCTGACAGCGATACGCCATGGCACGACGATCGACAATGCAGGTTTCGCCTTGTATGCAAACGGGGAACGTCATCTTCGTCCGTTCGAAACATTGCGACGTATTTACCCGCCCGAGCTGCTGGCCGAAACGGTACGCATAGCCAATGCCATCGAGTTTTCACTGGATGAGCTGTGCTACGAGTATCCTGATGAGCTGGTGCCGACGGGTGAAACGCCTGCCACGTATCTGCGCAAATTGACCGAGCAGGGCATGCACCGTCGCTGGCCTCGCAGCATTCCGCAGAAAGTGGTGCCGCTCGTCGAACATGAGCTCGCGCTGATTGCCGACCTCGAGTACGAGCCTTTCTTTCTGACGGTTTACGATATCGTTTCATTTGCCCGGTCGCAGGGCATTTTGTGCCAAGGCAGGGGGTCGGCGGCCAATTCCGCAGTCTGCTTTTGTTTAGGCATTACCGAGGTCGATCCGGGTCGCATGCAAATGCTGGTAGAGCGTTTCATTTCCAAGGAGCGAAACGAGCCACCTGATATCGATGTCGACTTCGAGCATGAACGTCGCGAAGAGGTGATTCAGTACATCTACGCCAAGTACGGTCGTGAGCGAGCGGCGCTCGCGGCGACGGTCATCACTTATCGGCCCCGCAGTGCGCTGCGCGATGTTGGAAAACTGCTGGGCCTGAGCGATTTGCAGGTCAGTCGTTTGTCGCGTTCCATGCAATGGTGGGACGGCAGCAAAGTTGACGACAGCCGTGTTCTCGAGGCCGGGCTCGATCCCGACAGCCCTGTCATGCGTCGGCTGTTGTACCTGGTGAAAGAGCTCATCGGTTTCCCAAGGCATCTGTCGCAGCATGTAGGCGGTTTTGTAATCTCGAATACGCATTTGTACAACCTGGTGCCGATCGAAAACGCCGCAATGCCTGATCGCACGGTGATCCAGTGGGAAAAAGACGACCTGGAGGAACTGGGTCTGCTCAAGGTCGACGTTCTCGGCCTCGGCATGCTGACGGCCATACGCCGCAGCTTCGATCTGATACGCGATTTCAGCGGTATGCAGTACACGCTGGCCAGCGTGCCGGCTGAGGATCCGCGTGTCTATGACATGATTTGCGAAGGCGACACGATGGGTGTTTTTCAGATCGAGTCACGGGCGCAGATGGCGATGCTGCCGAGGCTGAAGCCTCGTTGTTACTACGACCTGGTGATTGAGGTGGCAATTATCCGGCCAGGCCCGATACAGGGCGACATGGTGCACCCGTATTTGCGCCGCCGAAACGGCGAGGAAGCTGTCGACTATCCCAGTGATGCCGTTAAAGGCGTATTGCAGCGCACGTTGGGGGTGCCGATTTTCCAGGAACAGGTCATGCAGCTTGCCGTTGTTGCGGCCGGTTTTACGCCAGGTGAGGCGGATCAGTTACGGCGCGCGATGGCGGCATGGAAGCGTCGCGGCGGCCTCGGTGGTTTCGAGGAAAAGCTGATTTCGGGCATGCGTGAACGTGGCTATAAAGAGGAATTCGCGCGGCAGATATTTCGCCAGATCGAGGGCTTTGGTGAGTACGGGTTCCCGGAATCGCATTCCGCGAGTTTCGCACTGCTGGTGTATGTCTCATCGTGGCTGAAATGTCATGAGCCCGCGGCATTTACCTGTGCACTGCTGAACAGCCAGCCCATGGGCTTTTATTCCGCATCACAGCTTGTTCAGGACGTGCGGCGGCACGGCGTTCAGGTACGACCTGTCGATATCAATCAAAGCCTGTGGGACTGCTCGCTGGAGGCCGATGACGAAGGCAAAGCGTCACTGCGCCTGGGCTTTCGCATGGTCAAGGGGCTGTCCGAGGCGGCAGGGCAGAGAATCGTCGCAGAGCGCCGCTCGGGTGACTACGAACAGGCGCAGCAGTTGCTCGAGCGTGCAGGGCTCGATCAGCGCGAACTCGGCGTGCTGGCATCGTCAGGCGCCTTACAAACGGTAGCCGGGGATCGGCACAGGGCGCGTTGGGCCGTGTCCGGCATCGAAAAGCCGATGCCGCTGTTTCCCTCAATGGACCGTTATGAAGCGACGCCATTGTTACGTAAACCAACCGAAGGCCAGAACATTGTTGCGGACTACAAGGGCACCGGGCTGACGCTTGAAAGACATCCTGTATGTCTGCTCAGGCGGCATCTGGACCGCTATCGGTACCGATCAGCGCAACAATTACCGGATCTTGAGAATGGCCAGACGCTCAACGTCGCCGGCCTTGTGATTACGAAGCAGCGGCCGGGCACCGCTAGCGGCGTCACCTTCGTAACGCTGGAAGACGAGACAGGGCAAATAAATGTCGTGGTCTGGAAGCAGATCGCCGAGCAATATCGTGCCGCATTACTCAACGCACGGTTGCTGGGCCTATCCGGGGAACTGCAGATCGAGGGGAAAGTGATACATGTGATCGCCCATCGATTATTTGATCACACGAATATGCTGGGCAACCTGACCGTACGATCACGTGATTTTCGTTAGTAGCGGAAAATCAGTCTTCGTCGAGATTGATATTAAAAGTGCTGTCCAGCTCCTGCTCGCGCTTCTCTCTGAGTTCCTCAAGCTTGTGTCGAATCTCAGCTTTGCGGTGCACATCCTCGCTGTCGCTGGCATCAAGCTTGGCAACCAATCGCTCAATGTCCATTTCAACAGTCGTGTCACCACTAACGACGTCGTCGGCACCATCCTCGGTAATGACGACAGTCGCCGTGAGCGAGTCGTCAGGTACTTCATCAACAGTCTCCTCGTTGACGTTGTCTTTTTCACCGTTCATTGCAGCAGTCTCCAGCAACAGGTATGTCAGTTAGTATTATCAGCGAATCAGGTTATTAATTTCAAAGATCGGGAGCAAAATTGCAAGCACAATCGTAAGAACGATAGCCCCCATTATGACAATCAGCAACGGCTGCAAAATTCCAAGCAGCGCTGCGATCAAACCGTCAACCTCGCGCTCCTGACCTGCAGCGGCGCGCGCGAGCATTTCCTCGAGGCGACCGCCGGCTTCTCCGCTGGATATGAGATGAATCATCATGGGCGGGAACAGCTTGCTGGCGGCCAGCGATTTAGCGATGGAACCGCCTTCCCGAACTCGCAGGGTAGCCTCCATGACAGCGTCCCGCATTGGCAAATTCTCGATAACCTCTGAGGATATATTCAGGGATTCGAGAATAGGAACGCCGCTGCCGGCGAGAATACTGAGCGTGCGCGTGAAACGCGCGGTGTTGACGCCACGTGTCAGCCGCCCAACGATAGGCGTTCTCAGTAATACCGAATGGAAGCGCCGCCGCGGGCCGTCTTTCTGCAAAACCCACCAGGCCGCATAAGACAGCCCACCCAGGCCAATAATCACGAGCAACCAGTAATCGCGCAAGAAATCACTGGTGGCGATCAGGCCACTCGTCAGGGCTGGCAGCTCGGCCGCCGTATTTTCGAAGACGCCGACTATCTTGGGTACGACGGTGGCCAGCATGAAGCTGATGATGCCGACGGCCATTACCACCAGCGCGATCGGGTAGACCATTGCATTGGTTATGCGCTGCCGGAGCTCCTGGCGTGCCTCGGTATAGTCGGCCAGGCGTTCGAGTACAACATCGAGATGACCGGACTGCTCGCCCGCAGCCACCGTTGCCCGGTACAGTTCCGGAAATGCCTGTGGGAACTCGCTGAAGCCATCGGCCAGCGTATGACCTTCCATCACCTTCGCGCGCACGCCCAGCAGCATGCTCTTGGTTCGCGGCTGATCATTCTGCTGAGAGACGGCGAGCAGGGCCTCTTCCAGGGGTAAGCCGGACTGTGAGAGGGACGCGAGCTGTCGCGTTATGAGAGCCAGTTCGCCCGACGACATACCGCGCCGCAGGGAAAAGCTGCGCTGCCGGCGCGCTTCTCGCTGCGCAACTTCCGTAACGCTGACCGGCAACAGTTTGCGGTCTCGCAGCAGCTGGCGAACATGTCGTGGCGTGTCGCCCTCGAGCAAGCCTTTCGACTGCTTGCCGGACTGATCCATCGCTACGTATTCAAAAGCACCCATCTGGCAGTTTTCCGTGTCTGGCTAGCCGACCAACCGGATCAGTCCTCGCGCGTGACGCGCAGGACCTCCTCAAGGGTCGTCGTGCCATTGAGAACCTGTCGACGACCGTCAGCGCGGATGCTCGGACTGGTTTTGCGGGCGTGTCGATCCAACTCTTGTTCGCTGACGCCGCCGTGGATCATCTCGCGCATCTCGTCGTCAACCGTAATCAGCTCGTAGATGCCGGTACGACCCGAGAAACCGCCATTGGCACCTTCGCCCGGGTGGTAGAGAGTGGGCGGGTTGGCCGGATCGACTTCCAGCAGCTTGCACTCGTACTCGCGGGCCGTGTACGGAATCTTGGAATCATGGTCGAGGACGCGCACCAGGCGCTGCGCAAGAACGCCCAGCAAGCTGGATGAGAGCAGGAACGGTTCGACGCCCATATCGCGCAGGCGTGTCACGGCCCCGGCAGCCGTGTTGGTATGCAAGGTCGATAGAACGAGGTGGCCGGTAAGGCTCGCCTGTACGGCGATCTCGGCCGTTTCGAGATCACGAACCTCACCCACCATGACGACATCGGGGTCCTGCCGCAGTATTGCGCGCAGACCGCGCGCGAAGGTCATGTTCACTTTCGTATTGACCTGCGATTGCCCGATACCGTCGATGAAATACTCGATCGGATCTTCGACCGTCATTATGTTGCGTGTGTCGTCGTTGATGCACTCCAGAGACGCGTACAGCGTCGTCGTCTTGCCGGATCCGGTCGGACCTGTCACGAGAATGATGCCGTGCGGTTTGTGAATCAGACGATCCATTGTCTTTTGTGCAACGGGGTCCATGCCGAGCGAAGTCAGCTCGAGGCGACCGGCCTGTTTGTCGAGTAATCGCAGCACGACGCGTTCGCCGTGCCCTGAGGGCATGGTCGACACACGAACGTCGACCGCGCGGCCGGCGATCCGCAAAGATATGCGGCCGTCCTGAGGCAGCCGTTTTTCGGCGATATCCAGCTTCGACATGACCTTGATTCGCGAGACCACTAACGGCGCAAGAGCCCGTCTGGTTTGCAGAATCTCTTTGAGCACACCATCGACACGAAAGCGCACGCCAAGGCGATTCTCGTAAGGCTCGATGTGCACGTCCGAGGCGTTCTCTTTGATCGCCTCAGTCAGGACCGCGTTGATAAAACGAATGATAGGCGCATCGTCGTCGCTCTCCAGCAGATCGGACGGTCCCTGCAGCTCCTGGGCAACCTGCGTGAGATTGAATTCCTCGTCCAGGCCGTCAACCATCTGTGACGCCTTGGTCCGGTCGCGCTCATAGAATTCCTGCAAAGCGGCGTCGAATACGTCTGCGGAAACTCGCGACAGCTTCAAAGGGACACCCGCGAACCGTCGGGTTTCTGCAAGGCTGACCGGTGTAACGCCGCTTCGACAAACGGCGTCCGCCTCGTTTTCGTCAATGCTGCGAATCAGCACGCCATGGCGTTTGGCGAAGGAATACGGCAGCGTTCGAGGGTGCGGCTCGGCCTGCAGCTCCTGCTCAGTCTCGAGCGTGATTTCGCTGTTTGCTTCCATAGCGCTTATTCGTTGTCTTCCGCCGTGTTTTTCGTGGATCTGTCAGCTTCCTCGAATGGCGGCAACGCGAAGTGTTCTTCTCCGGGCATTAACTGGATGCCCGTGCCTTCACTTTCCTGAAGAACGTCGCGAATGTAATTGTATTTCGAGTTCGTTTCGCGGGAAACCGCAACCGAATCACGCAGGATCTTCGTTCGAATGAAAATCAGCAGGTTGGTCTTTACCTTGTCCGTCTTGCGACTGCGAAACAGGGCGCCGATAACAGGGATACTGCCAAGAACAGGTACGCGCTGATCACTCTCACGTAGCACGTCTTCGAGAAGACCGCCCAGCACGAGAATCTGTCCGTCGTCGACGATGACGGTTGTATCAATAGTTCGCTCGTTGGTAATCAGGTCGACCGCCCCGGAAGCTGACTGTGCAATGCTGGAAATTTCCTGAGAAATTTTCAGTAGCATCGAGTCGCCGTCGTTAATTTGTGGCGTGATGGTTAATTTGACACCAACCTGCTCGCGATTGATCGTTTGAAAGGGGTTTACGGAGCCACCGGTGCTGCCAGTGTTTGTGAACGAACCGGTCACAAACGGCACCTCTTGGCCGACGTTCAGGCTCGCCTCCTCGTTATCGGTTGTTACGATCGACGGTGTAGAGATGATGTTGGTATCCGCGTCCCCCTGCAGCGCCTTGAGAACTGCCGCAAAACTCACCCCGGTATCGCTGAGGCGGCCGATGCCGACCGTGATACCGTCGCCAATCAGGCTGGGATCGACGGTACCGCCGGCCGCCGCGCCGCCAAGCTGTACTACGCCGGAACCCAGGGCAGGAAAATTGGTAACGGCAATCGGCGCGTTGGAGCTTTTACCCTCCACAGCCCAGGTCACGCCAAGTTCAGCCGTCTTGTCGGCGATAACTTCGACGATAATAGCTTCGACGAGTACCTGTGCGCGGCGAATATCGAGCTTGTCTACAATTTGCATTAGCGAGCGCATCATCTTGGGCGGTGCATTAACGACGAGCGCGTTGGTCTGGGTATCGGCCCAGACGCTTACGCCGTTCGATCCCGACGCCGCCGCGCCCGCGGCCTGCGCTGCACCAGTGAGTTGCGCCGTAAAATGTTGTTGTAGTTTCGTTGCCAGATCTTCGGCTTCGGCATAGCGAAGATAGCGAACCTTCGTGTCCCCCCCATCTTCGAGTGGCGTATCGAGGTGAGCGATCAGTGTGCGAAGTCGCAATCGATCAGACTTATCGCCTCCGATAAGTACGCTGTTGGTGCGAGCGTCGGCAACCATGCTCGTTGTCGCCGGCGCGCCGTCCGAGCGCGGGGTCTGCGCGAGCGCGGTCATGATGCGGACGATTTCGGACGCCGACGCATGCACCAGTGTAATAACCTCGATATCGTCATCGCTGGCCTGGTCAATGCGCCGGATGATCGCCACCATGCGCGCGACGTTAGCCGCCCGATCGGAAATTATCAGCATGTTAGAGCCCGCATGAGCGACCATGTGGCCGTACTGAGGAATCAACGGGCGCAATATGGGGACCAACTGGGTTGCGCCGACGTTGCGAACCTGAATTACCTGCGTTGCCAGGTCATCCGGGCCCGACACCGAATTGGTGCCGAGCGGACCGGCGAACTGGCGTGCGGTAGCGTCTGGCAAAATCTTGGTCAGGTCACCGCTCTGAATAGCGACATAGCCATGAACCTGAAGAATTGACAGGAACGCCTCGTAAAACGCATCGGGTGACATCGGTGTGGCCGACAACAACGTAACCTTGCCCGTGACGCGAGGATCGATAATGAAGTTCTTTCCGGTTACCTCGCTGACTGCCTCGACGACCTTGCGGATGTCTGCATCTTTCCAGTTGAGTGTAACGTCGGTTTGCTGTGCCCAACCGGCTGAGGCAACTGATAACACTAGTGCCGCTATCAACGGGCGCACCAATCGGCGCAAAGTAGTTCTTGTTTTTTGTTTCATTTGGTTTGCTCGCCGGTCAGATCGAGTTGACTGGTCTTAAGAGTGATGGTCTCGGGTTGCCCATTGCGTTCAACTGTAACGGTTACTTGCTCTGCAGTACCGAGTGACTGAAATATCTGCATCGCCTGGGTCGGGTCGGTCAGTGACTGCCCATCGATATCTTTTATGAGGTCGCCTGGCCGCAGACCCAGCGCCGAGAATTGCTGTCGGTCCCGGCCCGGGTAGACGCGGTAACCGCTTTGTTGGCCGTTTACGAAGTAGGGCGTCGGGCGGATGACATCCGAGAGTTTCGTCAGGTTCTGTGAAACGACGGCCTGAAGACTCTGCGAGTTATCCTTGGCGCGGCGATTCCGCGTCGTCGTTCGCCGACTCTGCGTAACTGCCGCCGCGGCAAAGTCCTTTGGCAGCTTCAGGTTGGTAAGAACACCGTTTTCGTTCAGTACCACCCGGTCCGCATAAATCGCGTGCAGTTTTGCGCCGGAGCCAATCGCATCATCGATGGCGTAGACCTTTTCGTCGTTGTTGCCGTCGGCAATGATGGCGACTGAGTATTCCCTGATTTGCGAGGCGACCGTACCTTTCAGTGACAAATTCGTAAGGCGTGTATCGCTGAGGTTGTCCTCTTCCTCGGGCGCCGGCGCCAACTCCATGTTTGTTTCATCCGCCTCGCCGAATATGTGCGCGGCAACAACGGCTTGCACGTCGCTGGACGCGGCCGCCTGCACACGAGTGGTCACGCTGGAGGCAGGCACTGCAATGCCATCCCCGGCCGCGGGTCCGGGAAACAGCATCCAGATGACTTTCGCGATTTGCCACGCGATAGCCACGACCAGGAGCAGGCTCAACCATGGCGGCACGACGCGATTTATGACGGACAGCGCGTCGCGACCATCCAGGCTGGTGAGATCGGATAAATTGACTTTGGTGATCATGTTCCGCGCGGCTAACTTCCGTACCTTGACCTCATTACTAACGCAGCGGCCCAATGATACGGGTTGATTCGCGGCGGCGACAAGAGGGTAGAGGCTGAAAATGCTATGTTTTGCAAAGGTATACCTACACTTTCTAATGTAAAGGTTAGACTAGAAATTGGCGGCCTGGTCGGAAAATGACGGCTTTTTCGCCAGGCCCGGAACAGCGCCCGCCTGGGCGAGCTTCGATATAATAACGTGCTTACGGCCCACATATTGAATTTCTCATATCTGACCGCAAATCCGGCAATCAAATTCATTAAATTCTTTAGCCTGACAAATTATGTACCCTGACCCAAATGAGTGAGAAACCGACCGACAACGAACAATACGGCAGCCATGATCTCGCGGTCGAGGAGGCGCGACCAAAGCTGAAGCGGCCGCCATTGTACCGGGTGGTCCTGCTAAACGATGACTTCACACCGATGGAGTTTGTCGTGGATATACTCGAAACGGTATTCAGCATGGAACGTACCCGTGCGACTCAGGTCATGTTAGAAGTACATACGAAGGGTAAGGGCGTTTGTGGCGTATTCAGTTTTGAAATCGCCGAAACCAAGGTCGCGCAGGT
>RCNG010000731.1_pt1 | contig 15556 bp, 12 predicted proteins | sample 2041371 | NCBI WGS metagenome assembly RCNG01 (sample SAMN09708227, study PRJNA481090) | Marine sediment metagenome, whole genome shotgun sequencing project. | biome: marine sediment; feature: ocean; material: sediment; isolation source: Sewage treatment plant 1 marine sediment (STP1) ... | reverse complement strand
GGCTTCAGGTGCTGAGGGATCCCCGCTTTCGCGCGGATGACGGCAAACAGGTGTTTTTCGACACCCTCTCGAAAAGGCAAGTGTTGGTTGACAGATTCTGTTCGACCATCTCCTCCGCACGGTAAGAGCTTCTCACCAGGGGGCCGGAAGCGACCTCCTGGAAGCCCATGGCGCGGGCGGTCTCTCCCCATCTTTCGAATTCTTCCGGCGGCACATACCTCTGGACCGGAACGTGTTCCGCCGAGGGCGCCAGGTATTGCCCCAGGGTCAGATACGCACAGTCGGCACGTCTCAAGTCATTCAGGGTCTCCCATATCTCGCGGGACGTTTCTCCGAGCCCGAGCATCAGGCCGGACTTGGTCGGGATTCCGCTTTTCGCGGCATTCGCCAGCACTTCGAGGGATCTCCGGTAGTCCGCCTGGGGCCGGACCTTTTCGTACAGCCGGGGAACGGTCTCCACGTTGTGGTTGAACACGTCGGGTTGCACGTCACAGACCGTTCGCAGGGAGTCCTCGGACCCCTGGAAGTCGGGAACGAGCACCTCCGCCTTTGCCTCCGGGCAATGCTCCCGTATGGATCGAATGGTCTCGGCGAAGTGCTCGGCCCCTCCATCGGGCAGATCATCGCGGGTCACCGACGTGACGACCACGTACGTGAGACCCAACGCCTTGGTTGCCTGTGCCACCCGTTCCGGCTCCCCCGGATCCGGCGGCTCGGGCGTCCCCTTGTCGACCACACAGAAGCGGCACCGCCGGGTGCACACCGTGCCCAGGATCATGAAGGTGGCCGTGCCCCTGGAAAAACACTCCCCGAGATTCGGGCAGTGGGCACTCTGGCACACGGTTCCTAAGTTCCAGTCGCGCAGCTTCTTTTCCATGCTGCCCACCACATCCGGATTTGCCGCCTTGAGGCACAACCAGGGGGGATGCTTGGATGACCTGTGCTCGGTGCGGGAGACCGTGGTGCACGCAAAACGGTCTGCAAAGGCTCTGACGAAACGGTCCTTCACTTCGCCCATGTCGATGGCTCGACCCAGCTCCCGCTCGATGGAGGTAATCTGCTCACCCGGGTGTCCGCAGGGGACGATGCAGTCGAACCACTGCGGGTCTGTATTCACATTGACGGCGATCCCGTGGAAAGTGACCCACTTGCGGACGGCAACCCCTACGCTGGAAATCTTGGCCCCGTTCACCCATAGCCCGGGCTGCCCCTTCTTACGTTCCGGCCGAAGGCCATAGGACGCGAGAACCTCTTCCATGGCACCGAGCAGGCTGTTGAGGAACAGATGCAAATCCTGCTCGTGAAGCTTGATGACCGGGTAGGCCACGAGCTGACCGGGCCCGTGGAAGGTGGCCATGCCTCCCCGCTCCACGTGGCTGACCGTGATCCCCTTGTCTTGCAGCGTCTCTTCGGAAAGACGCAGGTCCGCCTCACTCCCGCTTCGGCCGATCGTAACAACAGGGGGGTGTTCCACGAGGATGAGGCGGTCCGGGACTTTGTCGGCAATCCGCTCTTCAACCATAGCCCGCTGCCGGCGGAGGGCCTCCTCGTACTCCACATTCCCCCAGTCCTGGATTTCCAGGGGCCCGGGGTCTGCGTTCAAACCTTCAATCATTCGCTACCTTCTGGGCAGATACAAGGCCCACTTCTCAGCGTCCCTTGCTGCATCCACCACCGCTTCGGAAAAGGTGGGGTGAATCCGGATGCTTCGGGCAAACTCGCGGGCCGTGCACTCGAGCTGCATGGCCAGGACCGCCTCGCCCACGAGCTCAGTAGCGCCGCCTCCGACGATGTGCACGCCCAGGATCTCCCCGTACTTTGCCTCGGAGACGATCTTCACAGCACCGTCCACCTCGTTGCGAGCCGCGGCCAGGCCGTTGATCGAGTATGGGAAGATCCCGATTTCGATTTCCAGCCCCTGCTTCTCGGCCTCCTCCTCGGAAAGCCCCACCGCACCGACCTCCGGCAAGGTCCAGCTGCCTCTGGGGATGAGGTTGAACGGGTACTTCCCATTCTGGCCCATGGCATTCTCAGCGGCCGTGACGGCCATCGACGAGGACGCATGGCTGAGCATCCACCCGCCTGTGACATCTCCGATCGCATACGTTCCCGCAACCGAAGTCTCCAGTGTATCCTTCACCTCGATAAAGCCGGCATCGTCGAGCTTCACGCCCAGTTTGTCCAGGCCCATGTCGGCCGTGTTCGGTGTCCGCGACGAAACCAGAACTTTGGTGACGTCCACGGTCCGCTCTTTCGGCCCGGCGAGCTGGCAGGCAAAGCCGCCCTTCTTCTTCTTGACCGACGTGAGAGTGGCGCGCGTTACAACCTCCACGCCCTGCTCCCGCAGGGCCTGTGCGACCCGCTGGCTGGTGTCGTGGTCTTCCCTGGGCAGGATCCTGGGGGCATCCGTTGCCAGGATGACCTTGGTCCCGAAGGTGTTCAGGATATTCGCCATCTCAACTTCGACGAAATCGGCCCGGAAGATCAGGATCGACGCAGGGGCCTTGGTCATGTCGAGCAGATCGTCGGTGGTCATGGCGGCGTCCTTCAGCCCCGGCACTTCCGGGAACGCAAGGGAGCTGCCGCTCGCGATGATGAACTTCTTCGCCTCCAGGGTGTTCCCCTCAACCTCGATGGCCTGCGGTCCCTTGAAAACGGCCCGGCCCCGGATCAGTTCGGCGCCGTTGTTCGCCAGGAGGCCCTCCATCCCCATCCGAATCTCTCCCGAGACCCCGTTCTTTCGCTCCACGATGGTCTTCAGGTTGAGCTTGGGCTCCGCCGCTTCGATACCGAAGTCCGCCCCCTTTCGAATCGACTGGAGGGTAGACGCCGCCTTGTGCCAGACCTTGGCGGGAATGCATCCGCGATTGACACATGTGCCTCCAATATCGGCGGCCTCGATCACCGCAACCTTTCCTCCGAGCTGGGACGCACGAATCGCAGAGGCATAGCCACCCGGTCCACATCCGATAACGATTACATCATGCATCGATGAGCCTCCTCCCTCTTCTCAGTTCCTTCTCCCCTTTGGGGAGTGTCGATCAGTTGAGAACCTCTACAGATCTGTCATTCCCGCCCCCGCCTACTGCCTGCGGGGGCAGGCTCCGGCGGGAATCCAGTGGCCTGGGCAGCTTAGGGATCCCCGCTTTCGCGGGGATGACTGCTTCGTCTTGCTTTTCGCTGCGACTACGCAGTCAGCAAGGCCGGCTGTTCCAGGTGCCGGGCCAGGGACTGCAGGAACTCGCCGCCCGGGGCACCGTCCACCACCCGGTGGTCGATGGTCAGGCTCAGGGTCATGTACGACCGGATCTCGATCTGCCCGTTCTTCACCCCTGGTTTTTCAATGACCCTGCCCACGCCAAGGATAGCGACTTCCGGTGGGTTGATGATCGGGGTGAACCCGTCCACGCCCAGCATGCTCATGTTCGAGATCGTGAAGGTGCCGTCCGTGACTTCATCCATCGACAGGGCCCCTTCCCTCGCCTTCCTGGCAGCCTCCCGGGCCTCCCGGCCGATCTGAAGGATCCCCTTCCTGTCGGCGTTGCGCACCTTGGGCACGATGAGCCCGTTCGGCAGGGCCACGGCCATTCCGATGTCCACCCGGTCGTGAAGGAGAATCTCTTCGCCCACGAGCGTGGAGTTCATGTAGGGAAAGCGCTTCAGGACCCGCGCGACCGTATATATGATTATATCATTATAGGAAATACGAACCGATTCGTCCTTGTTGTACTCCTCCCGCAGCAGGTCCCGGAAGTGGACCATCTCGGTCACATCGACCTCTGTCATGAGGGTCAGCTGAGCCGAATTCTGCAAACTGGCGTGCATGTTGTCCGCGATGGCCCTGCGCATGCCGGTGAAGGGGATCGACTTCGGGGGCGCGGGCGGGGCGCCGGGAGCCGCTGTCGGCGACGAGATGGCGAGCTCCACGTCCTCTTTGGTGATCTTGCCTCCTTCCCCGGTCCCCACAATCGTTGCGAGATCGAGGCATGCCTGTCGCGCCATCTCCGCAGCCACGGGCGTGATCTTCGGGGCCGGAGGCCCTTCCTCGTGGAACTTCTTCACGTCATCCTCGGTGACCCGACCTTCCTTGCCCGTGCCGGGAACACTTGCCAGGTCCACGCCCAGCTCCTTTGCCAGTCGCTTGGCCGCAGGGCTCGCGAGCACGTACTTCTTCTCGGCGGGCGCTTCTTCCGCCTTTGCGGGCGCGGCCTTTCCTGCAGGCACCGCCTCCACATCCTCCACCTCGCCGACCTTGATGCCCTCGATCCGCTCGGGGGTTTCCCCTTCATCTGCGACGACGGCGAGCACGGCACCCACAGGTACGGTTTCACCCATCTGTATGACGATCTGAAAAAGAATCCCGGAGGCGACCGACTGGACCGTGTTCGTGATCTTCTCGGTCTCCACCTCGAAGAGGGAATCCCCTTTCTGGACCGTGTCGCCTTCCTGCTTGAACCATTTGGCGATCTTGCCCTGCTTCATGGTCATGCCGAAACGGGGCATCTTGATTTCCGTTGCCACTTGGATGGTCCTCCTGCGATCAGAGTGCTTCCATCACCTTGTCGGCGGCCTGCAGGGTGGTCTCCACATCTTTGTCCGTGTGCACGATGCTCATGTACCACCTTCCACCCGCCAGGACCAGGATTCCCTCCTGGGCCATGGCAGCCCAGAAACCCAGCGTGGTTTCGAGATCGATGGTCATGAGCTCTTCCTCCGTGTAGATAACCTTATCCTTGTCGATGCCAAAGGCGGTGAAAAACACGCCCCGCTCGCTCTGAATCCGAAGCGTACGGCCGTGTTTGCCTGCAATCTCCTGCAGGCCGTCTTCCAGCATCTTCTGAACCCTGTCCATCTCCTTGTAAACGGCACCATCGTCCTTCTCCAGGATCTTCAGGGTCGCCGAGGCGGCTCGCATCCCGAGGGGATACCCGTTGAACGTGCCGGGACCAAGCACTCCCCGCTCCCGAAGCTGTTCCATAATCTCGGCCTTGCCCACCACCGCCGAGAAGGGAAGCCCGCCGGCTATAGCCTTACCGAAGGTGGCCAGGTCCGGGGTCACCCCGAACCGCCCCTGCGCTCCGCTCAGGCCGAGGCGAAATCCGGTGATCACCTCGTCGATGCTCATCACGATTCCGTACTCCGTGCAGAGCTCACGGATTCTCTCCAGATAGCCTGGCCGGGGAAGCAGGTTGAAGTGATTGCACACAACCGCCTCGAAATGGATGATCGCGATCTGGTCCCCGTATTTCTTCAGTGTGGCCTCCAGAGCATCGAGATCGTTCCAGGGCAGGAGGAAGGATTCCTTTTCGGAATTGAGGCCCCGTCCCATCGTGAAGCCAAGATCATCAAAGGGATCCGAGTTTGGATCGTACAGCGGAAATGGCTCGGCTGCCGGATTCGGGTCCACCATCCCGCCCAGGATGTTGTCGAACCACCCGTGGTAGTGGCCTTCGAATCGGACGAAATAGGGCCTACCCGTATGGGCGCGTGCGAGGCGGATGGCCATCTGGACGGCCTCGCTCCCGGAAAGGCAGAATTTGACCCGCTCTGCGCACGGTATGAGGCGGATCAACGTCTCGGCCACCTCCACATCCTCGGGCGTATGGAGCACCCCGGACCCGACGCAAGTCGAGGACGTATCGAGCAGGTCTTTCAAGCCCTTTACGTAGTCCGGATGACGATGTCCGAGCAGGTTCGGCCCCATGGCGCCCTGAAAGTCGATGTATTCGTTCCCGTCCACATCCCAGACGTGGCTTCCCTCGGCCCGAGCGACGAATATGCGGTTCTCCATCGCTTCGAGAGGAACCCGGAAGTTGCTGTGTCCTCCCGGAAAGACCTGGTTGAACTTCTCCGTCAATTTCTTGTTCTTGTCCATCTTGAGCATTCTGGTCTCCTTTGCATGGGATGAAATCGGCGCGTGTTTCTTTCCCTGTAGGGGTTGTACCGCCCGTGTCCTTGTGCGTTATTCGGTCGGCTACCCCCCTGCCTTTGCATCCTGTCTGTGCCCGGCAATCCTCACGTGAGCAGCCTCTTCAGCGACCGAATGGTCATCCTCGCTTTTTCTTCATCCGACAGATCCTTCAGTTCTGTGGAAAAATAGCTCTCAAACCGCCTGAGATAATGGGGGGACACAAGGGAGAACATGAAGGTCATCACGTGGTTGTCTACAGAGTAGGCTGCCATTCGGCTGCTGAGCTTCTTGTCGATCTCCCCCCGTTTCTTTCCTTCCTCGACGAGATAGACCCAGAAGTCCCGGGCAGGCTCTTCGAGGGGATGGGACAGCAATTGAGAAAAGTGCTTCATCGAAGGAGAACCAAGCTCCAGGTAGAGTGCGATGTAATCCTGGTTCTGCGAGGTGAGGTCGATCACATCCTTCAGGATATCATTGAGCACATCGTACACGGACTTCCTGATGGCCCCATACTGTCCCCCGATCGACGCGAACAAAACCCCGATCCTGCTCAAGGTTGTGGCGAAGAGATCCTCCTTGTTCTTGAAGTATTTGTAGAGGGCTCCGTTGGAAATACGAGCCTTCTTGCATATGGCGCTCACGTTCGCCGCAGCGTACCCCTTTCGCGCGAAGACGTAGGCTGCAGCGTCCAGGATTTGTGCCCGCCTCTTCTCCGGCAGCTTCTTGAAGGTGTCTTGCATGCTGAAGGACCCTCAGCAATAAGAGTGGGTGAATCGAGAGCTAAGTGTAGGTCTTCCTCAGATCCTTCTTGTTGATCTTCCCCACGCTCGTCTTGAGAATCGAATCCGTGATGATGATCCTGTTCGGCACCCCGTACTTGGGGATCGTTCCGTCTTCATAGAACCTCGTGAAGAAGTCCTTGAGCTCCCCTTCCGAAACCTTCTCCTGGTACTCTTCCTTCAGCACCACGAGGGCGAGGGGCCTTTCCCCCCACTTCTCATCCGGGATGCCGATGACCGCCGCTTCGCTCACGGCAGGGTGCTGGCTGATGATGTCCTCGAGTTCGAGGGAGGAAACCCATTCCCCCCCGGTCTTGATCACGTCCTTGATCCTATCCGTGATCTGCAGGTATCCGTCCGGGTCCACCCAACCGATGTCTCCCGTGTGGAGCCACCCACCGGCCCACAGGTCTTCGCTCTTCTCCGGTTCCTTGAGATATCCCTGGGTGAGCCAGGGGGCCCTGGCCACGACCTCTCCTGTGCTCTTCCCGTCGTGGGGGACGTCGTTGCCGTCCGGGTCGATGATTCGAAGGTCCACCAGGACCGCCGGCAGCCCGGTTCGACACCGGATGACCGCCTGCTCGTCAGGCCCTGCATCGAGCATGTGAGGCTTCACCTTTGTGTTGGTCAAGATGGGGCAGGTCTCGGACATGCCGTAGCCGGAGTAGATGTTGATCCCGAGGTCGAGGGCAGTCTTGCAGAGACCTCTCGGCAGGGCAGAGCCGCCGATCAACACCTGCCAGTTGGACAGGTCCATTTCCTTTATCGACGGGCTGCTGAGCAGCATGTGCAGGATCGTGGGCACACAGTGGGAGAAGGTCACCTTCTCTTCACGGATCAACCGAAGGAGCAGCTCCGGCTCGTACCGTCCGGGATAGACCTGCTTCATACCCAAGGTGGTGCAAATGTAGGGCACGCCCCAGGCGTGGACGTGGAACATGGGCGTGATCGGCATGTATACATCCCCTGAGTTCAGGGTTGCCTGCGACTTGAAGCCGGCCTGGGTGATGTACACCCCCAAGGAGTGGAGAACGAGCTGCCGGTGGCTGAAGTAGACCCCCTTCGGCAGCCCCGTGGTGCCGGTGGTGTAGAAGGTGGTCGCCATGGTGTCTTCGTCGAAATCCGGGAATTCGTAGTCGTCCCCGCACTGCCCAACCAGATCTTCATATTCGCCGTCCAAGTTCAGACTCGTTTCGGGGGTCGTATCCTCATCCGTGATGAGAACGATCTTCTTCACCGTGGTGAACTGGTCCTTCACGGCCTCGAGCATGGGCAGGAATTCCGCATTGACGAGGATCACCTCGTCTTCCGCGTGGTTGATCGTGTAGATCAACTGCTCGGGGGACAGCCGAATGTTGATCGTGTGCAGGACCGCCCCCATCATCGGGACCGCGAAGTAGCACTCCAGGTACCTGTGGCTGTCCCAGTCCATGACCGCCACTGTGGTTCCGGGCCCTACACCGAGTTGTCCTAGGGCATTCGCCAACCGGGCGACCCGCTTGCCGAAGGTCAGATAGTCGTACCGAAGCTTGTCCCGGTAGACGATCTCCTGGTTCGGAGAGTAGATCATCGGGGTGCGCAGGAGGTTCTTGATGAGGAGCGGGTAGGAATAGGCCGAAGGGGTCTTTTCGATCTTTCTGAATCCCATGCTTGCTCCATTTGCCTGGGCTGCCGAACCGATTAGGGAGTGGTAAGTCACTCTAAGACAGGCCCGCAGAGAGTGAGCATTCGCTCTTTCTACGGGAAGAGACCGAACCTTGTCAAGCAGATCACCCGGAATCCGGGTTCAAGACTTGACGGGCCGGTGCCCAAATGCCTGCAGATCGAGGATAGCTGCATAGGGAGCAACCCGAATGAAGGCGGGAAGATAGGTGGTGACGGTCGGTGGACAGAAGAATGTTAATGAGCTACACCTTAAGGATCCATCGAACCTTGAAGGGAGGGCGGAGAGTTGAAGACCAAGGAGTGGGCCGAGCACAATCCGGGCGGCGAGAAGAGGGTGATCGTGACGAAGGAGCTCCCCGGAAACGGGTGGTTGGACATACTTTCCCGGGCGGATTGCAGGGTGGAGGTTTGCACCTCTACGGATATCCTAACCGTGGACGAGATCAAATCCGCGATCGGTGAACGATGCGACGGGTGCATCGGGCAGTTGACAGAGCCGTGGGGAGAAGAACTTTTCGGGGCCTTCAAGACCGCTGGGGCCAGGGCCTACAGCAACTATGCGGTCGGTTACAACAACGTGGACGTGGAGGGTGCCACAAGGCAGGGTATTCCGGTGGGCAACACGCCCGGGGTGCTGACCGAGACCACGGCCGAGATGGCCGTTGCCCTGACCTTTGCGGCGGCCCGACGTGTGGTGGAGGGCGATTCGCTCATGCGTGGCGGCCGTTACAAGGGCTGGCTGCCGAGCATGCTTCTGGGGGAGCTCCTACGGGGCAAAACGGTGGGCGTGATCGGCGCAGGCCGCATCGGTGCGGCCTTTGCCCGCATGATGGCCGAAGGGCACAAGATGAACGTGCTCTACTACGACCTCTACCCGAGTCGGGCGCTGGAAGAGCAAATCGCTGCCTACGGCGAGTTTTTGAAGTCCATCGGGGAAGAACCCGTATCCTGCAGGCGCGCCGAAACCGCGGCGGAACTCCTCGCGGAGGCAGACGTCGTCAGCCTGCACACGGTCCTGGACGAAACCACGCACCACCTGATCAACAAAGAGCGGCTGGCGGTGATGAAGGAGAACGCGATCCTCGTCAATACGTGCCGGGGCCAGGTGATCGACGAAGCGGCCCTGGTCGCTCATTGCCGGAAACACCCGAACTTCCGGGCCGGACTCGATGTGTTCGAAGAAGAACCGGCCATGAAGCCCGGCTTGACCGAACTCGACAACGTGGTCATCGTGCCCCACATCGGCTCGGCAACCATATGGACGAGGGAGGGGATGGCCACACTGGCGGCAAGCAACGTGGCCGGGATACTCAGCGGATACCCGGTGTGGCAGGATCAGGACATTTCGCCGTTCCTGCAGGGTGACGCGCCGAAGGCTGCACCGAGCATCGTGAATGCGAAAGAGCTTGGCCTGCCGGCATACACACCTTAGGAGCCCGAGGGATGAGCCAAACGCAACGCACCCCCTTCTACGAGAGGCACGAGGCCCTTGGGGCCCGGATCGTGGAGTTCGGCGGATGGGACATGCCGATCCAATATCCCTCCGGGACCGTAAAGGAGCATCTGGCCACACGGAAGGGCGCGGGCCTCTTCGACGTCTCCCACATGGGTCGATTTATCGTTCGCGGGCGAAATGCCCTCGCCTTTCTCCAACACGTCCTGACGAACAACGCAGAAGCACTGGTCGGCACACCGATCGGGGCGCAGTACACGGTCATCCCGAACGAGACAGGGGGCGCTGTGGACGACGCCTATCTGTGTCGCTTTGACGAGGAAGAGTATCTGCTGGTCGTCAACGCTTCCAACCGCCGGAAGGACTGGGATCACCTTCAAGCCAGGGTCGGAGAATTCGGCGGGGTCGAACTGATCGACCGCACCGAAGAGATGGTCATGCTCGCCCTGCAGGGACCCACGTCTCAGGACTTGCTGGAGCAGGTGATCGAGTCCGGCCGGCTTCCCGAGCCCACGCGGAACGCCGTTGGCATCGTGACCATCGGCGGGGCACGGGTCGAGGTCAGCCGCACCGGGTACACGGGGGAACCCCTCTGTTTCGAGCTATTCACGGAAAGAGAACGCGGGCTTGCCCTCTGGGACCTTCTCGTGGAGAAGGGAGCTGCCCCTATTGGTCTCGGCGCACGAGACACGCTTCGCCTGGAAGCGGGCCTTCCCCTCTACGGCCACGAGTTCGGCCTGGACCCCGAGGGAAAGGAGATTCCCATCCTGGCGTTCCCGCTAACGCGGTTTGCATTGAGTCTCTCCCCCCTCAAGGGAGAGTTCGTCGGCAGGGCGGCCCTTCAGAAACAACTCGCAGCCTTGGAGAAGATCCTGTCACAGGATCTCTCCGCAATCTCGGACCTGCCGCGCGTGACAAGACCGATCGCGCTAACGGGTCGAGGGATCGCGCGCGCGGGGGCCAAGGTGTTCAAGGGCGACCGGCACATCGGAACCGTCACGAGCGGAACGATGGTGCCCTACTGGGTCTTCGAGGAAGAGGGCTCTCTCGCCAAACCGACGGACGAGCACAAGATGCGTCCCATCTGCCTCGCCCTCATCGACAGCGACGTCCGCAAAGGCGAGAAGGTGCAGATCGAAATACGGGGCAAGGCCGTGGATGGGGTGGTCGTGGGTCGCCATCTACGCACCGACACCCCCCCCTACGCGCACCCGATCATCCGATGAAGCAACCACCCACTGAGACAGGAGGATCAGACCATGGCCAAGCTCAAGATATACGGTATTCCCTTTAGTCGAGCCTTCCGTGTCTTGTGGATGGCCGAGGAACTCGGCATCGAGTACGAGAACATCCCGACGGATTTCATATCGGACTGCAAGCAACCGGACTACCTCGCCATCAATCCCAACGGCAAGATCCCGGCCATCGACGACGACGGGGTGATCGTATGGGAGTCGATGGCCTGCAATCTCTATCTCGCCAAAAAGGCCGGCGGCCCCCTGGCGCCCTCGAACCTCACCGAGGAAGCCCATGCAACACAGTGGAGCTTCTGGGTGATGACGGTGATCGAGCCCAAGGTGCTGGAGGCCCTGCTCTACGGGACGGGAATGATGGACCATCCGCAGGATGCGTCCAAGGCGAAGGCAGCCATCCAGGAAATCGCACCGGCGATCAAGGTGCTCGATGACCATCTCGCCAAACGATCCCATCTGCTGGGCGAAACGTTCACGGTAGCCGACCTGAACGTGGCCGCCGTGTTCTCGTGGGCAGTCCTGGGGAATGTCGACCTGTCCGCGTGGCCGAACGTGAAGGGGTGGCTCGAAGGGTGCCTGAGCCGGCCGGCGGCACAGAAATTCCTGTCCGGTTAACCTTCCATGACTTCTTTCAGGAGAGACGTGACTCTCTCGAGTTCGTCTTCGCTGATGATCAGGGGCGGCTGAATCCTGATCACGTTTGCGAAGGCGCCGCCAACGCCTATCAATACGCCCTTTTCTCTCAGTGCGGAGCGAATCCTGCCTGCCTCTTCCGGGGCAGGCTCTTTGCTCTTCGGATCCTTCACGATCTCGATACCCACCATCAGGCCCTTGCCTCGGACTTCACCGATCACCACGTTCTTTGGCTCGAGGGACTTCAAGCTCTCTTGCAGCCTTTCCCCTTTCCTGGCTGACCCTTCCGCCAGGTCCATTTCGATCATGAATTTGATGTTGGCCAGCGCAGCGGCGCAGGAGACCGGGTTCCCGCCAAAGGTGGTGAGATGATCCCCCGGTTGAAAAGCGTCTGCGATCTCCTCCCGGGCGATAAAGCAGCTTATGGGAAACCCGTTGGCAATCCCCTTGGCCATGACCATGATGTCTGGCTCGATGCCGTAGTCCTCGATGGCGAACATCTTCCCTGTACGGCAGAAACCGGATTGAACTTCGTCCGCGATGAACAGGATCTCGTAATGATCGAGTATTTCTTTCACTCTCTTGAAATAGTCAGCCGGTGGCGGGATGATCCCACCTTCGCCCATTACCGGCTCGGCTACGAAATAGGCAACGTTTTCCGACGTGTGGCACCGGATCACATCGGCCAGGTGTTCGGCGCAGGCCATGTCGCACCGCTCGGGATCGCCGATCTTGAAGGGACACCGGTAACAATAGGGGGCCGGCGCGAAGGCCACTCCCGGCATGTATGGACCGCCTCCCCTCTTCCTGCCGGCATTGCCGGTGAGACTCAAGGTAGCGTAAGAACGGCCGTGAAAGGATTGGGTCAGCGCAATCGCCTCGTTCTTCTTCGAATACCTTTTCGCCAACCGGACGGCGCCCTCGATGCCTTCGGCGCCGCTGTTGGCAAAGAAGCTCTTCTTGAGCCTGCCCGGTGTGATCTCCGCCATCTTCTCCGCCAGGTCCGCAACCGCTTTCACGTGGTAGACGTAGGAGCAGCAATGCACCACCCTTTCCATCTGGGCCTTGGCAGCGGCGAGTATGGCCTCGTTGGCGTGCCCGGCGTTCGTCGTGGATATACCGGCGAAGCAGTCAATGTATGCTTTTCCGTTTTCGTCGAAACACGTCGCCCCTTCGGCACGGTCGATGACAATCGGCTCGACGGCTTTCAGAAAGGCCGTGTTGACGTATTCCCTATATTTTTCTTCTGTGTTCATAACGGCTCCTTTTCAGCCCGGATAAAGGCCGGGGCACGGGGATCTTCTTCGGATTGTAGCTGAAGCAGGATGATCGCTGCAATCACCATCACGCCCCCCAGAACCTGCAGTCCTTCCAGGGTCTCACCCAGGAGGAAATATGCCAGAAACCCGGCCACGATCGGCTCGAGGGTGGAGATAATGCTGGCACGGGTAGCCCGGATCAGGTTGATGCCTTCCAGGTAGAGACCAAAGGGGATCAGGGTCCCGGCTATGCCCACATAGAGGATCCAGCCCCACACATGGATCGGATAGGAATGGCTGAAGGCCTCCAGGGGCGGATGAATGAGGTTCCATTCCAAGGCCGCCACCGTTGAGGCGTGAAACAATACGGTCCAGGGATCGTACCGGCGCATGCCGTATTCGCCGTGAATCGACCACCATGCAAAGGCCACGGCCGCACCGAGTCCACTCAGAATACCGGCCAAATTCAGGGACAACACGTCCAGATTGTAGGCCCCCACCGCAAAGAAGCAGCCCACAACGGCTCCGGCCATGGCCGCCATCGTCACCGGGCGAAGCCTCTCCCCTGCAAACAGCACGAAGTAGGCTGCGATGAAGATTGGGGAAAGGTATTCCAGCAGAATGGCGGCTGCCACCTGAATACGGCTTATGGCGAACATGTATGCAATGTTCACAGCAGCCATGCCGCAACTGCCAAGAACGACAAAGTAGAGAACGTCTCGCCCGGAGATCCTGAGCAGAGAGGGTTGTCGCGCCAGAAGCCAGACGAAGAGGGTCACGGCGGCGATGGTCAGACGGAGCTGAACGAGCTGAAACGGTGAAACCCACTCGCTGAACAGGAACTTGGCCGCCGCGCCGTTCGAGGCCCACAGGACGGCCGCAAGGCCAACGTAAGCGTAACCTCGGCTGGAGGGGTTTGGGGGGGTCGAGGAATTCAGCACAGGGAAAGGATAGGGAAAGCCTGGGCGGGGTGTCAATAAGGGGGGTCAGGAATAGTAGGCGAACGGGCACAGGCGAAAACCCCTGCCTCCCGACTCCTGTGTTCTGGGGGGCACTGCGTGGGGCATCTTGTGCGATCTCCCTGTCACGTTTCGATTCACGCAGGGCGACTCGTGGAGGCTTCCCGAGTCCCCCGGGCGTTCCGCAGGACTCGCGCCATGCGCCCAGGCCCCGTGGTGTGGGACGAGGGACTACGTTGCCGGAACATGGAGGCCAAGTGAATCGAAACGTGACAGGGAGATCGCACCCTTGACCCGGATCGTCCCCCTTCCCTATACTTTCCTTGCCCCGGAAACGAACAGCCAAAGCCAAGGAGAAGGCAGAAGAATGGCCAAGGAAACCATTGATACAGAGGCCCCGCTCCAAGAATCCGCCGGCTACGTGCGCCTCGCCCTGCCGCTCATGTCCCAATACAACATCCCGATCACACCGAGGAACTACGCGGTCTGGTACGACTACGTTTCCGGGAAGAGCCGGGAGCTGCGGGAAGCCATCGACGCGATGCTCAGCAAGGCGGAGCAGTTCTCGGACGAAATCAACGACGTTCTCTATCAGCGCTTCTGTTCCGAAATGGACGAAGGCGCACTGGTCGATCTCCGGAACAATCTTCGACAGCTCCTCATCGACATCTTCAGCCAGGTGGCGCAGCTCACCGAACAGGCCGGGGAGTATGAAACGATCGTGTCGAAGTCGGTGGACAAACTGTCCGAGGGCACATCGATTCAGGATATCCGGGAGGTGGTCGACGACATCATCGTGGAGACGAAGAAGATCGGCCACTCGGGCAGGGCGACGCAGGAGAAGCTGCAAGAGGCGACGGACGAACTGGAATCCCTGAAGAAGGAATTTGAGCAGGCAAAGGCGGCCGCCCTGGTGGATTTCCTTACTGGGATCCCGAACCGCAAGGCCTTCGACATGGCCATCAAGGGGTCGGTGGAGGATGCCGCGTCAGCCATCGAGCCAATGTCGCTGCTGCTGATCGACATCGACCACTTCAAGCGGTTTAACGACGAATACGGTCACATCGTGGGGGACGAGGTCTTGAGGCTCGTGGCCCGGAAGATCAAGGAGAACGTTCGGGGTAGGGACTTCGTTGCCCGCTACGGGGGGGAGGAGTTTGCCGTGATCCTGCCGGGCACCCCTATCCACGGAGCAAAGACGGTGGCGGAGAACATACGGCTGTCCTTTTCCGAAGGGAAACTCAAGAGGGTAAAGACCTCCGAGTATCTCGGAACGATATCGATCTCCGTCGGGGCTGCGCAGTACCGACCGGGTGAGTCGGTGGAGGCCCTCGTCAACCGGTCGGACCAGGCGCTCTACTTCGCAAAGGATGCCGGCAGGGACCGGGTAAGTACGGAATCGGATCTCACGTAGCACACAGCTTGGGAGCGAAAAAGGTTCCAGGGACCTTTTTCGCTCCGGGTGGCGACGGAGTCGGACCTAGCGTAGGGCACACGATGACACCCTCTCCCTCAAGAGGGTGTCGATTAATGGGGCATTTCTTCTTCGCTGTCATTCCCGCGCAGGCGGGAATCCAGGGGCTTCAGGAGCTTAGGGATCCCTGCCTTCGCAGGGATGACGGCAAATAGGTGTTTTTCGACACC
>RCNG010000730.1_pt1 | contig 15560 bp, 17 predicted proteins | sample 2041371 | NCBI WGS metagenome assembly RCNG01 (sample SAMN09708227, study PRJNA481090) | Marine sediment metagenome, whole genome shotgun sequencing project. | biome: marine sediment; feature: ocean; material: sediment; isolation source: Sewage treatment plant 1 marine sediment (STP1) ... | reverse complement strand
TGCCGTCCACCAGGACGATCTGGCCACGGGCCCCTGAGCCCGATAAATTTTCGGTGCAAGTTATGCCCAGATCATGCTTGCCGAAATGGTCAACCGGCAGACTGTCCGGAATAACGAGGCGCCCCTGATCCCAGACCAGCGATCTATGGCCAGGCTCGGGCCCGGATTCCCAGCGGAATCCTGCGCTCGTATCCCGTGCTGCCTCGATGACCAGATAGCCAGTTACACCCAGGGTGGAATCAGGCGTGGCTGGTCCCGCGGTCAAGGCCGTTGTTTCTGTCAGGACCAGAACGGCCAACAGAAGGGCACCCCAGGCCAAGGGAATCCACGGCCGGTTTCGGTGCCCGTTCCTTTGAGGTGGAATCAACATTCTGGAAGGGGGGACATCATCCGGTCCCCCACCCTTCGCCACAGGGAATCGGTCAGGCCATCGCCTGAAAAACTTTCTTTCAGGTTGTCCGGCCCTTCTATGCGATGGAACATCAAGGGGATCTCTTCACACACCAACTTCGCCACATCCTCGCAACGTTTCATAATGAAGGGGTCCTGGCGGTCAAAATCGTAATGGCGGATATCCTCGAGCCAGCCCGGGCGGCCGGCGTCAGACCAGGCATCAGGAAACAACAGGACACTGATACGCTCGGGCTTGATCAATTCCACCAACCGTCCCAACAAGTAGCTGGGTCCAAAACGGCCGGCATCCTGAGCCAACAGGCACCAGATGAGACCGTCAGCGCCGGCCAGCCGCCGGTCCACCAGGCAACGCACGGCCGCCAAGGACTCCAGGTGGGCCAATTCGGCTTGCCCGAGGCATCCCAAATGGTTCCACCTGACGGGCCCGGGCACCGGTGGGCAGGAATCTGGAGCCATGGTCCAGTTGTTCCGGTGAAAATTTTCACCACCGGAAGGACTTGTTACCTGGGCCTGCTCAGCTGGAAGAAAAGTTTTGGCCGACCACCGGAGTTCGCTGTCTTCAGACAATGTCACCGGCCGGGAGGATCCCAGCGCCAAACCCGCCGCCGCATAAGCCGAGATGGCCGACACCCCCGGTGTGGCCACCGCGAGATCACAGACAGCGGTCTGGGGATCCGCATCGGCCCCAGTCAGATTATCCTGAAGGAACAGGTGGGCGATGGAAGAGATGTGGTGGGGCCGTCGAGGGACGGCCCCGGGGTTGGGTCGCGCCATGGTTGCATGTACTCCCGGCAGCCTGGGAAAGGCCATTGTCGTTATTGCCTAGGGTCCCGCCTGCGGACGAACGGCGACCGACTTCAGGAAACCACCACCAAACTGTTCGCCCCTCCGAATTCATTGGGAACCGTTTGGTTGTTATGGGGATCCGGCAGCCAGGATCCGTCGATGATGAAACGGTACTCGTATTCACCCCGGGCCAGATCCAGATGGCATTCCCACAAGCCGTCCTCCCGCTTGTTCAGGGGCAGCCCCTTGGCGGACCAATCGCAGAATGAACCGGTGACCCGCACGGTGCGGGCGTTGGGGAAATCGGCCTCGAAACGGACCCCGGCCTCCGATACAGCGGGACCGTGAAGAAGGGCCGCCCAGTGGTCCAGGGCCACGACCTGGAGATCCACCTCCTGATCCAGGATTTCCCGAGCCAGATGGCGGTAATCGAAAGCCCCCCGGGATTCCGGATCCAAGTGGGTAACCGGAACACCGGCTGCGGCGGCCTCCTTGATCTTCACCGTATGGTGGATAACCGTTTCCAGAACCGCCTGGCCGTACAAATCCTCCAGTTCTTCCATGATCGCTCGCACGAAACAAGGCCTGGTGTCGAAGTTGGACAACAAGATGTGCGCCAAAACTTCGTGCCCTTTTTTCTCCCGCAGGACGTTCAAGGTTTCCCGGATCTTACGCACGGCCTGCAGGCTAAAGCCGCTGGGATCGGCGGGAATGATGACCTCGCCGCAGGCCAGAAGGGCGTTGAAGGTCAACAGGCTCACCGCTGGAGGACAGTCGAGCAGAACGTAGTCGTAGGGCAGGGAACTGCGGCGCAGGTTGTTGCGCAGACGCATCTCTTTTTCCGGTTCGCGGGCCAGGGTCATTTCCACTCCGCTCAGCTCGATGCCGGCGGGAACCAGATGCAGATCAGGTCCGATTTCCAGAAAAGTATCCTCGACCATGATGTCCGAGGTCAAATAGAGGTCACACGTGGAAAGGGAAAAATCCCTCTCCCGGAAACCGAATGCTAAGGTGGCGTGTCCCTGGGGATCGTTGTCGATGAGAAGAACTTTTTTCTCGAGTTGGGCCAGAGCTGAGGCAAGGTTGACCGCCGTGGTGGTCTTGCCGCATCCGCCCTTTTGGTTGGCCAAGGCAACGACTCTCATATCGAATCCTTTCGATCATGAATCGCAAAGCGCAACCTCCCGGATTGTGTCCATCCGGGATATTGGGTTTTCTCTATGCGGAAACCCGACGGGGTCCTCCATTCCGCGGGCCGCAATCCGTAGCATACCCCCCGTACCGGGTCTGTCAACGTTTTTGCATCACACCTCGGCGGGCAGACCAAGCCACAGGTACATACCGACTCCCACGACCACGCCCCCGGCCACCTCGCCCCAGGTGTGTCCCATCAATTCCCGTAGCCGGTTGCCGGGCACCTTTTTGCCGGCCAGAACACTGTCCATCAGGTCATTGATGACTTCGGCCTGTTTGCCGATTTCCTGGCGCAGGCCGGTGGCTTCAAAAATAACAAACAGACTGAAAATGAGCACCAGGCTGAAGATCGAAGACCCGAATCCCTCGGTCCGTCCGACGGCCAGGGCCAGGGTGGTCACCGTGGCGGTGTGCGAACTGGGCATGCCCCCGTTGTCGAATAAAATGGACGGCCGGAAACGCCGGTTGATCACGGAATCGATGACCACCTTGGCGGCCTGGGCCGCAAGGCCGCTGATTAAGGCGAGAATACCGGGTTGGATCAGCAAAGGGCAACCTCTCCCTGGGGGCCATCCGCGGTCAGGAAGCCCCGAGGTAACGAAGTGATTCCAGGAGATGTAACCCGAAAACCGATTTTAAACGGGACAAATCCGATTTGATCGGGCCCCACAATAGCAGAAATTTCCCCCGGAGCAATGTGCAACTTGTGAAATTCCTCCCCTTCTACCATTTTATGAGACCATTTCAAGTTGTCGGGTAACTGCCGGCCCCCAGCAGGGTCGCGCCCCGGCGCTCGGTAACCCTTCGAAGGAAGTCGAAAAAATGTTCAAGTTTCTGCGTTCCCAGGCCAAGGTCTTCTACTGGGTGATCGCGGCCACCTTCATTCTGTTCTTGTTTTTGGGAGGGATGACCGGCCGAGGCTGCCAGGCGCCCGGCACCAAGAAAATCCAGGCAGGAGTGATCGGGACGGTCAACGGCCAGGATATCACCGCCCAGCAATACGATTACGCGGTGCGGCAGCAGCGGGCCCAGATGCGCCAGCAAGGCCAGAACCGGGAGTTGAACGCCAACCAGATGGCTGCCGCCAATCAGCAGGCCTGGGATTCCATGGTCCAGGCGGCCATCTTCCAGCAGGCCATCGAAGAAATGGGCATCACCGTTTCGGATGAGGAGGTGCTTTCGGTTTTCGAGAGCAGCCCTCCCCCGGAATTGCTGGCCCAGTACCGCGACGAACAGGGCAAGGTCGACATGGACCGCTACTTCGCGGACCTGCAGAACCCCGCCGTCGACTGGTCCCAGCAGGAGTCCTACATCAGGGCCATATTGCCGTGGCAGAAATTGACCGAAACGGTGTCCGCCGGCGCCGTGGTCACCGATGAAGAGGTCCGTGAGGAATACGTGCGCCAGACCGGCAAGGCCACGGCTGAATACATCGGGGTCTTGTTTGCCGATATGGAGGGGGATTTCGAGGCTTCCGAAGAGGAAATCCAACAGTGGTATCAGAGCCATCCCGATGATTTCCAGACTCAGGCCAAGGCCGAGTGCAAGGTGATCAAGTTCGCCAAGGAACCGAGCGACCTGGACTACCAGGAGATCCGGGAATTCATGCTGGAAATCCGCGAAGAGATCGTCTCCGGCCAGAAGGATTTCGAAAGCGCCGCCGCCGAGTACAGCGATGACGCAGGCAACGCCGCCCAGGGCGGCGATCTGGGCAGATTCGACCGGACCAGAATGGTCGCACCCTTCACCGAAGCCGCTTTCAGCTTGCCGGTGGGCGAGATCAGCCAGCCGGTCAAGACCAAGTTCGGATTTCACCTCATCGAGGTGCTGGATCAGGCCGTCGACCCGGAGACCGATGAGGTTATCGACATCCAAGCCCGCCATATCCTGCTGAAGGTCACCCCCGGTATGGAGACCCTTGACATGTTGCGGGAATCCGCCGAGAACCTTCGCGACCGCCTGGACGGTTCGAACTTCGTCACGATCGCCGAAGCCGAAGCTCTGGAAATGGTGGCACCGCCGGCCTTCTTCAAGGGTCGCGATATCCCCGGCGTGCCCCTGTCCCTGAGCGCCTCCAACTGGGTCTTCGGCTCCACCGCCGGGCAGGTGAGCCCCCTGTTCGAGAACCGGGACAACATCTATATCGTCCTGGCGGGGGATATCTCCCCCGCAGGCTTGGCTCCCCTGGAAGAGGTGACCAGCCGGGTGGCCCTGGCGGTCAAGAAGGAGCGGCAGAAAACCGCCGCCAAGGAAAAGCTCAGCCCCGCGGTGGGCGAGATCCAGATGGGCCGGACCATGGCTGAAGCCGCCACCAACGTGGGCCTCCTGCACGCGGTCACCGACACCTTCACCGTCAACGGGAACATCCCGGATATCGGTTACGGCACCGAATTCAACAAGCTGGCTGTTCACGGCCGGGTGGGTGTTCTGATTCCCGAAGTGGAAACGCTGCGGGGGATCTTCGCCCTGACCCCGCTGTGGATCAACCCTCTGGACGAGGCGGATTTCGAATCCCGCCAAGCCGGGATCCAGGGCGCCCTGCTCACCCGGGCCCAGAACCAGATCGTCGAGGACTGGTACACCGCCCGCAAGGAAGTAGCGGTCATCGAGGACCTGAGGTACTGGCAGCCGTAACCGGACCAACCCGGAATTGGGTCTGACCGTCAAGTCAAGAGCCCGGAACCAATAGGTTTCGGGCTCTTTTTTCGTGGCACGTATTCCTGGCGGAAAAGTTAATCGTCGCCAAAGGGATTGATGGGTTTTTTCTTCTTGAAATCCTTCAGATCCTGGCCCATCCGATCCATTTTCTCCTGCTGCTGTTGCTGATGGTCTCCCGAGTCGAAAAGCTGGGACATCTTTTCGGCTTCTTCCAGCTTGCGGCGATCGAAATCCTTCAGGTCCTCGGAAATTTCAGGACCCCCTTCTTCGGGCAATTCCTCGATGGCCAGATAATCCCTGACCTCGGCATGGGTATCAAAGGCGCTTTTCACCAGGGCGACCACTCCCCGGTCATCCAGGAACGCCAGCTGCAACCGGACGGAACTGGCTGGAAGCTGAACCAGGTCCGCCAGATCCTCGGGTGTGGGCGACCGTCCGTTCAAATGATGGAACACTCGAATCCCCGCCACCAGGAGCTGGGCCTCATTGCGGGTCATGTTGATCATGTACACCTCCGCTTTCTTGCAACAAAGCGCGGGTCTGCAATCTATTCACCCGGTGATCCTCCCCCGATTTCACAGCGTGGTCAAGGGCCTTTGAAATATCCACGAGACGGTGTTCGTAGAGGATGGCCGCTTCCCGGTGGAGCCAGGGTTCGTCGATCCCGGAGTCCAGACCCTGCCGGATAACCTGCTCCACCAGCGTCCAGTCCTGGCCCCGCTTGAGGATGCGCACCGCGTCGGACAGGAACCTGGGGTCCCCCAGCCCTTCGGCCCCTAACCGGGGAGCCGAAGACACTGCGAAACCCAGGCACTCCAAGGCCGAGGCTCCCATTTTACGTCGTTCACAGATCTTGCCCAGGGCCCAGCCGTCCCGCCAATCCATCCCCTGGGTAAGACAGGGGATTTTTTCGAGCCTGCGTGCGGCCTTGGTCACCCATTCGAACAGGTGCCCCATCCCCACCATGTCCCGCCTGTTGTGGGTCATGACCCGCGGCAGCAGCCCCACCTGGCCGGTGGCAAGGAAATCAAACCAGGTCTGGGGAATACGGGAACCATCGATATCGCCCGTATCACGCCCGAGGCCGCAGATCTCACTTTCGAGTGTTTGTTGACGACAATCCGGCAAGCGGTTGCCATATAAGCGTCTGGCTGGCACCAGAAGGTCCCAGCCGACCAGATCGGCCAGAGGATCGGCCAGGCGGTTCAGACGGGCCCGGGTCCGTAACAAAGGCAGGTCGAATGAGGCCCCGTTGAAGGTCACAACAAAGCCAAAACCCCCCGCCAAACGGAATAGATCCTGTAGCATGGCGGCCTCCTGCCCCGGGTCCGGCAGAAAGTACTGCCGGGTGGTCAGCCCGCCCTTTTCCCACCAGGATACGCCGACCAGAAAGGGAATCGTTCCTGTACCTCCAGCCAACCCGGTGGTTTCGGTGTCCAGGAATAGGAGGTCCCCCGGGTCCGGTAATAAATCGACGGCGCGGGAAAAAAACTCCCGCAGGTCCGGCAGGGGCGCCGCAGGTCCGGCCAGGTCATCCCGGTACTGCCGGCACCAGACCGGTCCATCCGGGGTCTCAGTACGGCTGAGGCCCAGTTCGGCAAGGGCCGCGGCGATGGTGGCGGAGGATATCCTGGTGGGGGGCGAAACCGGTTCCAATGAGCGGGAAAGGCGATCCAGCTGGGCCAGCCGTTTTTTCAGATCCATGGTCAGGCCCGTCCGGCGGCCTGCCCGGTCCTTCCCAGCAACCAGGCCGCGCCCTTGCGCGCCGTGGAGCCCGATTCCACCGCCGGTCCGACGCAGGAAGGACACCCCTTTTCGCAGGGACATTGTTGCAGGTGCCGCCGGGCGGCCAGACAAATTTCCTCGAACTGTTCGAATATTCGCCGGGCATACCCCACGCCACCGGGGAAGGCGTCATACAGATAGACAGTAGGCTGGCCCGTGAACGGGGACCGCACCATGGCGGTGGCATGCAGATCGGCCGGATCGGCCATGATAAATACCGGCGCCACGCGGCCGAGCAGCTGGGCCACGCCTTTCAGGGCGTCCCCCAGGTCCAGACCCGCGTCGGCCATGTCGCTCGCCAGTTCGGTGGGCAGTTCCCACCAGAAACTGGTGGTGTGCATCTCCATCTCCGGCAGGTGCACCCGGCCGGCCCCCACATTTTCGTGGGTGCCGAGCTTGATCTTCTTGAAGACGGTGACCTTTGACACCAGACCCACATCACCAAGGGCCAGGCGGCCGTAAGAATAGTCGCGATCGGTCTCGGCGGTCAGTGTCTTCAGTTCGCTCTTGCGCTGAGCGTCGGTATAGAATTCCACCGTGACCGGCTGTACGTGGGCCTCCCGGCGGTCCCAGTCCAGCTTGTCAACGTGGTACTGCTGAGCGCCGTGGATGTAGATGGCTTCGTCGTGAAGCATCTCCTGGGAGCTGAACAGATCCATTTCCCCGATAACCCGACCGCCGGGAAGCGATTGGTCGATGATGACCACGTTGTCGGGAGCGGCGCTGCGCAAGCTAACGTCCTCGGCGGGATAGGTATCGCTCATCCAATGGTACCGATCGCCGCTCTGGTGCAAAACCTTCATCTCCACCAGGTAGTCCAGGATTTCGGTCACCCGCGTTTCCCCGAATTTTTCCTCCACCAGGAAAGGCAGCTCGAAGGCGGCGCACTTGAGGTGGCTCATCAGGATCACCAGGTTGTCCGGATCCAGGGAGGCGTGCTCGGGGCTGCGCCCGAAAAAGTAGTCGGGATTGTTGATGATGTACTGGTCGGCCGGGCTGCTGGAAGCGACCAGCACCACGGCGCTGAGATTCTGCCGCCTCCCCGCCCGCCCCGCCTGCTGCCAGGTGCTGGCCACGGTTCCGGCATACCCGGCCATGATGCAGACATCCAGACGTCCGATATCGATACCCAATTCGAGGGCGTTGGTCGATACCACCGTGGTGACCGTCCCGTCCCTCAAGCCTTTTTCGATGGCACGCCGCTCACCCGGCAAGTATCCGCCCCGGTAGCCGCGAACCTCCCCGCTCTTGATCCCCACCTGGCGCCCGGCCTTTTCCAGATAGGTCAGCAGGAGTTCCACTCGCATCCTGCTACGGGCAAAAACGATCAGCTGAGCTCCTGATGACATGAATCTTTCGGCTATGGCGCGGGTTGTCTTGATCACCGAGGCCCGAATTCCCAGTTCCCGGTTAACCACTGGAGGGTTATAGAAGATGAAGTGTTTCTCGCCGCGCGGCGCCCCGTTGCGGTCCACCAGGTCCACGTCCAGCCCCGTCAGGCGGGTGGCCAGTTCCACCGGATTGGCAATGGTGGCCGAGCAGCAGATAAACTGGGGATCGCTGCCGTAAAATTGCGCCACCCGGCGCAACCGCCGGATGACATTGCCCACGTGACTGCCGAACACGCCCCGGTAGTTGTGGATTTCATCGATCACCACGTACTTCAGATTCTCGAAGAGTTTCACCCACAAAGTGTGGTGCGGCAGGATGCCCTGGTGCAGCATATCCGGATTGGTCACCACGATGTGACCGCTGCTACGGATGGCTCGCCGGGCCGTTTCGGGCGTGTCACCGTCGAAGGTATAAGTTTTGATGTCCACCCCCAGGCCCGTCACCAGGCCATGGACTTCGTGCATCTGGTCCTGACTGAGGGCCTTGGTGGGGAACAGGTACAGGGCGCGGGAGCGATCGTCCCGCAGGATGGAATCCAGAACCGGAAGATTGTAACAGAGGGTCTTGCCGCTGGCCGTCGGGGTGGGGACCACGAAGGAACGGCCCTGGCCCGCCAGGGCCACGGCATCGGCCTGATGGCTGTAAAGACGATCGACGCCCCGTTCAGCCAGGACGTCAACAAGTCGCGGATCGAGGCTGGCGGGAAAATCGGCGTAGCTGGCACCGGTCGGCGGGAGTATTTCCCACCGGCTGACATTGCGCAGAAACCGTTCGTCGGTCTTGAGCCGGGCAAGAAGCTGGGCAAGGTTCAAGGACGCCTCCCGGTTCGTCAGCTCTAGGGCTTGTCTTTCTTCCGGTCCGGATCTGCGGGGGGATCATCTTTCAGGTCCCGGCCCACCTCGTCGATCTCCCGCTTTACCTCGTCGGTAGCGTTACGGGTGGCGGACTTGAACTTGCGGATGGATTTTCCCGCGGCCTCGGCGATTTCCGGCAGACGCTTGGGACCGAACAGGATCAAGGCCAAAGCCAGGACCAGAACAATTTCGGACCAACCGGCCATGCCGGGTATGATGGCAAAAAAGGAATGCATCAAGAGCAACCTCCGAAAGGGGGGTTAGCGATACCACCGGAGCATCTGCGAGGCGACAAACACCCCGATAACGCTCATGAGGTTGAAATGGATCTGAAACCCGAAGGTCAGATCGATGATGATCAGATTCCAATGGGTTACCTCGGGCCCAAAGGAAACGTACCTGACAAACAGCTGCTCGGCCACACTGCCCTCGCTGAGGAACAGACCGATTACCTCGCTGAAGATGGCTCCGATCAAAACGCCCAGCGTCAAAGTCAGAACCACCGTGCCCAGGGATTTCTGCATCAGTCCCTTTCTATTCCGTTACCCACCGACCTGCGACAATAATACGAGGCCGACGGGCACGGAAACAGATCTTTTCGGTTTCCGGTCTTAACCGGACATCATTTCCCGCCGGCGGTGCGAACAGCGGCCAGACTGGTTTTCAGATGCTCATGATCGGCACCCAGGACCAGGACAGCGTCTTCACCGGTCCGTGCGTCCCATTCCCGAATGATTTGAATGCCACCCAGATGGCGGGCCAGAGATGCAGCGCGTTGATCCGAAAGCCGGCGATTAACCAGCAGAGAACGTTCAAAATCCCGGCGGGGGGCGTTGCCTACATTTTCGGCCACGCATCCGGCCCGCCCCAGCAACAAACTGATCTGGCGGGCCAAGCCCGGTTCGGCGGTCCCGTTGAGCACCCTCAGGTGTACCGACTTTTCTTCTTCGGCCATATCGAAATCGGCGGGTTCAACCGGCCCGGCAGACTTTTCCGCGGGACCTTCGTTGCTCCTGAGCACCAGGTCCTTTCCAAACCAGAGGGAAAGGGCGCAGACCCCCGCCAGTATCAACAGCCAGAAATTCAACTTGCCCGGCACTATATTTCCTTTACCAGCCTCTGGACCACCGGTTGCAACATGTCGAAACTCTGGTCAAGGGTCAGGGGCATCACCCGGGTCTCACCGATGGTGGTCATGAAATTGGTGTCCCCGGACCAGCGGGGCAGCATGTGGACATGGAGGTGTTCGGGAATACCCGCTCCCGCACTCCTGCCCCCGTTGTAACCACAATTGATTCCCTCGGGATGGAACGCCTCGGCCAGGGACTCCTCCATGACCCGCAACAGGACCCCCATCTCCTTGAGTTCGTCCACCGTACAATCGCTCAACATGCGCTCATGACGATTGAGCACGCACAACATGTGTCCCCCGTTGTACGGATACAGATTCATGATGAGATACCAGTACTGGCCGCGGTGAAGGATATAATTCTCCCTTTCATCGCACTGGAGGCGGTTGCAGAAGACACACCCTTCTTCTTTTTCTTGTCCAGTCACGTAGGCGAACCTCCAAGGTGTACAGAGCCGATCCATGTCATACCCCGCGCCGGGCCAGCAATTTTTCCGCCGCACCCAGTTCATCCACGGTATTGATCCCGACCACTTCGTCCGGATCACTGGTGGCGACCGCCTCCACCTTGTCACCGGCGTCTACCAGGTAGGCCACCGTATCGGTCAGATAGTACTCGCCCTGGTCGTTTTCGGGAGTCAGGCTACCCAAGGCTTCGATCAGCTTGGCCGTTTGAAAACAGAAGACTCCGGTGTTGTATTCACCGATGTCCCGTTCCTCAGGGCTGGCGTCACGGTACTCGACGATTTTCAGGACACGCCCGGAAGCATCCTTCACGATCCGACCGTAAGCCCCCGCGTCGGGAACCACGCAGGTCAAGACCACCGCGGCGGCCCCGCTTTCCACCGTGCCGTCGATGAGCCGGCTCAGGGTTTCCGGACGCAGCAGCGGGACATCCCCAGCCAGAACCACGCAGTACCCCGCCGGGCGCAGATGGTCGACCGTCACCTGGACCGCGTGTCCTGTCCCCAGTTGCGGATCCTGGAGCACAAATTGCATCCCCTGGCGGGCACAGGTTTCTTCCACGAGGTCCGCCATATGACCCACGACCACCACGGTGTGGTCGATCCCCACTGTCTGGACCGTATCGAGCACATGGTCCAGAAGGGGACGTCCATCCAGAAGATGAAGGACCTTTGGTAGATCCGATTTCATCCGCGTGCCCTTGCCCGCAGCCAGCACCACGGCATCAATCATTTTCTCACGTTCACTATTGCTGTTCGAGGTCATCCAGTCCTCCTTGACCGGGGTCAAAGGTCCAGCGGATCATCCAGCAGGAAACCTTCAGTCACCCGGTCATCCGAAACTTCCAGCACGATATTATCAATGAGCCGAGCGGGTCCGACCTGGGCGGCAACCGCCAGCAAGATCCTGCCCGACAAGGTATCATCCAGTTCCAGATCGGGAACCCGTCGGGCTTCCGCATACTCGATTCGGTCTGCGGGAACAAGTTCCCGGCGCATGGCACCGACCAGGTCCTCCCGCTTCCGTTGGCCGGACACCAGAAGATCCCGCCCGGTGGACAAGGCCCGAAAAAGACATAGGGACCGGTCTCTTTGTTCGGCGTTCAGGTAGCGATTTCTCGAGGACATCGCCAACCCGTCAGGTTCCCGGATCGTCGGGCCATCGATCAAGCGGACCGGCATCTTCAAGTCGGCCACCATCTGTCCGATGACCAGGCATTGCTGGGCATCCTTCCGGCCGAAAACCGCCACATCAGGCCTGACGGAACCAAACAACTTGGCCACCACGGTCAAGACCCCGGTAAAATGCCCGGGGCGATCACCACCGCATAGAACCCGGGCCCTCCGCCCGGGCAAAACAGTGACTTCCTCTTCAGCGGCGTACATCTCCTCCAGTGAGGGAGTGAATACAGCTTCGGTCCCCACCTCTTCGAGCATGGCCAGATCAGCGGCCAGATCCCGGGGGTAGGCCTCAAAATCCTCCCCCTCGCCGAACTGGGTCGGGTTGACGAAAATGGAAACCACCACCGGACCGAATTCGCGCCCCAGCCGCACCAGACTCAGATGCCCCTCGTGCAGGGCGCCCATGGTGGGCACCAATACCAGGGGCCTTTCGGCGCGCAGAGATTTTAACGCAGTCAGCTCGGTTGTTGTGCGGCAAACTTCCATCCGCATCAGTCCCCATCGGCCTTGACCGAGCCAAGGTAACCGGACTGTCCGGACACGTTGGCCCCGGTACCATCACGCCGCCCGGTGCGTTCTTCGCCGTATTCGTGTTCCGCCTCGGGAAAGGACCCGTCCCTGACTTCGGCAGTGTACCGCTCCACCGCTGCGACCGCCGAGGCCCCCAGTTCCGCGTAGCGTTTGACGAATTTGGGTTTGAGACCGGTAAAAAGTCCCAGCATGTCATGTATGACCAGAACCTGACCATCACAACCCGGTCCCGCACCGATCCCTATGGTCGGTATGGTCAGCCGGGCGGAAATTTTTTGGGCAACGGCGGAGGGAATACACTCCAGCACGATAGCGAAGCAACCGGCTTCTTCAAGCAAAACAGCCTCGTCCAAAAGGGCGGCGGCGGCCTCTTTTCCCCGGCCCTGAACCCGGTATCCTCCCAAGCGATTCAATGACTGAGGAGTCAAACCCAGGTGCCCCATCACGGGAATCTCCGCGTCCAGCAGAGCCCGGATCGCGGCGGTCCGTTGGCTCCCTCCTTCAACCTTGACGGCACTGGCGCCGGCTTCCTTGACCAGCCGCAGGCCGTGGCGCACGGTCTCAGCCGTGTTCACGTGGAAACTGCCGTAGGGCATATCGGCGATGACCGGTACCTGGGGCTTGGCGCGGCAGACGGCCCGGCAATGGTGCACCATTTCATCGACGGTCACCGGCAGGGTGTTTTCATAGCCCAGCACGACCATGCCCACCGAATCCCCCACCAGAATGGCGTCCACACCCCCGGCCGAAGCTATCAGGGCGCTGGTCAAATCGTATGCGGTCAGGACCACGATTTTTTTGCCCTGCCTCTTGCGCCGGGCGAAAACGCTCATGGTCAGGGTCTTGCCCTTCCTCTCCATGGTGATGCCTTTCAGATCATTCCGCGGCCATCGGGAAATCAATCGGGACCCGAATCGGGAGCGAAATAGCAGGTGCCGTTGAATTTTTCGGTGATCTGGTCGTACAGAAGATCGAAATCACCCGGCACGTTGACGAAATCCAGATTGTCGGTATTGACCACCAGCAAGGGTGAGTCCTTGTAGTGGTGGAAAAAATAACTATAGGCCGCATTCAACGCATTGAGATAGTCCTCTTCCATATCCTGTTCGAAGGTCCGACCCCGCCACCGAATCCGCTGAAGAAGAACCGAAGTCCGGGCCTGAAGGTAAATGACCAGGTCAGGTTTCAGGACACGTTGTTCGAGAATGGTGGCCAGCTGGTTGTACAGGCCCAGTTCATCATCACTCAGATTCAGGTTGGCGAAAATCCGATCCTTGGCGAATAGGTAGTCGGAAATAAGGTTCGAACTGAACAGGTCGTGCTGGAAAAGTTTCTGCTGCTGGCGAAACCGGCTGAGCAGGAAAAAGATCTGGGTCTGGAAGGCATAGGCGGACCTGTCCTGGTAGAACTGGGACAGGAAGGGGTTTTCTTCCACCACTTCCAGATTGAGACGGCCATTGGTCCGTGTGGACAGCAGTTTGGTCAAACTGGTCTTGCCGACGCCGATGACTCCTTCAACGACAATGTACCGCCAAGGCAGCACGCCAACCCTCCTTGTTGTTGTCGGGCAATGAATTGACCAGATCCAGGTCAATCCTGACCTTGATCCAGGGCCCAGACTTACGCCTTATTTTCGCACAAGCCGAAGCTATTGTCTCCCCCGAATCCGGAAATTTTTTGGAGCCCGCCAGTTCGTTAAGGGGCTCCATCACAAAGGCTCTATCCCGCATCTGGCCATGGGGCACCGTCAATCCCGGACCCGATATTACCCGCAGGCCAAAAAACAAAATGTCCAGGTCGATGGTGCGAGGCTGCATATGTCCCTGAGGTGGCCGGCCCTGCCTCTGTTCGGTTCCTTTGAGGATCGCCAGCAGAACCCGGGGCGCCAGGTGCGTTTTCAATTCGACGCAGGCGTTGAAATATGGATCCTGACGACCAGGCCCCACGTATTCGGTTTCGTAAACCCGACTGACCCGCGAAACATCGATTTCCGGATGGGTGGCCAGGGCAAAAAGGGCCTGTTTCAGATGATCGATCCGGTCCCCCAGGTTCGTTCCCAAACCCAGATAGACGACCTCCGGCAAAGGAAGGATGATGCCGGCTACCGGAGCGGTCACACCTGGCCTCCCGACTGGGAATCCAGCCACGAACGGTCGCGGATGAAGGTGATGGCCGCCCGTCCCAGGAAATTGGGAATCGGGGGATTGGGTTTCTGAACCGTGACCTGAACCTTGGTCACCGGAAAACTCTCAAGCAGAACCCGGCAAAGGTGACCGGCCAGGGCTTCGATCAACTGGAAGGAGGTCCCCGCGGTGGATTCCTTGATGCAGGCGTGGACGGCCGTGTAATCGAGAGCCTGGTCCAATGAGTCGGAGGCCGCGGCCGCGGCGCAATCCGTCCACAGATCCGCATCTATGACGAACCTTTGTCCCAGCTCCCGTTCGGCGGGATGAACCCCGTGATGGGCGTAGACGTCGATGCCGTGAAGACTGACCTTGTCCATCATCGCCAGCCTCCAATTCTGCGGGCACCTTCTGCAACATCCTCATCGCTGGCGGTCAGGCTGATGCGGAACCAACCCTCGCCCCCCGGTCCGAATCCGGGACCGGGCGTGACCACCAGACCTATTTCCTCCAGGGCCCGGCGGCAGAAATCCAATGACTTCTCGTTTCCCGGAACGCGGCACCAGACATAAAAAGTGGCGGCAGAGTCGAACACCTCGAACCCAGCATTTTCCAGGGCGGCGACCATGACCGCGCGCCGGGCGGGGTAAGCGGCCAGCACTGATTCCAGCAGCCCGTCGAAGGCCTCACCCAGAGCATGAGCGGCCGTGGTTTGGACAGCCGTGAACACACCGCTGTCGATACTTTCCTTCACCCGCGCCAGATTCCCCACCACCTCGGCATGGCCTGCGGCAAAAGCGATACGCCACCCGGTCATGTTGAACATCTTGGACAGGCTGTGCAATTCGATCACCCAGTCGGCATCCAGATCGGCGGACGGCAAAAGGCTCGCAGGACGGCTGCCGTCCAGGCTGACTTCCAGGTAGGCCGCGTCGTTGACGAGAATCACCTTCCGCTCGCGGCAAAGGACCGTCACTCTTTTCCAGAAGTCCGATCCCGCCACCGCCCCGGTGGGATTGTTGGGGTAGTTCAGGAACAACAGGCGGGT
>RCNG010000729.1_pt1 | contig 15563 bp, 34 predicted proteins | sample 2041371 | NCBI WGS metagenome assembly RCNG01 (sample SAMN09708227, study PRJNA481090) | Marine sediment metagenome, whole genome shotgun sequencing project. | biome: marine sediment; feature: ocean; material: sediment; isolation source: Sewage treatment plant 1 marine sediment (STP1) ... | reverse complement strand
GCTAGGATGATTCCTCCAGCTACTTTAAGCATTGGTTAACTCCTCTTCCGGGGCTTGATGACCTTGATGGGCTTGACGGGGGGATCGGTGGGGCCAAAGCCTCCAACGACTTCCAGCACGAGGAAGGCATACTTGCACTCGGCGGCAAGCTGTTTGGCCCGCTCCTCGGCGTCCTCACGGGTGTAGATGGTGTTGCTGCTCTTGGATACGCTGCAGTCTCCGGGCTTGGGGGCGCGAATGACGATGCAGAATGAGTTGATCTTGTCCATTGTTAGCTCGCTTTCTTGTTGGTTGCTTGGGTGATCTCCACGACGGTTCGCTGTTCCCAGACGGCCTCCCACCCAGCCAGGTACGCTTCGGGTAAGTCGGCTCCGCAGGTGACTTTGGGATCAGTAATGCCAACGTCGTCCTTGAACTTTTTGAACGCATTCGTCAGTGAGTTGCCTGGCCAGCAAATGTTCTCAAGCATCTGGACATCTGTTGCGCCGAGCACTTCCAGGAGCAGCTTTTCCACTCGCTCGTAGTCCAAGAGCGAGAAGACATCTTCGACGTTTCCTACGATGATCGACATGATGCAGGAGCCGTCATCAGCCCACTCGATGAACACGGGTACTCCTGCGCGGATGTCGAACTTCTTGCGAAGGGCGCACTCCAGTTTGTCGTTGAGGTTACACAGCAACATGTTTGTCGGTAGCTTCATGATTAGCTCGCTTTCTTGACTTGCTTCTTGGTGGGCTCATCGCACTTGAGCGCGAGTCGCAGGTTGGGAGATAGCTGACGCCGGTACTTGCGTGACAGCTTCTTGGAGAGGAAGACCTCGCCATCGGTCATGGGTCGCTGCAGCGTACGTGCAGCAAGGCCCTTGCCCATGTGGGTGTCGAACTTGTTGAAGCCCATGCCGTCCTCGGTTCGGGCTCCATCGCAACAGCTGGCGAGGAACTGGATTGCCTCGGTGGCCGCTGCTCTCACCTCATCGGTGGGCACCGGGTACTTCTTGGGTCGGCTGTGCTTCTCCTTGCTGGGCACGACCGGGATGTTCAGCTCGGGCGTGAGGTCCAGTGCGCCGTCGATCACGTTCTGCTTGAGGACCATCATCTCTGCCATGGTGGCATCGAGAGATCCGTCGAGCACGAGGTGCTGGATCAGCACAGAGTTGAGCTGGCTGATGCGGTGGGCGCGGTCCTCGCACTGGGACACCCAAGCTGGGGTCCAGTCAAGCTCTGCGAAGACGACGTGGCTAGCAGCCGTCAGCGTGATGCCAACACCCGCTGCTTTGATCCCACCGATGAACAGCCGCATCTCATCCTTCTCCTGGAAGGCATCGACTGCAGCCTGACGCTTCATTACGTCAGGTGTGCGACCATCGAAGCCGCAGCTCTCGCCCTGGAACTCGTACTTGAGCTTGTCCAAGACCTCGTGGTGGTGGGCAAACACGATGATCTTGTCGATACCTGCAGCCTGCATCTCGTGGAGGTGCTCGATGACAGCTGGCACCTTGGCGATAGCGACCTCCTTGCGGATTGCCGACATCTCCTCGAAGGCCAGGCTGGCTCCCTTCTGCAGGGCCTCCACAGCGGCCTTGTAGGCATTCTCGTCACCAGAGGCGTGCGCCAGGGCCAGCTCTGCCCTCAGCTCCTCCAGGCGCTCCTCACGGGCCTTGAAGGCTGTCTGCTCGGCCTTGACCACTTTGGTCGCCCCATTGGTGGGGAGGACCACGACCTGCCTACGCTTGGGGGGCAGCTCCTTGAGCACGTCCTTCTTGAGACGACGTACCATGACCGAGGTGCGTAGCCTGGCCTGCAGCTCCTCTGAGTTCGCGGAACCGGTGAAGTCCCAGCCATACCTGTTTTGCGTGGCGTTGCAGTAGCGCTTGGCGAAGGGGAAGAACTTGCCCCACTGCCTGGGGTCAAGAGCGTTGATGAGGGGGAACAGCTCGATTGGGCGGTTGAGGATCGGGGTTCCAGTGAGCAGCATGGCGCGCTGCTTCACCTTGTCGATGATGCCAGGGGTGCGTGGTCCCCACTTGCGAGTGGCCTTGTCCTTCTTGGGTGGAACGCCCAGGACCATTCGGGTGCGCTTGGCCTTTTGGTTCTTGAGGTAGTGGGCCTCGTCGCAGATCAGGCAGTCCCAGTCGCGGTCCATGATCGATGTGAGTACGTCGCCCTTCAGCCTGTCGTAATTCACGATGGCCAGAGCTGCGCTTGGGGGCACTGGTTGAGGGTTGTTGACGACGTAGCTGAGGAAGTTGCGGACGAGCCACTTGTGCGATTCGCGTAGCCAGTTCAGTCGTAGGCTAGCGGGGCAGATGATAAGGATGGAGTTGATCTTCTCGTCGGCGTTGATGACTCCCAGGGCTTCGATGGTCTTGCCCAGTCCCATCTCGTCTGCGATGAGTGTGCCTTTGCGCTTGAGCGCATAGGCGATGCCTGCGCGCTGGAAAGGGAGGTAGTCCAGCCCGTCGGGCTTGGGCACGTCGATGTTGGCGTCGGCTGCCTTGGACGCTGCGATCTCCTCCAGGGTGTGCTTGAGCTTGAGCTTGGCCGCGTCGTCGCAGTGCTCGATGAGGAGTGATGCCTTCTCGTTGAAGGGGGTCCACCACACGTTGAGTCCGATCTCGGACTCGCATGCGCCACACTTGGCGCGAGCGACGGGGTTGCTGGGGTCCTGGCAGGCGCTGCGCTTGCCGTGGAACCAGAAGCCTGCAGCCTTGGGGATGTGCTTGTTGTCGAAGTTGCACTCGGCCACGAAGACCGAGCCTTTCACGGTGACTTTGATTTCGTCTGACACTGCATGTCTCCTTGATGATGGGTGGATTATTATTGCGTTGATCTTCCGCGCTTCTTGACCCAGCCACACGAGAGGCACCCGAAGGTGTAGCCTCGCATCCGGTGGGGGTGGGGGATTCTGATGATGTGCTCTCCGCACTTGGGGCACTTGGTGAGCATTAGCTTTCTCCTTCTCCGGGCTTGAAGCCCTTGGACTCGCACAGCCGACCGCGAACGAAGATCGTCAGCATGCTGTTGTACAGCGTGTCGATGTCCTCCACGCTGATCTTGTACTTCTCCTGGATGAGGGTCACGACCTCGGCTGCATCCGCTGCTTCGTCGTTGGTGATCCCGGGCATCTTCTCGATGCTGAATGCTTCTCCCCCGCTTGCGTCCACTATCTCGGGGCCGGTGATTGGCTGCACGTAGCCGATGAGTCCTTCGCCTGTGAACTTCCTACTCATCGCTGCCATCCAGTTCCAGCATGAAGCCCACCTTCTTGCGAATCCACAGGGGGTCGTCGCTGTTGCCGCGCCCGGGGAAGCGGGAGGGCAGTCCGTTGCCGATGTCATCGCACACGAACTCGATGGCGTGCTTCTCGAAGAGGTCGAAGTCCTCCTGCTCAAAGTCTTCCATGTCCTCGTCGCCCTTGTGCTCCTCCAGGTGCTTGAGGGTGTCCTTCAGCTCTTTGGCAGCGATCAGCTCGACCTCGGAGCGGTACTCAGCGGAGAGAGCCTTGAGCCTCTGCTCGAAGCGCATATTCTCCTTGGCCTGCTTCTCGGTACGCTCCTTGACCCAGTTGAGCAGCCGTTGCGTCTGCTTGAGGTTGGTGTACTGTTCGTTGATCTTGTCGCGCTCGACGAGGGCCTTGTTGTGTGCCGTGCGAATGGACTGAATGAGGTCGATGTCGGCTGGCAGCAGTGCGAGCGCTTCCTCATCGGAGATGATCTTGCTGGGCTTCTCTGCGCTGGTGTAGATCTTGAGATGAACGGACCAGCCCTGGTATTCATCGACCTTTAGCTTGGCTCGGTCGGGCAGGTTGTACAGCTCGTCCAGCAGGTTGCGCAACTCGGTCTCGAAGATCTGCATGGGTCGGCAGAACTGATAGCCGTTGGGGACATTGGTGCTGCTGATCTTGGGTATGTGGTACACGGTCTGCTGGGCGCGCTTGCCGTACGCTTTGTCGCGTCTGCGGTCTATCTTCTCGGCGCTGCGGAGGACTCGTAGCTCATCGTCTCTGTGCAAACACTCGTCGTGGCGGTTCCTTGACATGACATGTTCCTTTGTCGTGAGGGGTTTGCTGGACGCTCTTGTGGCGTTCAGCTGTTATTATTAAGTTGATCTTACTTGCTTAGTTAGCGAGGCGTTCTTTGATCTCGAAGTTGGGATCGTTTGGAAACGCGATCCATCGACGGAAGTCCGAGTCAAGTGCTCGTACGAGGATACCGGCCTGGCCTTTCAGGCACCAGACGTAGGGGTGGAAGCGCTGGACGATCCACACGTCGCCCATGATGCCCAGCGTGGTAGCCGCACGGGTGCTACGGTGCAGCAGTCGTACTGCGTCACCGGGTGCGAGAGGGGTTCCTGGTCCTTGTTGTTTGATCATGTTATCCACAGCCTATCAACATGTTGATAGATGATCCCTAACCATAGACGATCTCTTCGAAAAGACAACATTGCAGGAATACATCCCCCGTATCTGCATCCATGTCCCCATCGCTCAACGCGTTGGCGAAGTGGCGAGGGTACTCGTCAGCCATGACCTGGACGCCCTTCTGGATAGCAGCTCTGTCCAGGCGCAGCAAGGGGCTATCCTCGGCTCCATCCTCTCGATCATGGATGAGGATGGCGCAGTCTTCCACCAAGGGTATGAGCTGGCAGGGGTGCCAGTACTGCTTGAGCTGCATCTTGCCCTTCTCGCAGAAGTCCTTGAATTCAAGGGGTGGCTTGATGTCGTACTCCACGAGGTTGCACCAGTAGTACGAACCACCGTGGCCAGGGTCGATGGCACAGCAGAGCAGTTCGCGGATCGTTTGGTCGGTGATCTTCTTCTTGACGTTGAATGACATGTGCTCCTCCTTTACTCGTCGATGCCGTGGTGGCCTACCTCATCGTCGAGGCCAGCCAGCCTGAAGCCGTCGTTGGTGATGTAGAACTGCGTCACGTTGTGTCCGTGGTCCACCATGTACTCAGGCGGGAACACATCGATCAGGGCCTTGGACTGCAGCGCGGTGATGTAGCCTCCGATCTGGTTGTTGGTCATGCCCTCGATGGTGCCCCAAGGACCAGTGATGTCCTCCAAGCACCCGAAGTCGTGGCCGTTGCCATTGCTGGAGTCGACCAGCGCATCGAATACCTTCTGCTCGTTCGCGTTCAGCATTGTCTACTCCTCTACCTTGACTGTGGTTGACCGTCCCTCTTCCTCTTCCTTGGCATCCTCGACGCGGCTCTCGTAGCAGTCCTCGCAAAGGTCGTCAGCATCGTACTCCTTGCTTGCAAAGGCTTTGTCGCAGTCCTCGCACATCGTGGGATCAAGGCGCTCCTGGATGTCCCGGTGGAAGGCAGCGAAGGCGAGCTGCGAGTAGTTAGGCATCTCCCCGCCGAACTCCTCGGCGTAGGCTTCGTCATTCTTGGAGTACACCAGCGCGAGCTTTGCCTCGTGGGTGTAGATGATGCGCTGTGCTCCATCAACTGCCTCGTGCATCCGCTGGTACAGGTCGTCTTGGTCGGTGATTTCTCCGGCCTTGATCTCGTCGGTGATCATTTCGACCATGCCATCCACGTCCTCCTCGTAGTCGCGCTGCAGCACACCGCTGGCACGGCTGAGTCGCTCGTAGTCATCGTAGTCGTGAACGAGAGCACCGCACTTCAAGCACTCACCGGCAGGGACCTCCTCGCCAGAGGAGATGCGTGTGCCAAGGTCTTTGACCTCCTCCAGGGGCTTGAACTTATCGGTTGGCTTCGAGTCGCAACTGCGGCATTTGACGTTCATGATCTTATCTCCTTGACAATGATGAGGGCGAGCATCAGCACGATGGCGAATGCAAGCAGGAAGGTGGTTGCTTTGATCTCGTCGCTCATGTTCTGCGAGTGACCTGGAAGAGGAAGTAGGGTGGGTTGAAGCGGCGCAGCTTGCGGTTGCGATGGGGCAAGCCCTTGATGGCGAACTTCAGGATCTGACAGCGCAGCCTGTGCTTCAGGGGCTTGACGTTCTCGGGGCGGTAGGCCACATATTCCACGCCAGCAGGGCTGACGCCGATGTAGTGGGCGTACTCGTGTTCGCGCAGGGCTACCTGCAATCCGGGGGGCAGGTTGATGTGGGTCATGAGCCTTCCTCCATAACGTTGACGCAAGCGTCGGTGGTCTCGTTGTCGATCTCGGTAGCATTCTCATCGTTGTCGATGGCGTTAGCGTAGCGCTCCCAGATGTCATCGAGCTTGGCCATGGCACGCGTGAGTGCGTGCTTGTAGGCGAGGCGGTAGATGGTGAAGGCTGCTTCGCAGGGGTAGTCAAGGTACCGTGTGCGCAGCCAGCTGCTCTGTGGGTTGGGGGGCTCGTTGACCTTCACATCCCAGTACCAGTGCGCGAGCATCTCATCCTGGAACGTCTCGCGGGCGTCAGCGATGCCGTACTCGCGCAGCTCCACGATCTGGTCGGGGGTTAGGGCTTCCTCAGCTCTATCTTGCTCGAATGACATGTGCATATCTCCTTTGGTTGGTGCTTATTATTGGGTTGATCTTTGCTACAGTTTTGGGTGGTTACGGCACTCGCACAGCGCGGATTCCTTCCGTACCTCCTCCACGTCGAGGCGGACAGACACGCTCCACCACACTGACCCATGCTTGCGCATGGGGAAGAAGACCCACCCACCGCAATCGGTGTGCCGTGCCCCTTCCAGGGGCACAGAGCAGCTGACCATCCGCTTCAGCCAGCGCTTGGCTGACTCGGCTGACTTAAGATCAGCTGGTGTAATCTCGTGGTTGTCTGCTGATAGGTCGCGAGCGCATGGTGAGATAGCGTGCGTGTATTTGACGACAGCTTTCATGTTGATCTCCTAGATGTGTCCCAGGTGTTCAGGGTAGTTGCACTTGCGGCAGTAGCCGTCTTCGAGCTTGCCGTCGCATTGCTCACAGTGCTCGCTGCTGCATCCGCAGCCGTCTTGCAGGCAGCGCGGGCACTTGCCCTGCTGCTCTGCATCGAAGCGTGCGTCGTCGGTGTCGTATGGCTTAGGCATCAGTCATCGCCTCCAGGATCAGGTCGTGGCTCTCTTCGAGCTGGTAGCCTTTAAGGAGGGAATCCTCAAGGTCCATCGCGTCAGTGGTGCCGCAGACGTAGTTGTCGGTGTCCATGAAGTCGAATCCGAAGCAGGATGACTGCACGCCCCACTCACCGCAGCAGGAGCATTTGGTTTCGACATAGCAGCCCAGTGTGATGTGGCGCGTTGGGTTGCCGTAGAACACGATGTACTCCTCGAAGGGCACCCACGCGTCATCCTCTCGCATGACACCACCGTTGGTGCCCTGCTCCTTGTCGCAGTTGATCTCCATGCTCTTGCTGCAGTCCTCGTCAGCACAGATGAAAGTGTGCAGCTCGTCGTACTCCATGTAGCTGCCGCATCGTGGGCAAAGGGGCTCGATCCCGTAGTACTTCTCGGGCGTGTCCCACTGCTCCAGGTAGGAGAAATCAGGATCAGAATCGTACTCCCATGTCACTCGGATTGCGCTAGGCATTGGCTACCACCTTTCCTTGGTGAAGTGTCCCAGATCGGCGTTGAGCACGTCCATGTGCAGGCCGCAGCGCTTGGAGAAGTCCATCGCCGCATAGGCCAAGGCCAATGGCTCGCTGTCGTAGCTGCGTGTGCTGTGGTAGAGGCCGCTTCCGAAGCCATTGCTGTCCCGGTTGTACCACCACACCACAAACTCGATTGCGCTCCTGCCGTTGGCAAAGAAGCCAGGGTGGTGCAGCTTCTTGTCCATGCCCGCTGGGTAGTCGCCGCTCTTGTCGCAGCGCATGAGTACCACGTCGAGGTGCGTCTCCTTGCTGTGCCAGGCGACCAGCGTGGCCTTGCAAGGGAGGTTGTCGATTGCCTTCTGCATTCTGGGATCCATCTTGGTTGACATTGCATGTCTCCTTGTGAGGGTGTGGGTACTACAGGTCGATGACGGTGAACTTGTCTCTGGTAAGCCACGCTTGCTCGAAGCTGTTGCGGCTGTCCTTGAGTCGCTTGGCTACACGATCAAGGGTGTCAGGGTTGCTGATGTCTGCTTCGGGGTTAGGGCTGAGTGCGTCTACCTCATCCGCGATGATCTTGCGTACGTGCGCCAATCGTGCTGGTGTGGCTAGGCCAACTTCGTTCCATGTCCAACCTTCACCGCACACACGTCCTTTGTAGCTGAGGCAGAGGCGCAGCATGCCTTCGATTACCTCGAAGTGGGCCTGGTTGTTGGGTGCGAACTTGCTGTGCTTCTTGATCCCTAAGCGCTCACGCAATGCTTGGTCAGCGTAGTGGCTGAACTTCCATGAGCCACCCCCGCTCAACAACTCGCCTACCATGGCGAACATCGGTTTCTTGGGCACGATCAACTCCCATTGCCCCGGGCCGCACGGCTCGAAGTGAGACTTGAGGATCGGCCTGGAGAACCAGTGACCCGTGAAGTAGACAACGCGCGCTGCTTTGGCCAGCGCTGTGGGCTGCTCGTCAGCCATGACTGTGAAGGTGAGCTTGGTTTCCGCATCGGGCCACGGCATCGTCAGATCAGATGTTTGCGATAGGTCAGCTGCAAAGATGCACGTTGCTTCGGCCAGCTTGCGTACCTCATCGTCCAGCGCTTCGTAGGCTGGATAGGCCAGGTCGTGCCAGGCGCGAAGGTAATCGAAGCTCTTGCCGGGGCTGTAGTAGTGGTGGAACAGGTATCCGTTCATCTCTCTGGTGCGTGGCATGTTGATCTCCTTAGCTAGCAAGGCCGAGGTTGCGCTTGAGGTATTTGCGTACGGCGCGGACAGCAAAGCTTTTGTCGAGGCTGCCTCTGAAGGATGCGTCGATGACGTAGGAGGTGCAGTCCTCCTTCATTGCGTTGTGGATCAGCGTGCCGTGGATGTACATCTCATCGAGGTGCTGCTCCAGGCAGTCAGGGTTAGGCATGCGACAGATGAAACAGTCGCCGCTATCGGGCAGCGGCAACCTGTCGAACTTGTTGATGGCTCGGCAGAACTTGGTGATCTTCTTGGTCAACTCTTTGATGCGTCCAGGCAGCTCCGGGTCACTGCCAAGGATGGTGCCGTCGGGCTTGACCTGCATCCCGTCAGCGAAGGGGTAGCGCTCAGCGTCCTTGTCCCACGCCTGACCGTTGGCGCATAGCCACCAGACACCCTTCTCAGCGTAGATACCCATACCGCTGGGCAACGCGTCGTTGAGCCTGAGCTTGGTCGTGGGAGTGAGGAAGCCTCCCGTGTTGAGTGTGATGGTGCCATCAGGATCGACCATCACCACGTCGGTCTCGTGGAAGCGCGTGACCGTGACGCCATCGGGCCTCACGTACTCCAGCGTGCTGTGGCCAGCCATTTTGGCTGAGGTGGGCTTGCAGTCGAGGGCTGCGAGCATATCGCGCTTGTTACGTCTTATGGACTTGAACATGTGCATATCTCCTTGGTGGTTGTGGGTTATTGTTGCGTTGATCTTACTTGCTAGCCTAATCCTGGTATGATCTTGCCGCGAACCTTCTCGCTCACTGCCTTGCAGCGTAGGCTGCGCACCTCATCGAGCGTCTCGCATACCGCAATCCGCTGAGTGTCGATCCCTTTCCTGGTTAGGATGACGGTCGTGTACCTGATCTGGTCTGTCGTGTGCACGACTTCATACATGTCCACGTTGATGGGTTGACCATCAGGATCATGCAGCTGTCGTACGGTGCCTGGAGCTGCCATGGCTCTACTGCTCAGCCTTTGGGGGCACACGCTTGCCCGTCTCGACGCTGAACACTGCGTAGGGCGCTTGTCCGTTGTCGAACCAGTCGTGCCCCAAGCAATAGGCTCGGTTTGCCATCGTTGCTTCCCCGTCAGCCACCTCCAATGGGTTCTCCAAGTGGCATGCCCCTGGTGCACAGGGGGAGCAGAACTGCGCGAAGGTGAAGTAGGGCGACTTCAACACCATGATGTCGTTGTAGTCGTCCAGCGTGGCTTCGTAGCCCTCTGCTGTGAAGGTGAAGCCAATGGGCTCCAGCATGTCGTGGATCATGTCCAGGTCTTCGGTGCTTGCCCCACACTCGCAAGGCTCATCGTTGTCGAGGATGGCTCGACCACACTCGCATTCAGGATCAGGGTACTCAGGCTCGAACTCCTCGACTGCTTCAGGCATGGCTCGGTGCGAGCAGATCACGCCGTAGCGGATGCCAGTCTCGACGTTGATGTTGACAGGGTGACCACACGAGTAGTCGATGCCTGCGTAGCTGGTGGTTTTGAATTGCATGTTGATCTCCTATACGGTTGCAAAGAAGTGGATAGCACGTTCCAGTAGCTGCACCGTGCTAGGTTTGCGGAAGTAGATATGATCTGGTGCGCCGGTCACCAGTAGCCACTTGCGGAATGCAGTGTGCCACTTGCTGATGGTCTTGCGCTCCTTATCGGTGAATGCCTCGCGGTACTTGCGTCGCTTGCTGCCGCTGGCTGTACGACCCACAACGTGGTCCCACATCTCGACCATGCAGCCATACGCAAACGTGGCTGCGATCTCATCGCGCTCATACCTCAACACGAGTGATGGCATCGGCTACAGCCCGTGGCTCTCGACGTAGGTGCCCCACGACGTGAGCATGAATCGGTTGACTCGGTAGCAGTACAAGATCGTGGCGCAGTAGGTATCGCCAGTGTTGCAGTAGTCTGCAAAGAGCGCTTGGTCAGTCTCGCGCACGATGTACTCGATGCCGCACGTCTCGTATGCCTCATCGATAGCCAGCATGATCTTGTGTACCTGGTCACGTTTGGTAGGCATGGTGATGCATTGCCTGACCCAGCTCTGTACAGCCTCGCTGGCGTCAGGATCAATGCTACCATCCATGAGGCCACGAATGCGCTTGGCAGTGTCCTCATCGGTGTTTAGGTCACGCTCGATGCGTGCTACTGACGGGAATTGAATGTTCATGCTACCTCCTTGTCGTCTCTACTACCCTTGCCTCAGGTATCCGTTCCAGTATTTCAGGCAGGCAGTGTGTGCAGACCTTGATTTGGCTTAGGTCTGTTGTCGCGTAGTTGACTTTGACGGTTGCTTTTCTTTCTCTGCACCATTGGCAGTCCATGGCTACCTCCGCACCTTGGCATTGGGGTACATCGCCAGCACCTTGCGGCGTGCTTCCCAACGTGTGCCAGCGCGCAGCATGCCGTCGATTGCGTCCTCGATCTCGCTGTCGTCATCGTTGGCGTACCAGTAGAGAGGAGCACCGATACCGAAGTAGGTGCCGTTGACATCGTAGCCGCCCTGGCACAAGCGAACCTTGCGCAAGTAGATCTTGCCGTTGAAGTCTGCTGGGCCTTTGAGCGTGCCTCTTCCTAGTGCAGCACCGCGTGAGGGGTCGCCGCACCAGCCTTTGGGATCATTCGTGCTGTAGCTGGGCATTGTTGATCTCCTAGCGTGCATGCCAGTTGTTGAGCCATGCCTTGGACACTTGCCGCAGCAAGCGCATGACGTTGGCTGGTGCCCTGTCGTCGCATACGTCAAAGCCATCCTCGCAGTTGTCCGCGAGCGTGACCCACACGAGATCAACGACCCCAGTGGATTCCCAGCTCAGCTTGAGCTTGATGTGCTGGTACATCTGCTTCTCGCGCAGCACCGTGCATGGGCCGCTTGTGGTGTCGATTGTGATCGGGTATCCCATTTCCATGATCAGTCTCCTATCCTGACAGCGCTGATGTGTACTTCTTTCGCGCAGTTGAGTGGGTCAACGATGCGTCGTGCGATGGACTCGCAATGCTCCTCGCTCACGATGCCGAGGTACTCACCGTCAAGCTCGAACATCGGTGTGCCGATGCTGCTAGTCCATATGGAGCCGATGCTGTCCATGGTCTCTCGCACGACCTGTGCAGTGACTCGCCAGGTTCCTCCCACGGCGCTAGGCATTGGGCTGCTCCTCGGGCTGCTCTGGTGGGGCAAGGTCGAGCATCTCGCCATCCTTCATTGGTCCGCCACTGTAGAGCATGAGCTTGTTGGGCCTGTTGTGCCGCTTTACGTCCCAGTAGTGGCCGCTGTAGACGGCTTGCTCGTATACCTCGCGTGGCCCGATACCGTGCTTCTCGTAGTAGTCGTCACGGTCACGCCACGTTGAGTACATCTTGCCGTCAGGCATCGTATAGAAGAAGATCACCTCTCGCTGCATGACTGAGCGCATGGCGCGCTCCCAGCCCTGGATGTACTCCATGATCCAGGCTGGCGCTTTCTTGGGGAGCGTCGCTACGATCTCATTGCGACGCTTGCTGATCTCCGTGGATGCCATGCCAAACATGCGGGCAGAGCTGTACAGGTCTGCAATGCTGCGTAGCAGACGCTCACGGTGGTTATACGCGGTATTGAATCGCATGTTGATCTCCTAGCTGTTGCTGTTGAGAGCTACGTGCAGCTCTTTGAGTGTGTCGAAGTGATAGCCACCGTTGATCATGACCATGGAGTCGAGCGTTAGCTGCTCGCTGGTTGACACCACATAGGTCTTGACGTTGGTGCGCTTGACAAACAGACGTGCATGGCCCGGGTAGCCTTCGATGACGCGTCGGTTACCGTACACGCTGCGCTTGAGTGTGCTCTTGACCATTGCTGATCTCCTAGCTGTCGAAGGTTGGAAGGTTGGTTCGCATTGCTGCGATTTGGTCAAGCGTGAAGCGCTCCACAACCTGCATGGGGCTGTACTCCACGGGATTGCCGTACACGTCTGGGATGATAAGCACGGTGGTACGTGCTCGCTTGATCCAGTGTGCCATGGTGATCTCCTAGCTACCCAACGCCCATGGGTAGCGCTTGGGGAAGAGGCGAAGGCAATGCTTGCACGTTACCTCGATGATCTTGCCTGACGTGGGTAGCCTGCCCTTGTCGCAATCGAGGGGCATGTCCATGCTCGCGTAGCACAGGGGCATGCTCATGCCTGCGTTGTTGCGCAGGCGAATGTCGCGGAAGTGGATGATTTGAGTTGCCATGGTTACGCCTGGCCCACTTCGCTGAAGAACAAGAGGGTTCCGACGGGGAATGGTGCGTGGTGAGGAGGATTGGTGCTGATCCCCTCGCAATACCACTGCGTCAGCGAGTGGTAGTCATCCGTCATCACGTCGAGGTGCGTTTGCTTGCACTCGGGGCTCTCGGCCACGACTGCTACCCCACGCTCCTGACGCAGCATGCCCACGACAGCGGCCTTGGCCTGGTCAGGGGTGCCCTTGACGGTGAGGCGGAATAGACGCGCGGCGTGGCTTGATTGATCTTGTGACATGTGCTTATCCTTTGTCTGGGGGTTAGTATTGCGTTGATCTTGTACTGCATAGCCCCTTGGCTGGGATTCGAACCCAGTAACGTAGCGTAACTACGTCGCTATCCAGCTATCAGCCCAAGTGACGGGTGAGCTTGTATCACCCGGTTGCATGATGATCTCCTACGTTAGGTGAGAGGTTCTGCCCGTCTGTCCCCCCCGAGTAGGTGTTACCTGCGGCGCTTGCGATTGCGTCCCGTGCTGTAGACGTTGCCGTAGATGCGGCGCTGCAGCTGCGCAGCCTTCGCCCTGTGCATTGAGACGACGGCGCGTGCTGCCCGGATGGGCAATGCCTCACCGGACGCCTGGGCCTTGGCCAGGGTGCCCTGAGCGATGGCCAGCGAGCGCTGGCACATGGTGAGCTTGCCCAGGAGCGTGCGACCCTCGCTGACCTGGGCCTTGGTCTCCTGCTCGCGAGCGTACTCCTCGATAGGCTCGAAGACTGCGCTCTGCTCATCGGTGGCCATTTGCAGCTTGCTAATGGTGGTCATGTCTACTCCTCGGTTGTGGGTTAACGATCTTGTACTGCGATAGCCCATGCAGGAGTTGAACCTGCATACCTAGCGAGCGCTAGGCTGCTCCAGTAGCAATGGGCTGGGGTAGTAGGTGATCTTGTGCTTAGCTGGCCATGGACGCTTCGTGGTCGACGTGGATAGTGTACTCGGCCCACGTTGCCAAGCTCATGGATTCGATCTTGACTTCGAAGTGCTCAGTGAGAGTAGCCATCGCCACGGCAACGTCACCGTCAGGCTGGAAGAGCTGCATTTGACACTCGCAAGGGGTACGGTCCACGTCACGCATCTCGCTGGAGGAGTAGACGCGCCCCATGACGCGCTCGACCGATTCCTTGGCCTCTTTCAGTCCGATGGTACAGAGGCGACGGTAGGCTTTGATGGAGGTGATCTTGGTCCCGCATTTGGGCTTACCCTCGCCAGGGAAGAGCCGCAACACCAGGACTGTGCTGGGGGATTCGCTGTTAGATAGCGCGGCGTTAGCGTCGGTGAGCACGCGATTGGCTCTCAGCTCAGCGCTGAGCTTGTCGCGATACTTGAGCGCTTCACGCTGCGTATCCGTGAAAAGGGTACGGTATTCGCTAACTTGCGTACTCATCCTGTCGATCTCTTCGAGGTATCTGTCGTTGCTCTCCTGCATTCCGTCGCCGTAGCGCTCGGACGCCTGGTAGTCGGTGTACAAGTCCTCGATGAGGACTTTGACCGTCGCCAGAATGGCCATTGCCGCCACGTTGCGCTTGAGCATGGCCATGAGAGCCACGAGCAGGTTGGTGATCAGTCCGTAGACCACGCTGGCCTGCTCGATTCCCTCTTTGCTGTCGTTGTCGTTCATGTGGTGATCTCCTGTATTGGGGGTTGATCCTGTGGTGCGTTAGTAGGCAATGCAGGGGTTGAACCTGCTACTCAGCGAGTGCTAAGCGCTCCATCTAGCAATGCCTGTTGTGGTGGGTATTGGGCTGATCCTGTCCTACTGCTCCAGCGTGAATTTGCTAGGTATTCCGCCCCAGGTACAGCGCGTGAAGCCGTTGCTCTGGCGAGTGTCTTGGGTGTCCTCCCAGCGCAAGAGGTAATCGAACTGCTTCGTGGACAGCTCAGCCATGGGACAGCCCGCACAAGCGCGAGTGTCGTGCGCATTCCCTACCTCGCAAGCGATGGAGCTATCCAGGCATGCTCTGCGGTAGCGATTGATGCGAGCCTTGAATACGGGCTGATCGTCCGAGGTGTCGTCAGTGGACAGGGCAGCAATCTCGACCAGCATGGCCATGAGAGCTACCAGAGCCTTGCCCAGGAGGTTCGAGGTACGGTCAGCGATGCAGCTGGCGTCAGCAGTGTAAGTGCGCTTAGAGGGCTGCTCAGGGGTACTCAGGATGACGATTCCTTCTGGCATGACGTTGATGTGGGGCTGCTTAGGGGCGCGCTTGGCCTTGCCGTAGTTCTTACCATCCCGCACGCGCCGCGACTGCAGCGGCACATCTTGCAAGAATTCCCAGTACTTGGGCAGCATTCGCAGAGCGTCGGAACGCTGTTTTGGCGTCAGGAATTCGCCGGGGGCCAATCCGTCCCGCTGACGGACCATGGCCATGTCCGTAGCCAGCTTGTGGAGTCGCCTATTGGAGGCGATTGGAAGTACCTCTGCGACCGTCAGCAGAGCCATCTCCAGAGCCACCCTGCTGGCCTTGAGAACGGACTTGATCTCGTGTTTGGCGTATGACATCGACATGTCTCCTTGGGTTGCCCTATCGGGCTGTGAGAGGCTGATCTTGTGGGCCTATAGGATTGAAACCTAAGGC
>RCNG010002984.1_pt1 | contig 15566 bp, 16 predicted proteins | sample 2041371 | NCBI WGS metagenome assembly RCNG01 (sample SAMN09708227, study PRJNA481090) | Marine sediment metagenome, whole genome shotgun sequencing project. | biome: marine sediment; feature: ocean; material: sediment; isolation source: Sewage treatment plant 1 marine sediment (STP1) ... | reverse complement strand
CTTCGTCGAGCCAGTCGAGATGGTGGACGCTCTCGATGTACCGAACCGTTCCCGAGTTCGATCTCATCACGACCGAGTGGGTCTCCACGCGGTTCCCGTAGAAGTGGATGCCCCGGAGCATCGAACCGGACGTCACACCGGTCGCGGCGAAGAATGTGTTGTCCGAATCGACGAGATCACGGGTCGTGAGGACCTGGTCGAGGTCAAGGTTGTTCTCAATTGCGTATTGCCGTTCGCTCTCGTCACGAGGCCATAGCTTGCACTGGATTTCCCCATGCAGGGCTGCCATGGCACACGCTGCCGTGACAGCCTCGGGTGAGCCGCCAATTCCGAGCAGAACGTCGATCCCGCTGTCACTCTTGGCGGTCGAGATAGCTCCGGAGATGTCTCCGTCTCCAATGAGAGCGATACGTCCGCCCACGGCGCGAACCCGTCTGATGATCTCCTCGTTCCGGGGTCGGTCGAGGATGACCGCCGTTACTTCCTCGACGTCCTTGCCCTTCGCCTTCGCCACCTGTCGGAGATTGTGTGCGACCGGGGCGTTGATGTCGACCATCCCCGCGGCCTCTTCCCCGACGGCGATCTTGTCCATGTAGACGAGCGACCCCGGTGCGTACATGGAGCCGCGGTCGGCCATGGCAATGACTGCGAGTGCTCCCGGCATGCCGAGGGCGCTGAGACGGGTTCCGTCGACAGGATCGACGGCGATATCCATCTTCGGATCTCGCCCGTTTCCGACGATCTCGCCGTTGAAGAGCATCGGGGCTTCGTCCTTCTCGCCTTCGCCGATGATGACGGTGCCGTCGACGTCCACGGTCGAAAGCATGTGCCGCATGGCGTCGACGGCGGCCTGGTCGACGCTGTTCTTGTCTCCTCGGCCCTGCCACTTCGCTGCTGCGATGGCGGCCGCCTCTGTGACCCGCGTGAGTTCGAGGGCCAGATTCCGGTCTGCGGGTTGGTCCATCAAGATCGCCATCACACCCTCACGATCAGGGCATCGCCCTGACCGCCGCCACCGCAGAGGGCGGCACCGCCGATTCCTCCGCCGCGAGCCCGAAGAGCGCTGATCAGCGTTACGACGATCCGTGCCCCGGATGCGCCGAGAGGATGTCCGAGGGCGATGGCGCCACCATTGACATTCACGCGGTCGAAGGGGATGCCGAGCTTCTTCGATGAGTGGATTGACACAGCTGCGAAGGCTTCGTTGATTTCGGCGAGGTCGAGATCCGATGGCTTGAGGCTGGCCCGGTCAAGGGCGACCATCATGGCCTCCGCGGGTCGTGAATGCAGACTGGTGTCCGGCCCGGCCGCCTGCCCATAGGCGAGAATCTCGGCGACGATCGGCATTCCCGACTCTTCGGCCGCATCTCGGTCGGCAACGACGAGCGCAGCAGCTCCGTCGGAGATCTGTGACGCGTTGCCGGCGGTCACCGATCCATCCTTGACGAACGCCGGACGGAGGTTCCCAAGCGATTCGACGGTGGTGCCCGGGCGCATGCCCTCGTCGTGTTCGATCAGGATTGGGCCGCCCCGCCGCTGTGGCACCGAAACAGGGATGATCTCGTCATTGAACGCACCGGATTCTGTTGCTGCGATGGCGCGTGTATGGCTCTCGGCAGACCACTCATCTTGTTCAGATCGGTTCACTCCGAATTCGGCGTTTCTCTCGTCCGTCGACTGGCCCATCAGCACATTGTCGAATGCACACATCAGTCCGTCCTGATTGAGGGTATCGACCAACGCGGCGTCACCGTATCCGAAACCGAAACGCGCTCCGGGAAGAACGTGTGGGGTATTGGTCATCGATTCCATGCCACCGGTCATCACGACTCTGGACTCTCCTGCCCTGATCCGAAGATCCGCGTCTCCGATCGAGGCCATGCCCGAGAGGCAAACCTTGTCGATCGTGGTCGATGGAACCGTCAACGGGATGCCGCCTTTGAACGCTGCTTGCCTCGAGGTGATCTGTCCCTGGCCGGACTGGATCACGTGGCCGAAGAGAACCTCGTCGATCTGGTCGCCGGTGAGACCGGCTCGATCGAGTGCCGCGGCGATTGCGAATCCGCCGAGATCCATCGCTGTGAGTGATGTGAAACCGCCCCGGAATCTACCGATGGGGGTTCTGGCGATCGAGGAGATGACCGTAGCCATGGCAGCCCTTTCGTGGCGTTCCCCACGATGGTACCCGTCGAAATTCGGGCCGTTCGGCTCTTCCTACTCGGCGGAGTCACCGAGATCGGACCAAGGGGTTGTGTCGTAGAGGTGCGACGGAAGGGGGGTCTGGGCTTCGCGTGGTCGGTTCGATTGGACCCAGTGGCTGGGGCGCGGGACCGGTGGCCGGGTCGCCTTGGTTTCTGCCTCAGCGTCCTCGAGGTGAGCGATTGTGGCAGCGATGGCGGCAGCCGTCCATGGGGCTGCGCCTCCTCTGATGGAGGTGATTCTGGTCACGTCGCTCCTTCAACGAGTTCCACCAGCGTACCGGCGAACGCGCTCGGATGAACGAATGCGATGCGGTGGCCACCCCCACCGATGCGAGCTTCGGTGTCGATCATGCGGGCGCCGGTGGATGCAAGATGCTCGATAGCGGCGTCGATATCCGGGACGGCGAACGCGATGTGGTGCATTCCCTCGCCCCTCTTTGCCAGGAAGCGTCCGACAGCCGACTCGGGCGTCAGCGGCTGAAGCAGTTGGACGTTCGATCCACCGAGCGGGACCATGGCCTCTTCGACGCCCTGTGACTCGACGATCTCGCGGGACACGGGTTCGGATCCGTACTGGGATTTCATGTCTGCGAGCGATGCGTCGAGATCATGAACGGCGATAGCCACGTGATCGATGTTGTACGGGAGCATGCGGTGAGGTTACCGGTCTGCCCCTACCTCGACCTCAACCTGATCCGAGGGGGATTTCCTCTCCGCATCCTTCACCATGTCGACATCGAAGCAGAACGCCGCTCCGACGGGGAAGCGGCCCTCGTACCAGAGATCCCCTCCCATGGCTCGTGCGAGCTTCCGTGCGATCGGCAGGCCGAGTCCAACCCCTTGTTCGAGCCTGGCGTCACCTTTGGAGAGCTGTTCGAAGTGCTCGAAGATGCGCTGATGATCGGCTTCGGCGATACCGGCACCGTTGTCCGCCACGATCACGGTGTACGTCCCTTCGCGGCGTTCCTCACCGTAGACGTAGATCTCGTTGCCTCCGTACTTGCGCGCGTTCTCCATCAGGTTCCGCAGGATCTGCCGGAGCCGGACCGGATCCGACCACACGCGCACATAGACGGGCAGGTCGACCTCCGCCGTGGTCGAGTCGTCGAGGACCATCTCGGCGACCGACTCGGCGATCTCGGAGACACCGACCTGTTCGAGGTGGAAGCGGAGTTGTCCGGCATCGAGTCGCGGGATGACGAGGATGTCTTCGACGAGATTCGCGAGATGATCCGACTCGCTGTGGAGGATGGTGAGGAATTCGTCAACCTCCGACGGCGGCAAATCACGCCAGTGCTCTCGGAGGGTCTCGGCGAAGCCCGAGACGCCGGTGATCGGCGTGCGAAGCTCGTGGGACACCATCGAGACGAACTCGTTTTTGACCTCGACGGTCCGGCGTTCCTGTTCGAGGAGCTCCTGCTGCCGGTCCTGGGCCCGCAGCAAGATGCGGGTGGCTCCGGACATGAGCGTTGCAACGTCGATGAGTAGCACGACCGTCAAGAAGCCATCGAACGCGCCGCGGTCCGAGGCCGAGGTGAGACCGGATCCGCCCATCGCGATGATGGCAGCGGCCCAGCCGAGCGCATAGATCATCAGGATTCCTGTTTGCCGGGCAGGAAGGAGGAGGGAGATCGCAGCGATGCCGTATGCGAGTGCGGCGACCTCTACCGATGGGGTCGCTCCGCCGATGACCATCGCGGATCCGATGACGGTGATGTCGATGAAGAGCGAAGGAGCAGCGGAGTCTCCTCGTGTTCGCCGGTAGAGAGCGTCGGCGAAGACGATCAACGCACCGATGGCATACGGGATCGTGTAGACCGCAGACCCGACCGAGGCGAAGAGCACCGCAACGACACCGATGACGGCAGCAGTGACGGCGCGAGCTCCGTGTAATGAGCTGCGGACCGTACCGTATTCGATCGGTGGACGACCCGCCGATAGGTGTGGAATCACCAGAACCCTTTCGTGCTCTGATGGGTGTATCGGCCGCGAACAGCGGGTTGTTGACCTGTTATGGCTTTCGTGCCCGCAGTTCCTCGAGGGCCGTATCCGGGACGACGAGGTCGCCGCGACCCGTGCCAATCTCGAGACCCGGCTTTCCGGTCCCGTGGCAGTCGGATCCTCCGGTGGCCACGAGACCGAGTTCGGCGGCAACGCCCGCCAGTTGGGCGCGGACATGCGGCGGGTGTTCGGAGTAGTACGCCTCGATGCCGGCGAGTCCGACAGTGCGGAGATCCTCGAAGATGGACCGCAACGACGAATCGCCGGGATCGATCATCAACGGGTGGGCGATCGAGGTCACACCTCCGGACTCAGTCGCGAGAATGATCGCCTCGGTCGCGGTCAGGCGATCACGCTCGGCGTACGCGAGGCCGCCGTCGCCGAGCAGATCACGGAAAGCCTCCGATCGGTCGACGACCATCCCCGCCGCCACGAGCGCGTCCGCGATGTGGGGTCGACCGACGGCGTCACCGGCGGAGCACCGGTATACGTCTTGCATCGTGATCGCGTAGCCGAGTCGGTTGAGAGTCTCGACGATCTTCTCGTTCCTGACAACGCGTCCAGCACGCAGCATCTCGAGACGATCCTGGAGTGGCCCGGGCTTCGGTTCGAGGAAGTAGGCGAGCATGTGGATCTTCACACCGTCGTGATCGACCGAGAGTTCGACGCCGGGGATCAGTTCGATAGGGAGTCCGTCGGCCACAGCTTGCGCCTCGGGGATCCCGGAGAGTGTGTCGTGATCGGTCAGGGCGATCGCTGTGAGATGAGCGGCAGCGGCCTTTTGCACTACGACTCCAGGAGCGTCGGTCCCATCGGATGCGTTCGAGTGGAGGTGGAGGTCGACCGCCAAGGCGTCAAGTCAGAAACGTGATGATGAGAAGAGCGACAACGATGAGCGCCGCGTATCCCGCATACTTCTTGACGAGGGCGAAGATGTGCCGGCGCCGTGCGGCCTTCGCCTCGGCAGCCTGTTTCTCAGCCCGGTTCGCTCGCTGACGGTCTCGCTTGTCCGTTGCCATCTACGGAAGGCTACATGACTGCAAGAGAGACCGAAACTCGTGTCTACTCAGCATGCGCACCGGGGCCAGGGGATGTTCGGATTCGGCTGACCCTCGCTCGACACATGAAAGGGAGTGAGGAACAATGTCCTTCTGGGGCCAATGAGTTGCCGAGTTCGAGAGCCTGGGGACGGTGATCGCCGAATGGCTGCCGCGCATCCTCGTAGCGCTGCCTGTTCTCATCATCGGACGATGGATTCTCAAGTGGATTCGCACGCTCATCGAGAAGCTCTTGAACTGGAGTTCTGTCCAGGGAATCTCCGATCGCGCGGGGATCACGGGTGCTCTTGGAGCCTCGGATCAGACGGCCGCCGGGATCACCGCATCGATCGTGTAGCCGTTCGCAGACTCGACGGGCGTGGGTTGGCTGACGTGGCTCGTTCAACCGTCGACGGTGATGTTCGTGACGTAGATCGTCTTGAGAGGTGTGCTCGGGACCGGGTCGGGACTCGTCGGGGAAACCCCGAGGGGGACTTCCTGGAGACGCTCGAGGACGTCGAAGCCATCCACGACGCGACCGAAGATCGTGAACTGGGGGGGTAGATCGGTGTCTTCGGTCACGATGAAGAACTGGCTTCCCGTCGTCCCCGGTCCGGCGTTCGTCATCGCGAGGACACCGCGGTCGTAGCCCACGCCAGGCGGCGGGAACTCGTCAGGGATGGTGTATCCGGGGCTGCCGGTTCCGGTCGCGGCCTGATCACCACCCTGAGCGACGAAGCCGGGGATGACGCGATGGAACACCGTTCCATCGAAGTAGCCCTCAGTGGCGAGGAACACGAAGGAGTTCACCGCCTCGGGAGCGATCGCAGGTTGGAGCTCGATCTCGATGTCGCCGCACGAAGTCGACATGGTGACGTGAACGGGCGTGGACGAATCGAGTCCCATGTCGGCCGGAGCATCGAACTCCATGGGAGAGAGCGGTTCGGGCGTTTCCGCTTCGCATGCGGTCGGCTGTCCCCTGAACTGGATGTAGCTGCTGGGGACGATCTCAAGCGGCACCTCGGGGAGGGTGGTGGTGGTCGGCTCGGAGCCACCGCATGCGGCGAGGACGAGAGCCGCGGCGAGGCCGGCGGTGACGATGGGGAGACGCTTCATGGGCAGAAGGCTACGCCCGACCCCGACTACGTCCCAAGCGCCGTAGATAGGGTGATGGCTCCTACACTTCGCGACCTATGGCACTGGTAGTCCAGAAATTCGGCGGAACTTCTCTCGCCGATGCCGAACGGATTCGGAAGGTCGCTTGTCGAGTGGTCGAGACGTACCGTTCCGGGAACAGCGTCGTCGTTGTCGTATCGGCGATGGGGAAGTCAACCGATGAACTGGTCGATCTCGCGACCCAGATCTCCGAGACTCCGCATCCGCGGGAGATGGACATGCTCCTCACCGCCGGCGAACGAATCTCGATGGCGCTCGTCGCGATGGCGATCGAGGCGCATGACGTTCCGGCGGTCAGTTTCACGGGATCCCAGGCAGGGATCTTGACGACTGCCGATCATGGACGAGCAGAGATCGTCGACATCCGCGCGTTCCGGGTCCAGGAGAGCCTGGACGAGGGCAAGGTCGCGATCGTCGCCGGTTTCCAGGGTGTCAGCCCCGACTCCAAAGACGTGACAACCCTTGGTCGTGGTGGCTCGGATGCAACGGCTGTCGCGTTGGCCGCGTCCCTTGAGGCCGACCTGTGCGAGATCTACACCGATGTCGACGGTGTGTTCACGGCCGACCCCAGGGTCGAGCCGACGGCAGTGAAACTCGACGAGGTGACGTTCGAGGAGATGCTCGAACTCGCCAATGCGGGTGCTGGTGTTCTCATGCCGAGAAGCGTCGAGGTCGGTATCCGCTACAACATTCCCATTCACGTGCGGTCTTCGTTTCATAATGGAGAAGGCACGTGGGTCAAGGAGGAAACGATGGAAGAACCGATCATTCGAGGTATCGCCCACGATGACTCTGGGGTGAAGCTGACCGTATACGGCGTCCCTGATCAACCCGGGATCGCTGCTGCCGTCTTTGAACCGATGGGAGCTGCCGGCGTGAACGTCGACATGATTGTTCAGAACGTTTCGAGCCAGGGCGTCACCGATATCTCGTTCACCGTTCCCGCGAGCTCTGCGGACATGGCCGTCGAGATCGCCGAACGTGTCGCTGGGGAGATCGGAGCCATTGGAGTGGATCTGGACAGGGACATCTCGAAGATCACCGTCGTCGGTGCCGGGATGAAATCCGAGTCGGGTGTCGCCGCGAAGATGTTCGGAATCCTGTCACGCTCGGGCGTCAATATCGAGATGATCTCGACTTCAACAATTCGCATCAGCTGCGTCATCCGCAGTGAGGACACGCAAGCGGCGATAGAAGCGCTTCACCGAGAACTCATCGGAGAGCGATCATGAAGCGGTTCGCTCAGCCCACCGTTGCCGTTGTCGGCGCAACCGGCGTCGTCGGTCAAACGATGCAGTCGATCCTCGCCGAACGCGACTACCCGATAGGGAATCTCCGCCTGCTCGCTTCGTCCCGATCCGCCGGCACTGTTGTCGAGACTCCGTGGGGTTCGATTACGGTGGAAGATTTGGCCGAGGCTGACCCGTCCGGGGTCGATGTTGCTCTCTTCTCGGCGGGAGGGAGTCGGTCCAAGGAGTACGCACCTCGATTCGCCGCTGCGGGTGCGACGGTGATCGACAACTCGTCGGCGTTTCGGAGGGACCCCGATGTCCCGCTCGTTGTAGCACAGGTCAACGATGAGGCCATCGAGGCCAACACGGGAATCGTTGCGAATCCCAACTGCACCACCATGGCCTTGATGATGGCGGCCGGTCCGTTGCACCGGGCGGCAGGTATCGACCGCATGGTCGCCATGTCGTACCAGGCGACTTCAGGGTCGGGCCAGAACGGGATCGTCACACTTGGGCGGGAAAACGCCTGGTTCGACCAGGACCGTGAAGCTCTTCGCCATGGTGGCTGGGCGGATCCCGGGGGAGATCTCTACCAACGGCCGATCGGATACAACGTCCTTCCGATGGCCGGAGCGATCACCGAACACGGCTATACCGACGAAGAGTGGAAGCTCGTCCACACGAGGAAGATCCTCGACGCTCCCGACATTCGGGTCGAACCCACGTGCGTGCGCGTGCCCACAGTTGTTGGCCACGGAATCGCCGCCACGATGTTCTTCGATCGGCCCGTCTCTCTCTCGGAAGCGACGGATGTGCTCGCGAGCGCTCCGGGCGCGCAGCTCTGGCCGGACGATCACGTCCCCACACCATTGGATTCTGCGGGAATCGACGACGCTCTCATCGGCCGTGTTCGCGAGACCATCGGCGAAGCCGGCGGCATCAGTCTGTGGGTTGTCGCCGACAACCTGCGCAAGGGTGCAGCTTTGAACGCCGTTCAACTCGCAGAGTTGCTGCTCGACAGGTAGCGATCAAATGACGAAACCCCGCCACAAGGGCGGGGTCTCGATCGGGACGGCCGGATTTGAACCGGCGACCTCATCGTCCCGAACGATGCGCGCTACCAAGCTGCGCTACGTCCCGAATGCGGGGATTGTAACCCCGTTCGCGTCCTGCCGCTCAGCCGATGGAGACATCGATTCGATCCACCCGGTTTCGGTCCATTTCGAGAACGGTGAAGCGAACGCCGTCGACTTGGACCGTGTCGCCTTCGTGCGGCACATGCCCGGCAACGGTCATGAAGAAGCCGGCGACGGTGCTGTACGGGCCCTCGGGCATCGGCCGATCGATCTCATCAGCGAGATCCTCGACCGGGAGCCGCCCGTCGGCGATCCATTGTGTCGGACCGACCCGGACGATCGAGGGCAGACCGGGGTCGTATTCATCCTGGAGTTCACCAACGAGTTCGGCGAGAAGATCCTTGGCGGTAATCACACCTTCCACGCCACCGTGCTCATCGACGACACATGCGAGGGCGAACTTCCGTTCCCGCATCTCAGTCAGCGTGTCGAGGACCGTCGCCGTTTCAGGGATGAAGTGTGGGTGGCGGAGGAGACTCACGATGTGGTCGGGGGAGGCCTCGTCGGGGCGTTGGAGGAGATCCTTGACGAAGAGGATTCCGAGGAGGTCGTCGAGGTCGCCGCGGGTCACCGGGTACCGGGAGTGACCGGTCGACGCGACCGCCTTCCTCACCTCATCCATCGAGACCGGCACGGTCAATGTCACGATGTCGACCCGTGGTGTCATCACGTCGCGAATCGGACGATCGGCGAGATCGAAGAGGGCATCGATGATCTCCCGTTCGACCTCTTCGATCTGACCGTCGCGATGACCGAGCTCGGCGAGTGCCCGAATGTCGGCATCCGTGACACTGTCTCCATCGCCGCGCACCGGGATTCGCAGAAGCCGCAGGATGCCTCGTGTGATCGCTCCGAAGAATGCGGCCACAGGAGCGAGGAACCGTGAGAGTTGCCAGATCGCCGGGGCAACCGCCAGGGAGAAACGCTCCGGGTACCGGGTGGCGAGCGTCTTCGGCGTGATCTCTCCGAACACGAGAATCACAGCGGTGACAGCCGCGGTTGCAAGCCACGGCCCCCATGTCAAACCTACGAGGCCGATGAAGAGCGTCGTAGCGACTGCTGCAGCGAGAACGTTCACGACGTTGTTGGCGACCAGCAACGTCGACAGCATTCGCTCCGGATTCGTGAGCAGTTGCTCGACGCGCCGGCCGGCCTTGCTCTCGCCGGCGAGTCGGTGCACCCGCTCCTTCGAGATCCCGATGAGGGCAGTCTCGGAGCCCGAGAAGAACCCGGATGCAACAGTGCAGACGGCGAGGATGCCGAGATAGATTATCTGCTCAGAAGTCATGCTCTGCTACCACTTGAGTTGGATCTCGGAAGCTCCGAACGGTCCGTCACGCCGCTCCGGTGACGTCGGCAACCGTGGCTCTGAGGGCGGACGCCGTGAACGGCTTCGTGATCCAGGCGTTCGCTCCCGACCGACCGGCGAGGAATGCGTCCGCCTCTCGATCGAGGAGGATGATGACGGGGACTGGATGCTTGCCGTCGCGAATGGCGCGGGTTACGGCCATGCCCCCCATTGAAGCGACCTGGAGATCGACGATCGCCGCGTCGACGGACTCGTCTCCGGCTGTGGTGGCAGCGGTGGCAGGATCATCGTGGTCGATCAGTTCGTTCGATCCGATACTCAGAGCGGCATGAACCTCGTTCCGCACCCATGGTTCATCGGCAACGACCAGAAGGCGTGACATGGGCTGAAGCGTAGCCTGTCGGTCGTAGCCCGTGGTCCAGCGCTGAGAACGCGAAAAATGTTCGCGAGGAAATCGACTGAATTCCCAGAATTTTCCTGGCGCTCCCGGTCTCCCTTCTCTACATTCACCACGGCTTCGACTACCGACCACCTGGAGGGCATACATAGTGACGGCGCTCGATCGTTCCTGGCAACCGGTTGCTTCGTGCAGCGGAAGCCACTCACATCTGTTCTTCCCTCCGAACGTGACGGAGCGCAAAGAAGAGAGGGAGCGCAGAGAGATCAGGGCGAAGTCCGTCTGCAAGATCTGTCCCGTTGGAGGCGACTGCCTCGAATATGCGATGACGATCCGGGAGCCCTACGGAATCTGGGGTGGTCTCACGGAGACGGAACGTCGCCAGCAGAAGGCTCGCTTCAGCGCCTGATCGAACGCTCGTCTCCGTTTCGACGGGTCCGGCCGGTCGCGTCGAACCACTCGAGGAGTGGCACCGCATGCCTTCGGGCGAGACCGAACTCGTCCCTGAACGCCGACACCGTGAAACCGTCCGGCAGTCTGGCGAGCCCAGACGTGATCGTGTCCACCTGATCGGGGAGGAGCACGAGGTCGTCGCCGATTCGAACGAGATCACCCCTGCGGAGTAGGGCGTGGAGCACCTCGTCCGAGATCCCGAGGTTCGAGGCACGCGGAACTGCAAGATCGCCGGCGAGCAGTGAGCGGGCCGCATCCCACTCCACCAACTCGCTTGCCGTGAGTTCGGGAGTGAACGATCGCCGGCGAATGATGGGGCCTTCCTCCATGAGGTCGGGATCGGCATCGACGAGCATCGCTACGAGGTCCGCGTTCTTTCCAAGACGTGAGGCAGCCTCCGATTTCGGCAGACCGGATCGGAGGGGGTACTTGTTGTGGTAGCCATCGATGGCGGTCACCAAGTCCCGGCCTCGTTGATCGAAGGTTGAGGGTGAGAAGTACGTGGAGCCGATGGCGGCGACCGACGATGGCGTGCCTCCTCCCGAGGATCGGCGCAGTTCGTCGACGCCGATGGATTCGTGAACGACGACCAGAGCGTCGGCCCGGTCGGTCGGGGATTCGGACACCGCCGAGAAGAGAGACGCGACATCGCTTGTCGACGGCCGCGGGATCGGCATTGGATCGAGGACCGTTCCGCCCGCGACGATGTGTCGTCTCCCGGTGTCTCGCAAGATGAACCGGTCGCCCATGGTCAGGGGGATGGGTGACGTTGTGGTCACGATCACTGCCGGTACCGCCGTTTGGTCCTTCAGCATCCTGATCCGTGCCGGGACCGTCGCCGTGCCAGCGTGAACGTGATAGGCCCCTCGATCGCTGATCTCATCCTCCGAACGCGGAGGGAACCTGAGGTGGGCCAGGAACCGATCGGTCATTTCGGTCGAATCGGGACGAGCGAGGAGCGTTCCTCGTTCCAGGTCGCTCCGATCGATCCCGACGAGGTTGGCGGCGGTTCGAGTCCCGGGTCCGACGGTCTCGCGATCGGTCTCGTGTGACTGGAGACCCCGGACACGAACCGGTCCTCCCGGGAAGCATTGCAGTCGATCGCCGAGTGCGAGCGATCCGTCCACGAGCGTTCCGGTGACGACGACGCCTGCCCCGGAGATCGCGAATGCGCGATCGATCCACATTCGAGGGCGCCCCAGATCCCGTGGTGGGCCGACGAAGGCAAGCGCGTCGAGCAGTGCAGCAGTCAGTTCGTCGATACCGATTTCGGCCATCACCGAGACCTTGATGACGGGCCACGACTCGGCCACCGTACCGGCAACGTGTTCGGTGATGTCGATCGTGGATAGTTCGATCAAGTCGGCGTCCGCAAGGTCGATCCGGGTCAGGGCGATGACTCCGCTGCTGACTTCGAGCAGGTCGAGGACGGCGAGATGCTCTTCGGACTGGGGCATCCACCCCTCATCCGCGGCAACGACGAAGAGGGCTACGTCAAGGCCACCGACTCCGGCGAGCATGTTCTTGATGAACCGCTCGTGTCCTGGCACATCGACGAAGCCGATCATCTCATCGCCGAGATGGGCCCAGGCGAACCCGAGGTCGATGGTCAACCCACGTTCCTTCTCCTCAGCCCACCGATCGGGGTCCCGTCCGGTGAGGGCTTGTACCAACGTCGATTTCCCGTGATCGACGTGACCTGCCGTCCCGATGATCGGCATCAGAGAGAGGCCAGTGCGGCGGTGACGGTCGAGTCCTCATCCGGAGCGACGGATCTGAGATTCACAATGGTCGCTCCACCCTTCCGAGCAGCGATGACCGGTGGCTGGTGATCGGCCAGCACCCTCCACGTCCGCTCATCACTACCTTCGATCCGGAGTACCGGGGTCGGGATCGTGAGGCCCGGGACCGACCCGGCACCCGGAAGAGACTCGCCATCGATGATGGAGCCGAGCGCACCGGAAGAGCGGAGAACCCGGTCGGAGCGGCGTTCGATCTCCTCTGGTGGTGCCGTAGCCATCTCCCAGAATGGGACGGTGGCTGCCGTCCCGGAGGCGTATGCCTCGAAGGTGATCGTCAGGGAGGCGATCGTTGCGCTGTTGACCCGGACGGCTCGAGCGATCGGGTGCTTCGCCAAGCGATCCACTGCGGTCCTCTTCCCGACCACGATTCCCGCCTGCGGTCCGCCAAGGAGCTTGTCACCTGAGAAGAGCACAATGTCAGCACCATGTTCGAGGACTTGGCGAACGGCTGGTTCGCCAGCGAGCCAGGTCGGGGGACCGCCGTTGATCCACGGCGTTGACTCGTCGAGCAGTCCGCTTCCGATATCGGCGATGAACGGCGCGTCGAGGTCGCGGGCTATGGATGGCATACGCGAGAACGGGACGTCTTCCGTGAACCCCTTGATCCGGTAGTTCGACGGATGAACCTTGAGTACGGCTGCGACCGTTCCGGGAATGTCGACGAAGTCGCTCTCTCTCGTCCGGTTCGTTGTCCCGATCTCCACGAGGTGAGCACCCGAGGCGGCCATCAGTTCCGGGAGTCGGAACGATCCTCCGATCTCGATCAGCTCCCCGCGCGAGACAGCGACACGGCCATCTCGCCCGGCGAGGGCGGCCAGGGCGAGGAGGAGGGCACCGGCATTGTTGTTCACGACGAGTGCCGCTTCGGCGCCGGTCGTCGCTGCGATCAGTTCATGCAGATAGTGCCCACGTTTGCCACGCTGGCCGTTCTCGAGATCGAATTCGAGATTGCTGAAGACGGGGGTGGCCGTGTCGACGATGGGGGCGCGGCCCAGGTTCGTGTGGAGGAGTACGCCGGTTGCGTTCACAACGGAGCGGAGTCGGGACGATGAGAGAGACAGAAGGCGCCGGGTCGCAACCACCGACGGATCGATCGGAGAGTCGGACCGGGCCGCCTCGCGGGCGTCGTCGATTGCGTCGCGTGCGACCGAGACGATCATCGCATGGGGAAGATCGAACTCAGCCGAGAGGTCGCCGGCCAAGGCATCAACCGAGGGGAGGTCGCGAAAATCCATGGGTGCAGACTACCGGCGCCGGTATCCTCGGTTCGATGCGTTTGCGATGGATTCTCTTCGGTGCGTTTGTGGTGGTCCCGATCGTGGAGATCGCCCTCCTGATCGCGTTCAGTCAGGCGGTAGGTGTCTGGTGGACGATCGGGTTGGTCGTGGTGACCGCTTTCGTCGGGTCCTGGCTCGTCAGTCGACAGGGACGGGACACGATTCAAGCAGTCAGACTCGAGTTCGAGCGTGGCGCATTCCCGGTAGCGCCTCTGGCCCACGGAGCGATGATCCTCCTCGCCGGAGCATTCCTTCTCACACCGGGTCTGATGACAGACGCGGCTGGATTCATCCTCCTCATCCCTGCTGTGCGTGAGGCGATTCGGCGTTGGTACGTCGCTCGTGCAGCGAACCGTTGGACCATCCTCCCCTGATGGGCTCCCTCCGAGAGGCGTCGACGGTGTGTCTCGTGTGCGACACCGGGCGGGGACTCCAAGTGCTCATGGTCCGGCGCACGCCGTCTGCCCGCTTCATGGGCGGAGCCTGGGTGTTCCCCGGTGGCGCCGTCGACGAGGACGACGGAACGCAATTGTCGAGGAGCGGATTCGTGTCGGGTGACTCCGACCTGGCTCGCTGGCGGGCTGCGGCTCTGCGCGAACTGGTCGAAGAGACCGGATTCTGGCTGCTGGAGAGCGGTGCCGTCGTCACGTCGGATCGCCTCACCGGTGGGGAGATCTTCTCGAACGTAGAGGAGCGAGGAGAGCGTCTCGCCGGCGACGCCCTCTGGTACTTCGCGAACTGGATAACACCGGCACCGCTGCCCATTCGGTTCGACACCAGATTCTTCGCTGCGGTGATCCCCCAAGGTCTGACCCCTTCGATCGACGGCACCGAACTCGTCGACGCCGTCTGGATCCGGCCGGCCGACGTGCTCGAACGCGCCGACGATGGACGATGGCTCGTCGCGTTCCCCACCCGCAAAGTCGTCGAGTTCCTCGGTTCCTTCGACTCATCCGACGGGCTTCGTGATCACGTCGAGAACCAACCCTCGATCGAACCGATTCAGCCGCGCCTCTCGATTGCGAACGAGCGAATCGAGATTCTGATGCCGGACGCCGTTGGATTTGAGGAGGCCGCCATCGGTGAACGAGATCCCGAGTTGATGGCCAAGATGATGCAGATCGTCGAGGCCGGGGGAGACGTTCCCCCTGAGTTCCGTTCAACGTGATCGTCGACGCCGTCTACGGGTTCGTCTCAGCCGACCTCAGACCGGCCGCCACGCACCAGGTGATCGTTCAGTTGCACAAGCTGTATGCCGATGACGAAGTAGGGCTCCCGGCGGGCGCAGTAGGACCATCCACGTTGGTCGAATCGAAACTGAGATGAAGAAACGAAGACTCGCCCTCGTTGCTGTTCTGTTGCTTGGACTAGCCGCGCCCGCGCTTGCCGCAGAAGAGGCGCAGGTGACCCCGGACGATCTCGAGGCAGCAAGGCAACGGAATGCCGAACTCTCTTTATCGCTTGAGGCGACCGACATCCGTTTCGAGGCCGCGATCGCTGAAGAGATCCGGATTCGAGAGAGCCTCCACGGGCTTGCGAGCAAGG
>RCNG010000728.1_pt1 | contig 15586 bp, 15 predicted proteins | sample 2041371 | NCBI WGS metagenome assembly RCNG01 (sample SAMN09708227, study PRJNA481090) | Marine sediment metagenome, whole genome shotgun sequencing project. | biome: marine sediment; feature: ocean; material: sediment; isolation source: Sewage treatment plant 1 marine sediment (STP1) ... | reverse complement strand
GTGACCGAGTCGCCGAGGATCGCCAGAGGTCGGGCGCCGATCACGTCGGAAAAGCCGGTTACACCGCCGGCCTCAAAGAAGGTGGGATGTCGAACGTAGGTGGAGTCCGGCCCCCAGGTGTAGGTCTGGCCGCTGGCGGTCTCGAGCTCCTGCCATTCCTTGTCGCCCTCGGTGGCGTTGGCGTAACGCTTGCGGAACATTTCCGGCGTCAGCACCGCATCGATGACATCGTGTATGTCCTTGTTGGAAGGCCAGACGTCACGAAGATAAACGGGCTGGCCCTCCTCTCCGGTGCCGATCGGATCGTTCAGCAGGTCCACCTTCATCGAGCCGGCAAGAGCGTAGGCGACCACCAGCGGTGGCGACGCCAGATAGTTGCCCTTGGTCTGCGGGTGGATCCGCCCCTCGAAGTTGCGATTGCCGGACAGTACCGAGGTCACCGTCAGGCTACCCTGATCGATCGCCGCCGAGATCGCGTCGGCCAGAGGTCCCGAGTTGCCGATGCAGGTCGTGCAGCCGTAGCCGACCAGGTTGAAGCCGAGCGCGTCCAGGTCGGCCTGAAGACCGCTCGCCTCCAGATAATCGGTCACCACCTTCGAGCCGGGCGCCAGCGAGGTCTTCACCCAGGGCTTGACGTCGAGGCCCTGGCGGCGAGCGTTGCGGGCGACCAGGCCGGCGGCGACCATAACCCCGGGGTTGGAGGTGTTGGTGCAACTGGTGATCGCGGCGATCACCACGTCGCCATCGTCGAGGGTGTAGTCGGTCCCGACGACTGACACGGCGCGATCCGTTTCCGGAGCCGCGTCGGCGGCGAGGAACTTCTTGAAGGCGCCGGCCGCCTGCGAAAGCGCCACCCGGTCCTGCGGCCGTTTGGGGCCTGCAAGTGATGGCTCCACCGAACCCAGGTCCAGTTCGAGGGTGTCGGTGAACACCGGATCGGGGGTACTCGCATCACGCCACAGGCCCTGCTCCTTGGCGTAGGCTTCGACCAGCGCCACCCTCTCGGGATCGCGGGCAGTGAACGTCAGGTAGTCCAGGGTCACCTGGCTGACCGGGAAAAAGCCGCAGGTCGCACCGTACTCAGGAGCCATGTTGGCGATGGTCGCCTGATCTGCCAGGGTCAGATGGTCGAGGCCGGCGCCGAAGAACTCGACGAACTTGCCGACCACGCCCTTCTTGCGCAGCATCTCGGTAACGGTCAGAACCAGGTCGGTCGCCGTCGTGCCTTCCTTCAACCGGCCGGTCATCCTTAAGCCGACCACCTCGGGGATGAGCATCGAAATCGGCTGGCCGAGCATCGCTGCCTCGGCTTCGATGCCGCCGACGCCCCAGCCCAACACCGAGAGACCGTTGACCATGGTGGTGTGGCTGTCGGTGCCGACCAGGGTGTCGGGATAGGCCACGGTGACGCCGTCGGCTTCACCGGTCCACACCACCTGGGCGAGATATTCGAGGTTGACCTGGTGGCAGATGCCGGTCCCCGGCGGCACCACCCGGAAGTTATCGAAGGCCTGCTGACCCCAACGAAGGAACTCGTAACGTTCGCGGTTGCGCTCGAATTCGATACGGACGTTCTCTGCGAACGCGTCGGGACTGCCGAATTGATCGACCATCACCGAGTGGTCGATCACCAGGTCTACCGGCACCAGTGGATTGATCTTCGCCGGATCGGCGCCGCGGGCGACCATCGCGTCGCGCATCGCGGCAAGGTCGACGACCGCGGGAACGCCGGTGAAATCCTGCATCAGCACCCGTGCCGGTCGATAGGCGATTTCCCGGTCCGAGCTCCGTGTCTTCAGCCACGCGGCGACCGCGTTGACATCGTCGACACTGACGGTGCGGCCATCCTCCCAACGGAGCAGGTTCTCGAGCAGCACCTTGAGCGAATACGGCAGCTGCGAGACGTCGCCAAAAGTGGCAGCGCCGGCTGCGAGGCTGAAATATTCGTAGCTCTTGCCGCCAACGGTCAACGTGCGGCGCGTCTTTAGACTGTCTTGGCCAAACTGGGACACAACATTCCTCCTCTCCCCGAGAGCAATCCGGGACGTCCTAGAGCACACTTCGCCGGACCTGTCCACCGTCCCGGCGGGTCGTCCCGATGGGTTCTAACGTTGTCTGCGGGCACGAGGGGCCCGCTGCGGGCGTCCGGCTTTATCCGGTGAGCTTGTCGAGCTCGCGGGTCAGGGTTTCGCCCATCACCGTCGTTCCCACCCGCGCCTTGCCCTTCTGCATGATGTCGGCGGTGCGCAGGCCACCGTCAAGCACCACCTTGACCGCGGTCTCGATAAACCCGGCTTCCTCGGCCAGATTGAGCGAATAGCGCAGGCACATGGCGAAGCTGAGTACCGCCGCCAGCGGGTTGGCGAGCTCTTTGCCGGCGATATCGGGAGCGCTGCCGTGGACCGGCTCGTAGAGGGCGGCGCGCCGGCCGTTCTCGTCGGCCCCACCCAGTGACGCCGACGGCAGCATGCCGAGGGAGCCGGTAAGCATCGCCGCCTCGTCCGACAACATGTCGCCGAACAGGTTGTCGGTGACAATGACGTCGAACTGCCTCGGCTCGCGGACAAGCTGCATCGCGCAATTGTCGGCGTACATGTGGCTGAGCTCGATCCCCGGGAATTCCTCGTCGTGGACGCGCTGCACTTCCTCGCGCCAGAGAACGCCACTTTCCATGACGTTGGCCTTGTCCACCGAGCACACCCGACGCGAGCGCTTCTCCGCCAGTTCAAAGGCGACGCGGGCGATGCGGTGGATTTCGTCGCTGGTGTAGACCTGGGTGTTGACCCCGCGGCGGCGGCCGTCGGGCAGGGTTTCGATGCCGCGGGGCTCGCCGAAGTAGACGCCGCCGGTAAGCTCGCGGACGATCATGATGTCGAGGCTTTTGACCACGTCGAGCTTCAAGCTGGAAGCGTCGGCGAGGGCATCGAACACCACCGCCGGGCGCAGATTGGCGAACAGCTCCATCTCTTTGCGCAACCGCAGAAGACCGCGTTCCGGTTTCTGCTCGAACGGCAGGTCATCCCATTTGGGACCGCCGACGGCGCCCAGCAGCACCGCATCGACGGCCAACGCCTCGGCCATCGTTTCGTCGGTGAGTGGCGTACCATGGGCGTCGATGGCGGCGCCGCCGACCAGCCCTTCGGTGATATCGAAACCGATACCCCGGTATCTGTCGAGCCATTCTATGACCCTGCGCACCTCGACCATGACCTCGGGGCCAATGCCGTCACCCGGCAGGATCAGCAGTTTCTTGCGGCTCATCGTTCCTCCTGGGGAAGTCAATCTGGGATTGTTACCGTCATCAGTGGCATCAACGGTAGAGCCACGGCTGCTCGGCCTTCTGCTCAGCCTCGAAGAAGTTGATTTCGGCGGTTTTGTGCAATGTCAGACCGATCTCGTCAAGCCCGCCCAACAGGCAGCGTTTGCGAAATGGATCGATCTCGAAGGGGATCGTGCGGCCGTCGGAGGTGATGATTTCCTGGGCCTCCAGGTCGACGGTAAAGGTCGCATTGGCGCCGCGTTTCGCCTCGTCCATCAACGCGTCGGCCTGGGCCTGGGTCACGACGATCGGCAGGATGCCGTTCTTAAAGCAGTTATTGTAGAAAATATCGGCGAAGCTGGGGGCGATGACGCAGCGAATTCCGAAGTCCAGCAATGCCCACGGCGCATGTTCGCGCGACGAGCCACATCCGAAATTGTCGCCGGCGATCAGAACGTTGGCGTTGCGGTAGGCTGGCCGGTTGAGGATGAAATCGGGGCGCTCGGCGCCGTCATCGTCGTAGCGCATCTCATAGAAAAGGCTGACGCCGAGACCGGTCCGCTTGATCGTCTTGAGAAACTGCTTGGGGATGATCATGTCGGTGTCGACATTGATCATCTCGAGCGGCGCGGCGACCCCGGTCAGCTTGGTGAATTTCTCCATCGAACCGTTCTTTCCCTATATCTCGGCCCCTATGTCCCGGCCCCAGCTCCCCGGCTGCGTTCCAGGGCCAAATTCCCCGGCTAGATCCCTCGGCCATATTCCTGGGCCGGCTGCCCTCAGGTCAACTCACGCACGTCAGTCAGGTGGCCGGTGACGGCGGCCGCGACGGCCATTGCCGGACTGACAAGGTGGGTTCTGCCGCCATGCCCCTGACGGCCCTCGAAGTTGCGGTTCGACGTCGAGGCGCAGCGTTCGCCGCGCTCGAGCTTGTCGGCGTTCATCGCCAGGCACATGGAACAGCCTGGTTCCCGCCACTCGAAGCCGGCTTCGAGGAACACCCGGTGAAGCCCCTCCTCCTCGGCGATCTGCTTGACCAACCCGGAGCCGGGGACGACCATGGCGCCGACATTTTCGGCAACCTTGCGGCCACGAGCGATTGCGGCGGCGGCGCGCAAGTCCTCGATGCGCCCGTTGGTGCACGAGCCGATGAAAACCCGGTCGACCCTGACCTCCTGCATCGGCGTGCCGGCGGTAAGGCCCATGTAGGCAAGCGAACGCTCCATGGCGCGGCGCTTGTTCCCGTCGAGAGTCTTGGCCGGATCCGGGACCCGGCCGGTGATCGGGACCACGTCCTCGGGGCTGGTGCCCCAGGTCACCTGCGGCGCGATATGGGCGGCCTCGAGGGTGATCTCGCGATCGTATTCGGCGCCCTCGTCCGAAGGCAGCGTCCGCCAATAGGCGACCGCCTTTTCCCATATATCGCCGGTGGGGACCATCGGCCGGCCTTCGAGATAGTCGAAGGTGACATCGTCCGGCGCGATCAATCCGGCGCGGGCACCGGCTTCGATCGACATGTTGCAGACGGTCATCCGGCCTTCCATGCTCAGCCCACGGATCGCCTCGCCGGCGTACTCGATGACGTGACCGGTGCCGCCGGCGGTGCCGATGGTGCCGATAACGGCGAGAGTGAGATCCTTGGCGGTGACCCCCGGCGGCAATGCGCCGACGACCGTCACCCGCATGTTCCGCGCCGGCTTCTGCAGCAGGGTCTGGCTGGCGAGCACATGCTCCACCTCAGAGGTGCCGATACCGAACGCCAGCGCCCCGAAAGCGCCGTGGGTGGAGGTGTGGGAATCGCCGCAGACGATGGTCATGCCGGGCAGGGTGAACCCCTGCTCCGGGCCAATGATGTGAACGATGCCCTGACGCACATCTTCCATCGAAAGATACTCGATGGCAAAATCGGCGCAGTTGCTTTCCAGCGTTTCCACCTGGATACGGGATTCGTCGTCCTCGATCCCTTTCGAACGGTCGGTGGTCGGTACATTGTGATCGGCCACCGCCAGGGCCGCGTCCGGGCGGCGGACGCTTCTGCCGGCCATCCGCAATCCCTCGAACGCCTGCGGGCTGGTGACTTCATGCACCAGGTGGCGGTCGACATAGAGCAGGCAGGTGCCGTCCTCCTGGACTTCCACCAGGTGCCGATCCCAGATTTTATCGAACAGGGTAAGCGCTTTGGCCATCAGTCGCGTCCTATCCGGCGGCTCCGGCTTCAGGCCCGAGCCGCCGCGAGGTCCTTACTCTTTGCCCGCGGTTTCCGGGCTAGCGGCTTCCGGGTTTGTACCTGCCGCCGCCTTGGCGCCCTTTCTTTTCTTGGCGCGCTTGCCCCGGCTGGCCTGCTTGGCGGCGAGGGCGGCCTGCCTCTCTTCCGCGGCCAGCTTGGCCGAGAAACCGTCGGTCTTCTCGAAAATCCGAGCCCGTTTGCCCCGCAGTTCGCGGAGATAATAAAGCTTGGCTCGGCGGACGTCGCCGCGGCGGACCACCTCGATATCGGCGATCGCCGGCGAATAGAGCGGGAACACCCTTTCGACGCCTTCGCCATAGGAAATCTTGCGGACCGTAAAGGACGAGCCGAGACCGTTGTTTCTGCGGGCGATGCACACGCCCTCGAAGGCCTGAAGGCGTTCGCGCGAGCCCTCGACCACCTTGACCTTGACCCTCAGCGTGTCACCCGGCGCAAACACGGGCACCGAACGTTCACCGGTGAGTTTCTCGATCTGCTCTTTTTCGAGCTGCTGGATGACATTCATCGCTTTTCGTCCTCAACTCTCGTCAGATTCCGCGTCCATGGCCCCCGTTCGCGGGGATGCACCGTGGACGTCCGTTGTCAAACCGGCGTAACGCATCCAAAGATCCGGACGCCGGTCCCTAGTAATCCGCTCGGATTCGCCGAGCCGCCACTCACCCACCCTGGCGTGGTGACCGGAAAGTAGCACCTCCGGCACCTCCAACCCGCGCCAGTTGCGGGGTCGTGTAAAATGGGGGTACTCCAACAGCCCCCGTTCGAAACTCTCATCGGTCACCGATTCCGGTTTCCCGACGACGCCCGGAAGAAGCCGGACGCAGGCGTCTATGACCGCAGTGGTGGCGGTTTCGCCACCTGACAGGACGAAATCACCGAGGCTGATTTCCTCCGGCCGCCACACCTCCAGCACCCTCTCGTCGATGCCCTCGTAGCGGCCACACAGCAACACCAACCCCGGTCCGCCAGCCAACTCCCGAACCTTGGCCTGATCCAACGGCCGGCCCCGCGGCGTCAGATAAACGAGTGGCAACCCGGGTTGCCGCCGCATCGCCGCGGTAATCGCGGCGTCAACCACGTCCGGCCGCATGACCATGCCTGGCCCGCCCCCGAACGGCGCATCGTCGACGGTGCGGTGTTTATCGCGCGCAAAGTCGCGGATGTCCACCGTTTCCAGCGACCAGATGCCTTCGTCCAGTGCCTGCCCGGCCAGCGAAAGCGCCAGCTGCCCCGGAAACATCTCGGGGAACAGGGTGAGGACACACGCCCGCCAAGGCAAACCCTCTGTCATTCCTACGCCTCGCTGGCCTATTTCCCGCCAGCCTGTTCCTTGCCCGTGTCCGCATTGTCATCCGATACCGGTTCGAGCAACCCGGGAAGCGGCGCAATCACGATCCGTCCGCCGGCAACATCGACCACCGGCACCGCGACGCGGGTGAACGGTACGACCAGCGCACCGGCCGGTCCACCGTCGACCTCGATCATGCTACCGGCGCCGAAGTCGTGCACGCCGCGGACCCGCCCCAGCAACTCGCCGGTTCCCGAAGAGTCCTCAACCAGTTCCGCCCTCAGACCGAGCAGGTCGACATGGTAGTACTCTTCTTCCTCCGGTTCGGGCAGCGCATCGCGCGGTACATACAACTCCTGACCCTTCAAGGCCTCCGCATCGTTTCGGTCGGCAACGCCCGCAAAGGTCGCGACAACCTGCCCCTTGCTCTGCCCGGTGATCCGCAAGCGGAACGATCGTTCACCCGTTTTGTCCCAGACCGGCCCGTAAGCGGCGACGTTGCCGGGCTCCGCGGTAAAACTCTTGATCCGGACCTCACCTTTGAGACCACGCGCGCCGGTTACAACACCGACGCACACCATGGCACCTCTCCCGGCACCGAGCTCTGCCTGCATCGCCTTCGCCGTCCCGACAACGACCCCGGCGTCAGCCTTCCGGCTGCTCGCCGCCGGCCTCGGATGCCGTAGCGGCAGCGGCCTCAGCCGCCTTAATCCGTTCCTGGGCCTTGGCTTTCGGCAAAGGTTTCTTGTTCTGATCCGCCCGCGGCTGCGCCTCGATCAATCCCTCTCGGGCACAAAACTTCGCCACCCGATCGCTGGGGGTCGCCCCGACGCCGAGCCAGTGCTTGATCCGCTCCTGTTTGAGCAGCACGCGGTCGGGATGGTCGCTCGCGACCATCGGATTGTAAGTCCCGACCACTTCGACGTAACGACCGTCACGGGGACAGCGGGCGTCAGCGACCACGATGCGGTAGAATGGGCGCTTCTTTGCGCCACCCCGAGCCAACCGAATTCTTAAAGCCATTTCGTTGTTCCGTCCTTGCTTTCAACCTGATCTTGTAATGCCTATCGTGTCGGCGGCAGTGGTGGCATCATCCCGGGAGGGAGACCGCCGCCCGAAAACAGACCCTTTTTACCCATCTTCCCCATCTTCTTCATCATCTTGCTCATCTGCAGATGCTGCTTCAGAAGGCGGTTGACGTCCTGAACCGTAGCGCCCGATCCGGCGGCAATGCGCCGCCGCCGCGAGGCGTTCAGGACCTTCGGGTTTCGCCGCTCCTTCGGGGTCATCGACAGGATAATCGCTTCCTGGCGGGCAACCGTCTTGTCATCAATATTGGCGCCTTCCAACTGACGCTTGACCTTGGCGATCCCCGGCACCATCCCGAGCAACCCTTTGATGTCGCCGATTTTCCGCAACTGCTTGAACTGATCGGCCATGTCCTCGAGGGTGAACTCGCCGCTAGCGATCTTCTTCGCCAGTTTCTCGGCGTCTTCGTGCTCGATCGCCTCGGAGGCCCTTTCGACCAGGCCGACCACGTCTCCCATGCCGAGAATGCGTCCGGCAATGCGGGACGGCTGGAACGTCTCCAGCGCATCGAGCTTCTCGCCAACGCCCATCAGCTTGATCGGCTGGCCGGTCACCGCGCGCATCGACAGCGCTGCACCGCCACGGGCGTCACCGTCGACGCGGGTCAGCACGATACCGGTGATATCCACCTGCTCACGAAACGCGCTGGCGAGCGTAACCGCGTCCTGGCCGGTCATCGCGTCGACGACCAGCAATGTCTCGACGGGGTTGATCGCCTGTTTGATTGCCACCGCCTCGGCCATCATCGCCTGGTCGATATGCAGGCGTCCGGCGGTATCCAGGATCACCACGTCATATCCTTCGCGCCGGCCCATTTCCATGGCCCGTGACGCGATCGCCACCGGTTGTTCGCCGAAGATCACCGGCAGCACGGCCGTTTCCGTCTGCTCGCCGAGCACGGCCAACTGCTGCTGCGCCGCCGGGCGGTAGATGTCCGCCGACGCCATCAGCACCTTCTTGCGCTCCCGCTTCTTCAGCCTGATCGCCAGTTTCGCACAGGTAGTGGTCTTGCCCGAGCCTTGCAAGCCAACCATCAACAACGCGACTGGCGCGCTGCCAACAAGGTTGACGCCGGCGCCTTCTCCTGGCTGAAGCGACTCCTCTTCGCCCCCGGACAGCATTTCCACCAGGCGGTCATGAACGATCTTGACCACCATCTGACCGGGGGTGACGCTGCGCAGCACCTCTTGGCCGAGCGCGCGCTCGCGAACGCCGGCGATGAAATCCTTGACAACCGGCAACGCCACATCGGCTTCCAATAGGGCGACCCGCACTTCACGTAGTGCTGTGCCGACATCGGATTCCGAGAGCGCGCCCCGCTTTCTGAGGCCGTCAAAAATTTCGCCGAGTCTTCCGGTCAGGCCGTCGAACACCCGCCGTCACTCCCTCTGTTCGCAGACTGTCAAAGAAAAAAGCCAGTGCGCGAAAGCCGCGGACTGGCCATGCCGCAATAGTTTAGCGGCCGGCAATTTATGGCCGCTCGCTAACGAAGTCAACCCGGGCCAGGGCAGCCCACACCTTAGCGGTTTGCAATCCGCTCAAAATGATGTATACCATAGGTAGTGTGCGTGACCATTTACCACCTAGAGGCGCATGCCCCTAATGGCTGAACATAACACCGTAAGACACCTACCTCAGTCCCGCCGGCCCGATCCGGTCGACCTACACGTAGCGGGACGTCTGCGCCAGCGGCGATTGGAACTGGGTCTGGATCCCCAGCTCCTCGACCTCGTCATCGGCGCATCGCCGGGCACCATCGAACGGGTTGAAATCGGCGAACGGCGGATCGGCGCGGCGCAATTGTTCCGTGTCGGCGAGGTGATGGGCGTCGACGTGCCGTATTTCTTCGACGGGCCCACCGACCGATCGACGTTCGAGCCTCTGGAGATCTCGGAGCCCGACACCAAGGGGGTTGCCGAGGCAAAGCGCTTCGCCCGAGCCTATTTCCGCGTCGCCGATCCCAACATCAGAGAGATGATACGGGACTTGGTCAGATCCGTGGCCGAGCATGCGGAGGATACGGCACCGGAGGATGAGCCGGAGGAGCTGCCAATATTGGAGCGCAAGCGTCTCCCCTGACCCCGATCTTCGGATCCGCGCAGAACGAGAGAGTTATACCTTCGGTCGCCGATCATCTTGCGCCCTAGGCATGCGCCCTCCCGGGAAACGCCCCGCCAGACACGCCGTAGACTTCTAACGCCATAGACTTCTTCCGTGGCCGGCCATATGTATCCGGTCATGAACCCTGTGGCTTTTACCAAGATGCACGGCCTCGGTAACGACTTCGTCGTCGTCGACGCACGCGATCGCCCGTTCGAACTCGTCACCGGTCAAGCGCGCGCCATTGCCGACCGGCGCACCGGTGTCGGCTGCGATCAGTTGATCGTCATCGAACCGGCGGTCAACGAGCTGGCCGACGCGTTCATGCGAATTCGCAACGCCGACGGCGGTGAGGTTGAGGCCTGCGGCAACGCCGCGCGATGCGTCGCCGGAATGATCATGCGCGAAAAGCGGTCCGGGCACGCCATCATCGAAACCGCCGCCGGATTGCTCGACGCCGAAAGCACCGACGACGACATGGTCAGCGTCGACATGGGCCGTATCAGCTTCGATTGGCGGGACATCCCGCTGTCCGACGCGGCAGACACCCTTCATCTCGACATCGAGGCGGGGCCGTTGCGTGATGGCGTGGCGGTCAACATCGGCAATCCCCATGCCGTGTTCTTCGTCGACGACTGTGAATCGGTGCCGTTGGAGATCTTCGGTCCGATCGTCGAACGCGACCCGCTGTTTCCCGAGCGGACCAACGTCGAGGCCGCCCAGATCGTTTCGGACAGCCGAATCCGGTTGAGGGTCTGGGAACGAGGCGTCGGGTTGACCCGGGCCTGCGGCACCGGCGCCTGCGCCACGGTGGCCGCGGCCAGCCGTCGCGGGCTCATCGGACGGTCCGCCGACGTGGAACTCGACGGTGGTCTGTTGCGCATCGAGTGGCTGAAGGACAACCACGTGTTGATGACGGGTCCGGTGGCGGTCAGTTTCACCGGCACGTTGGACGAAACCTTGCTGGGGTAAGCGGGTGGCTATGCGAGACCCTCTGATCGTAACCCTTGGATGCCGGCTCAACGCCTTCGAGTCCGAGGTCATCCGGGCCGAGGCCACGGCCGCCGGCGTTGACGACGCGATTATCGTCAACACCTGCGCCGTCACCACCGAGGCCGTCCGCCAGGCGCGCCAGACCATCCGCCGTCTGCGGCGTGAACGGCCCGACGGCCGGATCATCGTCACCGGCTGCGCCGCCCAACTGGCCCCGGAACCGTTCGCCGCCATGCCCGAAGTGGATCGGGTGATCGGCAACACCGAGAAACTGCGCCGTGCCGACCTCGCGGACGATGGAGAAAAGATCGTCGTCTCCGACATCATGACGGTGAAGGAAACGGCCGGGCATCTGCTCCACGGTTTTCAAGGCCGGACCCGGGCCTTCGTCGAGGTCCAACAGGGCTGCGACCACCGCTGCACCTTCTGCATCATTCCATTCGCCCGCGGCCCCAACCGCAGCGTGCCGATCGGCCGGATCGTCGAACAGGTCCGGATCCTCGTCGAGAAAGGCTACGCCGAGGTGGTTCTGACCGGTGTCGACGTGTGCTCCTACGGCGCCGATCTCGACGGACAGCCGACGCTGGGCAGGACGGTACGCCGTCTTCTCGCCAATGTCCCGGAGCTCCGGCGGCTCAGGCTGACCTCTCTCGATCCGGCGGCAATCGACGACGACCTGTTGCGGGTGATGGCGGAAGAGCCCAGGCTGATGCCCCACGTCCACCTCAGCCTGCAAGCCGCCGACGACATCGTGCTCAAACGGATGAAGCGACGCCATTCGCGCGCGCAGGCATGTGCGGTTGTCGAACGGTTTCGGCAGGCGCGTCCCGATGTTGTATTCGGCGCCGATCTGATCGCCGGGTTCCCGACCGAGACCGACGTGATGTTCGCCAACACCTTGGGCGCAATCGACGACATGGACCTGACCTATCTTCACGTCTTTCCGTTTTCGGCCCGGCCGGATACACCGGCGGCGCGGATGCCGCAGGTGCCGGGACCACTTCGCCGAGAGCGCGCGGCACGACTTCGCCATGCCGGGGAGAAGGCGCGGCGCCGGTTTTTCGAGGGGCGGGTCGGAACGACGGCGGAAGTCCTGGTCGAGGAAGGGCGGAACGGTCGCTGCCCGCACTACGCGCCGGTGCGGTTGGACTTCGACGCGCCGCCCGGTTCGCTGGCCCCGGTCCGGATCACCGGCATGGCCGCCGACCATCTGACAGGCGAACGGACGACATGAACGAAACCGATCAGCAAAAAGAAGAGCGGGCCAGCTGGCTCTCCCGGTTGAGGCACGGGCTTGGCCGTTCGTCGACGAAGCTGACGGGGGGGATCACCGATCTGTTCTCCAAACGCCGGCTCGACGATGCGGCGATCGAGGATCTCGAGGACCTGCTGATCGGCGCCGACCTGGGGGTGGCAACGGCGGGCCGCATCGCCCGGTCGCTCGCCGACACCCGCTTCAACCAGGAGGTCACCCCGGAAGAAGTGCGCAGCGCGCTGGCCGAGGAAATGACCAAGATTCTCGGACCGGTGGCCCAGACCATATCCATTCATCAGGCCCACAAGCCGCATGTGATCCTGGTCTGCGGCGTCAACGGCAGCGGAAAGACAACGACCATCGCCAAGCTGGCCAACCTGTTCAAGCACGTGGGCTTCGACGTGGTTCTCGCCGCCGGCGATACCTTTCGCGCCGCCGCCATCGAACAGTTGGAAGTCTGGGGCAAGCGCTCCGACTGCCCGGTCATATCCCGGCCGGCGGGGTCCGATGCCGCCGGGCTCGCCTACGAGGCCCTGGAAGTTGCCCGCGCCCGCCGGGCCGACGTGTTGTTGATCGACACCGCCGGCCGGCTGCACAACCGCGCCGATCTGATGGAGGAACTGCAGAAAATCGTGCGGGTTCTCAAAAAGATTGACGACAGCACGCCGCACGACTGCATCCTGGTGCTCGACGCCACCGTTGGCCAGAACGCCCACAGCCAGGTCGAGGTTTTCCGTAAAATGGTCGACGTCACCGGTTTGGTGGTGACCAAGCTCGACGGGTCGGCAAGAGGAGGAGTGGTGGTGGCGCTCGCCGAGAAGTTCGGCCTGCCGGTCTATGCGATCGGCGTCGGCGAGGCGATAGACGACATGCGTGCGTTCGAGGCCGGTGCGTTCGCCAGGAGCCTGCTGGACCTCAACGACTGACACCGCAGGCCATTGACGTGCATTGATGTGATACCGGCTGGGCGCGGACACGCTAACTCACGGACTTTTGTCAGCCTGTGAATCCGGTTCGGCCGGGAAATCGTCCATAATGCGCCGACGCCGGTATCGGCGAGACCAGAAAGCCCGAGGTCATGTGGAAGGATATCCTGGCATTTATCTTCGGTGAGCCGGTTCAGCCGCAGCTGCCCGAGCGTGTCCGACTCGCCATCGCCGATCAGCAGTTCCAGGCCGAAATCCTCATCGGCTGGGTGCAACTGGTGCTGGTGGTGTTCTTCCTCGCCCTCTACACCATTGCGCCGAAGACCTCGGAGGGAACCGCGTTTACGCCGGTTCCCTATGCGCTGGCTCTGTATTTCCTGTTCACCGTCATGCGGCTGTTCCTCGCCTATCAGCGGATCCTGCCGCGCTGGTTCCTGATGGGCTCGATCATCGTCGACATCAGCCTGTTGATGGTGCTGATGTGGAGCTTCCACCTGCAGTACGAACAACCGGCGCCGTTCTATCTCAAGGCGCCGACGCTGCTTTACGTGTTCATCTTCGTCTCGCTGAGAACCCTGCGTTATGAAACCGTCTACGTGGTCGCCTCGGGAACCACGGCGGCGGTGGGTTGGCTGGTCCTGGTCTGGTACGCCGTCGACAACATGACCCCGGACAGCGGCGTCACCCGCGACTACGTCCTCTACCTCACCTCCAACCGCGTGCTGATCGGCGCCGAGGTGGACAAGATCATCTCGATCCTGCTGGTCACCATCGTGTTGTCGGTGGCGCAGGTTCGGGCACGCAGGTTACTGATGCGGTCGGTGACCGACGCGACCGTTGCCCACGACCTGTCTCGCTTCGTCTCGCCGGAAATCGCCGACCAGATCACCACCGCCGACCGCGCCATCCAGCCCGGAGACGGCGAGGTCAAGATCGCGACCGTGATGTTCTGCGACATCGAGGGATTCACCGGTATCTCCGAACGGTTGGCGCCGGACCAGTTGATCCACACCCTCAACGAGTATTTCGAGGTGTTCTCGCAGGTCATCGATCAGAACTGCGGCGTGATCACCCAGTTCCAGGGCGACGCCATGCTGATCAGTTTCAACACCGCCAGGCCGGATCCGGACCATGCGGCCAACGCGGTGCGAACCGCCATCGGCATCCAGCAGATCACCTCCCAGATGCGCTTCGGTCCGGGGATCATTATGCGGACCCGATGCGGGATCAATACCGGAGAGCTGATCTCCGGCGCGGTCGGAACCCGGGACCGGCTTCTGTTCACCGTTTTCGGCGACGAGGTCAACATCGCCGCCCGGCTGGAACAGCTCAACAAGGAGTACGGCACCTACATCCTGGCGACCGAACAGACGGTTGCCGCCGCCGGCGAGGACTTCGCCAACCGGCCGATCGGCAACGTGACCGTGCGTGGCAGAACGACACCGGTAAACGTCTATTCCATCGAAGTGCCGGAATCCGGAGCGGAATCCGCAGGCTGAACCCCGTTCAGAAACGACCGTCGAAGTAATAGCCGCGGGGGGCGTCCTCACGCAGCGGCGTGTCGTCCTTGAGCAGTCGGTCGAGACGCTCCAGCGCCGAGCGTGACTGCGCCGACGAGTTATACCGGGTGAACGCGGCACGGTTTCTCGCATCCTGCGCCGTCTGGTAGCCTCGGGACGGGGCACGGCTCCGTGCTTCGGTATGCTCCGGCGCCGGGCCAATATTATTCGCGGTTTCGACCATGGGCCCAAGGGTGCACGGAAATGGTTAACACGCCCTCAACATGCCGGAACGCCCATCAGGACCGGGGGCGCGCCGTGTGAAAAGAGGGGCCGCCGCCCTCCCGGAAACGCTTGAGCGCCCATACCACGCTGGGAAACGCCAGTTGGTCCCAGGGGATGGCCTCCCAGTCCAGCATCTCGACTTCCTCGCTTTCTTCACCTGGCGCGCACTCGGGACCGACCATCGGCGCCCGGTAGATCATGTAGATCTGGCTGATGTGGGGAATCTCGTAGATGCCGATAAAATCTTCGATCCGGATCCGGGCGCGGGCTTCCTCCCAGACTTCGCGAGCCGCCCCTTGCGCAGTCGTCTCACCCAGCTCCATGAACCCCGCCGGGATCGTCCACAGGCCGAGTGCGGGCTCGATCGCCCGCTTGCACAGCAGGATCCGGTTCTCCCAAGTACAGACGGCGCCAACGACGATCTTCGGGTTGGTGTATTCGACGTAGCCGCAATCGGGACAGACAAGGCGGGGGCGATTGTCCCCCTCCGGGATCGTCTCGACGGTTGGCCCGGGCCCTTGTTTGTCGTCCATAGTACGAGTGTGCCGCTCACCGATCGTTTAGGCAAGCCTCGCCGCCCCTAAAGGCAAGAGCGGCGGGGCCCCCCCCACCGGGGGGGCCCCCCCCCCCGGAAACAACGGGGCCGG
>RCNG010000727.1_pt1 | contig 15598 bp, 10 predicted proteins | sample 2041371 | NCBI WGS metagenome assembly RCNG01 (sample SAMN09708227, study PRJNA481090) | Marine sediment metagenome, whole genome shotgun sequencing project. | biome: marine sediment; feature: ocean; material: sediment; isolation source: Sewage treatment plant 1 marine sediment (STP1) ... | reverse complement strand
ATTATTGATAACAGCAGCTTTTCGCGCCGCTCACGACTTGAGATTCTACGCCCAACTCGCGAACGGTGCAGAGAAAAATCCGGCCCGGATGCCGGCATGTGCTCACCAGCCGAAATCGGGAGTCGTTACTACGACGCTGCAACCGAACCCGTTGCCTGGCGCCAGGCACACTCAGTCGAGATGTTGCGCCCGGTTCATTGGCTGGGTGACGTACTCCAAAACTGGACCAGGGATAATGAGAGACTGGACCCAAGGAGCGCGTCGTGGCGCCCATGTGGCGACAATGGTGCAATGGTGAACGTGGCACCCATGTGACAAATGCCTTCTTATGGGTGGCAGCCATGGTGACTCGGAGGCCCCCTGATTGTCAGCGCATGCAGGGATCAAAAACCAGGGTCTGGCGGGCAGATTTCGGCGCCGAATGGGTGATGACGGCAGGCAATAGCGGAATAACGTGCCGGGCACCTTTTCGAAGGCGCCCCCCGGTGGCAACTCCGATGCCAGCTCCAGTTCCTCTTCCCGGAGAAGTAGCGTCGGGCTACGTCCTGCCGGCCGCGTCCCGCCCCTCCGCCTCGTCCACGCGGGAGAGGAGGAGGAGACCCACGGCGAAGAACACGAGCACCACCGCGAAGCCCGCCCGCTGGGAATCGAACGCCGTTGCGATGAGCCCCAAGAGAAGGGGGCCCATGAACGCCGTCGCCTTTCCGGAAAACGCGAAGAAACCGAAGAACTCGTTCTCCTTGTCCGGAGGCACGAAGCGGCCCATGAGGGACCGGCTGGCCGCCTGGTTCGGTCCCACGAAGATCCCGAGCAGGGCGCCGCAGACCCAGAACACGCTCTCGCTGGACGTGAAGAGCGCCGCCAGCGTCGTCATGATCAGGCAGACGAGCGTGATCACGATGGTCCGTTTCCCCCCCACCCGATCGTCGACGAACCCGAAGAACCAGGCGCCGAGCGCCGCCGTCACGTTCAGGAGGATCCCGAACTTGATGAGCTTCGCGGTGTCGAAACCGAAGGTCCCCGCGGCGTAGATCCCGCCGAACGCGAAGACCGTGACCAACCCGTCGTTGAACACGACGCGGGCCACGAGGAAGCGGGCGACCTGTCTGTACTTGCCGATCTCCTTCAGCGAGATCCGCAATTGCCCGAAAGCGGCCCGCACGATGGGCGTACCCGGCGGCGATACGCGCGAGCGGTCCTCCTTCACGAAGAGGAAGATCGGCAGGGCGAAGACGGCGTACCAGGCGGCCACGAGGAGATTCGTGGCGCGAAGGGGCTCCTGCGTCGCGGCGTCGAGACCGAAGAGCGGCGGATCGGGTTGGATCAGGAAGACGAGGGCCAGGACGAGCGCGAGGATGCCCCCCACGTATCCAAGTCCCCACCCGAAGCCCGAGACCCGGCCGATGTTCTTCGACGTCGTGATGTCGGGCAGGAACGCGTTGTAGAAGACGTTCGCCATCTCGATCGCGATGTTCGCGATCGTGAACACGACCAACGCGAGGATCGCGTTCGGGGGACGGATCGGATAGAGCGCGGCTGTCCCCAGGATGGCGACGACGGTGCAGAGGAAGAGGGTACGCTTGCGGTATCCGCCCCGGTCGGCCAAGGCCCCGAGGATCGGCGAGAGCAGGGCGACGACGAGCGCGGTGATCGTCACGGCGCGCGACCAGAGGGCCGTCCCCTCCACCTCGCTCCCCGCAAAGGACGTGGTGAACCAGGTGGCGTAGACGAACGTCACGACGAGGGTCGTGAACGCCGAGTTCCCGAAGTCGTAGAGGGCCCAAGCAACGACCGGGCGACGGGTCATCCGCAGCCCCCGCTCGCCTTCGGCGCCTCCACGACGGGCACGACTTTCCACGCCGGGTTTTCACCTGCGGCCTTCAGCATCGCCTTGAAAATGGGCAGTTGCGGCCGGCTGGCGGGGAAACGGTCCCCCAGGGCCTCGACGCCGACGCTCTCCCCCGAGGTCTCGAAGGTCTCCAGCCACTTGTCGATGCCGCCCGCGAGCACGTAGACGTGCTTCACGCCCTGGGCCCGAAGTACGCGATAGGCCTCGTCGGCACCCGTGTCGTCCTTTGCCATCACGACCTTGATCGCCGTCTCCCAGTCCTTGCCTGCCAACGCGCGTCCCGGATCGGCCTCCAGCGCCGCGAGATCCGTGCGATGCGCATCGACCAGGTGGAAGAGGTTGTAGTCGCTCTCGCTCCGCACGTCGACGAGCAGAGGGATAGGAATTTCCTTTTCCACACTACCGAAGGTACCACGCATGCTGAACCCCAACCCCTCTCAAGAGCTGCGTTTAAGGGCCGTGGCCCCCCCCATGCGCCCTCTCCTCCCACCTGTCCGTCCTGCACCGTGGACAACCCTTGGGATAACCCCTCCCGACGGTGTTTTGGGCACACCTCACCCATGGGTCCGCCCCTTCCGAACGAGCGGCGGGATCAAGATACGGCTGAGAGTCCAGTCTCTTGAGGCGGGTCTCGCCCCCTCGCGTCGTCCGTTCGCATCAGGTGACGAAGGATCTTGTCCACCACCTCGTGATCGATGATGAACGCGATGACTTTCATCTCTGAGCCGCACCTCGGGCACACCAGCGGATCGACCTCATAGATTCTCTTAAGCAGCTGCGCCCAGCTTCGCCTGAGAGCGCGAGCGTCGGGCCCCGGATCCTTCTTCCCTCGGACCGAAGGGGCGTGGCCATCGCCGGACGGACAGGCGGTCTCTTCTCTCAACCGCCGCTTGCCCCGGGACGCATTCGAGTAGGCCCCGTAGTACCTCACGAGATGTCGCCGCGGCGCCGGGATGTGCATGATCACGCGGGCCAGAAACTCGGCGGCGTCGAAGGTCTCCTCGACGCCGTCTTGCAGCCCCGGTCCCTCATGCCCACCCTTGCGCCGGTATCGGACCTCCCCTTCTCCATCCCAGCTCATCCGATCGAGGCTGATCGGCGGCCGCATGATGTACCGCGCCAATCGCTCCACCGCCGGCTGATCCTCAGGCTCGACAGTGACCCGGTTGTGGACCGAGAACCCGGTGTGCCGCCACGACAGCAGCAGCTCGCTCCGTTCCTCGCCCAGCAGCCCCTCGCCCTGGAGCAGCCGCATCACCTTGTGCCGGAACAGCAGCTCCGCCGAGTGCTCGTCCACGTAAGGAATCGGAACCCACTCCCAATCCCGCGTCCATCCCCCACGCGAAACCATCGCGTGAGTATGTGGCTGCCAATTTGCCATGTCGCCCGCTGTCTGCACGACGGCGACCATCCCGGGCCGAAAGGTCTCATCATCCACTGCCGCGATCATCAGCTCAAGAACCGTCTCCTAAGCCGCACGCGAAAGCCCTCCGAGAAGCTCGCGATGATGCAGAAAGTACGGGCGCAGCATCTTGGGGATCACGAAGACCCACTGCGCGTGGGCCACCTCTTCGAGCACATCCTCCGCCAACAGCGCCGCCGTCGCCGCCGACCGCTTGGCCGCACAGGAAGGGCACAGCTCCCGCGTCTTGCACGAGAAGGCGAGCAGGTACTCCTTTGCGCATTCGGGACACCGGATCCGGGCGAAGCCGTTCTCATAAAGGCCACAGTCGAGATAGCGCCGTACCTGCTCGTCGACGAAGCCCCGCCAGAACCCGAACCTGCGCTCGAAACGCTCCTCCCACTGCCCCTTGACCTCCTCGAAGTGCGTTTCGAAGAGACGATACATGGGCGTCGCACGCGGAGAACGCGCGCGGTAGGCGGCGGGACAGCTTGTTGCCACAGCAACTCTTGGGGTCTACTGCAGCGTGGAAGGGTCATCTCATCGTGGCCGATGGCAGCGCGTCAGTCAAGGCGCCGGGGCCCAGTTGCGGACCCGGAGCGATTCCCCCATACGGCCCTCGCAACCCCGGCCCGATCCGATGCAACGATCTCCTCGGTGATGGCGACGCCGATACCGCATCTCCCAGGAAACCGCTGCACGCACGCGCCTGGACTTCTCCATAACCCAGGCGTCGTATGGCTTCGCCGGCCACTGGCTTCCGAGCCCGTCCTCACCCTTTCCGATCGCCCTTCATCGCCAAGATCTACCGCGATGGACGGGTGGAGAAACTCCAGTTTGAGTAACAACGGGAACTACGGACGTGGCACGGATGCGTATCGAAACAACTACGGAACTGCGGACCTGGCACGCATGCTCGGCCTCGTAAGTGCACAGCTCAGACTGCCGGATAGGACAGTAAAGAAGAGGCCGGCGCCAGCCGGCCTCTTCACTTTGTTAACTTTGTTTCTCCTGGCACGGATGAGGACGAGCGGGGACCCACCGACGACATGCGGCTTCAGTTCGCAGCGCTGGCTCGCCTCGACGACAAAGAGCGCGACGTCGTCCGCGAGGTCCTCGAAGGCATGCTCATCAAGCACGACGCCGAGCAGTGGATGCGTACCAAGCGGGCCGCCGGCGCCGAGTGACTCTCGCCTCCGAAGAGGGAAAGGCCCGGGAGCATCGGCTCCCGGGCTCGTCAGTCAATCAAGAATTCTCGGGGTCGTCTGACCTGGTTCGCGTAGCACCCCTCAATATAACCACCGAATTACCACCAGGATGATGAGGCAGGCAATCAGTAACCTCGACGCGTAGAAGGACACCTTGTGCGCCCTTCTGGCTGCGAGATCATCGACATATCCGCGGAATCGTGCTGGGCGATACCTCAAAACGACCTGAAAGACGTTGTTGGAGAAGGTCCCGGCAAAACTCTTGACACCGATGGAACCAACGGTTTCAATTCCCGCTGACTTGAGAGAAAAGTACAGGACCACCCCACCGATGGCATAAGCCAGGACGCAAGCTACCGTCAATACGATCGCCGTCAATTCAGCCATAAGCCCACCCCTGGTTTCAATGTGCTAGTCGAATGAAATAAGACTGTAGTCATCGATGATCGGAAAGCTCAGGTCGTTTCCAAGCCCGCCCGACTGACCGAAACCAACTCCTACCTTGCCAGTAAAACTGATGTAGCTTTTTGCATCCGATGAGATTTCTCCGCCACCGAACAAACCAGCACCACCTTGATAGTCCACCGAACCGGAAGCGTTGGATCCAACGGGTTGCCCAAGGGTCATGGTCTCGGTAGCCACCAAATAGCCTGAAGGCGAAGACGCACCTGGTGATACAGCCAGGTTCAGGTTAACTCCCCCTGTTGTTATGGAAATCGACCCTGTCAATCTTGCAGGGATCGGAACTGAACCCATGCCCGGCATTTGATATATTCCGAGAGGAAGCGACCCTCCTGCGGTGATTGATCCATTCTCAAGAATCGGATCCGAAGGAATCTCATCGGGTCTCGCGCCGGCACCTGCTACCCGTAGTGCAGTTGAACGAATCTCACTGACAGTCGGCGAGGGATCATCCGCCGTTACAACTACTTCATCGCTTGGGTCACCGACCCATCGTATCTCCCCGCTCGTGCTGTTTGGAGCCAGATGGGCCGCACCAGATGGATCAATGAACTTCAGCGGATTATTCAGCACATACGCATACCGATTCCAGCTCTGAGGGTTCGCTATGCCTCCGCCAACCGGATCCACGCTCATGAAGCGTCCTAGTTGCGCGTCGTAATAGCGAGCATTGAAGTAATAGAGACCGATCTCTTCGTCCAACTCTTTGCCAGTGAACTTGTGTGGACCAGGGATGGTATTGGCCGTTGCGTCTTCTCCAAAAGGAAAATTCTCTCCCCGAGCGACAACGACCCCGGAGTCGTTCGTGAGAGCTAGAGGGGTGCCCACCAAATCGTCGTGGTAGTAGATCCGGTGTTCGATTCCCTTCTCGTTTGTCGTTATCTTGCAGAGCCTTTTGCCGTCGAGGTAGGCGTACTCTGCGAGGAGTTCACCGCTCTTCGTGTATTCGGCCAATACCTCTCCCGCGGCACCGCGGACATAGATGGTTTCGGCGCTTGAGGTGATTTTTTTTATCCGTAGGTTGTCACCGTCGTAGGTGAAGGCGGCAACCGGCGAGCCGCCAGAAGAGACCTCAACCAGTTGGTCTGCGGCGTTGAACGTATAGATATAGTCACCCCCGCTGGCCAAGGCGATTGGGGTGGTAGCTGCCATCAGAAAAGTGACGAACACCAGAGTAATAACTCGGCGCATCTGAACCTCCAGGAATGTTGGCTGTGAATCCTTCGATCCATCCTCAACGGCGCGGAAATCACGGCGAAACTCATCGTGGCCGGCGAATCGATATCGGTTCGCCCGCCCCGACGGTGGAAAACTCGAGCATTCTCCAATATCGGGTTTGGTGACTGCCCACGACCACAGCCCACCTTCGAAGGTTCTTAACCTAGCCGGGCGAGAATGTACCGGCGGTTTCTCAGAAACGATTCGTCGAATCCTCGTCATTGCGGTTTCAATTCCGAATCCGTGGTATCACTTGCGAAGGCCAAACTCTTTGTGACGATACCGGCAGTGAAGTCCTGGCCGCCCACGCTACCGCCGGTAACCGATACGGTCCGGGTGCTTGGCGTGAATCCGTAGTCCGTTTTGGTTGGAGTCAGGATGTGGGACCCGTTGGCCACACCACGAAGCATGTACTGCCCATTGAAATTGGTGTAGGCATGATTCGGGCCAGTGCCCAGGGTTACCTTTGCGCCATTCAGGCCTCCGCTGCCGAAAGCAATAGTCCCGGATACCGTATAGCCAGCCTGGATGTCGATACCACTATGGCTCGAGTTGCACATTGTGACGGGAAAACTCGCGGGAAAGAACGTAACACCTGTTTTTGACGGCACAACGGCGTGGCCGCCGTAACTCGGCGGGCAGGGTCCCGGCATCACCCCGGAGACTGTGTATGTGCCGTTTGCCGCGGTCGTCGCCGTCCAGGACCAAAATGCCTTGCTCACGGTCACAAGTACACCGGCTTCCCCACCTCCGTCCGGCGCCAACACGGTACCGGACAACGTCAACGTGCCCTCTGCGGTGAAATCTACCCCAGTCTCGTCGCCACCACTCACGGTCACAGTCCTGCTCGATGGTGTGAAGGCGTACCCAACCCGCGACGGCTCCACCGTGTATGTGCCATCCACAACGTCAGTGAACCTGAAGACCCCCGTTGTGTCGGTGTACACCGAAATGGACCCGGGGTTGAGTGTTACCGGCATGGCTGACAGTGGCAAACCGTCGCTGGTGATCCGGCCCGAGATGACATGGGTCTCCATCACCATCTGGAAATCCTGGCCCGTTACGCTGGTGCCATCGATGGCTACAGAACGCGTTACCGGAAAGAAGGAATAGTCCGCTTTGGATGGTGTGACCGTAAAGTCCTCGTTGCCAAGCCCAGAAACAGTGTAGTTGCCGCCGGCATCTGTCGTCGCCACCGCACTGCCTGAGGTCGTACCTGGAGCGCTGACGGCGATCGACACTCCAGATACGATCCCGATGGTCCCAGAAGCGAGGGAGACCGTGCCCAAGATGGAAAAGGACCCGGAGGCTTCAAAATCGACGCCGCGGTTACTTCCACCGTTTAAGGTTACGCCGATGCTTGACGGCGAAAACGTGTATCCGCCCTTGTCAGCCGAGACGGTGTACTCGCCGTTGTCGAGACCGCCAATACGGTAGCTCCCGAAAGCGTCTGTCAGAGCTGTTCGGGATCCGGGTTCGATGGTGACGGTTGCGCCAGCGAGGCCTGCTCCTTCCCAGGTTACGGTGCCGGATACAGAGGCAGAGAAGAACCGCTGTCTGGTGCGGCCGCGAACGTCGTAATAGAACGATTCCGACGCATCGTTGACTTCGTCGAAGGTTGTAGTTGCACTCGCAAGTCTGTTTTTTTGCGGATCGTAGTCATAGGTCGTGACGATCGCGTGCGGACCGTTCAACGTTTTGTGCTGTCGATTTCCGATCTCGTCATAGTCGAAGCTGAGACTTCCCCATAGGCCGGGCGCGGTGGCAGAGGTGAGACGGTATAGATCGTCGTATTCAAAGCTGCGGCTATTGCTCGGAATCAGTGTGTCATTCCACGTGTCAAGATTCCCAACACCGTCGAAAATGAATCCGAGGTTGAGCACTCCGCCGCCCGATCCGTTCGATGAAATGGACTCGACCCGGTATCGAGAATCGAGACCGAAGTTGGAGGTAACACCATTCGAGTAGTCGATTTGGTCTATGGCACCGGTGTCGTAGCGGGTAATGTTGTCGACGAAATCGGTAATCCCGGGTATGCCAGAGGCATCCTCGACAGCGGTGACCCAGTCTCGATTGCCGTAGCGATACTTGACTTTCCTTCCGTTGGGGTAGGTGATCATGTCGACACGATCGAGATCGTCCGGTTCGTACCCAATGGTGAAGAGCATCCCACTGATGTTGCTGGTCTTCTGTTCGAGAAACTGGTTCTCGTCGTACTGCATGGAAAAGGTCCCGCCGCTGTTCGACATATAGTCTCGCAAGCTGGCGCCGTTGTAGCCGAACGTCACGTCCGCTTCGTTGTCAGGACTATCGACGGTCACCATTCGCCCAGCGTTGTCGTATTGATACTCGGTGACTTCCTCGTCGCTGGTTGTTCGAAACCTGACGTGTCCGAGGCGATCATTCTGATACCGTGTGGTGCCACTCTCGGGATGTGTCTCTGTGTGGAGGAACCCACTAACATCGTACGAGAACGTGCGGACCACTGAGAAAATCGGTGTTCTGATGGTCTCAAGCAGACTGCTTGAAGGGTGATATTCGTACGTTGTGATATTTGATAGGGCATCCTCGACCTCGACAAGGCGTACGTCGTTTGGTGATCCGAATGCCTCATACTCGTAGGTCGTGGATTTCGATTCTTCGTCGGTGACTGTGACCCTGGGGCCCCGCGCACCGGCTAAATACTGATACGAAACATTCTTGCCGTCCGATCTGGTGATACCTGTCAGTCGACCCAGGTCGTCATACGAATAGATCTCAGGCTGGAAATCGGCATCCGGGCCGGCGTAGAAGTGTTCTTCGGATTTGACATTCATTGCGTTGTATTCGATCTCAACCCCGCGATAGGTCGCCAGCCCCTTCGAGCCGTTTCTCTGGTCCTCCTTCTCGATGAGCCTGCCAAGACCGTCAAAGGAGTATTTGACGAAGTGTTCGTCGCGCTGAACGATCACCGTGGACCAGTCTGGCGCGTAGGTAATGGTTGTAGGGATGCTGTTGGTGCGTGGCGGCTCGATCCTCGTCAAGCGATTCAGATCGTCGTACTTGTAGTGGGTGCGATACGTATCGTCGGGGGCCGTGCCGCGTCCATCGTTTGAGTAAAGAATGCTCCCAAATCCGTTGATGTCTCGGGCAAAGAGAATGTTGCTACCTGCGATCACCATCGATTTCGGAGCGCCATGCGCGTAGTCAGAGTAGTCAGTTTGAATAATCCTAAGAGATTCCTTCGTTGATTCCATCGTTCGCTTCTCTGATTCCAGGTTGCCGGACGCCGGGTAGTAGACGAACTCCGTTTCGATGCCTCCGTTACAGTTGGCCGCTCCGAATGTGACGAGCCTTGCCCATCTCAAGCGACCCTCGGTGCTGTATTCATTGCACTTCAATGTGCCGGGGTTGGTGCTTACCGTATCTGGCCTGCCGACGAGAATATTGAGGTCTGGGTTTGTCCAGTAGGTGAGGTTCCGGGTTCTCTGTAGTACGCCATTGGTTGATTCACGGGTTTCACCCACATTGCCGAAATCGTCAAAATCCGACAAGAGGGTGGTGTAGTAGGCGCCATCGCGAGTGACAGAAGTCGTGATTATCGACGGTTTGGAGAAGTATTGTGTGCCAGACCGTCGGTTCGAACCACACGACACCCAGTTTGTCGTCTTCGCGTCATCGAACGAGAACGCCTGGTTCGTCCTTTCGTACTCGTAGGTGGTTGCTTCGACCTGGCCTACATAGGCAATCGTCCGGCTCTTCGGACGTCCGATCTTCCACATATTCGAATCGACGACTTGATAGGGTCCCCAGCCGTTGAAGACAGCCACTTCGCTGCGGAGCGTTCCCATTTTTCGGCTCGGATCGAGGATCGTGACCCGGGTGGTGGCGTTATCGCTCCCGGGTATGGGGTCTCCTTGGCCCGGGTCCTGATAGGAGTACTGCCACATCGAGACGAGAGAGCCATCGCGGTCTCTGACCGCCTTGCCGGTGACGACGTGGAAATGAACGATGCAACGCTGGGTGCCCGTTTCAAACCCGATGGCTTCGTATTGGTACCCGATGGTGCCACCCGTGGGTAGGGTCACGTTTTCGAGTAGGCGAGGTGCGTTGTCGAACGCGGGGGCTCCGTCGTAGTACTCGAATTCCCAGGGATCGACGGTCGCTGAACCCGATTCGAGTTCGACGCTCTTGAGTTCGTAAACGATGCGGGTGTTGCCGTTGGGTTGCGTAACACCGAACCCCTTCTCTGAATACGTGAGTTTCCACACCTGAAAGGCCGGACCGCCGTCGTACTTTCGGATGAAGATCTTTGAGAGCCGCGCTGGCGTGAAGAAATCGGGCAGCGGCTCGTATATGTACTCGAAGTCGACAACCCGCCCGTAGCTGTCAGTGATTTTCGCCAGATCGGCGTTCTCGTCATACTCGATACGAATTGTCGCGTCTCCAGATTCAGGACGCCTGATCTCCGTGCACTGCCAGACTGCATTCCCATATGGGTCGAAGTACCTGGAGCCCGTTTCGAGCGCAAAGACATAGACTGCCCCATCGGTCAGGGTCAGCTCGTAGCCGATTGGATCTGTAGTCGGGGCAAGGATCCATCGTTCCTGGCTCAACCTGACGCGCAAGTCCTTTGGAAAGCGATACAGCGGGTGGGTCGAGCCATCCGGAAGCACAGCTGTGCCCGGGTTTGCGGGGTCACCCCCGGGGAGGACAATTCTCCCCATGTGGAACTGCCACCCGTTTCCGCCCAGGTGGTCCTTCAAGTTCGCAGAAGCTCGATGGAAACTGAGTAGCGACCCGCCGAACCGGTTCCAAACGTTGCTCGAGTAGCTCTGCTGCAAGACCAGATCCAGCCCGCCCCTGCCGGGTAGCCGAGCGTAGGTCAGGTTCGCTTGAAGGTGCCCTGAAAACTCGTTTACCCCTTCCTGGAAAGCGTCGCGTACAAATGCTGGAGAGATCTGCCCGAGGAACTGATCCCCGTCGGTATACTCGGTGCCGGCCTCGGTTTTGCGGTCCAAGTCACCACCACCAAGATCCTGTGCACTGGTGTGGCTCGCAGCGACCACCAGGGTGCAGAACAGAATGATCGCCAAAAACGGGGTATCAACCATCCATCTTCTCATCGCGTCCTCCCACTGCGTAGTTCAGAACGTTTTTGAAACACCCCAGGTGTTTCGTGGGACGTTCGTCCCAGCGCTTCTTTATCTGGTATCTGCTTCATCGCAGTTGCGCAGGCCGTCCCGTAGAGTTGTAAGAGGTGGGCCTTTGATCTGCCGCGAACTGTCGTCGCCCATCCGGCGAGATGTGCCGGGCGGGTGCAGGCGTGATTTTCGGACATGACCTTGCGTTCTCGCGTTCGGCCAGCCGTGGAGATTGGCCGATGACGGGGGCGTGAGTGCACTGTCAAGGTGCCACCGCCCTACCTCGGTGTTCTCGAGGCGATTCGATCCCGCACATCGGCATTCGACCTTGGGATCGCTGGCAAGTTGGGAACATGGCAATCTCCAGGCCCCTTCTTGCCGGGGATAGCCCGATTTGAAGGTAGTTCCCTGAGCAGCAACGGCCACGCGATTTTAGCAATTGAGCCCTCCATTGAATTCAGGTGTCACACGGCATAGCTCCGGTGCGTGTTCATTGATAGAGGCGACGCGCGGCGAAAAAACCGGACACCAATCGTCAAAATGCCGAGTTCTAGGTCTCCTCGAGGTTTCCAGCGGGTTTTTCCTCAGACTCGCATCTCCGCGATAAACTGTTCCATGTGGACCCAGGGGAAGTAACGGAGCTGTTGCGGTCGTGGAATGACGGCGACGAAGCCGCACGCGAGGCTTTGTGGCCTCTGATCTACGATCATCTGCGGAAACTCGCTGCCGAACTCATGGCTGGCGAACGGGTCGGCCATACGCTGCAGCCTACGGCGCTGGTCGGCGAGGCGTACCTCCGCCTCGCCGACCAGCGGCGCATGCGCTACCGAGACAGGATTCACTTCTTCGCGATGGCCTCGCGGACGATGCGCCGGGTCCTGGTCGATCATGCGCGGGGCAAGAAGCGGCAGAAACGTGACGGCGGTACCCGGGTGCCCATCAAAATTGCCCTCGACCGGGGAGGGACATCTTTCGCAGGCATTGAGGAACTCGACGAGGCTCTGGCCCGTTTCGAGGTGCTGGACAAGGAAAAGGCGAGGATTGTCGAACTGAAGTTTTTTGGTGGCCTGACAAACGACCAGGTCGCTGAGGTGATGCAGTGCTCGGAGCGAACCGTTCGCCGCCACTGGAACGTGGCCAAGCTCTGGCTGTTCCGTGAGTTGTCCGCGACGGGGCGTTCGCGAGATTCCTAGAAGGCGGTGCAGGGTGGGATCTGGGCGATGGAAACAAGTAGACGCGTTGATCGTGGAGGCTATGAGCTTGCCGGACGGTGAGCGCTGGGCATTTCTCGAGAAAATCGACAGAGAAGACCCGGAGCTCTCAGCGGAGGTGCGAGAGCTGCTGGATCAAAGATCCGCGGCCGTGAATTTCCTCGAGGCCCCGGCCGCCGATCTGAACGCCGGCGCCTCCTCGTTCGAAGAGCAAACTGCATGCTCGGTGGTGGGCAAGATGGTTGGGCCCTACCGCGTAGAAAGGCAAATCGGCGAGGGAGGAATGGGGGCCGTCTATCTTGCCGATCGGGCTGACGACGAATACCAACACCAGGTGGCCGTGAAGCTCTTGCGGCCTGGTGTAACAGGTGTTGATCTGGTGCGGCGGTTCCGGGCCGAGCGCCAAATTCTGGCTGTGCTAGTCCACCCAAACATTACCAGGTTGCTGGACGGTGGAACAACCGAAGACAGCCGACCTTTCTTGGTCATGGAATATGTCGAGGGGGCGCCGATAGATCAATTCTGCGATGAGCGCGCCCTGAGTATCGACGATCGACTCGAACTGTTTCTGAAGGTCTGCGATGCCGTATCGTTCGCCCATCGGAATCTGGTGGTCCACCGCGACCTCAAGCCAAGCAACATCCTGGTCACCGATACTGGCGAACCAAAGCTCCTCGATTTCGGGATCGCAAAGCTCCTTGAGCCATCTGCCTTCCACCGGATCGACGAGGAGGCGACCGCGACCGGGCACCGACCGATGAGCCCGAGCTTCGCGAGCCCCGAACACATCCGGGGCATGCCGATCACAACATCCAGCGATGTGTACTCCTTAGGAGCCTTGCTGTACCTACTTCTGACCGGTAACGTGCCACGGCGGTTCTCCGATTTTACGATCCCTGCCATCGAGAACGAGTTCAGCCGGGAACCGGTACCGCCGAGTGTCGTGGCGAGCGAGAGCGATACATCGGGACCATCTCGCCGCCGATGGCGGCTTGAAGGTGATATCGATGCGGTCGTTCTCAAGGCGCTGCGGGACGAACCTGACCATAGGTATCCGACCGTCGCCGAGTTTGCTGACGACCTGGGGCGGTACCTGCGAGGGCTACCCGTCAATGCCCGCCGAGGAGGCATCGCCTACCGGACGAGCAGATTTCTGCGCCGACACCGCATGGCTGTAGGTATGGGTGCTGTCATTGCCGCGCTGGTGATCACCGCGGCCGGGGCCCTCGGGCTGCAAGCGAAGCGAATCGCGAGCGAAAGGGACCGCGCCGAACGAGTGGCCGAGTTCACCGCGAGCATTTTGGGCGAGGCAAGCCCGGTGTCGGGGAGTGGAAATGACAGCATTCGATCGGTACTGGAGCGCAGCGCTACGAGGATCGATCTCGAGTTCTCGGATCAACCTGGAACTCAAGCCGATCTCCTGCTAGCCGTGGGTGAGGTCTACAACGAGCTCGGGATGTACCAAAAGGCGAGGTCGCTGTTGATCCGGAGCCTCGATCTTCGCGAGACATATGGCGGATTGCTGGCTCGAAAGCTTTCTCAATCCCTCGCTGCTCTAGGCCACGCACTCGAAGAACTCGGCGAGATCGAGGAAGGTCGAGAGTTGCTCGAGCGTGCACTGACGCATGGGAGACGTGAGTACGGAGAAGACAGCAATGTTGTCATGCTCGCCTTGAATCGACTCGGCAAATCACACTGGCGGCAGTCCGAGTTTGAGGAGGCGGTCGGTCGCCTCCGCCACGCGAGGGCGATTGGCGAGCGCCGCTACGGTGCGGAGGATCCGCGGGTGGCTATCGGTGTCGGTCAGCTTGCCCACGTATTGTGCGAGATGGGCGAGTTTGCAGAAGCGGAGAAACTCCACCTGCAGTCGGTCGCGGTGCTTGAAGAGGCCGGTGACCGGTACCGAGTTCCTCTGGCCGACGGGCTCGCTTCTCTTGGTGTCCTGTATTGGAAGACTGGCCGGTACGATCTCGCAGTTGGCGAAATCGAACGCGCCCTCGAGATTCGAGAAATGCTCTTCGACCCGAACGACCCGGTGATCGGGAACACGATGGGAGATCTTGCGAACGTTCAGGCGGATCGTGGGGAGCTCAGGATTGCCGAGGCGCTCCTGCGCAGGGGTCTCGACGTGATCGTTCGGGGAATGGGCACGAACAGCCCCGACGCTTTGGCGAATCGCAACAATCTTGCCAGCGTGCTTTTTGATCTCGGTGAGATCGAGGAAGCATACCGGGAATGGACTTTCGTGCTCGACGGGCACAGGGATCTTTATGGAAATCAAAACCTGTGGACTGCATATGTCCTTCGTGCTGTTGCTCTGACCGAGCACTATCTTGGTGGCGACACTGATGCCCTACGGTACGATAGCGAGTCTCTCGAAATTATCGAGCGGGCTGTGGGTAGCGACCATCCGGAACTGGCGGCAGGACGAGGCGTCTCGGCCCGAATCCGACTTGGCCAGGGCGATCGTGATGGGGCAGAGCAGCTCTTGCGGTCGCTTCTCACGCCGGTGGAAGGCGAAGATCCTTGGTGGCGTTGGCGAATCACCAACCATTGCCGGTTTGCTGAGCTCTTGATCTCCGAGCGACGTCTTGAGGAGGCGGCCACCGAACTCGCGCATGCGGAGCGAATATTCGAGGCGAAGCGGTCGAGCCTTGGATCACCGCGGGATCGGCTGAGGCTGGTCCGGTACAACCTGACCCTCGGGGACTTGCGTCGCTTTGGTGGCGAACCTGAGAGGGCAGCTTCGTCCTGGCAAGACGCCCTACGTATTCTTGACGAGGATACCGTCGGACCTGTTGGGATATATCACCGTCTGCTCCGGATCGCCGTGCTGCTGCGGCTCGGGCTGGTCGAAGAGGCACGGCCCGATGCCGAAGAGTTGATTGCCCTCGGCTGGAGGCGGCCCGAATGGCTCCGGTTGGCTCTCAACGAGAACACGAGTCTCGAAGAACTGCCCGCCGTGCTCTACTGACCGGCCCGCGCTTCTCAAATCGGTGCCAAACCGGTGCCAGGCTTTAGGCAGTTGGGAAGTTGATCGTCCATTATTCGATTACCTTCTTGTTCGGCCGTGAGCCACTGCCTCTGAAAGTCCCTTGTACAGTCTATCGAGTTCCTTGGCAAAC
>RCNG010000726.1_pt1 | contig 15600 bp, 14 predicted proteins | sample 2041371 | NCBI WGS metagenome assembly RCNG01 (sample SAMN09708227, study PRJNA481090) | Marine sediment metagenome, whole genome shotgun sequencing project. | biome: marine sediment; feature: ocean; material: sediment; isolation source: Sewage treatment plant 1 marine sediment (STP1) ... | reverse complement strand
GATCGATCTTCGAAGTGATACCGTTACACAACCAACGCAGAAAATGCGTTCCGCAATGGCCGGTGCAGAGGTAGGGGACGACGTCTATGGGGATGATCCAACCGTTAACCGCCTGGAATCCCTGGTTGCGGAAATGCTGGGCAAAGAGGACGCCATCTATGCTGCTTCAGGAACCCAGAGCAATTTGATGGCCGTTCTGAGCCACTGCGAAAGAGGCGACGAATATATCGTGGGGCAGCAGGCGCATACGTATAAATACGAAGGGGGTGGGGCCGCCGTCTTTGGTAGTGTTCAGCCACAGCCCATCGCGTTCCAGAAAGATGGAACCCTCGATCTGGCAAGGGTTGCCGGGGCCATCAAGCCGGATGATATCCATTTCGCCAGAACCAGACTTTTGTGTATTGAAAACACCCATTCCGGGATGGTTTTGCCCCTGGGCTATTTGAAAAAGGCCCGGTCCTTATCTCTGGAGCACGGGCTGGGCTGCCATCTGGATGGTGCGCGATTGTTCAACGCGGCTGTCAAGCTGGGTGTTGCGCCCATTGAAATATCGCGCCATTTTGATTCCGTTTCTATCTGTCTTTCCAAGGGGCTGGGCGCGCCCGTAGGGTCTGTTCTGTGTGGTTCCAGGGAACTTGTGAAAAAATCCCGACGGTGGCGGAAAGTCCTGGGAGGCGGCATGCGTCAGGCCGGAATTCTTGCGGCAGCCGGTATTCTCGCTTTACAGGACAATGTTGACCGGCTTTCAGAGGATCACGCCAATGCCATGATTCTTGCGGAAGGACTTTCCCGTATCGATGAAATCGATATCGATATGACGCTGGTGCAGACCAATATGGTTTTCGTGTCCTTGAAAACAGGTAGCTCCGAAGCACTTGCAGCTTATTTAAAGGATGAAGGCGTGCTGATCAGTACCGATAATCCCATCCGCCTGGTGACCCATCTGGATGTCAACACGGAGGACATCCATCGGGCAGTATCCTTGTTTGAGTCGTATTTTACAGATAGACTATAGGCTTTTAGGCTATTAGGTGCTGAACGCTAATGGCTTAATACCCTACACCAAACACAATACACCAAACACAAAATAGGCTGTAGACTATTATACGTTTAATGCTTATAGCTTATAGCTCTACACCAAACACGAAATACAAAACACGATAGAATTTTATCAGGAGCAATATATGTCAACGCAGATCAAGAAACACCAGTGGGTGTATGTCGTTATACAGAACCCGAATTCAAACCCACAATACCTGGGCCAGCAGGAAGAAGATACAGGCATCTCTTTTATCCCTGTTTTTTTGGAAAAAGAAGACGCCCTGATGTGTTTGAACCTCATGACCAGGGACAAAAAGACGCCTGTGGAAGCCCAGGCGGTCATTTACGAAGAGTTAGCCGGTCATGCTGTCACTGCCGGGTTCCAACTCTATTTGCTGAACAAAGCTGCTGAAGTTATCGAGAAGATCGCGCCCTCCAACCCTTAACAGCTTATTAGCGGTTTAGACTGTTAGGCTGTTAGGTTGTTAGGTGCTTTCCGCTGATTGCACTCAGCTACCCTCCTACCCTGAGTACTTGTTTAGTGTATTTCGTGTTTGGTGTTTTGTATGTCACTCCTGACATTTAGCCTTTAGCATCTAATAGTCTACAGCCTGATTTTATTGACAAGTGTCAATCATATCAGGCTGTAGACTATTAGGGGTAAAACGCTAAAGGCTAAACACCAAACATAAGCGAAAAACTTTTCAAGGATTGAAAAAATGTCTGAAGTCACCAGACGCAATTTTCTTAAAATAAGTGCCGCCGCTGTGGGCGGCAGTGTTGTGGTTCAATCGAAACACGGACACAGCACAACGGCCGTACAACCTGGCAAGACGGACATCGACGCCGAGATTGACAGCTGTTGTCAGTTCTGCCAGGTTCGCTGTACCACAAAACTTCAGGTCAAGGACGGTAAGGTCGTTAATGTTTACGGCAATCCGGAAAATTATTGGACAGGGGGGACCATGTGTCCCAAGGGAAAATCCCTGGTGGAGACGCACTACCGCAAGGACCGTCTGCTTTATCCCCTTAGAAAAACAGCAAGGGGGTGGGAGACCATCAGTTACGAAAAAGCCCTGCGAATCGTCGTCAGTAAGATCAAAGGGGTGAAGGAAAACTACCCCGAAGATTTTGCACACCGAGTGGCCCTTTTTATGCCTCTGTGGGATAGCCGCGAAAGTGAATTGGCTGCTTTGATGGCCATGCAGATGTCCGGTTTTCCCGATAGCTGTTCACCTGGTGATGCCTGCATCGGAAGTTCTGCAACCATGCTCAGTATCTGTCTGGGAAGCCCCAATTCACCCACCACTCTCGATGAGGCATTGGAGACGGAAACCTTTGTCTTATGGGGCGCCAATATTGCCGAGATGTACCCACCGTACATGCGCTGGGTGGCGATGGCAAAAGAAAGGGGTGCCAGGATTATATTTCTGGACCCCCGTGTAACACCAACAAGCCTATTCAGCGATGTGCATCTGCGGCCCAGGCCTGGAACGGACGGTGCCCTTGCTCTGGGCGTCGCCAATTACCTGATCAGCAACAAGTTGGTTGATGATGACTATATCAAAGAGAAGGTTAATGGCTTCGACGCGCTCAAAAAAGCCGTTGAACCCTATTCTTTGGAGCATACAGCCCAGATCACCGGATTGTTTGTAAAAGAGATTCAATCTTTTGCACAAATACTCGGCCAGAGCACGCGAACATTAGTCTGGCTTGGGGGCTCCCTGGCCCGTTATACCAACAGTATGCAGACCGTACAGAATATCATTGCTCTGCAGGCCATCACGAATAATCTTGTGGGCCCTGGAAAAGGCATGATGAATGTTCAGGGGGGAAAGCCAGGTGGTGAACATGAATTTCTGGAACACTATCAGGCGCCGGGTATTCCCAAACGGCTCAATATCCGTAAGGTTCTCTATAACATGAAAAAGGGAAACCTGGATGTTCTGTTGCTGAATTCCAGCTATCGTCGCTATCCACATGCAGAGGATGTCAAGGCACGCATCCAAAATGTCGGGTTTGTTGTCTATCGGGGCTTTTTTATGGATGAAGAGGCCCAGTTAGCCGATCTCATCATTCCGGGTGCCATGCCTTTTGAATGTGAAGGGTCCCAGTACGGGGCACAGCGCCAGGTAACCTGGCGTAGAAAAGCCATGGAAAAACCAGGCGAAACCACCGAGGACTGGCAGTTTTATACGGATCTGGGCCGTGCGCTCAATGGCGAACATTTTCCTGATTTCCAGTCTGCAGAAGAAATTTATGAACTGTTCAATAAAAAGGTTGGCTCCTGGCACAACCTGACACTGGACAAGGTCAAAGCCAGCGCTACCGGCGTGACTTGGCCATACCCGGAAGACTATACCGTTGAACAACGTGGCTCCATGTTTCCGGATGGAAATTTTCTGACTGCAGATGGTAAGGTCAAACTCGATTTCAAACCTCTGGGTGCCATACGTTGGTATGAACCCAAGGGCAGCCCCAGGGACAAGAAAAATAAAAAGGCTAAAGAGTACCCTTTGATCTTTGTGCAGGGGAAAGTTGTGCAGCACTGGCAGCAAAGCTTTACCAACTGGTCTGAATACATCGGTAAGCTTTCCCGGGGAAATTTTGTTCATGTCCACCCGGACACAGCCAAACCCTTGAACATTGAAGATGGGGATATGGTTACCATCGAGTCAATCGTTGGAAGCATCAAGGCTGTGGCGCATGTTTCCAAAGTCGTGTTGCCCGGTACCGTTTTTACACCGTCGCATCCGGCACCGGCCAATAAGATCGAGGGCAATTTCGGCCAATCGATCAATACCATCGTTCCCAACTACTGGAGCAAAGTCTCAGCCCAATTCAATGGATTCGGCTGTCGCCTGGTGAAAGCATAAACATCCTGACAAGGCATCATCATGGAGTTATCGACACGTATCATTCATACGTTTAAAGTCGAAACAGCATATAAATGTAATAGGACTGGAGGCAAGTAATGAGAAAGCAACTATCTATAATCATATCAATAATCGGCCTACTGCTGCTATCGATATCCCTGTACCCACCTGTGGTTGCAGCGGAGGAGAAGCTAGTTTGTAAAACCGTCAACATCAATACCGGTACTGCCGAAGAACTGACAACGGTTCCATTGATCACCCCGGAACTGGCCGACGCCATCGTTGAATACCGTGAGGAAGCAGGGGGTTTTCAAGTTATCGAAGAGCTGCTCCAGGTAGATGGCTTCGACCGAACCCTGCTTCGCGAGATAAAAAATTATCTGTTGCTGGAAGGCATCGTCGGCGATGAGTGTACCTGCTAAATTTGCTTGCGTCCGTTGATTTTTAGCGGAACAACAATATATATTTGAAGAGATATGACATGAGTGCAAAATATGCAATGGTAATTGATTCGGCAAAGTGCTTTAATTGCAGAGCCTGCATCATTTCCTGCCAGCTCGAAAATAGCGTGTTGCCGGAGCATAGCCGCAACTGGGTAAAGACCAATCATCTTGACACGCCGCTGGGTATGCATTTCCAGCCCGGAAACTGTATGCACTGCGATGACCCCAGCTGTGTCGATGCCTGCCCCACCGGCGCTACTTACAAAGACCCGGCCGATGGTGTCGTGAAAGTGAACAAGGATCTTTGCATCGGATGCGGCAGCTGTATCCCTGCCTGTCCCTACGGTGCCCGGCACAGGCATCCGAAGTCGAAGATTGTCGATAAATGTGATTACTGTGAAACCCGCAGAAACGCCGGAAGACCCCCTGCATGTGTTGAAACCTGCCCGACCCAGGCCAGAGTATTTGGGGATTTGAACGATTCCGGCAGCAGGGTGGCAAAACTTCTGAGTACAAAAAAGACCGTGCGTATCGTCAACCAGAAAACAGACACAGAGCCGGTTATGTACTATATCGACAAGACAGAGCCTGTGGATTGGACAGTGCCGGCAGAGGCTCCACTACCCATTCAATTGTGGCGTTATGGTGCAGGGCCTCTGGTCAAGATTCTTGTGGGAATGACCGGTCTGGGTGTGTTGACAATGCTGGGGCGGCAGCTATTTGTAAAAGAGGACCCCATACACCCTGCAGACAGTGGTACTGGGAAGGGAGGCGATCATGGAGAATAGAAATATGATGCTTCGGCGTCACACCATCGACGCCATGTTCATGCACTGGTTTAACACGGTTTGCTGGTTCGTTCTTCTGGCGACCGGGGTTGGTCTGATCGATAATCCTGTGCTGCAGCCGCTGGGCATGTGGTGGGTTCGAATCATGCATATGCTGTTTGGTGATGGACCGACTTTGCTTGAATTTCACATCACTGTCGGTGCTGTATGGTCCATCGGATTTCTTGTATACGGCCTGTTCCGTTTCAAACGCATCACGTTTCCTTTTGTAAAGGAAATCCTGACATTTTCACCCAGAACTGATATTGAATGGCTGGTGAAAAAACCTCTCAGCATGACGGTTGGGGTAAAAATGATGCAGCGGTTTGGCCTAAAACCGGCGATTCCGGAACAAGGTTTTTACAACGTGGGGCAGAAGATGTTTGGTATCCCCGCCCTGTTTGGCGGGATCATCATCGCCGCAACCGGCTGGATCATGACATTTTCCCAGCAGGGTATTTTCGGTCAATCTACGGTTCAGTGGGCGATCCTGATTCACTTTTTAACCGTAGGACTCGTGTTCGCCGGTCTGCTGGTCCACATATACATGGCAGCCATTGCCAAAGGCGAGACACCGGCATTTATATCCATGTTTACGGGTTTTGTACCGGCTGACTATGCAGCCTCGCATCACAAGCACTGGTTTGACAGTCTCGAAAACGCCAATAAAGAAAACGCTTTAGAAAATTAAAGGAGTATTCAGCATGAAAACAAAGTATCGATTGCTCATGGTCATGGCAGCAGCACTCTTTATGGTATGTGTCACTACCGGTTCATTAATGGCTGTGGAGGAAACCGGTGGTATTGGTCTGAAAGTATCCCAGCTTTATGACTACACAACCCAAGATGAGAACAAACGTGGCAGCATCGTCGTCCTCGATGTGTTCAAGAGCAGTCCTGCCAGTCGGCATGGTATAGAAAAAGGAGATCTCATTCTTCAAATTATTGATGTCATCACCCGGGGACATGAGTTTATGGACCTGCTGCATACTCAGCTGCGGGGACCATCACATACGGATGTTAAACTGATTATGTGGCGACCTTCCATCATGGAGAAATTTGAGATAGAACTGAGGCGCATGCCGATGGTGTATTAAGTAAACCATAGGCTGTAGGGGTTTAGGCTGTAGGCTGTAGACTTTTAGGTGCTGAACGCTGATAGCTTAATGCCCTACACAAAACACCAAACACAAAATACCAAATACAACATACCGAATATTTTCTGTTTCTTCATCTTTTCAAATTCAGAATTCGATGTTGGACGTTCGATGTTCGATGTTCATTCTTAGTCCAGCATTAAAACAATTTAGCGCTTTACAAAATTCTGTATTCTGACTTCTGTCTCCTGAACCACAACAGCGAACGAATCCGAATTAGACAAAATTCTTTACGGTCGATGCGAGGTTCTTCAATCCTTTTTTGCTAAACCAGATTTTAGCTGTTTTTTAAAGAGCATATGGATAAGGGAGAGGAGAATAGTGCTCAAAAGGACAGCGATTACCATATCGAAGGATATACCCGAGACGGCGACGCCCAGTGCGGTGCTTGCAGCCGGGGGGTGTTCTGTTTCGGTGATTGCCATCAAAAAGAGCGCCACACCCACAGCAAAGGCATCGACAATCACGGTGAGGAGGAACACAACCTCCGGGATAAGGTTGCACAAAGCACCGACTATCAGGGCAATGGAATGACCCCTATCAGATTTCGAGCCTTTGCCGTCGGGTATTTGGGCATCGCAAACACGATAAATACGGAAGCCCCTATCGAGGCGACAATTACCAGACGGTTCATGTGGAATAAAAGGAGGACAAGGGTGATAACAAATGTGGCGCCAATTGTCTGAAAGACATAATTCTTCCAAAGGGGTTTGAACTTCTTGTCAAATATGTATCTTTTTTTATCAATCGTTTTTTCCTGTAACTCATTTCGCGTTTTCTGAATCCCAAAATTGAGTTATACCGCTTGTCATAATAATGTTCCGAAAATAGGATCGCGGCATAAGGGTTTGTAGCAGAAAAACGGTCTTCAATCGGAACGTTTTTCTGACAACCCCTATATCAGTCTAAGGCTCGATGGTCTTGAACTTCTCTTTGGGTGCGCCGCAGACCGGGCATTTATCCGGTAGTTTTTTGTCCGTCACATAGCCACAGACCTGGCAGACGTGGTAGGCTTTTACTTTATCTTTGATAACCTGGTAGATGGCCCGTTCATAAAGTTTGAGATGAAAACTTTCCGCATCCCTTGCCTGGCTGAAGGTCAGGGCGGCAGGCTTCTCACCATCTTCTTCAGCATCTTTTATCAGTTCAGGATAGGTGTTTTCGCTGATGGATTTTTCACGCTGAAAAGATTTCATCAGGTTTGTATCCGTATCCTTCACCAGTATGTCCCTCACCAGGTTTAAATGGCGGGTGGCGTGAACCCGTTCCGCGTCTGCAATTGCACGAAAAAGCAATGCAATCTGGGGGATGTCCTCTTCTTCGGCTTTTTCGGCATATGCCAGCAGCCTGAAATAGGCCTTGGCTTCGCCGATAAAGGCTGTCAAAATATTATTCTTTGTCCGTTTCTTCATAAAAATCTCCTTATAAGGTATAATACGGGTGACCGAAATAGAAAAAGATTTTTATCACTATATAAAACAGCGCAACGATTTTATTGAATGTTCAGAACCGACGGTAAGGCTATTTCCACCCGGTCGCCGGTTTTGATACCGTGCAATGTGAACCAGCCCTGGTTGACTTCGAGGGCATATCGGGCAGATTGTAAAGAATGGTAGGTTGTATGTGTCTGATCGGCTTCCATTTGATGAATCATGACAATTTTACTGGCCTCGTCGATAAAGGCGATGGACAGGGGAATGTGTGTATTTTTCATCCAGAACGTCCGCTTTCTGGCGTCTGTAAAAAGAAACAGCATGCCATTGTTCTCCCCAAGGGTATAACGATTTGACAAACCACATGACCGTGTGTCGGGTGTAAACGCCAGTTCGACAAAAAGATCTTGTCCGTTGATGGAAACGACAGCCCCAGGCAGTTTATAGGGACAGCCCAACGTTGTTGACGGCAGGATACCCGAAAGGAGCATCACGGCAAGGCAGGCGGCCAGGGAAAATCCTGCATTAACGATACAGAAGTATAGTCGTATCCTCTTCATATTCCGGATTGAATCCTTATTAGCTTATTAGCGGTTTAGACTATTAGGCTGTTAGGTGCTTTTGTCCTGTGGGCGATATTTAGCCTTCGGCTGTCATTTGCTACGCGTCATTCATCGAAGCTATCAGCTATCGGCAACAATAAATAACGCGCGAAGCGCTAATGTCGTCCGATAGGACAAATTACAGCGAAGCGTTTTCAGTTTCCCCCCACGCCTTCTGGCTGCGAGCGATTTTTTTTCTTACCGTGGTCCAGGTCTTGGTTTTCAGAAAAGAGCTGTCAAAACGATGTAGCATATCTTGAAACATGCGCAAAGGTATGGTGAAAGACAACTCGTCCGTTTTAAAGAACTTTCGCGCGGAAGGATCCCATCCTCCCAGGACAGCACGGTCGATTCCCCTGGATAGATAATGCAATGGCCATACAACCAGATTTCCACATGCGGCACCCCACGGGGAGGCCACCACTTCGGGGTTATTGGTGACAAACGCTGCCAGTTGGTGTAGACCGCTGAGGGATTCCGGTCTTGTAAAAAACGATACGAGCTCAGGATCTTCATCCGCTGTGAACTGATCAAGCGGTTTGAAGACACAGTATGTTTTGGGAGCGGGCCGGGGATCTACATATTCGAATATACGCCGGAGTTCGTCAGGTGATTCACAATACATCTCACCATCGGTCCAGTTAGGGATGCCGGTGGAGACGTAATGGATGATCGTTTCGGCCTGGGGTTTGTTGAACCCAAGCCAGAAAGCACCGCCGGGACATCCGAACTGTTCCGCCGAAAAATAGGCGGCCGTCTTTTTTTTGCGTGCCCGCCAGATATTTCCCAGCACGCATGAAAACTGACCAAATACGCTCTGCCAGTCGATTTCATTGCGAATTTCTTTTTCCCGGGTCGGCAGATCGTTGGGTTTGGGTGAAAACCCGTCCGTGGGTTTCGTATCGGTGTAGAAGACACCCATGGGAACTTCATCGAGCCCCAGGATGTCGAGAAATTGTGGTAAGCGATCCAGCGTGTGCTTATCCATGGTAGCCTCCTTTTCCCGATTGATCATGTGTTTGAGATGGCTTCTAGTTATTCTATCACGAAAAGGTTAAAACACAAGATTCTTCTCCCCAAAAAAACAGGGTACAATGGGAATAGACCATAGGCTGTAGACTGTTAGGTGCTAAAGGCTAAAAGCTAAGAGCGACACACCAAATACAATAAACCCAATGAACGCAATAAAGATAAAGGGTTGGAGGATTGGAGGGGGATACAAGGGTTTGAGGGAAGCTGACAGCGTCCAGCGGAGAGCGCCTAATAGTCTACAGTCTAAACTGCTAAAAAGCTAATAAGAAGTCTACAGTCTAAACCGCTAAAAGGCTAAGGTATGGCATGTAAGCCTCCGTATGCCGGTCTCCCAGATCATCAGAAAACCCTGGTCCAGGGCGCCACAGGTAATGATACAGGGCTTTGTGTCGGCCACCTGAATGGTATTTCCCGGCAATATCTTACTGGTTAAGAGGGTGTGATTTGGTTGCCAAAGGATCTCAGGATAATGGCTGTGCCCCCGGAGCAGCACTTTGTGCGGATAGGTTTGAAAAAACAACCTGGCTTCGTTATGCCCCAGAACACCCACCATGCTTGAAAGCCCCCTTTCTTTCACAAAGGGTAGGGAATGCGCCATGACGATATTTCCGCGCTCGATTACCATGGGGAGGGTTTTAAGGTATTGGATGGTTGCCGATGCCGGGTTCGTGTTCTGGCGGCCCTCGTGGTTGACGACCACCTGATGATCATTGTTCCCTTTTATTCCCAAAACCTTGTTTTCGCGCAGCAGGTACACGCACTGGTCGGCAGTTTCCGGATGCGAAGAATCACAGATATCACCCAGGTGATAGACAGCTTCACAATCGCGCTCCTTGAAAAAGGCCAGGGCATTGGCAATGTTTTCAGGCTGGCCATGGCTGTCGGCCATGATGCCGGCTATCGGGTTGGGCGTTATTGGTACTTCGTGCGTCATTAGTCCTTCGGATGACTATAGCCCTGCGGGCTGTCATTAGCGCTTTGCGCGTCATTTGTCCTTCGGACGATATTAGCGCTACGCGCGTAATTAATTGTGGCAGATAGCTATCTGTCTATAGTCTGCCTAAAACTTAAAACCTAAAACCAATTCATATCACATCCCCGCTTTGCGCACACCCATATAATGGTTCGAAAGGGAATCGCCAAATAAAAAAAACAACTTGACAAAAAGATTAGTGACGTTTACTTAATAGCTTAATCTACTGATATACTATGAATAAATATTTATTATATGCTCATAAGGTAAATGTTACTAACCCACACCTTTCATAACCACGGAAACATAACGTTTATACAATGACCCGGTGTAAAAATAACCTCAAGCCATCTTATAAACAGGTTTAAGGAGATCCTCCATGGGGAAAGCCATCAAAACATCTGAACAGCTCTATTTCAACAAAGACCATGACATGGTCAGACGTGCCGTGCGTGACTTTGTTAATAAGGAGATCAATCCCCATGTGGACGAATGGGAGGAAGCCGGTATTGCGCCTTTGAAGAAACTTTTCAAAAAAATGGGAAAGCTTGGTTTTCTCGGTATTCGATACGATCCGAAATATGGCGGTCAGGGACTCGACTACTGGTACGAGACCGTATTTCTGGAAGAACTGGGGCATATCAAAGCATTGGGTCTGGCGGTGGCTATCACCGTACAGACGAATATGGCCACACCTGCCATAGATGAGTTCGGGAGTGAGCTTCTCAAGCAGACCTATTTAAAACCCGCCATCGAGGGCAAGAAAGTGGGCGCCATTGCAGTGACGGAACCGGGTGCGGGATCGGATGTATCGGCACTTGCCACTACCGCAGAAAAGCAAGGTGACCATTATGTGATCAATGGTTCAAAAATGTATATCACCAATGGTACCCAGGCCGATTTCTATACACTCCTTGCCAGGACGAGTGACGATCCGGGTTACCACTCTTTCAGCCTTTTTGTTGTTCCGGCCGATTTGCCCGGCGTGGAGGTGAGTCGTAAGCTGGAGAAACTCGGTGTTTGGATCAGCGACACAGCCGAATTGTATTTTGACCAGGTCAAGGTGCCTGCGGATCATCTGATCGGCCGGGAAGGTGAGGGTTTTATTTATCAGATGCAGCAGTTTCAGCATGAAAGATTTTCACTGCTGCCTTTTGCCTGCACGGCTGCCAGAGACATCATCGATCTAACGATTGCCTATGTCCGGGATCGGGTTGTTTTCGGTAAACCCTTGATCAGGAGACAGGTGCTTCAGCACCGGTTGGCGGATTGGGTGACGGAAATAGAGAGTCTTAAACAGTTCATCTATCACATGGTTCGGATGAAGCAGGCCGGTCTGGATGCCACCCGGGAAATCTCAATGGGTAAACTCATAGCGGGTCAACTTCTCAACAAGGTGGCCGATGGATGCCTCCAGATGCACGGCGGTATGGGGTACATGAAGGAATCGATTATTTCCCGATATTACAGAGATGCCCGCGGACTTTCGATTGGTGGTGGCGCAGACGAGGTCTTGCGGGGTGTGATTGCCAAGATCGAGAATTTTGCCTGATGGAGATGTCAGATAAATTGAATGCATTGGGGGCCGGTCTGAAATCGAAGCCCTTTCCACCGGGGAGAGTCAAAATAGCGGATGCCTTGAGGCTCCTTCTCGAACAAAAGGAGTTCAATGCCATAACCACCGCCGAAATTTCAAGGCAGGCAGGCGTCACGGAAGCACTGATATATAAGTACTTTAAAGACAAGCGGGATCTGCTGCACCAAGTTTTGAGTGAATATCTGGAGCAATACTGCGTTTTGGTTCAAGGCGACCTGAAGGGCATCAAGGGGGCCTTGAATAAGCTGCGAAAACTCATCTGGTCTCACATCAATGTATACGCCACGAGCCGGGTTTTTGCCAAGATACTGCTCATCGAAGCCAGGAGCCACAACGACTATTACCACAGTGATACCTATGAGCTCGTCAAGGTTTACAGCGATGTGATCCTGGAAATACTGGAAGAGGGTGTATTGAACAGAGAAATTCGGGACGATATACCAGCTCAGCTGATCCGGCAGATTATCCTGGGAAGCATCGAGCAGGTGTGTCTGACCGGCATCACGTTTGACCGTGCCATCGACCCGGATGCCCTTACAGAAGATATCTGCGAGATTATTTTCAATGGCATCAGACCTGAGGCTGTAGACTGCTAGACTATTAGACTGTAGGCGCTAACTGCCTAACAGTCTACAGCCTAAACAACCTGATTCGTTATCTGTATAAATAAACATTGAAGGTTTTAAATTTCTTTATGGGAAATATTGAGGAGACAGGATAATGGGCGAATGGATAGATGGATACATGCAGCGACTTTCCAAGGTTCGGGAAAAGAACCGAATCGGTGGCGGCCAGGACCGCGTTGACCTCATTCATCAGTTAGGGAAATTGACCGCAAGGGAGCGGATTGCGCACATTCTCGATGAAGGAAGCTTTGAAGAAATCGGTTCCATCGTTACCGACACCCGGCCGTCACTGGATGGCAAAAAGAGACCCGACCCCTCGGATGGTGTGGTGATTGGATTTGGAGAGATCGATGGTCGCCCTGTGGCGCTGTATGTGATGGATTTTACTGTCATGTCGGGATCTCTGGGTGACCAGACAGCCTGGAAGATGGCCGACATCACCGCAATGGCCGGGGAAAGGGGCATGCCCCTGATAGGTGTCATAGACTCAGCGGGAGAACGTCTCAGTTTCAAAGGCGGTGATGCCGGAATGAACGGATTGGCGCACTTTTTGAGAAATTACTGTCTTTACTCGGGTATTATACCGAGGATCACGTTACTGTTGGGGCCCTGCACCGGGGTATTGTCCGTGGTTCCCGGGCTGTCGGATTTTCTCATTATCAATCAGACCACCGGGTTTATGTGGCTCGGGGGTGACATATCGTCGGATGATGCCGGGGATGCGGTGTTTCACATGGAAAAATCCGGCCAGTGTGACATGCTTGCCGAGAACGATGTGGATGCTATCGAGAAGATGAAGACACTGCTGGGCTATCTGCCGCAAAACTGCTGGGACGGGCCCTCTTTTCGTGAAACAGGGGACGACCCGCTACGGAGGGAAGAATCCTTGCTGGACGTCATGCCCGACAACCCAAAGTTTACCTATGATATTCATGAGATTATCGATAAAATCGTCGATAATAGTGAATTCCTTGAAATCAAGGAAGATTTTGCAACGCATCTCGTGGTGGGATTTTGTCGCTTCGGTGGCCGTGTGGCCGGTGTTGTCGCCAACAATCCGGACGAGTTGAGCGGGATTCTCGAACCGGATTCATCCGATAAATATGATCGGTTTATGCGCTTTCTGGATGCTTTTAACATACCTTTGGTGACCCTGGTGGACACCACGGCATTTCCACCGGGTGACAGATGGGAACGAATGGGGATCATCCGGCATGGGGCAAAGCTCCTCCATTCTTATGCCCACCTGACATGTCCGAAAGTGACGATGGTACTGAGGCGATCTTATGGTGGGGCGAACATCGTCCTGGGATGTTCGAAAATGTTTCCTGACTATGTCTATGCATGGCCTTCTGTCGAATTTGCACCTACCGGTCCGGAAACGGTCGTTCACGCGGTATTTCACAAAGAGCTTGTCAAGGCAAAGGAGGAGGGCAACTATGACGAGGTCTATAATTTTTTGCTCAGCATCCTCAAGGAAGAGTTTTCCGTCATGAATCTGGCCAAGCAATGGACCACCTATTACACGGCCCACGAGGTGATCGATCCCCGGGATACCCGTTCCCGCATTGTCAAAGCGATTGTTTCACTTCAGAACAAAAAGGAAGAATTGCCGGAGAAAAAGCGGGCGATTAAGCCGGCTTAACAACTCGTTTTAAGTTTTAGGTTTTAAGTTTTAGGCAGACTCCAGGCTGACAGCCATCTGCCACAATAAATAACGCACGAAGTGCGATAGAAAGTGTTAGGTTTTAGGTAGGCGCCAGGCTCTCAGCTCTGATCGTCAATAAATGACGCGCATAGCGCAAATGTCGTCCGATAGGACAACTGACAGCCGAAGGCTTAATATCGTCCGTAGGACTAATATCGCGCGAAGCGCAAATATCGACAAATTACGCCCGCAGGGCTAATATCGCATGAAGTGCAAATTACATAGAGGTTAATCATGGGCGAAAAAATGGATGCGGCTCTCAATCGGCTGCAGGAGATCAGGGAAAAGAATCTGCAGGGCGGTGGTCAGAAGCACATCGACAGACAGCATGGCAGGGGCAAGTTGACCGCAAGGGAGCGGATCGATTTGCTTCTGGATCCGGGGACTTTCAGTGAACTCGGGTCGTTTGTCAATGCCACGGGTGCCAGGATCGATGGCAAAAAAACAGATGCGCCCTGTGATGGTGCCATCATCGGAACAGGAAAGGTCAATGGGAGACTGATTACGGTTTATGCCAGCGATTTTACGGTTCTGGGAGGATCGCTGGGGTGCCAGCATGCCACGAAATTTATTGAACTGCTCGAAATGGCGGCGGCCTGGCAGATCCCCATGGTATGGCTGCTCGATTCTTCAGGCGGAAGACTCGGCTACCGGGATGTGCCCATGGCCGGTATTGACTGGTGGTTTGCCCTTGAATCCCGTTACTCCGGAATGATACCCCAGATCAATGTTCTCATGGGACCCTGTATTGCCGGTCAGGCTTACTGTCCGGTATTGTGTGATTTTCTGCTGATGAGCAGGGAAACAGCCCACCTGTGGCTCGGAGGGCCGAGGATGACCCAGGCTGCCACATCGGAAAAAATTGCCGACAATGTGGGGGGGGCTGACTATCACATGGAATACAGCGGCACCTGTGATGTCGTCGGGGCCGATGACAAAGAGACCATAGCAAAAACACGGGATCTTTTAAGTTATCTGCCGTCTAATTTCAGGGAGAAACCGCCTGTGGCGGCGACCCGGGACGAATTTGACCGGGAAGTCCCTGCACTGATGCAGATCGTTCCGGAAGAATACGACATCCCGTATGATATGCACGCAGTTATTCAAGAGATTGTCGATGACGGCAGATATTATGAGGTCAAAGAGAATTATGCCGGACAGGTCATTACCTGTTTCTGCCGGTTTAACGGTGAGGTTGCCGGCATTGTTGCCAGCAACCCGGCACAACCGGGAACGCTTCTGGATATTGATGCCTGTGATAAGTATTACCGGTTTTTACAAGCCC
>RCNG010000725.1_pt1 | contig 15612 bp, 13 predicted proteins | sample 2041371 | NCBI WGS metagenome assembly RCNG01 (sample SAMN09708227, study PRJNA481090) | Marine sediment metagenome, whole genome shotgun sequencing project. | biome: marine sediment; feature: ocean; material: sediment; isolation source: Sewage treatment plant 1 marine sediment (STP1) ... | reverse complement strand
CGGCCGGAGCCGCCATGATTGGAACCGCCGACCACGGCCACATCGACTTCCCGAAACATCGCCAGACTCGCATCCCGACGGACGACCACAAGAGTCGCATCTTCTACGGAGATGGTCGGGCCATGTTCGTGCGGGGCGACGGAGCATCGCTCGCAGCGGAGCTTCCCGCCACCTGGCTTCCGATTGATGAAATCGCCCATTGGTGGGGTCCAGAACCTCGACATCGCGCATTCGCCGATCGTGCACCCGACGGTGTGCTCGTCGCCGATGACGACGCCCTACTCCTGCACCGCCATTCCGACGATCGAATGGTCGGAAACCACGGGGCACTCACCGACGCGGAACGCCTGATCCCGCTCCTCGTTGGGAGCTGAGCGCCGGGCGGACACATCGCTTGAGTTTGGGCGCTGAAATGCCGACGACACAGTATTGCGCCTCGGTCATGCATCGGTGACTAGTCACTCTGCGAACGGGGTAGTGGCCCTACCGAACACGAACCGCACCAAATAGCCCTGAACTGGGCTTGATGAGGGATGAGAATGAAACAGACGGTGCATCCGCCTTCGGGGCGTCGCGAGCGTGGAGCCGCGCTTGTTGAGTTCGCCGTCGTCTTACCGCTGTTCCTGCTGCTCGTCTTCGGAACTATCGAGGCGTGATGGTATTTCGCCGAACAGGTCGAGATTCGCAACGCCTCTCGCGAGGGTGCACGCATCGCCGTTGTCGACTACGGAAGCACGAGCGCGGTCGTCGCGGAAACCTGCTCCCGAGCCGACCTCTCGGGATCCGGAGCGGTCGTGACCATCGCGCTCAGCGGAAGCGATACGTACGGCCTCGGTGCCGACTCGGTGACCGTCACGATGTCTTTGAATCGCACGTCGTTGACCGGGATGTTCGGATTCTTCGACGGAACGATTGATTCCTCCGCGACCATGCGCACTGAGCGACCGCTTGTGCTGTTGTCGAGCGGCAACGGCGTATGTCCATGACCGCTCCGCTCGACCGCAATTCTGAGACCGGCGCCATTCTCCCGCTCTTCGCAATCCTGATCGTCATCCTCTTCGTCTTCGCTGCATTTGCGGTCGATCTCGGAGCGGCGTGGGCCGAGCGTCGCGAGGCGCAGACAGCAGCGGACGCGGGAGTAATGGGGGCCGCGCTCGAGTTCCTCGTGGCACCGCCCGACGAAGACGGCATCTACGACCTCGTGAGCACCTACGTGAATGCGAATGTGGACGGCAGCGGATTCACGTTCGACGATTGGGATTCATGCGCGGATCCCGATCGCCCCTCGGGCTACGCGCCGCTCGGAGACAGCGGAGCCTGGGATTCGCCGGAGAACGGCCTGAGCTTCGACAACATCGACTGCATCTCGGTCAAGCAGGCAGGCGCCGAACCCGCCATCCTGCGCGTTCGGCTTCCCATCCAAGACATGCCAACGGCGTTTGCTCGCATCATCGGCATCAACACGATCGATGTGACAGCGTTTGCGGAGGCGGAGATTCTCATCAACGAGAGTTCGGACATCCTGCCATTCTCTCTCCCCGCCAATCCCGTGGACAACGAGTGCCTCGGCACGCCTCCGTCCGGACAGCTCCCACCTGATGTCGCCCCGTGTACCGGACCGGCGTCGGGCAACTTCGGAATGCTGAACATCTGGTGGTTCGGAGCGAGCAACGACACACACGACACGCTCGGATCGGGTTGCCCAAGCAAGCCTCCGTTCGGCACGCGGACCCCCTACAACCTCTCAGTGGGGATCGATCACCCAATCTCGACGTGGCCCAACACGGACGACGACGAAATCACGTACGACGGCCCGGCCGTTGGCGTTAATCAGCCGAACAATCACCCGGGGGCGGAGAGTTGCGATAGCTTTGCCAACGACGTGGTCCCGTACGTGATTCAAACCAACACCGGCAATACCGTGTCGGAACTCGAGGAAGGATTCTTCGGATCCGGCGGATACGGCACGCAGAATCTGCCAGGTCGGCTGCGCCAGACGTCGCCGACGTTGCCGGCCGTTCCCAGTGTGCCCAACCTCCCAATCTCCACCGTGGCCGACCGGATCACGTTCCAGGAGAACACCGGTTCCTACACGGTCGACAACATCGGCCTGTGGGAGTATCTGGATTTCCCGAGCATCCACAACGCCAGTGAATGTCACCGCGACGCCTTCGAAGATGCCGGTGGGGTCGATCTCGTTGGACGGGCACTCACGGACCAGATGCAGCTCTGCCTCGCGGAGAGCAGCCCCAAGGCTCCCCTCTTCAGAGACGAGATCCTCGATTCTCCACGTTTTGCGGTCGTGCCGAGGCTGAACTACGCAACCGGTGCGCAAGCAGGCACGCAATGGTGGGCGATCATGGAGATGGTACCGATCTACCTCCAGACAACCTGGTTCGAGTGCAAGAGCCCCACCAAAGACTGCCTCTTCGCACCGACCGACTTCGACATCTACGGGGTTCCGGACGGCACGAGCGTGTTCTTCAACCCAGGCGAGGGGGACACTCCGCCGTGCCTGCCGAAGAGTGGCTCCTGCAGCACACCCAACGCGATCAGCGCCATGGGAGTTTCAGCCTTCGTCATCGGTAGCGGTTCGCTGTCGGAAACCGCCAAGAACTCCCTCGGCAAACCCCAACCGTATGAGGTCTACCTGCGGCGCTAGTCGCTGCGATCGACGGCACCTGCGCGGGCACCGATCTGCCCATCGTTCGGACCGTCAGCGAAGCGGCAGACCCCAATCGTCGATGCCGAACTCGTCGCTGTCGGGGTCGACCTGCCCCCCTGCGTCGTCGCTTCGCTCCTCGGCGTCCCCCCGCTCTTCGATCGGGGAGACGGTGTCTGGGTCGACCGGACTCGACACCGAGAGCGGATCGGCTTCGGAAGCGGTCACTGGGTCGGTGTTCTGGTCGCTCACCGTTTGACCCCCTCCGTCGCCTGCGGCGACACCTCCCCCTGAGGGGGAGGACACTGCGGGGGAAGACGTTGAGGGCAAGGATGCTGAGGGGGAGGACACGGAACTTGAGGACTCTGGCTTCGCCGGCGCCAGCGGATACTCCCAGCCGTCGGGGATCGGGTCATCCTTGACGGCGAGCGCGGGCGGGAGCGCATCGCGCTCGGCGGGCCGGGCCGCGCGAACCCGCCAGGCCCCGAGCACCCAACCGCCAACACCCCAGACGAGGGCAACGAGATAGAGAATGGCACCAACAAACGGAATCAGCCAGATCCCAAGACGCCACAAGATCGCACCGACGACGAAGCCGCCGAACAGCCCGCCCTTGCGACGCAGGATGACGTCGCCCGCCGCGGCAACCGCAGGGACCGGGCCGAACACCAGTCCCAACAGCAACACGGCGAGGAGCAGCACCGCCAGCGGCAGTCCGACCAAGGTGGCGGCGAGGAGCAGCACCGCGATGGGGGCGGCGATCAGCGTCAGGAACCCGACAAAGAGCGTCTTGACGGGGTGCCGTTCGATCGCCTCAACGGAGGCGGCACCCGTGCCACGGAACAGCCACAGCAGAATGATGCCGCACACCACGAAAGCCAGGAACCCGAGGATGTTCGCAATCGCGAGGATCACTCCGAAGATGAAGTTCGACTGGGCCGGGAGCTGGACGACCTGACCGTCGACGGTACCCGGCGCAATCGTGGCGGTTGTCGAAGATCGATAGAGCACGTCGCCAGACACCGACGCGCCCGAGTCGATGGCCAGGCGCTGCACAGAGACGTCGACATCGCGACCGACCGACCCCCCGACCGAAGTGTTGAGCAAGCGACCGCGCACGTCGCGGCCCACGGCGCCATCAATGGTCAGCGTGCCACCAAACACGATGACGTCGCGACCGACGCTCCCGGTCCGTCCGATCGTCGCTCCGAGCCCCGTGAGGAACAGGTCGCCCGAGACCACGCCGTCGATCTGTACCTGGGGTGTCGTGGTGCGGAGCGATCCCTCGACGACGCCGCTTTCCTCGATCGTGACCGTCCCGGATGTCAGGGCCAGGACATCGCCGGCGACCGTGCCGGAGATCGACAGATTACCGGTGGTGATCACGAGGTCTCCGTCGATGCGGCCCTCGACGCGTCCCGACGTCGACGCCACGTAGACGTCCTCGGAGATGGGCTTGTCTTCGGCGACGATGAACAGGTCGGTCGTGACCACCGAAGGAGCAATGCTCCCGAGGGCCGGCGCGAGACCAATCAGCAGGGCGAGGCCCGTGATGGCGCGGTAGACGGTCCCCATGGACCGCGCCCTAGAGGGGGAGCGCTTCACGGACAAGATCGAGCAGCGGCCAGGGGTAGACGCCAAGGGCGACGATGGCGACCACGACGACCGCAACCACCATGCGGAGCACCGTCGATACCTCGATGTCCCGGGCGTTCTCTGCGGGAGCAGCGAAGAACATCTTGGCCGCAACCCGGAAGTAGACGTAGAGTCCGACCACGGTGGTGAGCAGGGCAAAGATCGTCAGCCAGAGGTACCCGGCGTCGGCAGCCGCCGTGAACACCGACACCTTCGCCACGAATCCTGCCGTGAACGGAATGCCGCCCATCGCGAGCAACAGCACCAGCATCGACCATGCCATCTCGGGTGAGCGTCGAGCCAGCCCAGCCCAGTCGTCGAGGCTGGACCCGCCGGTGGATGTTCGCGAGACGACCGAGACGATGGCGAACGCGCCGACCAACATGAGCGCATACACAAAGACGTAGAACCACATGGCGCCGACCCCGGCCTCACCAGCGACGAAGGCCATCATGATGTAGCCGGCGTGCGCCACCCCCGAATAGGCGAGCAGTCGCTTGACGTCGGTCTGCACCGCGGCCACTGCGGTTCCGATCACCATCGACAGGCCCGCGATGATCGAGAGGATCGGTGCCCACTCGTCGATCTGCGTTGGCAGCGCGCCGATCAGGATCCGACCGAGGGCGGCGAAGCCGGCGATCTTCACGCCAGCGGCCATCAGGCCAACCGCACCGGTGGGCGCCCCTTGATACACGTCCGGCGCCCATTGGTGGAACGGGGCTGCGGAGACCTTGAACGCGAGCCCGACGATCACAAGCCCCATGCCGAGCAGCAATACGCCCGGCTCGGAAACGATCGACGCCGACAGGAACGACTTCATACCGCCCGCTCCGTAGAACGACGTCGAGCCGGTGGCGGCAAACAGCATCGCCGCCCCGTAGACGAAGATCGCCGAGGCGAGGGAGCCAAGCAGGAAGTACTTCACGGCCGCTTCGTCGGCCTCCGGACGGGTACGGGTGAAGCCCGCCACGACGTAGAAGGCGATCGAGGCAGTCTCGAGGCCGAGGAACAGCATGATCGTGTTCGCCGACATTGCCATCATGTGGAGACCGGCGAAGGCCAGCAGAATCAGAGCAACCAGCTCGACGCCGCGGTCGCGGACTCGTTGCACGAGCGCCCACACTGCTCCCAGCCCGAGCAGCCCAACGGTGAAGATCGCGAACCCGGCGAACGCCGAGTAGTGATCCATCACAACCATGGGGTTGCGCAGGATCGGAACACTGCGGGCACTGAAGAACAGGAGGTCGCTGCCCTCGGCGATCAGTTCGTCGACCGCCCGCCATTGCAGGACGGAGACCACCATCGCCACGACGAACGAGAGCGCCGCTACGAAGCCCCAGTCACGGCGCGGCCGGTCGAGCATGACGCCGAGGATGATCACGATCAGAGCGCCGGCAAGGAGCGCGACCTCCGGTGCGATGGCGAGGAACGAGGCGTTGTTCATTCAGAACCCTCCTCGTCGCCGTCCGCGTCGTGCGAACCGGGCTCACCGTGCATCTCCCCCGGTTCAACCACCTCGTCGACTCGGCCGTAGTCGGGAACGTCGTAGCCGGTCTGTGCCTCGACGCGATCGAGGATGATTTCGACCGACGGCTCGATGCGATCAAGAACCGGCTTGGGGTAGACACCGATGCCGACGATCAGAACGATCAACGGGACCAGGATCGCGAGTTCGCGGAAGCCCAGATCCGCCAGGCCTTCGTTCTTCGGGTTTGTGAGCGGACCGGTGAACACCCGCTCGTACGCCCACAGCATGTAGACCGCGGCGAGGATGACGCCGAATCCGGCGATGATCGCCAGCGCCGGCAGAGTGAGGTAGCTGCCGAGCAGTACGCCGAACTCGCCGACGAAGCCGGACAAGCCGGGGAGACCCACGGAGGCGAACGCCATGAACAGGAAGATCCCGGCGTAGAGCGGCATGACCGTTGCGAGGCCGCCGTATTCGGAGATCAGCCGTGTGTGACGCCGGTCGTAGATCATCCCGATCATCAAGAACAGGGCACCGGTGACGAGACCATGGCTGATCATGATGAAGACGGCGCCCGAAAGACCCTGGCTGGTGAGTGCGAAGATCCCGAGCACCACGAAGCCCATGTGGCTGACCGACGAGTAGGCGACCAATCGCTTGATATCGGGTTGCACGATCGCGACGGCGGCACCGTAGACAATGCCGATGACACCGAGAATCCCAAGGTAGACCGCGAGGTCGACCGATGCCTCTGGGAAGAGCGTCAAGTTGAAGCGGATGAACCCGTAGGCGCCCATCTTCAGCAGGACGCCGGCGAGGATGACGGAGCCTGCCGTCGGCGCTTCGGTGTGCGCATCCGGCAGCCAGGTATGGAACGGGAAGACCGGCACCTTGATCGCGAAGGCGATACCGAACGCGAGGAATAGCCAGATCTGCATTGTCGACGAGATGTCGAGCGACAGCATCGTTCGGAAATCGAAAGCCGTGACGGCCCCGGTGGCGTCTCCGCCCTCGATGGCGAGCACGATGATCCCGGCCAGCAGGAAGATCGAGCCAAATGCGGTGAATAGGACGAACTTGATCGCCGCATACAGGCGGTTGTCGGATCCCCAGACCCCGATGAGCAGATACATCGGCACGAGCACGATCTCGAAGAAGGCGAAGAACAGGAGCAGGTCAAGCGAGAGGAAGACCCCGAGCAACCCCGTCTCGAGCACCAGCATCGACACCATGAACTGCTTCGGGCGCTGAACGACCGACTTCGACGCCGCGATGGCGAGCGGCATCAAGATCCCGGTGAGCACCACCATGAACAACGAGATACCGTCGACGCCGAGACGCCAGCCAACACCGAACGTCTCGGAAAGCACGTAGTCCTCGGTGAACTGGAACAACGGGTCCCCCGTTGCGAAGTTCACGAGGATCCAGAGCGAGGCGGCGAGCGGGAGGATGCTGACACCGATCGCCACGGGGAACACGAGCTCCGGGCGGCGCTTGGGGAGCAAACCGACCGCGATGGCACCGAGCAGTGGCAGCAGAATGAGGATCGTGAGCGTCATCAGAACGCACCCCCCTGCCACAGGAGCCAGAGCAGCACTCCGAGGGTACCCGCGGCGATAGCGGCGCCATACGAACGCACCCAGCCGGTCTGCAGGATTCGCAGCGATGATCCGAACGACTGCGTCACCGAACCGAGGCCGTTGACGATGCCGTCGATGACCTTCAGATCGAAGACGTTCGCCAGCCACGTTGCGATCGCCTTGCCAGGGGCCACAATGACCCTGCCATAGAGCTCGTCAACGCCGTAGCCATCGAGCGCCGCAGCCCAGTAACCACCCTCTTCGGTTGGGAGCTCACCGCGTCCGTACCGGTGGTAGGCGAAGGCGATGCCGATGACCACCACGACGAGCGAGGTCATCGCGAGCGCCCAGACGGCGAAACCCTCGCTGGGATGTACCTGTTGGATGCCTTCGAAAGACGGCTCGAGGAAGTGCTCGAGTGCGAGCCGCACCGGCGTGTTGAACAGCCCGGCAATCGCGGAGAGCACCGCGAGGACGATAAGCGGGATCGTCATGGTCGACGGCGACTCGTGCGGATGCACGTCGTCATCCCAGCGCTTCTCGCCGAAGAACGTCAGGATGATGAGGCGCGTCATGTAGAACGCGGTGAGCAAGGCGGTCACGACCCCAATGCCCCACAGGATGGTGAAGAAACCGCCCTTGGCGAACGCCGACGCGAGGATCTCGTCCTTCGACCAGAAGCCGGACAGGGGGAACAGTCCGCTGATCGCGAGCCAGCCGACGATCATCGTTACGAACGTGATCTTCATGTACTTGCGCAGACCGCCCATCTTCCACATGTCCTGCTCGTTCGACATGGCGTGGATCACCGAGCCGGCGCCAAGGAAGAGCAGCGCCTTGAAGAAGGCGTGCGTCATGAGGTGGAAGATTCCGGCCGTGAATGCGGTGAGGCCGACCGCCATGATCATGTAGCCGAGCTGGCTGATCGTGGAGTAGGCGAGCACGCGCTTGATGTCGCGCTGGCCGATCGCAATCGTCGCAGCCCACAGCGCGGTCAGCGCACCGACGGTGGCGACAATTGCAAGCGTCGTCGGGGCGAGTTCGAAGAGCGCTGCCGACCGGGCAATCATGTAGACACCCGCCGTCACCATCGTCGCAGCGTGGATGAGGGCCGATACCGGGGTCGGCCCTTCCATTGCGTCGGGGAGCCAGATGTAGAGCGGGATCTGCGCGGACTTGCCGATCGCTCCGACGAAGAGGAGCAGCGTGATCGCCGTCGCCATTCCCACGCTGAGCAGACCGCTCGCTTCGCCGAACACCACGCCGAAATCGAGCGTGCCGAACGCCGCGAAGATCAGCATGAGGGCAACGAGGAAACCCCAGTCACCGATCCGGTTGACGATGAACGCCTTCTTCCCGGCCGCAGCAGCCGACGGCTTCGAGAACCAGAAGCTGATGAGCAAGTACGACGAGAGCCCGACAAGTTCCCATCCGACGAACATCAGGCCGAAGTTGTCGGCGAGGACGAGCGTCAGCATCGAGGCGATGAACAGGTTCATGTAGCTGAAGAAGCGGGGATAGCGCTCGTCACCGTGCATGTAGCCGACCGAGTAGATGTGGATCAGCCCACCGACGCCGGTGACGATCAACGTCATCAGGGCAGACAGCGGATCCCACAACAGCGAGGCGTTCGCCCCGACCATCGGGATCCAGGAGAACAAGAAGACGATCTCGGGTTCGCCGTCACTCAGGAACGGCACCGTCAGGATCGCGGCCATGATGAACGGGATCACGACGAGGGCAGACGCCAGCCAACCCGACGCCGGTTCGCCGATGCGCTTGCCGAAAAACATCAGCGTGGCAGCGCCGAGGAGCGGAAGTGCGATGAGGAGCCAGAGGTAGTCGATCACGCGATCATCCCTTCAGCTCCGAAAGGGTGTCCACGTTCGCGGTGCTCCTGCGACGGAACACGGCTACGAGAATCGCAAGGCCAACCGTGACCTCGGCGGCGGCAACAACCATGACGAATAGCGCTGCGACCTGTCCCTCGATCAGACCGAGTTCGCTCCCAGCGGCCACGAACGTGAGGTTCACGGAGTTCAGCATCAGCTCGATCGACATGAACATCACGAGCGCGTTGCGGCGCATCAGAACGCCGGCGGCCCCCATGGAGAAGAGCACTGCGGCGAGCGACATGTACCACGCGACGGTGACGATCATGTGCCCTCCTCCTGCTCCGCGTCGCGCACGGCGGTGGGGCCGAAGAGTGCGAGGGCGATGGTCCCGAGCGCCGCGATCGTCAGAAGGAACACGGTCGAAAGGAACGCAATCGTCCAGGTCCCGAAGATCGCGTCGGCGACTATCTCGATGGACCCGATCACACCTGGGATACCGAATGCGTCGCTCCCGGTGACCCATGCCCGACTTCCGGCAAGGATGATCACGGCGGCGAGACCAATGGCGACAACAAACGTGATCCCGCGCTGGAACGGGATCGTCTCAGCACGATCCTCTCGCTTGTCCACGCCGATCATCATGATGACGAACAGGAACAGGGTCATCACCGCGCCGGCATAGACAAGCAACTGAACGGCGGCGAGGAAGTGGGCGTCGAGCAAGACGTACAGCAACGACATGGCGAACATAACGATGAGCAGGCCCATCGCTGAGTAGACGGGGTTGCGTGCCGTCAGCATGACGACCGCACCCGCCAGAGCGACAGCCGCGAAGACGCCGAAGAGGATGACTTCAGTCATCGACCACCTCCGGCCGTCGAGTCGTCAGGCGCGAGGCAGTCGCGAATCGACAGTCGTCAGTCAGTGGTCGAGTCGACAGTCGACAGTCGTTGGTCGGCAGGAAGAGAGTCATCAAGACGCCTCCTCGGATTTGGGATCTGGAGGAGCATCGACGGCTGGGTCCTCGGGACTGCCGACTGGCGACTGGGGACTGGCGACTGGGTCCTCGGGACTGCCGACTGGGGCTTGTCCCGGCTCTGCTGGGGCGAGACCACCCATTCGGGCGCTTGGCGTCCAGGCCTCGATGCCTTCGAATGCAGCGCGTCCCGATGGAGACGTGGCTCTCATCCAACCGTCGCCGAGCTTCAGTTCGTTGATGTCGATCAACGGCGTCACCGGGAGCGGGTGATTCGGGGTCCCGTCGGGCTCGACCAAGAGGGCATCCTTGTCGAAGATGCCCTCTTCGCGGTCGGTGACCGACATCTCGAACAGGTGCGTCATCGTGATCGCCTCGGTCGGGCAGGCCTCCACACACATCGCGCAGAAGATGCACCGCAGCATGTTGATCTCATATACGAAGCCGAACCGCTCGCCGGGACTCACCGGATCGTCCAGCGGATTGTCGGCGCCGCGCACGTAGATGCAACGGGCAGGGCACACGCCGGCGCACAGCTCGCAGCCGATGCACTTCTCCATGCCATCCGGATAGCGGTTGAGCACATGCCTGCCGTGGAAGCGCTGAGGCTTCTCGCGCTTTTCTTTCGGATAGCGCGTCGTCAACTTCGGCTTGAACATCTGCCGGAGCGTCACGGACAACCCGCGCCACGGACCGAGGAGATCGGCAAACCAGCTCATCGCAGCACCTCCCTCATGCCCATGGCAACCCAAATCGTCGAATACCGATCGCCACCATCGCGAGGATGATCCAAGCCAGCGAAATCGGAATGAGGCGCTTCCATCCGAATGCCATCAGCCGGTCGTAGCGCATCCTGGGGAACGTGGCCCGTACCCAGATGAACAGGAACACGATCAGGAAGGTCTTGAGCAGGAACCAGCCGACCGGAAGCAGATACTGGAGGAAGGTGGGTCCGAAGACGGGACCCTGCCACCCACCGAAGAACAGCGTGACGGTGAGTGCCGACATGGTGAACAGGTTGATGTACTCGGCGAGGAAGAACAGAGCGAACCGCAAGCCCGAGTATTCCGTGTGGAATCCGCCGACGATCTCCTGCTCCGCCTCGACGAGGTCGAACGGAGCACGGTTCGTCTCGGCGAATGCGGCGATCAAGAAGACGACGAATGACGGGAGCAGCACGATGTTCCAGGCTGGGAGGAAGCCGAAGTAGGTTCCGCCCTGCGCCTCCACGATGCCAGCCACCGAAGTCGTTCCGGTGTACATGATCACGGGGACGATCGCGAGGCCCATCGCCGCCTCGTACGAGATCATCTGAGCCGACGCGCGAACCGAACCGAGCAGTGGGTACTTGGACCCCGATGACCACCCAGCGAACGTGATCGCGTAGACCGCCATCGATGAGAGGGCGAGGATGTAGAGGACGCCGACGTTGAGATCGGTGACCTGGAGGGTGTAGGTGGTGTCGCCGATCGTGATCGGCGCCCCGATGGGGATGACGAGGAAGATCATGAGCGCCGGCAAGAGCGCCATCACGGGTGCCGCGAGGTAGAGCACGACGTCGGCGCGGTCCGGAGTCATCGACTCCTTGAACATCAGCTTGATGCCGTCCGCCAGCGTCTGCAGGATCCCGAACGGTCCCGCACGCGTCGGTCCAAGACGATTCTGCATGAAGGCAAGCAGTCGGCGCTCGGCCCAGATCAACAGGATCACGACGCCGAACAAGAACACGAACGCGATCAGCACCTTGACGGCGGCGACGATGAAGTCCTCCATCAGGCGTCACCCCCTCGCACGGCATCGACTCGCACGGTTGGGACGGCGCCGAGTGCGGCCGTCGCAGCAAGGTTGAACGGCACGTAGACGGTGCCCTCTTCGAGCGTCGGATCGATGACCACCGGCAGTTGCACGTCGCCATCACCGTGGACCACGACCTCGTCTCCATCGACGACCGCCAACAGTGAGGCATCCCGCGGATGGAGGTAGGCCGCGCCGTGGGGTGCCAGGCCCGAGATTCCGGTGCTGTGGCGAACGATGACCCCATCGTCGTACAGGACCCTCGCCGAGTGAAGGGCAAGATGCCCAGAAGTGACCGACAGGCCGGGGTCGATCGGTGTGACCGTGAGTGGTTGGGTGCCGTCCGGGCCAGGCAGCACGATCCCTTCGCGCCCCGGACCCCAGGTAAGTCCGTCCCACGTCACGCCGGCATAGGCAGGTGCAACCCGAGCAATCTCCTCGGCGACCGTCTCTGCGGTCGACGCGCCAAGGTCGGTTCCCATCGCCGCAGCCACGTCGTTGATGATCGACCACACGGGCCGGGAGGTGCCGGCGGGCGCGACGATCCGGCTGACCTTCTGGACGCGCCCCTCGAGGTTGGTTGCCGTGCCTTCGACTTCGCCAAGACCGGCAACGGGGAACACCACGTCTGCGGTAGCGCCGGAGTCGGAGAGGAACATCTCGAATGCGACCACGAACTCCGCAGCAGCGAGACCGGCGGCAGCGATGGACGGTCGCGGATGGTCGCGCACGGGGTCGGCGCCGTTTAGCACCAGCGCCTTCGCGTCTTGCGCGGTAAGGGCTTCCAGGATTGCTGTGGCATCCATGCCGGGCCCGGCGGGGAATGACCCCCAGGCAGACTCGAGGGCTGCTCGGCCGGCTTCGTCGCCAAGTGCCACCCTTCCGGGGAGCAGGTTCGGTGCCACGCCCATGTCAAGCGCACCGAAGACGTTGCCGCGACGTACGAGCGGGAGAATCTTGGCATCGGGGAGGTCGACGGCGAAGGCGGCAACCGCCTCGGCCATGGCGGGATCTTCGGCGAGTCCGGTCCGGCCGACGAGTGCGACCACGGGACCGTTGCCGAGGGTGGCACGCACCTCGGCATACTCACCGTCACCTGCAGCGAGCTTGCGCAGCACGTCGGGTCCGGTGCCCGGCTTGTAGCGGATGGTGTCGGAAGCGACGTCGTCGAGGCCCGTGCGGCGGGGATGCACAATCACGAGATTCGCGCCGAGCTCGGTGGCGGCGCGGCGAACTCGCAGGTAGAGGACCGGAAGCTCTTCTTTCAGGTCCGGGCCCCAGAGGAGGATCGTCTTGGCCGTTTCCAAATCGTTGATCTCGGCACGCGGCATGACACCGACGGCGAAAGCGGGGTCGAGGCCGTCGGCAAGTTGGGAGTCGAGGTGAGGGCTGCCGACGACCGTTCGCATGAACTTGGAGAACGCATACGCGTCTTCGTTCGTTGAGCGTGCACCACCGAGCCCGGCGACTTCACCGCCGTCGTACGCACCAAGGCGATCGGCAACCAAGGTGATTGCCTCGGCCCAGGTGGCCTCACGGAAGTCTCCATCTTCCTTGATCAGCGGCGTGGTGATCCGCTCGGACGACTGGCTGTGATCGTGGACGAAACGGTCCTTGTCCGACAGCCAACCGTGGTTCGTGGCGTCGTTGTCGACGCCGTAGATGCGGATGATCTCGTTGTGGCTCGTCTGCACCGAGATCTTCGAATGGACCGAATCGACGAACGATACCGATTCGACCGCATCGATATCCCACGGCCGGGCCTTGAAGCGGTAGGGCTTGGCAGTGAGCGCACCGACCGGGCAGATCTGCACGGTGTTGCCGGAGAAGTAGGAGGCGAACGGTTCGTCGGGGAAGGTGATCACCTGGACGTAGTTGCCGCGGTCCTTGAACTCGATGAGCGGATCGCCGGAGATCTCGTCGGAGAACCGGGTGCACCTGGCACACAGGACGCAGCGCTCGCGGTCGAGCAGGATCAGATCGGAGATCTCGATCGGTTTCTCGAAGTGTCGCTTCTCTTCAACGAAACGGGATTCGCCAGGCCCGTAGGCAAAGGCTTGGTCCTGGAGCGGGCACTCGCCGCCCTTGTCGCACACGGGGCAGTCGAGCGGGTGGTTGATCAACAAGAACTCGAGCACACCCTCCTGGGCCTTCTTGGCGACCTCGGATTTGGAGTGAACGATCATGCCATCACTGACCGGCATCGTGCACGATGGGACGAGTGCGGTTCCGCGCGGCCCTTCGACCTCGACGAGGCAGGCCCGGCACAGCCCGACGGCATTCATGCGCGGGTGGTAGCAGAATCGTGGGATGTAGGTCCCAGCCTTCTGAGCGGCTTCGATGAGCGGCTGGCCTGCTTCGACTTCGACGTCGACGCCGTCGAGGTTGATGGTCACGGTGGTGCGCTCGTCAGTCAACGGCGACCTCCGTGTTGTCCGCTTTGGCGAGGTCGGGGATCATCGCCTCAACCTCGTCTCGGAAATAGCGCATGATCGATACGACCGGCGCCGTCGCCGAGGGACCCAGCGGACAGATCGTCGTCATGGCCGGCGGCCATGCGAGCCCAGGGCTGATGTTGTCGGATACGTCGAGGAGCAGACCAATGTCCTCGGGTCGGCCGTAGCCATCGAGGATGCGGCTCAAGATCCGCTCGAGCCAAGTCGTGCCTTCGCGGCACGGCGTGCACTGACCGCACGACTCGTGCGAGAAGAATCGGACGAGCCGGTGCGCGACACCGACCACGTTCGTCGAGTCGTTCATCACGATGACCGCTCCGGATCCGATCATCGATCCCTGCTTGGCGATGTCGTCGATGGTGACGGGAGTGTCGAGATGCTCGCTCGGGACGAACCACGGCGCAGACGCTCCACCGGGAACCCATGCCTTCAGTTCACGGTCGTCGAGGATCCCTCCGCCGACGTCGTAGATCAAGTCGCGCCACGTCATTCCGGCGACGATCTCATAGTCGCCGGGCTTCTTCAGATGCCCGGAAAGCGACATGACGCGGGTGCCGGACGAGGTCTCGGGCCCGATCGCGGCGTACTTCGCACCACCGTTGGCAACGATCCACGGCACGTTCGAGATCGTCTCAACGTTGTTGACGATCGTTGGCTTCGCGTAGAGGCCCTCGACGGCGGGGAACGGAGGCTTGATGCGCGGCTCGCCTCTGCGGCCTTCGAGGCTCGACAGTAGGGCCGTCTCCTCGCCGCAGATGTAGGCGCCTGCGCCAAGGTGAACGGTCACGTCGAGATCGAAACCGGAACCGAGGATGTCCTTGCCAAGGAAGCCAGCCTCGTAGGCCTCGTCGATCGCTCGCTGGAGCCGACGTGCCGGCTTGGGGTATTCACCGCGGATGTAGACGAACGCGTGCTGCACGTCGAGGGCAAAGGACGAGATCGCAATTCCCTCGACCAGCTGATGCGGGTCGCGTTCGAGGAGCATCCGATCCTTGAACGTTCCCGGTTCGGATTCGTCACCGTTGACGACGAGATAGCGCGGTCGGGTATCCGGCGGGAGGAATCCCCACTTCACGCCGGTCGGGAACGAGGCACCGCCGCGTCCTCGGATGTTCGACGCCTTGACCTCGGCGATGACGTCCTCGGGCTTCATCTTCTTGAGCGCCTTGCGGAGCGCCTCGTAACCGCCGGTGTCGAGATAGCGGG
>RCNG010000724.1_pt1 | contig 15612 bp, 14 predicted proteins | sample 2041371 | NCBI WGS metagenome assembly RCNG01 (sample SAMN09708227, study PRJNA481090) | Marine sediment metagenome, whole genome shotgun sequencing project. | biome: marine sediment; feature: ocean; material: sediment; isolation source: Sewage treatment plant 1 marine sediment (STP1) ... | reverse complement strand
TGTCGAGCGGCAGCTCGGGGGTGAGCAGCCAGTTGCTGATGAGGCTGCCGGCCGTGCTGTTGTAGTTGGCGGCGATATAGGCCGTCGGAGCGCCGGCCTGGGCCGGGAAGACCGTGTCGACGCCCTGGTACCAAATGGTCGAACCGATGGGATCACTGTTGTTCTGTTGGAACCAACCGGGGATGTTCGTCACGTCGTCGAAGCCCTCGGACAGGTCCTCCGGGTCGGCCATCGGCGCCGGTCCACCAAGAACAGTTCCGGCTCTTGCGCCGGTGTCGGCCCACACGAGTCCCGTCGCCATCAAGGCGCACACAGCCACCAAAACGCTCACTCTCAATGCTTGCTTCATTCGAATCCTCCTCCTTGATTTTGGACCGCGAGCGGTCAAATAAAACCTCATTCAATTGCAAACAAACAGCCACAGATGACCAATAAATCAAACTCATCCTGCCAGAGAACGTTCAAGACTGCAAGACTCCCCGGAACCCGCGGGCCTCGCCTTCGTACTTCGAATGGAATTTCCGGACATTTCCGAGGGAGGAAGCCGAGGATGAGCATGCGAAACAGAACAGTGGGTCTTGTTTGTGGGCTGGTTTTTGCAGCTGCGGGCGCGTCCTCGGCCGACAAGCCGGATGAGATCCCCTACGACCTCGTGGAGGTGTCGCCGTCCGTGGTCATGGCCCTCCACGACAACGGATCCAACATCACCTGCGTGGTTGGCGCGGATGGACTGGTGTTCTTCGATGCCGGTCTGAGCACCCGCACCGCGAGGCTCTTTCGTCGCAACATGGAAACTCGATTCGAGCGTCGGACGCGGGCGCTTGTCCTGACCCACGCTCATCTTGATCACCTTCTCGGAATGGGAGCCTTCGATGATGTGCGGGTCTACGCAGCGTCCGCCGGTCGGCCGCGGTGGGAGCATTTCACGTCCCTCGAGTGGGACGAGCGCACCATTGCCGGCTATGGATCGATCTTTCCGAGCCTTCCACAGGAGATCCAAGACGCCCGGATGCGATTGCCCACCGACTGGTTCGACGACGAGCTCGTCCTCGATTCGGGGGATGGCCGGCTGGTCATCAATCGCACCGGGGGCCACACCATCGACTCCTCGTCGGTGGTGGTTGGAGCCGACCGGGTCGTCATTGCCGGTGATCTCGTCCAGGCCCGCCGTCGTCCCTATTTCGGGGAGCCCGATACCGACTTTTCGGCATGGATCGAGACCCTGCGACGCTGGGAAGAGCTCGATGTTGGCGCCGTCTGTCCCGGACACGGTCCGGTGATCGAGCTTGCCGAACTCCGGCAGATCCGTATCTGGTTCGAAGACCTGTCGGCATCCGCGGCGAAGCTCAAGACCGAAGGTGTTTCGTTGGAAGAGATGGTGTCCCACTCCGAGCTTCCGGACGGCTACTGGCCTGAAGAAGCCACGGTGCCGAGGTGGTGGGCATACTGCATCAAGCGCCTCTACGACGCCTCGTGAGAGCTAAGAAGGTAAGGAAGTAAGAATCGAAGAAGGAATGAATGATGAATGAAGCCTGTACGGGCGTGTCCGAAATCCATAATTCATAATTCAGCATTCATAATTGGCCCGAAGGGCCTTCGCCCTCACCTCCTCACTCCTGACCCCGGAATCAGCGACCTGAGCCAAACGGTCACCTCGGCGCCGGCCCCGGCGTCGACCACGGCGATAAAGATGGTGTCGTCGCCGGCGATGGTGCCGACGACACCGTCAAGCGAAAGATTATCGAGCGCCAGAGCAACCCCCTGAGCCTCTCCTGCGGGCGTTTTCAAGACCAACAGGTGGTCTCCGGCCGAGCTGACCGAATCGAGGCGTCCGGAAATCCGCTCTTCAAATGGGTTGGCCGTTGGGAGATCATGGGGGGGCGCGGTCCACCTGCCATCGGCCTTGACCAGCCGGAGGGCCGTGATGTCACGGGAGACCGAGGCCTGGCTGGCGTCGATTCCGCGTTCGCTCAACGCGGCCACCATCTGCTCCTGGGTTTCGATCCTGCGGCTGGCGATGGCATCGAGAATCATCCGGCGGCGGTCTTCGAGAGAGCTCATGGTCGACCGTTCCCCATGAGACGGGTGATCACAGCCTTGAGACCGTGGTCCCGGTCCATGATCCGCTCATGCGCACGATCCGCGATGGCTCCGAGTTCGTCGAGAGCGGGGGCTCCGGCGCCGCCGAGGTGTTGCCTTGCGTCGAGGAGCGCATCGGCCTCAAGGTGGGGGACCTCGCCTCCCCCCTTGATCTCGGCCGCAACCTGCCGGTAGGCGGTTCGAAACGGCACCCCTTCGCGAACCCGGCGGTAAACCTCGTCGGTGGCGAGCAGATCGCCGCCGACCCCGGCGGCGCACCGCTCGGGGTCGACGCCGAGCCGCGGCACCGCGCCGGCGATCATGGTCAGCATGGCGTGCACAGTGTCGATTCCCTCCATCATCGGGCCCTTGGTGAGCTGCAGGTCCCGATGATATCCACCAGGTAACGAACCCGCCACCGCCATGGCCTGGGTCGCCAGACCAGCGATGATGCCTGCCCGACCCCGGGTGAGCTCGAAGACATCCGGATTCCGTTTCTGGGGCATGATGCTCGAACCGGTGGCGAGCTCCGTGGGGAGAATGAAGAAGCCGTACTCGTCGGCCGAGAAGAGGACCACGTCCCAGGAAAGCGCCGCCAGGTCCCGCGCCACCGCCCACAGGGCGGAGAGCACCGTGGCCTCGAGCTTGCCGCGCGACAGCTGGACCGCGGTGACCGCGAGTTGGGGCGACGCGAAGCCGAGGGCGTCGGAGACCGCTCGTCGGTTGAGCGGGAGAGGCGTCCCGTATCCCGCTGCGCTTCCAAGAGGCCCGCGATCGGCGAGATCGTAGGCCGCGTCCACGAGTCCCAGATTGTCGAGCAGCACCTCCGCATATCCTGCAGCCCACAGTCCCACCGAGGACGGCATGGCCGTGCGGAGGTGGGTGAAGCCAGGCATGACCACCCGTTGGTGGCTCGCGCCGAAGGCGATCAACGACCGTGCGGTGGTGACAACCGCCCTTTCGATCTCGAGCAGTTCCGCCTTGAGGTAGAACCGCAGGGCCGCCATGACCTGGTCGTTGCGTGAACGCCCGGTGTGGACCTTCTCCCCGAGTTCGCCGAGGCGGTCCACGAGCCGGTGCTCGAGGGCGGAATGGGCATCCTCGTCGTCTTCCGTCACCGTGAGGAGACCGGCATCGGTGGCCGCCAGCGCCTGGGTGAGTTCGGCTGCGAGGGTGGCGTTTTCGTCCATGGTCAGAAGACCCGCCTCGGTCAGGCCCGCGACGTGGCCCGTCGTGGCGATGATGTCCCACCGCAGCAGGCGCTGGTCCCAGCGCCGGTCGTCGCCCGCCGTGTAGGCCGCCATGGATGTGTCGAGGCCGCTGCCATCGCCCCAAAGACTGCGTTTCATCTCAGATACTCCTTCGCGATCCTGGCGTAGAGCTGCGATCCGGCCTGGACTTCGGCAAGCTCGATCGACTCGTCGGTGGTGTGGGACTGGCGCGAGTCGCCCGGCCCGAGCTTGACCGCGTCGACATGGCGGAGAAAGACCCAGTCCGAGCAGGTCGGTGAGGCAAATGGAGTCCCCTCCGGCCGTGCCGCCATCACCGCCGGGAGCAGTCGCGACTCGGTTGGTGTCTCCGCGGGCACCAGCCGGTCGGAGTAGATTTCAACCCTTGCCGAGATCCGGTCACGGATCATGGCCACGACCTCGTGGTGGTCGTAAGCCGGAGTGGTTCGGATATCGAGCATGGCCCAACACGATGGGGGGGTGACGTTGCGGGCGACCCCGGCGGAGAGCTGCGTCGGGGTTACCGCCACCGCGCCGAGAAGAGGATGGACACGGTCGAGGACCAGTTCTTCGAGGGCTGCAAGATCGGCGGCCGCGCGGTTGATGGCGTTGACCGGTTGTGGCTCCCGTCCGGCGGCCCACCCGGCGTGGACTTGATCGCCCTCCCAGTGGAGTTCGAGGAGGAGCTGGCCGCGTTGGGCGATGCACGGCTCGAGCGAGGTGGGCTCACCGACCAGAGCCGCATCGGGGGGAGCACCGAGATGCTCGAGGGCCTTCGGCATGGAAGTGTCGCGGGTTTCCTCGGAATAGGTGGCGAGGACCACCAGGCGGCCGGCTGCCGGTCCACCGGCCGCCGCGAGTTCGGCCGCGGCGGCGGCCATGGCGCTGACCGAGGCCTTGGCGTCCACCGCTCCGCGGGCCATGAGACGGCCATCGTTCACCACCCCGGCGGTGGGTGGGACCGACCAGCCGTCACCGGGCGGAACCGTGTCCAGGTGGGACGCCATGAGGAGAGTCGGCCCAGGGCGGGCGCCATCGACGATGATACGCACCGCCGTGTCGTCGACCTCGGGTTCCAAGCCGTGTGTTCTCGACCAGTCTGCCAGCACGGCGGCGGCCGCGGCCTCGTCGCCGGACGGGCTCGGTGTCCGGACCAGGCTCAGCAGCAGCTCGGTGGCGTCCACGCTTCTCATCTTCCGGCGGTCTCGTAGCTTCGCTTCTCCCGCTCACCAACGATCATGGTGCCGCTGCCGTGGCCGGTGAAGAGCTCGAGCAGGAGAGCATCCTGTGTCCGTCCGTCGATGATGTGGGTGCGGCGGACGCCGCCCTTGACCGCCCGCAGGCAGGCCTCGACCTTGGGTCGCATCCCACCCTTGACGCTCTTGTTGACGAGCAGTGCTTGGAGATCCTCCGGTGCGGCGAAGGCCACCAGCGAGGTAGGGTCCTCCGCGTCCCGCAGCAGACCGGGGGCGCCGGTCATGTAGACCAGCTTGTGGGCGCCGAGGGAGCTCGCGAGAACTGCGGCCAGGGTGTCGGCGTTGACGTTCAGAATCCGGCCCTCGGTGTCGGCGGCCAGGGACGCCACCACCGGCACGTTGCCACGGGGCAAGAGGACATCGAGGAGCTTGGTGTCCACTGCATCGACATCGCCGACCTCGCCGAAGTCGACGGTCCGGGTGACGCCGTCGTCATCGGTGATCTCCACGGGGGGCCGGCGGTGGACGGTGACGAGACCGGCGTCGATCCCGGTCAGACCCACCGAAGAAACGCCGTGACCGCGCAGCGCTGCGACCACATTGACGTTGATCTGTCCGCCATAGACCATCTTCGCGATCTCGAGGACCTCAGGGGAGGTCACCCTGCGGCCGGCCACCATTTCGGGCTCCAAACCCATGCGTCGCGACAGCGCGCTCGCCTGCGGACCTCCACCGTGGACCACCACCACCCGGATTGAGAGTGATTCCAGCAGCGCCACCTGCACCGCGACATTGTCCAGCGCCTCGGGAGACGACAGGACCTCGCCACCGAGTTTGAGGACGAAAATCTGTTCCCGGTAGAGCCGGGTGTATTCGAGTGCATCCTTGAGTCCGTTGACGAGATCGGTCATTGCTTGCTCCCTGCGATCATGGTTTCGAGTACGGCCCGCTGGACGTGAAGCCGATTCTCCGCCTCATCGGTGACCCGCGACCAAGGGCCGTCGAGGACTCCATCGGTGACCACCACGTTGCGCCGAACCGGTAGGCAATGAAGGAAGATTCCACTGCCGTCGTGGGTCGATGACATCCGGTCTTCGTTGATGATCCAATCGCGGTACGGCGCCCGTCGGACGGCCTCCGCTTCGGTGTTCCCGAAATCATCGAGACAGCCCCAGCTCTTGGCGTAGACGGCGTCGGCGCCGGCCACCGCGGAGTCGAGATCGTCGGTGACACTGACGGCGCCGCCGTTGCGGCCGGCCACCTCCTCGATGGATGCCATGTCGTCGGGGTCGAGATCGTAGCCGGGCGGTCGGGCAACCACCACCTCCATCCCGAGCCTCGCGGCAGCCAGCGCTGCCGACGCGGGCACGGCGGTGGGCAGGGCCCGTGGATGCCAGCTCCAGGCGAGGACGAAGCGTCGCCCCCGCGGCCGTTCGCCCAGGTTCTCCTGCAGGGTCAGGGCATCGGCCAGCCCCTGACACGGGTGGCGGCGGGCCGATTCCATATTGATGGTCGGGACGCCGGCGTGGCGTGCAAAAGCGCGGACGACCTCGTCCCGGCGCGCCTCGGCCCAGGTGTCGGCGCTGGGAAAGGCGCGTACGGCCACCGCCTCGCCATACCGGCCGAGCACCCTGGCGGCCTCGACGATGTGTTCCACGGCCTCGCCGTCCATGACGACCCCGGACCGGGTCTCGATGGCCCAGGCGCCGCGGCCGGGTTCGAGGATCACCGCGTGGCCGCCGTGGCGCGCCATGGCCACTTCGAAGGAGGTTCGGGTTCGCAACGAGGGATTGAAGAAGACCATGACCAGGGCCTTGCCGGTGAAGGACTCGCCGGTCGCTCCCGCCTTGAGCTCGGCGGCTCGGGCGAGGATGGCGCGGATCGAGTCATCGGACCACTCATCGGTTCCCAGGAGGGCAGACGGAGTCATGAAAGCACCTCGTGAAGAGTCTGGACAAAGGTGTCGACCTCATCGTCGGCGAGCACCAGTGGGGGCAGAAGGCGAATGACCGAGGGGTCGTTGGCGGAACCGACCAGGATGTCCCGTTCGAAGAGTCTGAGCTGGACCGGCCGTGCAGGGCGGTCGAGACGCAGACCGAGCAGGAGTCCGCGTCCGGTGATCTCGGTGACCGCGGGCAGATCGGCCAGCCCCTGACGGAGCCGCCTCTCCAGATGCAATGCCCGATCGGCGAGGCCCTCGTCGCGGATGACCTCGAGGTTGGCGGCGGCCGCGGCGCAGGGGATGGGTCCGCCGCCGAAGGTGGTTCCCAGATCTCCCTGCGAGACATGCTTGGCAATCCGTGGAGACAGCAGGACCGCGCCCATGGGCAGACCTGCGGCGATGCCCTTGGCCAGGGTGAGGATGTCCGGGGTGACGCCATAGCTCTGGGCGGCGGTGAAGGCGCCGGTGCGACCACAGCCGCACTGAATTTCGTCAAAAATAAGAACCGCGCCGGCTGCATCGCAGGCCTTTCGCAGGGTCCGAAGAGTCTCGACGCCGACTTCCCGCGCACCGGCCATTCCCTGTACCGGTTCGACGATGACCGCCGCGATGGTTTCGTCCACCAGGGCCGGGAGAAGTTCCGGTCGTCCCCAGGGTGCGACCACCGTGAGATCGAGGATTGACTGGCCTCCACTGGCCTCGGCGAGCTCGCGATAGTGCCCAATGCCGGAAACGGCGAGGGTGGCCAGGGTGCGTCCATGGAAGCCGCCTTCGAAAGCGACGACGCGGCGCCGCCCGGTGACCCGGCGGGCGAGTTGGAGGGCGACATCGTTGGCCTCGGCCCCGGAGTTGACGAGAAAAACCTGATTGAGGGGCGCGGGCGCCATCTCGGCGAGGAGGTCGAAGAGCCGGTCGCGGCTTTCCAGCGGCACGGCGTTGGAGTAGAAGAGCAGGCGCTCGGTCTGCTCGCGGATGGCGGCGACGACCCGGGGGTGGCAGTGGCCGCTCACCGCCACCGCGTGGCCGCCATAGAGATCGAGGAAACGTCGACCGTCGGCGCCGACGATGGTCGATCCGGAACCGCGGTCGGGTTGCAGCTGGAGACGGCCGTAGACCGGGACCTCGGCGGGGTGGGTGGATCTCAACATGGCGTCATTCCTGTGTGTTCGAGGCCGGCGGGCTCGGGGAATTCCTGGGCGAGATTCATCGCCTGCACCGCCTGTCCGGCGGCGCCCTTGATGAGGTTGTCGATGACCGTCAGGACGATGATTTCCCTGCCCCCGTCGCGAGCCACCGCGTGGACATGTGCGTGGTTGGTGCCGACCACCGATGTCAGGTGTGGTGGCTGGTCGAGGACGTGGACAAAGGGCCGGTCGTCGTAAGCCGTGTGGAGCAGCTCCAAGGGATCCTCAACCGCCTCGGCGAGCCGAACCCGAAGCGTCGCATGGATGCCGCGAATCATCGGCGCCGAGTGGGTCAACAGTGAGCACGAGGGTGCCGCCGGGCCGCACCAATCGAGGAGTCTCTCCTCGAGTTCGGCCTCGTGACGGTGCCCCCCGAGGCTGTAGCCGTAGAAATTGTGGGCGCGGAAGGGATGGTGGGTGGTGGGCTTGGCTTTGGCACCCGAGCCGGATGAGCCGGTGGCCGCCCAGCAGATGGGATGCGACTCGTTGCTCAGAACCGGCGCCAGCGGCCACAGGGAGAGCATGGTCGCGGTGGCGAAGCACCCGGGCACTGCGATCCTCGTCGCTCCGGCGAGGGCGTCGCCCTCGATGTCGGCGAGGCCGTTGGCGAAGGTCCCCAGAAGGGCTGGTTTTTGGTGGGGGCCATAGGCCCGTTCGGCGCGATCCCGATCGGCCAGCCGGAAATCCGCAGCGGTGTCGATCACCATGCCCGGGCCTTCCTCTTCGATGGCCTCGATGATGAGCTGCGACTCGCCGTGGGGCAGCGCCAGGAAGACGATGTCGGCCCACTCGCCCACCTGGCCGGCGTCGAAGGCGTCAAAGACCGGTGTGTCGGGTCGGTTGAGAAAACTTGGGTGGACCTCCGCCCAGGGCCGGCCGGCGGCGCTTCTCGAGAAGCCGCGGACCTCGGCGACCCGCGGGTGGTCCAGCAGCAGGCGGAGGAGCTCGCCGCCGACATAGCCCGTGGCCCCGGCGACGGCGGCCTTGAGTCCGGTGTCAGTCGAATTCACAGCGCCTCCCGGACGATGCCGGCGAGCGCACCATCACCGGCGCGGGCGTTGGCCGCAGGCAGACCGAGCTGGTCCCGAATGAAGCGGCAGCCGACCTCGTTGTCGGTGGCGGGCCCGGAGATCACCGTCGGTGTCAGATCAAAGTTGGACTTGAGGAGTTCGACCGCGCCCCAGGCGCCGACCTGGTCGGGGGCGCAACAGACCATGGCGCCGATCCGGGCGACCAGGGCGGAGTCTTCCAGCAGCCGAGCGACGCCGTATTCGCCGAGGATCCCATCCCCGAACTCGGCGACCACGACATCGGGCTTGGTGCTCCGCGCGAGCTCGTTGAGCAGACCGAAGGCCGTGGGCAGGGCGACCTCGTCATCGGTGGAGACGACGCCGGCGTCGGTGAAGGTGAGCGCCTCGACGGCGCCGGCGTCGAGCATGGCGAGGGCGTCTCGACGCAGCGATACCCCGGTGAGCTTGACCCCGGCGACCCTGAGGCCGGCGCGGAAGAGACCGCGGATGACCTCGCCGGCGGCAACGGTCTTGCCCGAATCCATGCAGGTTCCCACCACCGCGACGATGGGTGGTCCATCGAGCAGGGATTCGGCTCTGGGCACCGCGCCCTTGCGGATCGTTGCCGGGCTGCCGATCCGGTCGCCGGTCCGAGGAAAGGTCAGGACGGCTCCGAGAACCTCGGCGGTGAAGGGTGGGCCGAGATCGGGGTTGCCGGCGGTGCACTGGCCGAGGACGCCGCCGAGATTGAGGACCTCGATGGTGTCACCGGCGGCCAGGGTCTCCGGGACCTTTCCCTCGTAGCCGCGCAGGGCGCGGCGGGCGCCGAGCACTCCTGCCAGCACGTCGCCCGAACGCAGACGAATCAGGCGTCCCGTGGGGTCCTCGACCTGGTTGTAGACGGCTTTGTCGCTGCCGATCCGGACCGCGAGGATCCGACCTTCTTCGCAGGTGATTTCGGGGCCGATGAGTACCTCCGGCCCCAGGTTCGCGTTGCGGGTGGATGAGGCGATCCGATCGAGCCTCACTTTGGAGGTCACCATGGGGGAACCTCGCCGGCTGCGGCTGCGAGCTGCGATGGGATTCCCGCGATGGAGGCGAATGCCTGAGCCTCCGTGCCGGTCCACAGTCGGTGGCTCTCACCGTATGAGGCCACCGATGGATCCATGAGGCTGTGGGGGCTCCGGACTCCGTCGATGCTGAAGCGTCCATCGGCGAGCCGCACCCGGGTATCGCCGACGACCCGTTGCTGCGAGCTCTCGATCATCGCCTCGATGTCCCGCATCACCGGGTCGAAGGCCTGACCCTCGTGCAGACGGTCGCCCCAGAACTGGGCGACGTGGTCCTTCCAGAAGCTCTGCCACCTGGTGAGGACGAGCTTTTCGAGCTCTCTGTGGGCGGCCACCAGGACCTGGGCGGCGCCGGCCTCGAAACCGATCCGGCCCTTGATCCCGAGGACGGTCTCACCGAGGTGGATGCCGCGACCGATGCCGTAGGGTGCGATTTTCTCCTCGAGGGCTTCCACGAGCTCCGGCCCGGCCAACGTCTCGCCATCGAGACTCACCGGCAGGCCGGCTACCCACGAGATGACAAGCTCGGCGGGCGCCGCCGCCGCCGTGTTCCCGGTCCACGCGTCTTCGGGTGGGCCCTGCCACGGATCGTGAGTCCAGCCGCCGCCGAGGGTGGTGCCCCAGAGGCCGCGGTTGACCGAATAGCGCCCCGATCCCGGCGGAACTTCGAGCCCCTGCTCTTCGAGATAGGCGATGGAGGTCTCGCGTTCGACGCCGTGTTCGCGAACGGGCGCGAGGATCGGAATCGAAGGCGCCATCACCTTCCAGGCGATGTCAAAGCGCACCTGATCGTTGCCGGCGCCGGTGGCGCCGTGGGCGATGGCGTCGGCACCGATCTCGGTTGCGACCCGTGCGACCTCCACAGCCTGTTGGGTTCGTTCGGCGGCCACCGAGACCGGATAGACCGCGCCGCGTAGGACGTTGCCACGCACCAGGGTTGCGATGAAGTTGTCCCAGACCTTCTGCCGGGCATCGATGCGGCGGTGTTCGATGGCTCCGGCAGCGCGGGCGCGGGCGGCGATCCGGTCGATCTCTTCTCGGTCCATGCCGCCGGTGTCGACCGTCACGGTCACGACCTCGGCTGATTTCTCGCGGGTCAACCAGGCGACGCAGTAGGTTGTGTCCAATCCCCCTGAATAGGCGAGCACGATCCGCATGGGTTACCTCCAGCCCGGACTGCCGGGTGAAGAATGCATTTTTATTCATTTCTTCTCGTGTGTCAACCGAAGATATCGGTACTTTTGGGCACAAATACGTCAATTATTGGAGAATTTGACGATGGCCGAGTGAAATTTTATTCATTTCTGGTCCAGTGAATGGAAATCCAACTTCCGCCGGGGCGGGTCGCGGAGAATCAGCGAACTTTTGGAAGGCGTCGGAGAACGACGACGAGATAGAGGCCGGCGGTGGCGAGGACGATGGCGGCTTCCGGGCTCACCGGGGTGCCGTAGACGCCGATGCGGGGCAGGGTCGTGACCAGGGCCGAGACGGCGAAGGTGACGGCCATGGAGGGACCGAGGCGGGTCGTCAGACGGGCGCCGATGGCGGCCGGAAGACTGAGCAGCGCGATGACCAGAATCAGACCAACGATCTGGGTGAGCACGATCACCGTCGCGGCGATGAGGAGAAAGAGAACAATGTCCGTCGTGAGAACGGGAATCCCGCGCAGCTCGGCCTGTTCCGGGTCGAGGCAGAGCGCGAGAAAGCGGCGGTGGAAGAGGACGGCGGTGACGATCACCACCGCACTCAGAGCCGCGAGGAAGACGAGGTCCCTCCGGGTGACAAAGCTGATGTTGCCGAAGAGATAGCTCATGAGCTCGGTGTGGTAGCCGGGGGTGATCTTGATGAGGAGGATCCCCAACGACATCCCCACCGCCCATAGGGCGCCGACCATGGTGTCGAGCCGTTCTTTCACCCGATGCTTCAGTACCGCCAGGAGCGGCGCCGAGACCAGGGCAGCCACGAGTCCGCCGTGGATGGGTTCGAGCCAGCCGAAGACCGTCGGATGGACCGTCGATAGATAGATGGCGGCGCCGACCCCGCCGATGGCGATGTGTGCCAGAGCGCCGGCGAGGAAGAGCAGCCGCCGGGTCACCACATAGGGCCCGACGATGCCGCAGCTGACGCTTGCGAGCACTCCCGCGGCGAGACCCGACCAGAGGAAGGGATTGACCCCGGCGTCGATGAAGAACTGACTCACGGGTGCTCTCCGTGGAAGAGGGGTTCGAGGGAATCCGAATTGAGGTGACGAGCATCGATCTCGCGCACCGTGTGGTCGACCCAGAGGGCGCGATCCATGTGATGGCTGACCAACGCGATGTCGTGGCTCACCATGACGATGGGAAGACGCTCGTTGAGGCGTTCCAGCAGCCGAAGCAGCTCCTTCTCGCGATGGATGTCGATACCGGTGGTGGGTTCGTCGAGGAGCAGGAGATCGGCCTTGGAGGAGAGGGCCCGGGCGATGAGAACCCGCTGACGCTGACCGCCCGAGAGCATCCGCCAGGCGCGATCGGCGAGATCGGCGGTGTGGGTCTCCTCGAGCGCCGCCATGGCCAGCTCGCGGTCGGGCTGCGAGTAGCGGGGTCCCCAGGTCGAGGCCGACAGCCTGCCGAGGAGGACGACATCGAAGACCGATGCGGGCACGCTGGGGTCGATGCCCGTGTGCTGGGGGACATATCCGACATTCTGCCGGGTCTTCGTCGGTGGTGCACCGAGGATACTGATGCTTCCGATGTCCGGTGCGAGCTGCCCGAGGAGGAGCCGCAGCAGAGTCGTCTTGCCGCCGCCGTTGGGTCCCAGGAGGCCGACCCATTCGGTTGCGCCGACGGAAAAGCCCACCTCACGCAGGGCGTCGCCCCGTTGCCGCGGATAACGGAAGCCCAGATCGGCAACGACGACGACCGGTGGGTCAGTCATGGAAGCTCCTCGTGATGGAGTCGGTGACACGGCGAAGATTGGCCACCACATCCGGTGCGAGGGGATCGAGGGTCTCGAGTTGGGCGCCCATGACGCCGGCGATGGCCCGCGCCGATTGCCCGGCGATCTGTGGTTGGACGAAAACGAACGAAATGTCGAGGGCGCGAGTCTGTTCCTGGATCCCGGTGAGTTCGGCGTCGGAAGGTTCCTTGCCCTCGATCTCGATGGCGATCTGACGGAGGCCGTAGTCATCCGCAAAGTAGCCCCACGAGGGGTGGAAGACCACGAAGGCCCGGCCCGGATAGGGGGTCAGAGTGTTTTCGATCCAGGCGTCGAGTTCTTCGAGCTCGGAAAGCAGCCCACCCAGGCGAGTGGCGTAGTCGGACGCCCGCTCCGGGTCCATTCGCTGAAGAGTCTCGGCCAACAAACGGGCCTGGACCATGAGCCGCCGGGGGCTCAGCCATGTGTGGGGATCGACCGCATCGACCCGATGATGAGCATCCACGCCGCCGTGGCTGTGGGTCGCCATGGTTCGGGTGGCCACGCCATCCCGCAGATCGACGATCTCGAGGTGTCCCTCAAGGGCGCGAAACCAAGCACCCGACTCGAAGGGAACACCGCAGCGGAAGAAGACCCGACTCGACAGCACCCGGCTCACCTGGGCGTCGCTCGGCTGGTGGGTCGTTGGGCTCTCACCCGGTCGCAGAAGGGTGTGAACTACAACCCGATCGCCACCGATCCGTTCGACGAGCCAGGCGTGCGGCGCGATGCTGGTGGCGACTGCAAGCGAGGTGGCGGCCGGATCGGGATCGACCACACCGCAGGCGAGGCCGATCGATATGACGAGAAGAAGTCGGAACAGGCGCACATTCAAACGATAATCGGTTCTCAGCCAAGGTCAAGCGCAGAGGTCGCGGGATAACCAATGGTCGAGTTTTACGTTTAGATGAGGAAGAGGCTGGAGCGGTGGGGATGAGCGCGTGCTCGGCTCGTCTGCAAATGATACTCTCCCGCAACCAGAACGAATATTGAGCGATCCGATTGGGCGTACAGCCTCGGAGACAGAAGGAGTCACAGCAATGAACGAACGAAAGAACCCACTGATTCGCCTGTGTGGCGGAATCTGGCGCGCCATCGACGCGACCCGGAAGATCGCCGTCAATCTTCTCTTCCTGGCGATCGTCATCGCCCTGCTGGTGGTCGTCTTCAGCAACGACGATCCCGAGATCGCCGACACGACCGCCCTGGTCATCGCGCCGAAGGGCCAGCTGGTCGAGCAGCTCACCGCCAAGTCCATCGAGCAGATGCTCGACGAAGCGCGGGGAACGGCCGTGCCCGAGACGTTGCTCAAGGATGTCATCGACGCCATCAAAGCCGCCAAGGACGACGATCGGATTGAAGTGCTGGTGCTGGATCTCTCCTCGTTCGGCGGCGCCCGGCTGACCAAGCTGCAGGACCTGGGTGAGGTCATTACCGATTTCAAGACCAGCGGCAAGAAGGTCATCGCCACGGCGGATATGTACGGACAGGACGCCTACTATCTTGCGGCCCACGCCGATGAGATTCTCACCCACACCATGGGCGCCGTCATACTCGAGGGCTTTGGCCGCTACCGGATGTACTACAAGGAGGGCATCGACAAGCTCGGGCTCGATGTTCACATTTTCAAGGTCGGCACCTACAAGTCGGCCGTGGAGCCCTACCTCCTCGACGGCATGTCGGACTACGCCAAAGAGGCCAACAGCGAGTGGCTCGGCGATCTCTGGCGGATCTATCTCGACGATGTCGCAGCGGCGCGGGGGATCCCGGCAGAACGTCTCGACGACTATGCCCAGAACTTCCCCGTTTTCATGGCCGAGGCTGACGGCGACACCACCAAGGCCGCCCTCGACTTCGGTCTCACCGATCTGGCCCTGACCAGGGTCGAGACTCGGGAGCACCTCATCGAACTCGTCGGCGAGGACGATGAGAGTCACTCCTACAACCAGATCGCCTTCACGGACTATCTGAAGGCGGTGGAGGACGATCGCTTCGGCCGTGAGGCCAAGGGCGACCGGGTCGGAGTCATCGTCGCTCGTGGAATGATCCTCGACGGCAACCAGCCGGCGGGCAAGATCGGTGGCGAATCAACCGCGGCCCTGATCCGCCAGGCGCGCTACGACGACGACGTCAAGGCCATCGTCCTTCGCGTCGACTCCGGCGGCGGCAGTGCGTTTGCCTCCGAGGTCATTCGCCGCGAGTGCGAGAAAGCACGCGCCGACGGCAAGCCGGTCATCGCCTCCATGGGCAGCGTTGCCGCCTCCGGCGGTTTCTGGATCAGCACCTCGACGGATCAGATCTGGGCCCATCCGACCACCATCACCGGTTCCATCGGCATCTTCGGGATGATCCCCACCTACCAGCGGCCCCTCGCCGAGCATCTTGGCATTCATGTCGACGGCATCACCACTGCGCCTCTGGCGGGAGTTCGACTGGATCGCGAGCTGCCCCCCGAGGTTGGTGACGTGATTCAGGGCATCATCGAGAAGGGCTATCGTGATTTCCTCTCCCGGGTGGCGGAATCCCGCGGAATGACGACCGAAGAGGTCGACAAGGTCGCTCAGGGCCGGGTGTGGAGCGGCGCTGACGCCTACGAGCTCGGTCTGGTCGATCATCTCGGTGATCTCGATGATGCCGTCGCGGCGGCCGCCGAACTCGCCGAGCTCGGTGACGACTACGCCGTCACCTTCATTGAGAAGGAAGAAGAGTTCAAGGACAAGATGATCCGCGAGATGCTCGCCCAGGCGGCCGACGCCACGGGAACCGACGTCTCGGCCGTGTCGCCCCTTGAAGAAATGCTCCGGCAGATCGAGCGCGCCGCCGCGGACTTCGAGGCGCTCAATGACCCCAACCACGCCTACGCGTTGTCGAACATCGAGACCGACTGAGCTCAAAGATTGCCGTTACAACGCCCGCCGGTTCATCGGAACCGGCGGGCGATTTTTGG
>RCNG010000723.1_pt1 | contig 15617 bp, 8 predicted proteins | sample 2041371 | NCBI WGS metagenome assembly RCNG01 (sample SAMN09708227, study PRJNA481090) | Marine sediment metagenome, whole genome shotgun sequencing project. | biome: marine sediment; feature: ocean; material: sediment; isolation source: Sewage treatment plant 1 marine sediment (STP1) ... | reverse complement strand
CCGTGCGATGCCACGACCTTTGCCAGCTCCACCACCTCCTCGGTGGTCGAGTAGATCCCCGGGTCGTACTCGAGCCCGGTGCTCATCCCGAGCGCCCCTGCCTCCAGGTCCTTTACCAGGAGCTCTTTCATGTTTTCGATCTCGTCCGCCGTGGCGGGACGTTCGAAATCTTCGCCCATCACCTCCGCGCGGATCGACCCGTGGCCCGAGAACGAAGCGAAGTTCACCGCCGTCCCCCGCTTTTCAACCCTGTCGAAGAACTCCGAAAGGGGAAGCTGCGAGCCTCCGCACTGGCCCGCCAGAACCGTAGTGATCCCCTGGCTGATATCGGCCTCAGCGTTTGGATATTTGTCGATCTCGTAATCGGCGTGGCTGTGGGTGTCGATGAACCCCGGCGCCAGCACCAGACCCTCGGCATTGATTACCGGTTCGTCGGCCCGCCGCCTCAGCTTACCGACGGCGGCGATCCGATCTCCCTCGAGACGCACATCGGCCGTGAACCGCGGCTGCCCGGTCCCATCCACCACCGTTGCGTCGGCAATCAGAGTCGACGGGAAGTAGAGGTCGGTGATTTGATTCGCGAACCGCCCGCTTTCGAACTCGTCGAGGTTGGAAAGCACGACGATGCTGAAACGGTGCTCGGGATAACGGACGATGAAGGTGCTGAAGCCGACCCAACCGCCGGAATGGGACAGGCGTTGGCCGAGAGCGCCGTAAGGCTCGAGACCCCAACCAAAGCCGTAGGGGTAGTCCTGCCCGTCGTTGAACCGCACCGGCGACCACGCCTCCTCGAGAGTCGACCGCCGGACCAGCTTCTCGGTGTAGAGGGCCTGATCCCAGAGAGCGAGATCCCGCGCCGATGCGTAGACACCGCCCGAACCGATGATGTGATTCAGGACGTTGTCGTCGTACAGGACAAAGACGTCGTCTTTCTTCGTGTAGCCGAGGACACGGTTGTGAATATCCGGCTCCGAGCTGTCACGCACGACAGTGGAGTTCATCTCCAACGGTTTGAAGATGTTCTCCTCGAGAAAAACCCTGAAGGTCTGTCCGGAGGCACGCTCCACGACCAGTGCCAGCATCTCGTAGCCCGGGTTGCTGTACTCGTAGCGATCCCCGGCCGCAAAGAGCGGCTCTCCCCAGCCGGCGAGAAACTCCTTCGCCGCCTCGGTGTCGGGCATCGAGTCGCCGACCGCCTTTTCGAGATCGTCGTAATAGTCGGGCAGGCCGCCGGTGTGGGTCAGAAGATGCCAGAGGGTGATGTCATCGCCGAATCTCTCCAGTTCGGGAAGGTACTGGGTGAGCCTGTCGTCGTACGCGAGCTGCCCCCGTTCGGACAGGATCATGATCGCCATCGCCGTGAACTGCTTCGACACCGACGCCAGGCGGAAGGCCGACTGCGGCGTGATCGGGATCCCGGACTCGATGTCTGCGAATCCAAGACCGCCCTCGAAGAGAATCTCTCCGTCCTCGATGACCATGACGGCGGCGCCGGGAGAGTCGCCAACAGAATATTCCTCGAAGAGCGCCGCCACTTCGGCCGTTATCTCCGGGTTCCTGCCCGAAGGCTCCTCGCCACCGCAGCCGAGGAAACCGACACAGATCATCGAAGCGACCAGGAAACCTACGCCCCATCTCTTCGCTATCGCCATGAGGACACCCCCGAAAATACTTAGATCTTCGACCTATCGAGGTCCGAGATTAGCAGAGCAGGAAACGCTTGCTGACCTGAGAAAACCCCCATCACGGACGGAAAACGCACATCGACGGGTTCGGAATGGAGAGCCTGCAGGCGCCGACTGTTACTCGTCTTCCATTTGCGCGAGGATCTCCGGTATCCGGTCACGATGGACCGTGATCACGAGCGACTTGAGTTTCACGTAGTCATCCCGGTAGAAGTAGTAGCCCTTGTGGTTACCGAGCCGCGATGAGCGGTTGGAGTCTTTGATCAGGAACCAATCGTGGCCATCGACCTGTGTGATCCCGACCAGGTGGACGGTGTGGTCGTCGGTGCTGCTCTCGTTGACGAAGCGGAATTCGCGCGAATCCTGGTCGATGTAGGCACCGGGGATGTCGAACGTGGGCACGATCGCGATGTCCTGCAGACCCCAGATCCCGGCTTCGGAGACGTCGCCGCCGACGACCAGGCTGTGGCCCGCGGACGCCGTGGATCGAATGACCTCGTACCAGGTATCGAGAGGGACGTTGAGGTAGCTGGTGTCGTGCCACCAGTTGTCGGGCACGTCGTACGAACCGCGGGTGTAAAAGGGCACCGACAGGGTCGATATGAGGCCGACATAGTCGTCGGGATCAATGCCGCAGATCTCGTCCAGGAAGACTTGCGGCGTGACCTCACGGCCGTTCCAGGTCGTCGTCTCGGGAGGGCGGCCCATCGTGAGGTCGAGAATTCCGCGGATCGCGTCGACGATGAACTCTTCGTCCCAGAAGCCCTGGTCCCGGCACCAATCGAGGAACTCGTTCATCCGCTCTTCCATCAGGCTGTGGTCGAACCGACCATCTTCGGCCAGCACGCCCTCGTAGTCGGCTCGAGGAACCACTCCGTGTTCGCGGTAGACCCTGAGCAGGGCTGCGGTCTGCGATCCTTGGTCGAAATTCGATTCACCACGGTTGGTGACGTAGCCCTTGGCCTTGTTCACGAACTCCCAGTACGCTGTCCACATCTCCGAAAGCTTGATCTCCTGGCCCGATATGCGGTGGATCTCTGATTCGATGAATGAGGTCGACGAAAAACTCCAGCAGGTGCCGGTCAGGTATTGCGGAGTGGGTGGAAAGTGCCAGGACTGGGCTTCGAACGCCTCCGGGCCCGTTGGTCGCACGATATTCGAAATGTCAAACCGGAGCTCGCGCTTTGCGTCATCGCGGGCCTCGGCCGCCTCTTTGACCCGGGCGAGAATTTCAGCGCTCTTGGCCTCGGCGGCTTCGCGGAGCGCTTCGTTGTTCGCCTCCATCTCCTCGATCACGGGGTATTTCGTCTTTTCGACGTAAGTCAACTGATCCTTCTTCTGATCGGCGGTGCAGGGCACGGCCAAAGCTACGAGAGTCAGGGGGATCGCAAGAACGGCCACGATTCGAGATTGCATCAAACCCTCCTACATGAATATGGGGACATCGGCCCCAGAATCGGACTATACCCCAACGTGTGGTTCCCGGGAGCCGTCGCCACCACGCTGACTCGCGCTTACGCAATAATTCGTTTGAACACTTCCAGATCAATATTGCGTCCACAAAGGACGGCAACCACCTTTTTGCCCTTCAGGCGGTCTTTTCGCTTGAGGAGTCCCCCAACACCCAGGGCTCCAGACCCTTCGACCACCAGGCGATGCTGCTCGAACAGAAGACGGATCGATGCTTCAATCTCTGTCTCGGAGAGCAACACAATCTCCTCCGCATATCTCTGACACGGCTCCAGCGTAATGGTGTCCAGGTCCATATTGCCGGCGCAGGTGTCCGCCAGCGTCGCCGAGGTTTCCATCTCGACGATCTTTCCTGTTCGCATGGATTCATACATCACCGGGGAGTTCTCCGGCGAGACGCCAAAGGCCTCCACATCGGGGTTGTGGCTTTTCAGCCAACCCGCCGAGCCACCCAGCAGTCCCCCACCCCCGCACGCGAAGAATGCCGCATCCAAATCGGGAAGTTGATTCGAGATCTCGTACCCGCAGGTTCCCTGTCCGCCGACCACAACGGGATCGTTGTAGGGCGACACATAGATTCTGTCTTCTTCCTCGGCGACGCGGCGAGCCTCCTTCTCCGCATCCCAGGCGCCCTCGCCAAAGATGACCAGATCCAGACCATGTGACCTCAGCAACTCCAGGCGCGAGGCATCGAGGTCTTCGGCCACATAAATTGTGGCTCTGTGTCGTCGAATTCGAACGGCCTCGGCTATCGCCAGGGCATAATTCCCCGTCGAAGCCGTGACCACGCCCCGTTCCAGTTCTTCTTCAGTGAGCGACAGGATCTTGTTGAGTGCACCGCGAAACTTGAAGGAGGCAGTTCGCTGCATCGAATCCAACTTGAGCCAGACCTCGCCATCGATCTGCCGACTGAAATACATCGAGTATTCAAGAGGTGTAGGCGAGAGGTGGTCCCGGCATCTTTCAGCCGCCTCCAGCACCAGCTGAGGCACATTCAGCTGTGGTTGGAGTTCTGTTGTCATGTTTGACCTCCCTCGTGTAGAACCGTTCGACTCTCTCGGCAATCTGGAAGTACTGGGTCGCGACACCGGTCAGATCCACCTCCCGTGATTTGGTCTTCGCTGGTTCGACCGATTTCAGGGTTCCGGATCTTTGCCCAAATCAAATATGGAACCCTCATCGACGCTACTATACTTTCGCCGAACGAAAGCATGAGCTCCGGGAGGCCAGATGAATGCCACACGACACGTCCAAATGCCGATTCTCATTGCAGTTGCGAGCATTTTGTTCCTCGGCGCCTGCACCAACGACTCGAACGGAATTCCTGAATACGGCAATGCAGACAGCGGCCTCGATACTGCACTTGCCGCTATCTCTCGCGACAACATACAGTCGACATTGAACTACCTTGCAGCGGATGAGCGCGAGGGTCGCTTCCCTGGCACCCGTGGTTATGACGAGTCGGCTCAATATGTGGCCGACCAGTTCGCCGCTCTTGGATTGGAGCCGGGCGGAACGGATGGCTGGTTCCAGCAAGTTCCGATCATCACTCGAATGATCGATATCGAGAACTCCGGCGTGACTTTGCACAAGAGCACCGGCGACGTGGATCTGGAGTGGAAAAAGGACTTCATAATCTACGCTGACCGGTTGCGCCCAGAGAATCGAATTCGAGCTGAGGTGGTTTTTGTGGGCTTTGGTATCCACGCGCCCGACGTGGGCTATTCGGACTACGATGGAATTGACGTCAGCGGAAAGATCGTCGCGACGTTTCGTCGAGCGCCTGCCACGTTTCCGGCCACGGAGCGAGCTCACTACTCGTCCAGCAGGACCAAAGCCGCGGAGTTGGTGAGCCGTGGCGCGATCGGACAGATCGTTCTGTCGAATCGCCTGGACGAAAGAATTTCTCCGTGGGAAAACGCCACGCAGAACGTCGGCACCCAGCCGGATATGACATGGATCGACGAGAACGGTGATGTCGCCGACTTTCACCCAGAGCATCAGGGTTCTGCAAGGTTCAGTCGATATGCAGCCGAGCAACTCTTCGAGAATGCACCTCTGACCTTCGAAGAAGCTCTCGATGCGGCGGAAAATGCCTGGCCATCGTCGACGGCTCTGGGTGTCGAGGTCACGTTGTATTGCAAAACCGCACATGAGCGCGTGACAAGTCCGAACGTCATCGGCATTTTGCGTGGGAGCGATCCGGAATTATCGAAAGAGTACGTCGTCTACACATCACATCTCGATCACCTCGGAATTGGCACGCCGGTCGACGGCGACAGCATCTACAACGGCATGTACGACAACGCGCTCGGGGTTGCAACGACCATCGAGGTGGCTCGCGCCCTGACAGCGTTGCCGGTGCCGCCGAGACGGTCGATTCTATTCGTCGCTCTTACCGGCGAGGAATTCGGGCTGTTTGGCTCAGACTATTTCGCGCAGTATCCACCCGTTCCGTCGTCCGCACTCGTCGCAAACGTGAATATCGACATGCCAATGACCATTTTCCCGTTCAACACAGTTACTGGTTATGGTGCCGAACACTCATCTCTCGAAGGTCTCGTTGCGCACGAAGTCCAGAAGGAGGGTTTCGAGTTAAGGCCCGATCCATATCCGGACGAGGTCTATTTCATACGGGCCGATCAATACTCCTTTGTGAGGCAGGGGATTCCTTCTGTATACCTGGCAGAGGGAGTGGAGGCCCCCGATCCCACCGTGGACGGACTCGCTATCGTCAACGCATTTGTAGCAGATCACTGGCATCAACCTTCGGATGATCTTTCTCAGCCGATCCTATGGGAGACAGAATTGAAGTTTGCACGTGCCTGTGTGCGTGTCGGCTACCGTATCGCGATGGAAGACCAACGTCCCACCTGGAACGAGGGCGACTTCTTCGGTGAAATGTATGACAAAGAGTAGATTGGACATCCGCGCTATCGATCGGCTGAGGCGAAGAACTTCGACGCGCTACCACACGCTGCCGAGGGCAACTCTAATTGCCTCTCCACTGACGCCGCTGGATTCCTCGGATGCGAGGAATGCGATCATCTCGGCGACTTCCCGGGGCGTGGCAACCCGGCCCGGCGGATACAATGCCGCCCGTTCCTCCCACACCTGATCGGACGTGATTCCCCGATCCTCCGCCTCGTGGCGGGCCGAACGTTCGGCCATTTCCGTCCGAACCCAACCGGGCAAGACAGCGTTCGATGTAATGCCGTAAGCTCCACCGTCCACCGCGACCGAGCGCATGAGTCCCAGCAGCCCGTGTTTGGAGCTGTTGTATGCACATCCCGCGGGTTCGGCGATCAAGCCGGCGGTAGAACTCGTATAGACAATGCGCCCGTACTTGCGTTGGGTCATTCCCTGCAACACAAGCTTCGAGAGATGGAATGGACCATCGAGGTTGACCCGCATCGTCTCGCTCCAGACGTCTGGATCCTGTTCCCAGACGACCCGCTCGTGGGCCGAGCCGATACCGTGGTTGCAGACGAGGATCTCAATCGGCCCCAGCCGTTGCTCAGCCTCCGCAACCGCGTGCGCACAGCCCTCTGGACTTCCGAGATCCGCCACCGAAAACTCGAGCCCGACATCCTCCAGATCCTGCTGACTTCGGGCGACGCACATCACTTTGGCGCCACGTGACGCCAGGAGTTCAGCAGTTGCACGCCCGATTCCGCGGCCCCCGCCCGTGATCAGAGCTACGCGCCCTTCGACTCCAGCCATGCTTCACTTTCTCCCCTCATATCGGCGCAATCATCAAGCCATCGGCTTGTCGGCGCGAACGAACAGCCACAACACAACTCCGAAGATCGCGAACACCGATCCGGTCGCAAGCGCCGGCACCCAGCCAAAGGCTTCGGCCATGATCGGAACCAGAAGGGCCCCGATCCCGCCCACGACATTCCCACCCGTGTTCATGACTCCTGCGGCGGCTGAGGCATGTTTGCCGGCCACAGAGATCGCCGCCCCCCAGTAGGCTCCCTCGGTGAGCTGGGTACATCCGAAGCTCAATGAGAGCAACACGACGGCCAGAAGAGGATCCTTGGCGGTCGCGCCGAGTACAAGGAGACCGGCAGCGAGGCTGAGACCGACGATTCCGGGAATCCTGTATCCCCAGCGGGGACCGATGCGTTTGCAGAGACGATCACACCACAGCCCACCGGCGCTTGCAGCGACTGCACCGACCACCCAGGGAGCCGCAGCGTAGAAGCCCCCTTGGAGAATCTCGAACTTTCGAACATCGATGAGGTAGATGAAGAACCAGTTGAAGAAAATGAAGAAGACGTAGTTCATGCAGAAATAGCTCGCGGTCAACAGCAGGATATCGCGATTTTTGAGCACCCGTTTCCAGACAGTCTTGTCTTCGACAACCTGTTCCGGTGCCGGCCGGCCGGAGTTGATCAGGTCCAGCTCGTGCCTGCCGACCCGTGGGTGATCGGCCGGGTTGTCTCTCGCGTACCACCACCAGACCCCGGCGATCAAAAATGCCAGAGGTGCCGTTACGAGAAAGGACTCACGCCAACCCAGGTTTTCCATCAGCCAGGCAACCAGCGGTGCGGTCACGGCGGCGCCCAGGGTCAGCCCGGTGCTCGTCAACCCGTTCGGGAATGCCCACCCCGAAACCGGGAACCATTTTCCGATCGTTCCACCACCGAACACTGGAAACAACGGCGCTTGCGCGACGCCGATCAGGAACCGCAGGCCGATGAGCGTGGCGAGGATGAAGGTCGTAGACGCAACGGCCGTCCCGGGCACCAGGCCCGTGGCCAATGTCAGGATCCCCCACAATACAGCGATGAAACTGAGGGCCCGGCGGGAACCTACAATGTCACCGAAAACACCGCCCGGAAACTGGAAAATCGCGTATCCCCATGCAAAGGCCGAAAAAATCATGCCCAACTGAATCTTGGACAGGCCGAGATCAGCCATGATGTTTTCGCCGGCGATGGACATATTTGATCGCAGCACATAGGCCACGAAGCTCATCATGAATAGGAGCGCGAGGATCACCCATCGAACATGGGTACGTTGAGGATCAGATGAGGCTGCGCCGGCGTCCGCCATCGGCAGAGGTTACTCGATCCCGGCGCGCTCGTCGGCGGCCGCCACCAGCGCGCGAAGTTTTTCAAGAGTTGCCGCCGGCAGCGGGTCGGGCACGTGCCCGGAAACCGCCTCTCGGGCGGCGGCTCGCGCCTTTTCGACGATAGAGGGGCTGCCCGCCTCGGCCCAGGACGGGTGCGACAGCCTGTCGAAGAGCTGCGGATACCAGCAATTTTTGTAGTGACGAAGGGTGTGATCAGTCGTGAGGTAATCACCTCCCGGGCCGACTTCATCGATGGTATCCAGGGCCAGGGTCTCGGGACCAAGCTCGATGCCACCCATCAGGCGCCGGACGAAACCGATGATCTCGTCGCACATGACGATCATCTCGTACGAGCAGGTCATGCCGGACTCGACGTAGCCGACGTCGTGCACCAGGTTGGCGCCGCACAGGGCTGTCCACAGGGTCCACATTCCGGCATCGGCGCCGGCCTGCATGTCCGGCACCTTGGAGTCAGTACAGCCCGAGAAACCCCAGGTCGGCAGGTGGTAGAGGCGCTGCCCGAGTTCGGCGATTGCCCGGCAGTGCAACATGAACTCGGGGCTCGAGTAGGTGGCGACGGTGGTGCGCATGTCGAGAGGACCGCTACCGGATCCGTAGACGATGGGTGTACCCGCGCGGCGCAGCTGAGCGATGGTGATGCCGCTCAGGACCTCGGCGTTCGCCAAAGCCAGGCTGCCCGCCGATGTCACTGGCGCCGACGCGCCCTCGACCGGGCCCGGCGCGTAGACAAAGGGCAGCCCCTTGTCGGCCATCATCATCATCTTGCGCAGAACCGTCTGTGAGTGCTGCAGAGGCGAGGAGGGCTCGAGGTACGCCACCAGGAACGGTTTGAGGCTCAACAGGTCAGTACCGCCGGCAACCGCCTCGGCCATTGCGATGATGTCGGCCAACCCGGTCTCGTCCCATGCGGTAAAGACCACCGGTTTGGATGTGTTTTCGATCATCGCCAGAAAGGAGTGGCGATCCGAGGTCTCCGGCACCACATCCGAGGGCAGGGCCATCGACATCACAAAGTCGATGTTGGGAAGGGAGTCCGCAAGCCGGGCGGTGTCCGCCACATCGGACAATCGTGACAGCCGCCGGTCGCCGGTTTCCAGGTCGAGGATGTTGGGCAGGTCCGAACCGGTGCCGAAGAAGGTGCGGCTTCCCTCCAGGCAGATCCGCGGTCCACCGTCACGGCCGTAGAGAGGGATACTGGAGGGCGCTGATCCCAGCGCCTCCTCCACGACCGTCGCAGGGATCTTCACAAGATCGCCATCGCTGATCTGACAGCCGGCGGCGCGCAGGAGCTCGAGCGCTTCATCATGGCGGACCCGCACCCCGGTGTGACGAAGGATCTCCAGCGAAGCGTCGTGGATCTCGGCGAGCTGGGAGTCATCAAACAGCTGCGAGCCGAAGGACATGGAATCGCGCTGGTTCTCCGTCGTCATTGGCCCACACTTCCTTTCCAGATGTTGAGCGCCGTTCGCGTCCGCCATTGTAGCCCTGTCGAGGCGGTGTTCTCGCCCTGCCCCGTCTTGCGGGAACCCACCGAAAGCGTCGCAATTCCCCAGCGTGGTAGGCTCGCGGCCGGGAAAACCAAGTGTCTATAACTGAATTGCTTGACCGTACTCAGGTCACAAGGTGGAACCCCTGATGAAGACAAAAATCATCTTTCTGTTGTTTTTGACTGCAGTGGCTACCGCGTATGCCGCGGAGCCCACGACCGAGGTATCGGCACGGAGAGGAGAACCGACCGCCAACTCGAAGATCGAACTCCCAGCCGGTGATCACCTGCTGTCCGACGACACCTTCGTAGCCGTTGTCGGCGCCAGCCCGAAGCCGCACCTCGACTTCTACGGTTTCCCGACCACCAACGCCTACGGCAGCATTCTTGACTTCAGGCACAGAGGCACCAGCTTCGACAACAGCTTGATGATCGGCTCCCCCGTTCTCTCCTTCGAATCACGGCTGATTTACCCCGCCTACTCGTCGGTCGAAGTGGACGATGACGGCACGGCAATCCACGCCGTCGCGACCGGCAATCTGGACGACCCCCGGCGAGGGTTCGAGGTCTCGACGACCTATGGCCTGCGTCCGGGCTCGGGAATCATCGATGTCAGGTCGCGGCTGCTCAACACGGGCACGGAGAAGCTCGAAGGCGTCCTGTTTTCCCTGCACTACGAGGCCAAAGGGTTCTACGGCTTCCACCCGTACCTACCGGGCCGCCACCAAGAGTCACGATTCGAGGTCGACCTCAGACCGGGCTCCTCGTTGGGATGGATAGACTTCAACCCCCGCGACGAAGCCGGAGACCCTTTGAAGGTGACCCTGGAGCCCGGGGAGATTCACGAGATCCGCTACGCCCTGACGGTCGACGGTGACTGCGGCAAGCTGCTCGCCACGGTTTACCGCCTTTTGAATGTCGAGGCAACGCCCGTGGTGATCCGGTTCGAGAACCTGGAGGAGGGCCCGTTCGAGGTCGTCGTCAGAGACGTCGCCAGCAACTCGGTGTTCTTCCGAACTTTTCGGGACGACCCCTCATCGCTCACAGTGATGCTGCCGCCGAGCACCTATAAGGTGACCGGGAACTTCTTCCCCGCGGTTGCCGAGACGGTACTGAAAGTGGGCCAGGATGAGACGGAGTGCGTCCTCGTGAACCCGGCCCGCGGGCGCGTGAGCGTCGCGGTACGAGACGAGACCGGCGATCCGGTTCCCGGAAAGGTGACCTTTTTCGGTCTCCACCCCACGCCGTCGCCCTATCTCCAACCGCACGATCCGGTGAAGAGCGGTCTCCGTTGGGAAATGGTCAAAAACTCGGTCTTCCCCGGGCTTGCCGACCTCGAGCTGGAGCTCCCTGTCGGCACGTACGTCGTGTCCGCCTCACGCGGTCCCGAGCACACCCTGGATCGGGCGGTCGTCGAGGTGCTCGCGGACCAGGTCACCGAGCTGCGCTTCCTCGTCGAGAGAGTGGTCGACACCGAGGGGATGGTTGCGGTCGACGCCCACATGCACACGCTCAAATCTGATGGCTCGGTCACCGCCGAGGAGCGCGTGGTGTCTGTCGTCGCCGAGGGCATCGAGGTCGCGGTAGCGACGGATCACTTCTTCGCTAACGATTATGCTCCGGCTGTCGAGGCCGCCGGATTGCAGGACTGGTTGAGGGTGATTGTCGGCAGCGAGATCAGCATTCGCAACCCACTCGACTACGAGTACACGCTCGACTTCAGCCTCTACCCTCTCGGCCCTGGGGAGAGCGGCTGGAGCGCGGTGGAGACGCTGTCCGAGGAGGTCGCGCCGATCTTCGAAGCAACGCGGAAACGATATCCAGACGCTCTGATTCAGATCAACCACCCACGCAGAGGGACCTGGGACTACCTGGTGAACTATGAACTGGACCCGGAGTCCGCAGCGACCGCTCGCGAGGGATTCTGGACCGGCTTCGATCTTCTCGAGGTCCTCAACGGTCCGTCCTTGCGATCATCAAACAACTCGAAAACTGTGAACGATTGGCTGAACCTGCTGGCGCGGGGCTTTTTCTTCCCTGCCATGGCGTCGTCCGACTCTCACCGTATCGACACCGACGAACCGGGTTACTCGCGCACCTACGCCCACGTCGACGACAGTGATCTCAAAAAGGTGGATATCACCGCTGTTGTCGAATCCCTAAAAAGGGGCCGGTCGTTCGTCACCAACGGACCGATCGTCGAGTTGACGGTCAACGACCGCTATCTTCCGGGGGACACGCTCTCTGCAGTTGACGGAGAGGTCGAGCTCCACATCGAGGTGCGCGCCGCACCGTGGATCCTGGTCGATGAGGCGAGGGTGATCATCAACCGCGAAATCGTTCGCGTGCTCCAGGTGGAGACGGTCTCGGGCTCGGTTCAACGACTCATCGAGGATGTCCGCCTCGAGCTGACGGATGACGCCTTCATCGTTGTCGAGGTGGTGGGCAAGGGCAGCCTCTACCCGGTTGTGCAAGCAAGGTCGTGGAGCGGGCAGCAGGAAGACGCGGTGACGCCGTACGCTCTGACAAACCCGGTCTTTGTCGACGTCGACGGCAACGGAGTATTCGACCCGCCCCTGCCAAGATCTATTCAACTCCTTCCAGCGCAGTAGACTCTTGGTGAGAAGGCCGGGCTAGGGTGCCAAAACGTAGGGTACGTCCCTTTCTTTGGCGAGCTCGTTGAGCTTCGCAAGGTCTTCCGAAATCAACCCGGCAAGCGCAGCCTCTTGAGCAGCCAACTGCTGTTCGATCAATGCGGCGACCTCCTGCATGCCCTGGGTGGGTGGTCCGTCGTGCGCTCCCGAGGTCGTGAGCAGCCAGCTCAGACGGGAGTAGAGCATAGCTCCGCCGTGGCGTCCGCCGAGGACGTCGTAATCGACCTCGGCGTGGGGGTTATGGATTTTCTCTTCGACCGCATCGAGATCGGAAACGAGTTTCTTCCCGAGCTCGATCAGCTCCGAGGCGTCCGGGTCCGCGGCGAGGCGCGTGTTGCGGTCTTTCACCTGCATTCTGGTGGCTCGGATGACCCCGACCATGTCCACGATCCTCGCCAACTGCTCGCGGACACCGAGAGCGAAAGCGTGCTGCTGCTCGAGATCGGACGCGGAGGCCGACGAGCGCGGATCGAGCTCGACCTTGAGCGGCTGGGTCGTCGACCGGCCATCAACCGTCAATCGCAGGGTGTAGTCCCCGGGTAAGACCAGCGGACCCGGCCTCGGTGTGCCGGTGTCGAAGCGGGCGTCCGGCATCCATTTCGGTTCCCCATACGCGAGGTCCCAGGACGCCCGGTTGAGGCCCGCCTCGGCCTTGAGCTCCGGCTTGGGTTTGCTGTCGGGGTTCCAGTCCGGGTGATCGGGCGAGTCGTATTGTTTTCTGAGCTCGCTGCTGAGCCGCCTGACGACCTGGCCGTCGCCGTCGAGGACCTCGAGGATGATCTCGCCCTCGGGCTTCTCCGCCAGGTGGTAAGAGATGTTGGCTCCCTTGGGTGGATTACTTCCGGCGCCGTCCGTGCTGCCGTAGGGCGCACTGGCATATCGCCACCGCACCACCGGCAACGGCTCGAAGAGGTGTTCCGTCGCAGCTTTGATTTCGGGTGACATCTCGCGTACCGGCGTCAGGTCGTCCAGGATCCAGGCCGAACGACCAAGGGTCCCGACCACCAGATCATCGCCGGCCACCGCGAGGTCGACAACCGCCACCGTGGGCATGTTGAGGCGTACGGAACTCCAGCTGGAGCCGTCGTCACCCGAGATCATGACACCGCGTTCGCTGCCGAGATAGAGCAGCCCCTTGCGCTTTGTGTCCTCGCGCACCACGTGGAGGTAGATCTCCGGATCCAGCCCTTTGGTCAAGCTCTTCCAACTGTGGCCGAAGTCCGAGGTCTTGAAGAGGTAGGGAGTCTCGTCATCGATCCGATGGGCGTCGACGACGACGTAGGCGACCCCCGCATCCCAGCGTGAGGCCTCGATGGTGCTCACGGTCCCCCACTCGGGAACGCCGCCCGGTGTAACGTCACTCCAGCTCGCGCCGCCATCGCGGGTCAAAGACACCAGACCGTCGTCGGTCCCGGCCCAGATGAGACCCGGCTCGACCGGTGACTCTGCGACCGCAAATATCGTGTTGTAGAACTCGACGCCGGTATTGTCGCCGGTGATCGGTCCTCCTGCCCATTTCTGTTTGGTGACGTCGTTGCGGGTCAGATCCGGGCTGATCGCCTGCCAGCTCTGGCCGCCGTCCGTGGTTTTGAAGAGAATGTTCGCGGCGTGGTAGACGGTCTTTGGGTCGTGGGGCGAAATCGCAATCGGCGCCGTCCACTGGAAGCGGTAGCGGAGGTCCTCGGCGCCGTGCCCGGAACCGTCGTCCGGATCGATCCCGACGTGCGGAGCCTGGCCGGTGCGGCCATCGAAGCGCGAGATGAAGCCCAAGTATTCACCGGCCCACACGATGTCGGGGTCCGACGGATCGGCGACCACGTGACCGGCCTCGCCTCCACCGACCGAGTGCCAGTCCGAGGAGAGAATTCCACCACCGTGGAGGCTGTTGCTCGGACCGGAGACGGTGCCGAAGTCCTGCAGGCTGCCGAGCACCCGGTAGGGCGTGCTGGTGTCGACCGAGAGGTGATAAAACTGGGAGATCGGGATCGCGGGTCGCGCCCAGGTCTCACCGCCATCCGACGACAACGAAACTCCGGCATCGCTCCCAACGACCATCCGTTTGGTGTTCTCGGGGTCGATCCAGACATCGTGATAGTCCCAACCACCGCCTTTGACCGCCCGCACGCTGCGTCCGCCGTCCTCAGTCTTCAGCATCGACACCTGGGGGAACCACACCACATCGGCGTTTGACGGGTCGATGGTCAGGGTCGTGTAGTACCAGGCCCGCTGCTGAATCCCCCGCGAAGCGCTGATCCGGGTCCACTTCTTGCCGCCGTCGTCGGAGCGGAAGAGGCCGCCCTCTTTGGCCTCGATCAGGGCGTAAACACGCTTCGGCTCGCTCGCCGATACCTGCACGCCGACCCGTCCCCAGATACTCGGAGGAAGGCCCTTGCCCTCGAGTCGCTTCCAGGTTTCGCCGCCGTTGCGGGAAACGTAGAGACCGCTTCCAGGACCACCCGAGGTCATCCCCCAGGGGAACCGCCGGGTCTGCCACAGACCGGCAAAAAGGATGCGCGGGTTCGAAGGGTGAAAGCAAACGTCGGAGGCGCCAGTGTCCGGGTCCTTGTACAGAACCTTCTGCCACGTCTTCCCGCCGTCGGTCGTTCGAAAGACCCCGCGATCCGGACCCGGACCGAAGGGACTGCCGAGCACCGCCGCAAAGGCGACATCCGGGTTGTCGGGATGGACTGCAATCGTCCCGATCTGACCTTCGGCGGTCCACACCCGCTCCCAGGTCTCGCCGGCATCGGTCGACCGGTAGATGCCGTTGCCCTCGGCCACGTTGCCGCGAATGTTGGCCTCTCCCGAACCGACCCACACCACGTTCGGGTCCGATGGCGCAACCGCGATTGAACCGATGGACGAAACAGATTGGTCGTCGAAGACGGATTCCCACTTGCCACCGCCGTTGACCGACTTCCACACACCGCCGGCCGCTGTGGCCGCGTAATAGGTCAACGCGTCACCGGCGACGCCGGCTACGCGGGAGACTCGGCCACCGACCGACGGGCCGATGAGTCGGTACTCGAGACCGTGGAGAGGGCCCTTGTCCTTTTCGGTGTCCACCGCTTCCCCGCCGAAGAGCAGTGTCGGAATCAGCACGATGGACAGGATGAGCAGGATGCTTCGACTCGTTTTCATTGTTTCCCCCTTCGATCTCTCTCGACCCGCAGCTTTTCAGATCTGCGGAATTGAACTCGGCCGTCCCCTCCTCACGG
>RCNG010000722.1_pt1 | contig 15618 bp, 14 predicted proteins | sample 2041371 | NCBI WGS metagenome assembly RCNG01 (sample SAMN09708227, study PRJNA481090) | Marine sediment metagenome, whole genome shotgun sequencing project. | biome: marine sediment; feature: ocean; material: sediment; isolation source: Sewage treatment plant 1 marine sediment (STP1) ... | reverse complement strand
GCCTTCACAACCGGCGTGTTACTCAGCGGGGAAATGGGAACGCCGAAACCGCAAAACCCGTTTTCCTGGCTCTCCACCTTTGCGTGTCTTGGCAACGGGATCCTGTATCTGGTGCGTATCGTCTGGATCAATGGGCTCGGCGAGATTTTCAGTGGATTTCCTTTTGGTCTGGCCGGGGGCGGCAACCCTTCGGCCGCCGGGTATGCCTACGGCAATACCTTCCTCTATACCGGTGGGCTCATGAATCTCCTCGCGGTGCTCGACGCTTCCGATATTGCTCGCGGCCATAAGGACTGAAGATGGACCATCTCTTTCTCATGTTGTGGCACGCCGTGTTGGTATCGGTGTTTTTTGCGTTCCTTTGGCGCCGGACCGCTCGCGGTCGTCGAAATCTCTTCCTCAAGACGCTGGTGATCATGGTCGTTGGCAGCACAGCCCTCGGGTGGCTGATGTACCCGTTCCCCTGATCAGGACGATTCCCGCCATCCGGTTCCCCGGTGTCCGGCCGGTCTGCACGTTGTACACTTCGACCCGAATTGGGGAGTGAAGGCCAGTGCCTGATTCTGAATTGCTGATTGTCGCAGGCGAGGTCTCGGGCGACATTCACGCCGGCAACATGCTGGCGGAGCTTCGCGAACTGCGTCCTGATATCGGGGCGTTCGGCGTCGGTGGTGAGCGGTTGATTGCGGCCGGACTCGACCCATTGGCCTCGATCGACGAATTGGCCCACATGGGGCTGGTGGAGGTCTTCCGGGAGCTGCCTCGGATTCGGCGGCTGATGCATCTCCTGGTCGAAGAGGCCTCGAGACGGCGCCCCGCATTGGCGGTTCTGGTTGACTCTCCTGATTTCAACCTGAGGCTTGCTTCTCGGCTACGGAGGCTCGGTGTGCCGGTCGTCTTGTACGTCTCACCCCAGCTCTGGGCGTGGCGAAAAGGGAGAGTCCGAACCGTTCGCCGATTGGCGCAGGAGGTTCTGTGTCTCCTGCCTTTCGAAGTCCCGTTCTACGAGGCTCACGGCGTTCGCGCCCGATACGTCGGGCACCCGCTGGTCGATGAGATCGCTCGGGTAGGTCTTCTTGACCGCCCGCGTGATGTGGTCGCCGGCCGAGTGGCGATGCTCCCGGGATCTCGCGAAATGGAAGTGTCGCAGCTGTTGCCGATCATGATGGCCGCCCTCCGAGAGCTGCCGGCGGCTGAGGTCTCCGAGGCAGTCCTGGTGGAAGCACCTGGTATGAGCGGTCTCACGGACTCCGTCCTCGCAGAGACCGGTGCCGACCCCCGCCTGATCCGGGTTCGCGGCGAAGAGCGTAGAAACGAGCTCGCGCGGTCGGCGGTCGCATGGACCGCATCGGGCACCGCGACGTTGGAGTGTGCCCTTCTCGATGTTCCGATGGTTGTCGGTTACAAGTTGCGAGGTTTGACCTACGCCGCAGCCCGCTTGCTTGTCAACGTTGACAACGTGGCGTTGGTCAACCTCATCGCCGGCGCGACGGTCGCCCCTGAACTACTGCAACGCGAGTGGAATCCAGACCGTCTGGCGGACGTCACTCGTTTTCTTATGAAGGACGGCGGCAGCCGTCAGCGGCATGAACTCGCGCTGGTCCGACAGCGACTTGGAGAACAGGGTGCGTCGCGGAATGCGGCTGAAGCGGTCCTCGAACACCTCGATGCATCAGAGATCGGGTAGAATCCTCCGGCTGGAGGAGTCACCGTGCAAGAAGCGAACGCCGACACCGCGCGCGAAAGGGATGACGTTTCCGTTCGAGTGGGAATGATCAGTCTCGGCTGCGCAAAAAATCTGGTGGATGGCGAACAGATGCTCGGGCACCTCCAGCGGGCGGGTATCGAGATGACCGCCGATCCCACGCAGGCCGACGTCGTTGTGGTCAACACCTGCGGTTTTATCGAGGACGCCAAGCGCGAGTCGATCGAAGCCGTGCTCGAAGTGGCTCAGGCCAAGCAGGACGGACGGGTCCGCCGTCTCGTCGTCGCGGGATGCATGGCTCAAGCTTACGCCGAGGATTTGCGGCGGGAGATCCCGGAGATCGATGCCTTTATCGGTCTCGACGAACTCGAGAGGATCACAGAGGCCGTTCGTGGCGAACTGGCGGCCCACATCCCCGATCAGCGCGGCGCACTCAGGGTCTATGACCACTCGAGTCCGAGGATCGTGTCGACCGGCAGCCACGCCTATCTCAAGGTCGCCGAGGGCTGCAACAACCCCTGCGCCTTTTGCCACATCCCGGCGATGCGTGGGGCCTTTCGCTCCCGAACCGTGGATGATCTCGTGGCCGAGGCCCATGCGTTGCACCGGCAGGGGATTCAGGAAATTGTTCTGATAGCCCAGGACACCACCCGGTACGGAGAGGACATCGGCCTCAAAAAAGGTCTCAGAACCTTGGTGGAGGCGTTATTGGCGGAAACCGAGATTCCGTGGATCCGGTTTCTCTACGCCTACCCGGCGACCCTCGACGAAGGTCTGTTCGAGCTCATGGCCTCCCAACCGCGGTTCCTTCCCTACCTGGACATTCCACTCCAACACGCAAGCCGTCCGGTGCTCAAGGCGATGAAAAGGGGAGGGGACGCCCGCAGCTATCGCCGGTTGATCGACCGGGCGCGGTCGATCGTCCCAGATCTGGTCATTCGAACGACATTCATCGTCGGATTTCCAGGTGAAGGTGACGCGGAGTTTGATGAGTTGATGGATTTCATTCGCGACATTAAATTCGACCACCTCGGAGCTTTTTCCTATTCGTGGCAGGCGGAAAACCCCGGGGCAGAACTCGGCGATCCCGTGGCCCCGGAGATCAAAGAGGAGCGCCGAAGCGCTCTTCTCGAAGCTCAGCAGGAGATCGCGCTCGAACACAATCTCGCCCTGGTCGGACGAACCCTTCCGGCAATCGTCACCGGCCCACTGCCGGAAATGGAACTGCTCCTCGAGGGCAGGCTCCAGCGGCAGGCACCCGAGATCGACGGCCGGTTGCTGATCAATGACGGCACGGCGCCCGTCGGTTCGCTGGTCGAGGTCGAGATCACAGATGCCCATCCCTACGACGTCGTCGGGGGGATCTTTCGGATCATCCGTCCCGGCCGGATTGCGCCGAAGCTGCCGGTGTTGGGGTGACCCGTCCCATGGAGGTGCTCCGAGATCCACTGGGGAACGACGATCCGCCGCGGCAGTCTGTGATCAGCATCGGCAACTTTGACGGCGTTCACATCGGCCATCAGGCTGTGCTGTCCCACGTCGTGCGGCGGGCCCATACGAACGACGCCGCTGCGATCGCCATGACGTTCGACCCACACCCGATCAAGCTCTTGCGTCCCAGCGAGGCCCCCCGCCTCGTCACGACTCTCGAGCAAAGGCTCTCTCTGATCGAACGCACCGGGATTCAGACGACCCTGGTTCTGCCCTTTACCCACCGTCTCGCTCGCATGGACGCCCCGGAATTCGTCCGCGAGGTCCTGGTAGACCGGCTCGGCGTCCAGGAGGTTTACATCGGAAACAACTTCCGATTTGGGGCCGACCGCGGAGGCGACGTCGCCCTTCTGAAGTCGATGGGGGAGGATCTCGGTTTCACGGCGGGGGCCGCGCCCATCGTAGAGGCCGCAGGCGGTGTGGTCTCGTCGACCAGAGTCCGCGAGACCATCGAAATGGGACACGTCGAAGAGGTCGCGACTCTCCTCGGACGAAACTTCTTTATCGACGGCCGGGTGCTCGAGGGCAAACGCCTCGGACGCACTCTCGGCTTCCCGACGCTCAATATCGAGGTTGAAAACGAAATCGAGCCGGATCACGGTGTGTATGTCACCCTGGTCAACATCCCTTCATTCGACCGGACATTCGCGGCCGTCACCAATATCGGCGTCCGGCCGACGGTCTATCAAAATTCGATGACGACCGTCGAAAGCCACCTCCTCGATTTCACGGCTGACGTGTATCAGGAGAGGGTGCGGCTGTTCTTTCTGAGCCGTCTACGGGATGAACAGGCGTTCTCGTCGACCATGAAATTGATGGCTCAGATCCGCGCCGACGTCGAGGCCGCTCGGGAGTTCTTCGCCGCACATCCGACGAAAGACATGGAGTTGATTCTGCCGTGAGTTTGACCGGCGCCCTCATCTTGCTGGCGTCCTTGGTGGTTTCGACCGCAATCCTGCTGATTGTCGTCGCACTTGTGTGGTACCTGGATCGTTACGACCGCGAACCGCTGCATATGGTCGCAGCGGTCTTTCTGTGGGGCGCCTCGGCAGCGCCCGCGATCGCGGCATTCGCCCTCGTGGTTTTTGAACGCTGGTCCGCGGGTTCGAGCGGCGGTCTGTCGCCGCTCGTTTTCAGCGGAATCGCCGCTCCGTTGGTCGAAGAGAGCGCAAAGGCGATCGGTGTCGTTCTGATCGTGCTCCTGACTCGAAATTTCGACAACCCCACCGACGGTATTGTGTACGGTGCGGCGGTTGGACTGGGTTTTGCGGTCACCGAGAATTTCATCTACTGCACCGGGGTCGGCTCCACCATGGGATTGCGCGATTTTCTGACTCTGGCCGTCGGCCGGACGTTTTTTGCGGCAGGGGTACACGGTCTTGCCAGCGCCACCTTCGGTGGTTTTCTCGGATTCGCGGTTCTGACGCGCAAGCGGTGGCAGCGGGCTGCCTGGACCGGGGTCGGACTCCTCGCGGCTTGCGTTCTGCATGGTGGTTGGAACACGGCCCTGATCCTGGTCGGGCCGTTTGCTCCCGGCGGCGGCCCGCGGACCTGGCTGGTCATTCTCCCAGGCTTGTACGCCTGCTACGTCCTGGTCTTTGCCGCTTTTCTTCACTCGGAACATCGGATCCTCAAGCGGCAGCTCGGCGACGAGGTTGCGCTCTCAATGGCGCCCGCGTGGGTCGTCGATGTGATTCCATACTACCGGCGAAGGCTGCGCAGTGATTGGTGGCCTTTGCGAAACGAGCGCACGGTCATATCGCGACTGCTGACCAGGATCGCATTTCGCAAGCACGCTCTCCGCCATACGCCGCAGGACGAGGTCGCAATTGCTTCTCTGGAGGTGGTTCGATTGCGTCAGAGGATTCGCGCCATCTTGAATCCCGAGCGCCCCGAGGAGGGTTGACCCGCGGTAGTCACCGCATCCGTGCTACGACCAAGAGTCGCGGTGATGTGCTCGTTTTGACCCGTATCCACACTGATTGAGGGAATGTCAAATTTTTGTGGAACGATGGTGGTCGGGGGAGCGGGGAACACCGCTGAAGGTTAGGATGAGGCATGGACCGCTCGATTCGGAATCTCGACTCACAGGGGCTGATGGATCTCGTCAACAAACGAGAGATCGATGAGCTCGATGCGTTGCATATTCTCCGGAGCCCCTTTTGTACCCCTCAGATCGCCGAGGCGATCGCATCGGACCGTCGTCTGCTCGACCCGCACGGTGTTCGGGAACTTCTAGCAGGTTTCCCTGGATTCACTTTTGCTCGCGCCCTCGACCTCCTCGCGACGCTTCCGTGGGTCTCGCTCCTCACCATTTCACAGGCCCCGAAAACGCCTCCCGTTGTGCGCCGCCACGCCGAACGGAAGCTCGTATCTCAGATGTTCTCCATGGCTCTGGGAGAAAAGATCGCTCTCGCCCGTCGGGCGCACCGCGCTCTATTTCCGCCCCTCACGGCGTCGGGCGATGAGCAGATCCTGAATGCGTTGCTCAACAACCCCCGTCTCGTGGAAAACGACATCCTGGTGATTCTCAACACTGTGGATGTTCCGGTGTCCTTTCTCGCCGAACTTGCACGTCACAGCCGTTGGGGAACCTACCGAGGGGCGCGCCGCGCACTGGTTGAGTTGGAATCGACGCCTCTGCCTCTTGCTCTCAGCCTGCTGGTCCAACACACGGCGGGCGACCTGCGGCGGCTTGTTGGGCGAAGAAACGTCCCTGAAAAAGTGCGTGAGGCCGCACTTTGCCTCCTCGAGCGCCACGCCAGCGGGCAACGAGGGGTGATAATATCCTCCAGTGAGAAAAGTGATGGAGGGGACGCCCAAACACCCGAAGACCTTCGGTGAGGAGCTGCAACGGCTGCGCGCAGAGGCTGATCTGACCGTCGAAGACATCGCGGCTGAAACCAAGATCTCCAGACAGATTCTGACAAGCCTGGAAAGCGGAGATTTCCGCTTTCTTCCACAGAAGGTTTTCTGCCGTAATTTCGTGACCCAATACGCAGAGGTCGTCGGCGTCGATCCACGTCCACTCGTCGAGGCTTTTGAGGCGGCATGGGACCGCTTTCTCCTGGCCTCCGGTTCCCACCCCAGCGTCGTGGTTGACGACCCTCCCTTTGTTCGCCATTTTCGCTGGCGGTTCTGGTTGCCTGTCGCGGCCGCGGTGGCAATTCTCGTCGCTGCGACATCCGTCATCTGGAAGAGTTCGAGGATCGAAGGACAGTTCACGGCCAGCCAACGTCCGCGGGCGGCTTCAAGCGACGTTCGCCCGGCGCCGCCTGCCGTCAGAAAATCGCGACCAACTCCGTCGCCGGTTCGGATCAACGACACGATACAGATTTTGCCCGACACGGTGTCCATCACAATCCGGGTGAGGCCGGAGATGGAATGTTGGATTCACTACAGGGACAACAACGGAGTGGCGGGCGGCAAGCTCCTCTCGGGTGGTACCGAGGAGAGCATCGAACTTCCCGGACCGGTCAAGTTGACGGTCGGTGATGCCGGCGCGGCGAGCCTCGAAGTGGCAGGCCGCATCTATGACGATCTCGGACGACCGGGCCAGGTGGTGCATACCGAGGTCAGCTCAGAAGGCCTCATCGTGCTCGGGTCGGCTCCTCGAGATGGCTGATAAGACACCCACGAGCGCGGCAGACCTGATCCGTGGGATTATCCGCGGGGAAGTCCCGAGACAGGTCCGCCTGTTTGCCGCCCAGGGTCTCCTTCCTGTTTCCCGGGAAGATCTGCTCAGCCTGCAGACCGTTCTCACCTCGGATCCCGACGCCGAGCTGGCAGAGGTTGCCGCAGACTCCTTGAAAGGTGAGGATGTCGAGACGATCCTCGCGTGGCTCAAGGCAAGCCCGCCGGATCCCCTCGTGCTCGATCTGCTCATCAGGGTCCGGGAAGATGAGGAGGTATGGTCAGCCGTTGCCAGCCACCCCAATGTCTCCAATGAGACCCTCCGCGTACTCGCCCGCAATGCGACCCAAATCGTACAAGACATCATCATCACCAACCAGATGAGACTCTTCAGCTGTCTCGAGATCCTCGATGACCTTCGCGCCAATCCACAGGTCAACCAGGTTGTGTTGCGGAGGGTGCGGGAGTTCGAAGAGGAGTTCATTCAAAAGGTGCTCGCCGAGGAGGAGGAAGCACTCGCGGCGGCCGGTAAGAGCATCGAAGAGGCCATCGATGCTCTGCACGCCATTGGCGCGCACATCCCCAACGAAAGCACGATGCCATATCCGGACTCCGATGATCCTTCGTTGACGGATGCCATCAAACGGGCGGGGCCGAAATCGGCTCATGCTCGTCTCCTCAAAATGAGCGTCTTTCAGCGTATCGTCTGCGCATTGAGGGGTACGAGGGAAGAACGGGCGATCCTCATCAACAGCCGCAATCGGCTGATCCAACGGTCGGTTCTCGGCAGCCCCAAACTCACAGATATCGAAATAGAGAAGTTCGCCTCCTCACGAAGCGTCGCCGAAGAGGTCATCGCCGGAATTGCCGCGAACCGCCGATGGACGCGGTCGTACCCGATCATCCTCGCCCTCGCCCTCAATCCCAAAACACCGGTCTACACGGCCGGCAAAATCCTCCCCCAACTGGTTCCCCGGGATAAGATTCGAGTCGCGCGGGACCGCAATATCAACCGCGCCACGCGCGACATGGCGCAGAAGTTGTCCAGCACACGCCGTCGTTGACTTGTTTGGATCGACGACCCTCCGACCTGGGTCTCTCGAGGTTCCGTCAACTGCGGTCGTCGCAAATTCAGAACCAGTCCACGAGAACGAACTTCACGACGGGTGCGAGAATCTCTACCGTCGTTGGAGCGCCGCAATCAGACCGCACTCAAACTCGATATACTTGAGTGTGTTAGGGTCCCACGGCGTCGTTGCACCGCATCAGGGGACGTGGTAGTTTCAGAAGGTCACGGACGGAGTGATCGAGTATGCGTCACAAGTTGACACATTATGACACGCTGGGGATCGAACGCGACGCCACGGACCAGCAGATCCGGACAGCGTTCCGCAATCTCGCGTTGAAGTACCACCCGGATAAGTATTCCGGTCAGGAACAGGTGACGGCAGAGGAGAGGTTTCAGAGCATGACCGAGGCCTTCAACATACTCGGTCATCCATCAAGCCGCGACAAATATGATATCGAGATCTCCAAAGGTACCGATGTCAAGAAGATGGATCCCAAGGAAATCTCCCGTCGTCTCGCCGCCAAGGGCTCGCAGTGTCTGCGGGAGGGGAGCGCGGCGGAAGCTCTTGAGCACCTCAAAGGAGCCATCGACCACGACGACGAGAACTCCCGCGCGCACTATTTTTACGCCTTGACGCTGGCGAGGGCGCCGAGCAAGGTGCGGGACGCTCTGCGACACATGGAACGCGCATCGGCCCTGGAGCCTTCGAATGCGACAATGAAGGCTGAAGCCGCCGGTTTGGCCCTGGCGGCCGGAATGAAGAGTCGAGCGGCACGCCTGGCAGAGGAGGCTCTCGTCCTCGACCCGACGAGCGCCAAGGCGAGTGAGGTCATGAGCCAGGCCGGGAGCGAAGAGAGTGACGGGGGCGACCGACTGTTTCAAAGGTTCCGGCGCCGGAGTTGATATACGGTGAACCCTGAAAACCACAATCGATTTGAAATTGATGCCGATGGTAGAACTGATGTCGGTATGAAGCGACGGGTCAACGAGGATGTTTTCGTCCTCGATCCAGAGCACGGCGTTTATCTTGTCGCGGACGGGATGGGCGGGCACGCCGCAGGTGAGGTGGCCTCCCGGGTCGCCTCTGAAGCGATTCTGCAGACCCTCTCGACAACGGTGAACAATCTGGACGAAACCTGGCCAGAACACTGGGACCCGGCCCTCAGCGCGCCTGCAAACCTGGCCGTAGACGCCGTGGTCGCAGGCCATCACAGGGTCACCCAGGAAATGCAGGATGACGCGGACCTCAAGGGCATGGGAACGACCGTTGTGGTGGCGGTCCACCATAGGATCGACGACAAGCTCGTCATCTGTCACGTCGGCGACAGCCGCGCCTATCGGCTCCGCCTCGGTGAATTGGCCCTTTTGACCAACGACCACTCATGGGTCCACGAACAGGTGACGGCGGGTTTCTTGACTGAAGAAGCGGCACGCAACCACCCGCTGAAAAATGTCGTGACCCAGGCCCTTGGCGGCACCAGCGAACCCAGGGTTGACGTTCTCGAAACCGACCTCCGGGAAGGTGACCTCTACCTCCTGTGTTCAGACGGGCTCAATTCAATGCTCACCGATGTCGAGATCGCGGGGCTGCTCGAGCCCGGCAGCCCGCTGGAGGATTCCTGCGAACGGTTGATCAACGCGGCCAATCAGCGGGGCGGGAACGACAACATCAGTGTCGTGATGTTGCGTTCGCGCGGAGTGGCCAAGCCCGATTGAGAGATTGACCGAGCACTATCGAGCGGAATCTGAGGTATTCGGCTCTTCTCCCTGATATGTGGCGGAAACCCCCGGAATGCCCGTCGGTCCCCGTGAGTTGAGGACCACAGGAGACAACGATGGATTCATTTGAACTCGATCCAAATCCAGTGTTCACAGGAGTACAGGGGCAACTGGTGTTGCTGATACTCGACGGCATCGGGCTCTACAGGGGCCGGAACGAAGGCTACGACGGCAACGCGGTCGACCAGGCGGAGTCGCCCAATCTCGACCGGCTCATCGAAGCGGCTCCGATCTCCACGAGGCTCAAGGCACACGGAACAGCCGTTGGCTTGCCGAGTGACGATGATATGGGCAACTCCGAGGTCGGGCACAACGCGATGGGGGCGGGTCGTGTCTTTGTCCAGGGCGCGCAACTGGTCAACCAGGCGATTGCCGACGGTTCGATTTTTGACGGCGGGGTATGGCGTGATCTCGTCGCGAGGGTCATCGAGCGGGGCTCCACCTTTCACCTGATCGGACTTTTGTCCGACGGATATGTTCACAGCCACATCGATCATCTCCTGACGATGATCAGGCGGTTGGTGGACGACGGTGTCAAGAAAATCAGAATCCACGCTCTCGCGGACGGGCGCGATGTCGATCCGGTTTCCTTTCACACCTATCTCGACCAACTCGAATCAGTACTCGCCGAGGCGAGGGCTGCTGGAGCGAACGCTGAAGTGGCCTCGGGAGGAGGCCGCATGCAGATTACGATGGACCGCTATGAGGCGGATTGGGACATGGTGCGGCGTGGGTGGATGACCCACGTTGCAGCTGAAGGCAGGACCTTCGACGACGTTCACGAGGCTGTCGAAACCCTCAGGGCGGAGCGACCCAACATCATCGACCAGGACCTGCCACCATTCGTGATCACCGACGCAGAAGGCTCTCCAGTCGGACCGATTCTGGACGGCGATTCGGTCGTGTTCTTCAATTACCGCGGCGACCGGGCCATCGAAATTTCGCGCGCGTTCACCGATCCGGATTTCTCGTTCTTCGACCGCGGCCGCATGCCCGACATCATGTATGCGGGCATGATGGAGTACGACGGCGATCTCGCGATTCCACCACTCTACCTGGTCACTCCGCCGGCGATCTCCCACACAGTTTCCGAATACCTCGTCAACAACGGCGTCAGCCAACTGGCAACTGCGGAAACCCAGAAGTTCGGCCACGTGACCTACTTCTGGAACGGCAACAACTCCGAGAAGTTCAACGCCTCCCTGGAGGACTGGGTCGAGATCCAAAGCAGCAACCAACCTTTCGACCAACAACCGCAAATGAAGGCCCGCGAGGTCTGTGATGTCGTGGTCCACGATCTCGAGGTCCGCGGCCACCGCTTCATTCGGGCCAACTTTGCCAACGGCGACATGGTCGGTCACACAGGGTCGTTGGCGGCCGCGATCCGCGCGGTGGAGGTCGTCGACGAATGTGTCGGGAGGATCGAGAGAGCGGCCCGCGAGGCGGGAGCGACCCTCATTGTCACGGCCGACCATGGGAACTCGGAAATGATGTGGGACGTCGACAAAAGAACCGGCGACGTCAGGCGCGATGGGCAGGGGCAACCGGTCCTCAAGACGAGCCATACGCTGTCGCCGGTGCCGTTGGTAGTCACCGGCAGCGGCCTCGACACACTCGTCTTCAATCCTGCAGTCGACCATCCAGGCCTCGGGAACATCGCAGCGACCGTGTTGTTTTTTCTCGGGTTCCAGCCACCGCCGGACTACCTTCCGACGTTGGTGGTCCCCGGGAAGGTAGATTTCAGCTCCATTTCGGGTTAAAGTCGCGAAATGGCATCACCGACGCCCCCCTTTCTCGAACCCATTGAAGAGGTCAGATCGCGCATTCTGGAGTTGGAGTCCGCAGGGACCTCTGGCCCCGGTACCGAAGCCGATCTGATTGCGGCCAGAAAAGAACTCGACAGCGTGATCAAGCGAGTCTTCTCTGAATTGACGCCGTGGCAGCAGTGCCAACTCGCGCGTCACCCCGACAGACCGCACACGATGGCCTATACCCACAGCATATTTACGGATTTCGTGGAACTTCACGGCGACCGCAGATTCGCCGACGACGCAGCCATTGTTGCTGGCCTCGCGAGGTTCGAGGGCGAACCGGTGGTTGTTGTGGGACATCAAAAGGGGAGGGACACGGCCGAAAAACTCCGCCGGAACTTCGGCATGCCCCGACCTGAAGGCTATCGCAAGGCGCTACGGATCATGGACCTCGGCGCCCGCTTCCGGCGCCCGATCATTTCGTTTATCGATACCCCGGGCGCCTACCCCGGTATCGATGCTGAAGAGCGGGGGCAAGCGGAAGCGATTGCATACAACCTGATTGAAATGGCGGCCATGCCTGTGCCCATCATTGTCATCGTCACCGGTGAGGGCGGCTCAGGCGGTGCGCTGGCCCTCGGAATAGGTGATCGCGTCTTGATGCTCGAAAACGCGATCTATTCGGTCATCTCTCCGGAAGGCTGCGCGGCCATCCTGTGGAAGGACCAGGCGCGCGCCGAGGACGCCGCGACCGCCTTGAAGATCACCGCCAAAGACCTCAAGGGCTTTAATATCATCGACGAGATCCTCCCCGAGCCGGCGGGTGGAGCCCAGATGGATCCGGCCCTCATGGCGGAAACCATTTCTTCGGCAATCCGAAGGAATCTCAAGGCACTGCGCAAGCTCAAACCGGAGGCCCTGGTGACCCGGCGCTTAAAGAAGTTCCAGGCGATGGGCGTCTTCAGCGACCGCTGATCATCAAGTCCATGCAGCCATCACTCTCTCTCGCGGCTGCCAAACGGTTGTCGGCATCATGAGCGTCGCCTCCCGCCGATGGATTCGAACTCTGTCCGCCTTAGCCCTGGCGGCGACGTTGTTGGTTCTGACGGTGTTGGTCGTCCAGCGATTGGAGAAGTTCAACCCTCCCGTTCCCTCGGTGGACGACCCTGCCGTCGCCGGAGAGGGCGACGATCGAGCAGTCGGGGTCTATACCGGTTTTGAATTTGTCGAGCGGGTTGCCGGGAAGAAGATCTTCGAACTCCTTTCAAAGCGAACGCTGGGTTTGTCATCCGGCTGGCACGAGATTGAGGGTGTGAGGCTGCAGTTCTTCCGCGAAGGCGAGGCCGGACCTGTTCTGACCTGCGACGGGGCTCGTTTCAACATTCAAACCCGGGACGCCGAACTCGGTGGGAGCATCCGCATCGATTTTCCGAGCGGCGCGAGCCTGACCACCGACGCCGGGAACTTTGAAGCCGGTTCTCGAAGGTTCACGGCCAACGGCGAAGTGCTGTATGTATCCGGTGGGACTTTCGGGCGGGCGCAAACTGCGACCTACGACCTGGAGCTCGACGAGATTCTGCTCGAAAACGGGCTCATGCTGCGGACGGCGACCGGGGCTACTCTGTCGGCGGCCACCGCCATTTACCGGCGGAGAGACGGCATCATCTCCTTCCCGCAAGGGGGGAGGCTGACGATGGGCCAGTCTGAACTCGAAGCACCCCTCATGCAGTTGGGACTCGAGGAAGAAGATGGGCCACCGCGACGGATCGAGCTGAATGGGGGAGTGACGGCCCGGTCCACCGCGCCAAACGGGGACGGTCTCGTCCTGGCCCGGATGGAGAGGATCGTCGGCGTCCACGACGGCACCGGTCACTGGCAGGTCGACGCCACAACCTCCCGATCGTGGATCGATGTCCGGTTCATAGGTGGGGAGGGATATTTCGAGCGCGAGCTCAAGGCCTGGGTCCTACGCGGCGTTGTCGGTGACGAGGGTCTCATCAACCTCCGCGCCGAAAACGGAGTCTGCATCAAAGAGGTGCCGATCGAGGGGCCGGTTCGCCGAGGCGAATCGAACGAGGCCCGGGTGTGGTTTTCAGAGGGTCAGGCCACTGACGTGGAGATGTTGAAAAACGTCATAATTCAGGGCGAGGGTGTCGAAGGCCGGGGCTATCGCGCGCGGATGTCTCCCCAGGCCGGTCTGCTGATGCTGCACGGAGACCCGACGGGCCCCGAGCGCGTCCTCCTGATATCAGAGAGGGGCCGTCTGAGCTGCGATCAGGCGCAACTCCACAATGACAAGGGGCGATCCGAGGCACGCGGCAACGTACAGGGCCAGATCCTCAACGTTTCCCTGATCGGCAGGTCCGCAAGCGATGCATCTCAGCCCACTCATTTTGCATCCGAGATCCTCGACGTGACTGACGAAGGCGGCATCTTCCATCTTCGTGAAAACGCGAGATTGTGGCAGGGACACCGTCTCCTGTTGGCCGACGACGTCGTGTTTCACCAGGATGCCGCCACGGTGCGGGCGACCGGGCATGTGCGAACGACATTTCCGGCATCGCAACTGAACCTCGAGGGAGACGAGGGTGAAGACGTCGTGGTCGTCGCGAGGTCACTTGATTTTGACGACAACAAGGGCTCGGCCATTTACCGCGGCAACGTACGCTACTCCGATCCGGGTCACACGCTCGCCGCGTCAGAGCTGAGCGTGTTTTTTGACGACAACAACGAGGTCACGACGGTCGAGGCGGAGGGATCGGTCGAACTGGTGATCGTGGAGACCGGTCGCCGCATGACGGGGCAATTGGCCCGCAGAGACGTCCAGACTCAGCTGGTCACGATCACCGGGTCGCCAGTGCGGTTGACAGACCCCGGCGGAAACGTGGTCTCCGGATCGTCGTTGACCTGGAATCAGGCCGATGGTACGGTCTCGGTCGCCGGCGGGACCGAGACAATCTACTATCCGGAGGAGACGCCCTGAGCCCCAAAGCCCTCGATCTGGCGGCGCACGGCCTGCGCAAGGCCTATCGTGGAAGATGGGTCGTCGACGGTATTACGCTCGACATCGCACCCGGCGAGATCGTCGGGCTCCTTGGGCCGAACGGCGCCGGCAAGACCACGACCTTCTACATGATGGTGGGTCTCGTGCAACCCAACGAGGGCAAGGTCATCCTCGGTGACCGCAACATCACGTCCGAACCCATGTACCGTCGCGCCCGAATGGGTGTCGCGTACCTCGCGCAGGAACCGAGTTCCTTCAGACGGCTTTCAGTCGAAGACAACATCTGGCTCATTCTGGAAGCCCTCGGCGTCGACGCCAGGGATGCCCACCGGAGAATCGATGGACTGCTCGAGGACTTCGGGCTTTCGGATCTCAGGAAACAACGGGCCGAGACGCTGTCGGGTGGCGAACGCAGACGGCTCGAGGTCGCAAGAGCTCTCGCCACCAAACCGACCTTCATTCTTCTCGATGAGCCCTTCGCAGGCATCGACCCGCTGGCGGTGCTCGACCTGCAGCGGATCATTCGACGTCTTAAGTCTCTGGGAATAGGCGTTTTAATTACCGACCACAACGTTCGGGAAACATTGAAGATCACCGACCGCGCCTATATAATCAAAGACGGCAAGATTTTTGCTACGGGAGACCCCGTTGATCTGTCAGAAAACCGGGACGTTCGTCGGATCTACCTCGGCGAGGAATTCAGGCTCTGACCCGGAGCACGGCTGACGGGTCGCGGTTTGCCCTGTCCTCGAGATCCAATTTGACGACGCCTCGCGATGAGGTTTATTCACTCAATGGCCCTGGAACAGAAACTCCGATTGAAACTGGCGCAACGGCTGGTCATGACGCCGTCGCTTCAGCAGGCGATCAAGCTGCTGCAGCTTTCGCGTCTGGAGCTCGAGGAAACACTGGCCCAGGAGATTCTCGAAAACCCCATGCTCGAGGTGGAGGAATCACAAGAGGAAGTCACCACGGGCAGCGACGAGCCGGTAGGGGACAGCGAGGCGAAGTCCGCAGAGGAGACCCCGGCCCCGGACGGAGCACCGGAAGCCACGGTCGAGGTGAGTGATGATGGATTGCCTTCCGAAGAAGAATCCTACGGAGATATCGATCTCGAGGCGTTTTTCTCCGACTATCTCGGAGACGGCCGGAATGAAGGACCTTCGATGTCGGCTCCGTCGATGGA
>RCNG010000721.1_pt1 | contig 15632 bp, 12 predicted proteins | sample 2041371 | NCBI WGS metagenome assembly RCNG01 (sample SAMN09708227, study PRJNA481090) | Marine sediment metagenome, whole genome shotgun sequencing project. | biome: marine sediment; feature: ocean; material: sediment; isolation source: Sewage treatment plant 1 marine sediment (STP1) ... | reverse complement strand
ATTGGTCCAATCGGTTCAGAGCGGAGAAAAGGGAATTGAAGCAATGGCGGAAGAGGAAAAACAGGAACTGACTCCTGAAGAGCGGCTGCTGGAAGTCATTCAAAAAGGCGACGCCCCCTTGGGCGCGGGCACCATGACCCCGCGGACGGAGGCACGGCGCAGGGCGCGAAAATCGGGCGCCACGGCCCGCACTGCGGCCTCGTCGGCAAGGTCGACGATGAAATCCTCTTCGTCGCAGCCGACCCATCGCGGCTCAACGGCGAGAGCGTCGACAAGGCCGGTCGGAGGGTCGACCTCGTGTGGCGGCCTCGCCGGAAAATCAAGCTCGATGAGATCACCCAGCCGGCGTGCGATCAGCTCACCCGAAAGGGTGTGAAAACGGATCGACGCAGTCTCGTCGATGGCTCCCGTTTCCCACACGACATGGGCACTGGCCAGGGTAGCGTGCCCGCACAGCCTGACCTCGGTCGTGGGCGTGAACCAGCGCAGCCGATATCCTTCGCCCTCGGGGAGAAGAAAGGCGCTTTCGGAGAGGTTCATCTCCGCCGCCACGCTCTGCATCCATTCGTCGGTCCGGGCTTCGACAAGAAGACAGACGGCGGCCGGGTTGCCGTGAAAGGGCCTCGAGGTGAATGCGTCGATCTGCCAAATGGGTAGGCTCATGCGGACCTCCTTACTCACCCCATCGTGGATTCTCGGGCCATTCAGGTCAAGGTCTGCAGAGAGGTTTGGCTCAAGGACGCTCAATCCTCTCCAGCCCGTGTGTCTGATACAGTCGACGGATGAACGACAAACCAGACACTATAGTCAATGTCGACGGCGCTGAGGAGATCGAGCGTCTGCTCGGCGACCACTGGGGCGCCGCATACAAGATTTTGACCCCGTCCATGAGGCCACGAGGCGGAAGCCTTGGCGTCAACCTCATGCGGGTGCCGCCTGGACGCACGCCGTGCCCATTCCACGCCCACCGGCTGGAGGACGAGGTCTTTTTCGTACTCGAGGGCAAGGGCGTATTGCGATACGGCGACGAACTGCGGGAAATCCGAAAGGGCGACTGCATCTCGTGTCCGGCGGGGATAGGCGTCGCCCACCAGATCGCGAACCCATTCGCTACCGACCTCGTCTACCTCGCGATCGGCCGTCACGACCCCGAGGAGGTCTGCACCTACCCCGACACCGGCAAGGTGCTCGTACGTAGCCTGCAGACAGTCGGCCGCCTGGAAGGCACGGAGTACATGGATGGGGAGCCTGAGAGGTCACGAGTTTTTGATCTCTTGCACGACATTTCATTGTGATCAACATTGAGCCTCGAAAGGCCCAATGTTGATCACAATGAGATGTATGATTTTCGGTTCGACTGTTCAGGTTGAGCTGCCGTACACTGTCCTCATGAGATATCGATCTCTTCAAATCGTAAGTTCAGCTCTTGCAGTTCTCACTTTGAACGCTTTCGCGAGCTCGAATCCTCCCCCGACCCGAGCCGAAATTGAAAGCTCGATGGGTCGGCAGTCCTTGGGTGATATCACCCGGGGACAGAGGGATACAGTCGGTTTCGTTGTCACGGCGGAGCAGGCGGAAGATGTCGTATCGCGGGCTGTTGAGCTCGAGCAGGAGAGTATCCTCGGGCATGATGAGGAACTCGGGGTGTCTCCGGAGGTTGGCTTTGTCGGTGGCGTTTGTCCTCACGACGACCACCTCTACGCGGCGCGGGCATATGTGCACCTGACCCAGCGCATCACGGCGCCGCGCGTCATTCTCATCGGTGTCTTTCACGCTGCACGCCTGTGGGACCTCGAAAACGTATTGGTATTCGACAGCTTCCAGGCATGGCATGGGCCGTGGGGGCCGGTGACGGTCGACCCGATGCGCGGCATGTTGCTCGGTGGGCTTCCTCATGGGGCGGCGGTGGTCGACAACGCCATGCACAGTAGGGAGCACTCGCTCGAGGCGATCCTGCCGTTCCTCCAATACCGGAATCGTGACGTGAGGATCGTGCCGATTCTGGTGCCCTACGCTACCTGGGATGTGCTGTCTGAAAGGGCCGAGGTGCTGTCATCCATCCTTGCCGACATCATGCGGCGGAATCAGTGGCAGCTTGGCCGGGATGTGGCGATCGTCATTTCATCGGATGCCGTGCACTACGGGCCCGACTTCGACCACGCGCCCTTCGGCACCGACGCCGCCGCTTACCAGCGAGCGGTCGACCGGGACCAGGGGCTGGCGCAACAATACCTCGAGGGGCCGCTCGATCCGGACAAGCTCGAGAGCCTGCTCGAAACTCTGGTCGAACCGGACGACGTGCGGCAGTACAAGCTGCCCTGGTGCGGGCGCTTCTCCGTGCCGTTCGGGGCCGAGCTCCTGCGCGGAGTCGCTGCCAAGGTCGGTCAACCAACCCCCCAAGGACATCTCCTGCGATATGCCACCAGCCTTTCCGAACCTGAGCTGCCGGTCGCCGAGCAGACGAAAGAGGCGGGCCTCGGCACGACGGCCCCGTCGAACCTGCACCACTGGGTGGGCTATGTGACGGTTGGTTTCACCGCACCCACCGTCGCCGAGGCCGACGACTCAGGGCTCGCTTTCGTAGGCGAAGAGGCTTTCTGACGAGGAGGGGAAGAAGCCCTGTTCTTCGCCAAACGCGAGCAGCCGTATGACGGCCTTCTCGTCGAGTGAGCGAGTGTAGTCGTTGACATAGAGCTCGATGTGGCGGCGTTGCACGTCGGTGGCCATCTCTTGGGCGTGCTGGCGAACAAAGGCGGCGCTGTCCGATGGATGGGCCAAGGCATGGGCGACGCTCGAGCGTATGGCCTCGTCCACCTGGCGAGCGACATTCGGTCCGAGCTTTCGGCGAATGGCGATCGCCCCCAGAGGGACTGGACAGCACGTGCGTTGCTCCCACAAGGCGCCGAGGTCGTGCAGCTTGACGAGGCCCTTGTGCTCGTACGTGAAGCGGCCCTCATGAATGAGCACACCGCAGTCGACATCGCCGCCGAGGACAGCGTGCTCGATCCTGTCGAAGGGCATGGCAACCGTTTCGAATGTGCCGAGCAGTCTCAGCAGAAGGGCCGCCGTGGTGCGGTCGCCCGGGATGGCGACCCTGCCGCCGACCTTTCGGTCGGCGGCGGCAACGACGAGCGGCCCGACGCCGTACCCGGCGGCCCCCCCGGCGCGCAGCAATGCGTAACGGTCGCGCAGGCGACCGTACCCGGCGACCGAGATCTTGGTCACGTCGTGCTCGCCCCGATTGAGCGCTTCGACGTCGGCCAGGGTGACCGTGTAGTCATCCGATGAGTTCAGGAGCTGATGGAAGACGAAGGTGTCGTTCGGACACGGCGAGATTCCCAGGGTCAACTGCACGACGCACCCGTTCCTTCGATCCAGGCGACCAGGGCCTCGCCGGCAGCTCGGGCAGCGTGCTCGATCCGCCATCCTGCCCGATCACGATTGCCGACCATGTTCGAGATGCCACGCACTTCTCCAACCGGGATGCCGTAGGCAAGAGCGACGTGGACCACGGCGGCGCCTTCCATGGATTCGACGGCCCCGCCGGTGCGGCGTTCGATCTCGAGGGCATCCTCCAACCGTCCGGTGCAGGTCGTGCGGGTGACAAACGGCGCCTGCTTCGGAGCCGGGAAAAGGCCAAGGGGCAGGCGATTGAACTGGCCGTCCACAACGGGGAAACCGAGTGTCTCCATGTCGCGGAAGCCCTCTGGCGAGTCGGCGCCCAGGTCGGCGTAGTACTCACTTTCGGCACAGACCACCTCACCGACCTCGAGCCCGGAGTGGGGGTAGGCGCCCCCGATGCCCAGGGAGATGACGGCTGCAGCATCCCGATCAGCGAGGCGACGGGTCAGGGCAAGCGCAGCGTTGACGGGGCCGACGCCGGTGATGAGGACATCAACCGGCCTCCCCCCTATTGTTGGGGAGTCCGGGAGGCCGCGGACCTCCAGCTTCGTCGCAGCGCAGATAACGACAGCGTGCATATCGGGAGAATAACCCAACTGGACATCGGACATCGAACGTCGAGTGTTGATGTCACAGGTAGGTGTCAAAACGGTCTAATAGTCAAAAAGTCGAAAAGGCCTCCCTCCCGAGGTAGTGTAGGGCTTTGATGGCCTCGGCATGGACCTGGCTGCCTATTCACCGCGCCACCGCGATCGACATCCAGCAGTACCCCGAGATTCGGTTCTGGATCCACGGTGGGTCCGCCGGCGGACAGCAGCTGCGGATCTACCTCGAGCTGGGAGGCAGCCTTACCGGGGGTGCGACGGGCTATCGATTCGACCCGGTCGACCCGCTTTCAGGGATCGGGTCGGTGCCGCTCAGCGACACCGGCTTCGAGCTCGAGCTGCCGCCTCGGTCGGCCACGCTCGTAGTTGCGCATCTCGCCCAAGGCTCGCTGTTCGCCGATGGCTTCGAGTCGGGCGATACCAGCGTTTGGTCGGCGACCGCGCCCTGACCGGGCCCCTTGCAAAGCCGCCAGACATGAAAAGGGCCGGTCGACGGGAATGTTCCGCCTCGGGGAAACGTCATTCCAGTCGGAGGTGCTCATGGCAACAGTCTGCATTACAGGGGCAAACCGCGGCATCGGTCTCGAGTTGGTGCGGCAGCTGAAGGAGCGGGGCGAGGATGTGGCCGCCGCCTGTCGTAAGCCGTCGAATGAGCTGGCGGCTTTGGGGGTCGAGGTCGTCGACGGCATCGACGTCACCGATGAAGGTGGCGCCGTGCGGTTGGCCGAGGCTTTCGGTGATCGAAGGATCGACATGCTTATCAACAATGCCGGCGTATTGTCCGACGAATCGCTGGACGACCTCGACTTCGCCCGCATGCGGCGCCAATTCGAGGTCAACAGCCTCGGCCCGTTGCGCATTACGGCGGCCCTGCGCCGCAACCTCGGTACCGGCGCCAAGGTGGCGATTGTGACCAGCCGCATGGGCTCGATCGATGACAACACCTCCGGTGGTCGGTACGGCTACCGGATGTCGAAGGCTGCGGTCAACATGGCTGGCCGCTCTTTGGCCCACGATCTGCGAAGCAAGGGCGTCGCGGTAGCGATTCTGCACCCCGGGTTCGTACGCACCGATATGACCGGCCATCAGGGCCTGATCGATGCCCGGGAGGCGGCGGCGGGCCTGATCGCCCGCATCGACGAGCTCACCCTCGAGACATCGGGTTCGTTCTGGCACAGCAATGGGGAACGGCTGCCCTGGTGACGGGGTTTACAAACAGTGGTCAATGATTGGCAAGGACCACTGGTCGATCGATGGACTGGCGTGCCACCTCCCAATACTCGAGGCTGCCGGATGCGTACCTTGGCCTCACAGGTTCTGGCTTTTACTCCTCGTACATCACAACCTGAAGTGACACCCACTCGTGAGGGAGGAGATCGACCGGGTCGGTGTTGACGTAGACCTCGCCATCCATGGTTCTGATGTCGAAGTCGAGGGTCGCGGTCTCGCCGGGTGTGACGAGGTCGGTGATGTCGACGAGGTTGCCGGTGGAGACGGCGCCGGGGCACCAGCCGTTACGATCGTACTCCCAGGTCCCGGACTGGGGGCTGTGGGGGTTGTACTCGCAGTCGGTGCGCCACGGTAGGACCGAGCGCAGCTCGCCACCGACGATCAGGTCCTGGCGGAGGGGGCAGAACTCGGCGCAGTTGTCGGTGTTGCCGAAGCTGTGGCCGGTGGTGATGAGGCGCGCTTCGACCCGGGTGACCTCGGCCGGGATGTCGATTTCAAAAGGGTCGGTCTGAGCATCGACCGGGTTGTCCACCTCGCCGACGACGATGCTGCGGCGACCCCAGACGTTGGTGATGTGATCCGGCGTTCTCGGCGTGCCGGGGTAGAAGACGAAGTCGTAGGTGATGCGCCAACCCTCGCCCGAGTCGTGCCCCGGGCCGACCCAGGTGTCGATCCAGGAGACCAGGGTCTGGGGGCCCGTGAGCAACGGCGCGAGTGGGGTGAGGTCGATGTACTCGCACATTTCGATCTTGTAGGGGGTGATGTAACGGGTGAGCTCGAGGTACTGCCAGCTCTCCTGAGGTTCGTCCGGGTTGAGCACGAGCTGCAGGCTCGCACTGCGGTCCCAGTCGTCGCAGTCGCCGCTTTCGGGGCACTCGAGGTGGATCTTGAGGCCAAGCTGGTTCCACTCACCGGCAGCCGGGAACTCGACCTCCTCGACGATCGAGCGGTGGTTCTCGGCGCCCCACCAGTGGTATGCCTGATTGAAGGCCGTGACGACGGTTGCTTCCTCGGGCCAGCCTCCCTCAGGGCACCGGTACCAGGGCGCGTCGGCTTGGAAATCGAACCACTCGCCCGAATCTCCTGATGGGGGCGGCGTCAGGGCGACGCCGGCGACATAGGTTGGGTCGTTGGTCTCGCCGTCGACGACCGAACCGTAGGCCATGAAGATCGGGTCCCAGGGGTCACTCGGTTCGATCCAGAGGTTGTCGGTCTCTGCCAGGGTCACCACCGCCGAGAAGCCGGAGCCGGCGAGCCCGAGCTGTCGGAGAATACGGTTGACTTGGAGATGGGTCCACGGGTTGAGGCTCTTCTTCACCGTGCCGCGGGATGTGCCGGAAGCATCGAAGATCTCGATGTTGAAGACCTCGATCAGGTTGGTGGACGGGTTGACGATTCCGAGGTTGGTCCGGAAATCATCGGACTCTTCAAGACCCGTGATGACGACAGGGTCGGCGCCGTAGAATCGCGGGATGCCCGAAATTCCCTGACCGAAAGTCCCCGATCCGTCCCCGTTTGCAGTCCAGGTGCGGGTCGTAACTTTGAGGTCCTCGAATCGGGCGCCGCCATTCCAGCCCCGGACCATCAGGGCGCCGACCTGGTGCTCGGGGAAATGAGTTCCCATGACGTCGTCGATGTCCAGGGTCTGGTTCGGCAGAATGTGAATGGTGACCGTCGACGGTGGTTCGACGGGCTGGCCCTGGGTCGCCAGGAGCTCGATTTGGAGGAACGTCGGGGTTGCGGTCCCCGGGTAGTGAACGGTGAGATCGGTTCGCCAATCGGTCCCCAGCGCGCCGGGCACCTTGGCTGCCGCAGGGATGACGCGGTGTCGGGCCAAAGCCCACTGCGTCGTCTCGGGTAGGGACTCGACATAGGTTGGGTCGTTGGTTAAACGGTCGATCTTCGACGCGTAGGTCACGAAGTCGGGCGGGTCGACGGGTCCGGGCGGCCCCTCTGGGCTCAGGTCCTGCCAGTCGACGAGGTGTACTACGGCGGTGAAGGCGCTGCCCTGCTGGCCGAGCGCACCCAGCAGGCCGTTGATCTGCCGCCACGATCGCGGCGGGAGGTCGACGGAGCGTGTCGCGACGATCTCGCCGTCAGATGCCATGATCTCGATCACGAACACCCCGAGCACGGTCTCGGAGAGGTTGAGAAGGCCGACGTTGGTGCGTAGCTCGTCCGTCTCTTCGAGGCTGGTGAGTCGTCGTTCTTGGGTTGTGAGACCGCCGTCCTCGGGCCAGGCGATGGCCGGGATTCCTTGCCCGTAGGACCCGGACTCGTCGGTTCCTGGGGTCCAGGTGCGGCTCGAAACGACGATCGGTGTGGGCTGTCCGTCGTTGGCGCGGGCAACGATCACCAATCCGCCGGCGACCTGGTCGGGGAAGTAGGCGCCGACGCAGTCTGCGATCAAGGCTGTTTCTCCAGGTCCCAGCGGCGTCGGCAGCGTCACTGCGATGCCATTGCCTGGATTACTGCCCTGGTTGAGGGGCACGAGCTCGAGCGTGATATTCACGGGCTCGGAGGAGGGATTGAAGAGTACGACGTCCGTCGTCCAGTATGAGCCCGCACTGCCGGGAGTGTTGGCCACCGCCGGAATGACCTGTCGAAACGCCGGCGCCGGTTGAGCCGTAGCCGGTTGGGTGCCCATGAGCGCAAGAGCAACGAGTGAAAAAATCAGGATCCGCATGATCGCCTCCGGAAGTGAAGCGTACCAGAGGCTCGATGAATCTATGGAATCGCCTACCGGAGAAGTCTCTCTCCTACCTGTCCACAAGCAAGATGCACGCAGCGCATCAGAGGATTCTGTGGGCGGTATTCCGGACTCGGAACAACATTCTCTCGCTTATGGACATCATCCCCACAGAATCCTGCGGTAAGCTTACCGGGTAGTGTTTGATATCTCGAGGTTGTATGAGTTGTCGCTGGCTATTGGAGAGTCGGTAGACCTGCGGGAGAACTGCGAGGGGTTTCTGAGTGAACTCTTGCCCTCCATTCACCATGACGCGGCCTCGGTGTGGCTCGATCACCGATTGCTCGCCGGCGGCGGTCCCGAGTCCGGAGAGCGGGCTGAGGACGTCGTCGTCCTCATCAAGGGAGAGCCGGCAGGGAGGTATAGCGCTTCGCGCATTCCCCTCGACCATCCTCTGTTGGCTGCCCTATCGGTGGACCCGGTGATCTCGGTTTGTGAGGGCGACGAGGCATTCCCCGATGTGAAGATCGACCGTGGAATTCACCGCGGGGTGGTGACCGTTTTTGGCCTTGGCAAGGCCGGTTTCTTACACATGCATGCCGAGCATCGGCTCGGCCCCTTGACCCCGGCGGAGCAGAGTGAGCTTCGGCGGGTGGTGGGGAAGTTCGCGACCTCGCTCGAGGCGTCGTTGGCACACCATGCCCTCATCCGCGAAATGGCGTTGCGTCGTCGCGCCGAAACCAGCTTGCATCACCGGGAGGAGCGCTTTCGGGAGCTCATCGAGAACGGTCTCGACCTCATCCTGGTTCTCGCATATGACGGCACCGTGACCTTTGCGAGCCCATCGGTCCGGCGGGCGTTGGGTCATGAGACCGCCGACGTCACTGGCAACAGCTTCTTCGAACTCCTGCACCCCGACGAGGTGTCCGACCACTTTCGGGACTTCCTCGAACGGGTTCGGTGTCCCGGGGTCTTGCCGCCGGTCGAGATGCGCTTTCGCCACCGCGACGGTTCGTGGAGGACCTTCGTAGTGAGCACCAACAATCTCCTGACGATCCCTTCGGTGGAGGGAATCATCATGAACTGCCATGACATCACCGAACGCAAGGCTTGGACTCTTGAGCTCGACAAGGCGCGTCGCGCGGCTGTTGATGCGAGCCGCGCCAAAAGTGATTTCGTCGCCAATATGAGCCACGAGATCCGCAACCCGCTCAACGGGGTCATCGGCATGGCAAGCATCTTGCTCGAGACCGAACTCAGCCTGGAGCAGCGGGACTGCGCCAGTACGATCAGGGTGAGCGCGGATACGCTGCTTACGATCATCGAGGACATCCTCGATCTCTCGAGAATCGAGTCCGGCAAGCTCGAGCTCACGACCGAGGCATTTTCGGTTTTTGAGTGCGTGGAAGGTTGTCTCGACATGGTTGCGCCGTCCGCTGCGGCCAAGGAGCTCGATCTGGCATGTGTCCTCGAAGAGGGCGCCGCCGACCATGTCCTTGGAGACGGGATTCGGTTTCGTCAGGTCCTCCTCAATCTCCTCAGCAATGCCGTCAAGTTCACCGCTGCAGGGGATGTTCTCGTCAGGGTGAGCTCGCGGGAGATCGACAATGAAGAGCTCGAGGTTTCGCTGTCAGTGCGAGACACCGGAATCGGAATAGCGGCTGAGCACGGAGAGAGGCTGTTCGAACAATTCAGTCAAGCTGACGCTTCGACGACGAGGACATATGGTGGCGCAGGCCTCGGCCTCGCAATTTCGAAACGCCTATGTGAGTTGATGGGGGGAAGGATCTGGTTCGAGTCCGAAGCCGGCGAGGGCGCTACCTTCTTTTTTACGATCCGTTGCCGAGCGCAGTCGGCGATGCCGGACACCGAAGCATCGCCGGACTTTAAGGGCAAGACCTGTTGTGTGGTGGATCCCAGCGACGCAGTTCGGTTGGCCATAACCGGTGTTGGAGAACGCCTGGGCCTCGAGATCGCGGCAGCAGAGGACCTGGGTGCGGTGCTCGAGGCCCTCGTCGACGGTCCTGGTTTTGATGCCGTCGTACTGTCGTCGTCGTTGGTCCGAAATGCCTCGGGAGACCATGTGCAGCGTCTGCGCAATGACCTGACCGGGACTCCGGTGGTCGTCCTGCGGTCTCTGGGTGAGGACGTGACCGACCTCGATCTTCCGATCGCCGCAAGGGTCAGCAAACCGGTCAAACACAATCAGCTCGCCCGTGCGCTGGTACGCGTTCTGCTCGGTGATGAAGTTGCACCACGAACAGTCGAACCCGCGGTGGAGCCGGTTGGCATTCCTGCCGGGCTCCGGGTACTGCTCGCCGAAGACGATGTCACAAGCCGAAGGGTCGCCGAGATGATGCTCGACCGTTTGGGATGTCGATTCGAAGTTGTTGGCGACGGAGAGGCCGCCGTTGAATCTGTATTGAACGGCGATTTCGAGATGGTTTTTATGGACATCCAGATGCCGGGGATCGACGGGCTCGAAGCGACTCGGAGGATTCGATCCGAATTTGACGGAACACAACCCCGAATCATTGCGATGACAGCGCATGCGACGTCGGAGGACAGGCAAAGGTGCTTCGCGGCTGGGATGGACTCCTACATCAGCAAACCGATACACATAGAACGTCTGCGGGAGATGGTTCGGGCACTCTCTGGGACCGAGGTGCGGGTCGAGGAATCCGTGCTCGACTCCACCCGAATCCAGGCGCTTCTGCAGACCGGAGGGAAGGCCATGCTCTCCGATATCGCCGCAATCTATCTCGACGACCTGCCGGGATTTTTGCAGCTCCTCGAGCATGCCGCCGAGGCGAGCGATTTTGATGCCGTGGTCGAGGTGGCGCACAAGATTCGCGGCAGCAGCTCTAATCTCGGGGCCGTTGATGTTGCAGCCAGGGCTGCGGCGCTCGAGGACACGGCGCGTGAAATGTCGATTGAGGAGGTCAAGAGGGCTATCGAGGGGCTGCGAGCTGCCTGTGCAGCCGCGAAGCGTGATCTTTGTCAGTTTGCGATGTGATAGGCGGTGAATGTTGTACAGTCGTAGTGCTGGAGATCTCGAATGAGCACGATCCTGATCGTCGATGACGATGCCATGACGCTGCGTATGCTCGAGTACACCCTGGGCGGGGGTGGACATGAAGTCGTGGTCACCGCAGACCCGGAAGCAGCTGCCGGTCTTGCCGCGAGCCACGAGGTCGATGCCGTGATCCTCGATATATTGATGCCCGGGCGGTCGGGATTTGAGGTTCTCGCTGAGCTTCAGGACAATCCGCTCACCGAGCGGGTGCCCGTGCTCATGCTCTCTTCTCTTTCCAAGAGCTCCGATCGCGTCAAGGGTCTTCGGGAGGGCGCCCACGAGTACATCTCCAAGCCATTTGATCCGGAGGAGCTCCTGCTCCGACTCAACCGGTTGCTCACCGTGGCGCCGACGGGCACAGCTGCTTTCCAGGGCCGCCTGTCGACCGTTTCTTTCGCCGAGGTGACGCAGAGTCTGCTCAATGGTGGTAAGTGGGGAAAACTGGAGGTGCAGTCCGGAGGTGTGCGTGGTTCGGTTCGTGTCGTGGATGGAATTCCGGTCGGGGCGACCTTCGGGCGCCTCGAAGGTGTGGAGGCCGTGCTCGCGATGCTCGGGTTGGACACTGGCGCTTTTCGTTTCACGGAGGATGCCAACGCGGGCGTCCCGAGCCCTGATGATGTCGCTCTTCCCTTGCAGCAGGTGATATTCTCGGCAGCCTGGATCGAAGACGAGATGCAGCGGTGGCCGGTAGTCGAGGATGACGTCGTGCTCTGGCCTCTCAAGGATGACCAGACACCACCACCGCTACCCGATGAGCTCGATGTGGTTCTCCTTGCCGAGCTTCTGGACGAGGTGGCGCGGTTGCCCGGCGTGACAGTCCGGGATCTCATAACGCGTGAGGTGACTGCGCCGCGCCGGACTGAGCTCGGCGCCAGGATCCTCGTGCACATTGGTGCCGTCAGGGTCGTTCCCGCAGCCGATCCCAGGGACGGGAAGAAATCTCCCCGCCGGGGTAATCTTCCCCAGGCGGCCGAGGCAGTGCTCGAAGCCGCCGCAGAACGGGGCTTTACGGCGGACCTCGCATACGTGCTCTTGCTCGTCGAACCGAAGGTGTACGGGAGAATCCTCAAGATTCGCCAAGAAATTCCAGCCGATGTATTGGCAGGAAAAGGTGCCTCGATCACCGGCGCCTGGCGCGCCGGCAGGGCCGCAAACCTGCCCCTGCGAGCCGTTTCCGGCCAGCTCGTGATCCACCTGGCACCCCTTGAGCCGGGACCCGTGCTCGATCAGGTTCGGCGTCGCGTGGCGGACTACGCATGCGTGATCGCTTGGATCGCCGACGCCGAGGCGATAGACCTGTTCTCACCCTTCGTCGAGCTCATCGAGCAGGGCAGAACGGGGCAGTGGGGTCTCGTGATTGCGACTCGACCGGAGGTCGTTGAGCGCACAGATCCGATCCTCGAAGGGTGCTTCCGGTGGCGTGTTTACGAGAGGGATCCCGATGACCTCGAGGACGTGCTTGATTTGGCTGCGTCTTCCGCACCTTGATCGATATTGGTTCTCTGTCCCTCAAGTCAATCCAATTGATTCTCCATCTTCAGAGATGCCATTTAAACCTGGGCGACGTGCACGGTGAAGATGGAGAATCAATTGGAAAGGCAGAGTCGATGGTCCCGCTCACAATGATCGGAGCATCTCGGCCTCGAACGGAATGACGGAGTCTGCTTTCCCTTTCCCGACCTTCAGTGGCCACTCAGGGTCGGCGATCAATGCACGGCCGACGGCGACGAGGTCGAACTCGTCCCGATCGAGGCGATCGAGCAGATTGTCGAAGCCGGTAGGGTCGGCCTTCTTGCCCATGAAGGCGCCGAGGAAATCGGAGTCGAGGCCGACGCTGCCGACCGTAATGGTAGGTTTGCCGGTGATCTTCTTGGTCCAACCGGCGAGGTTGAGGTCCGAGTCCTTGAACTCGGGTTTCCAGTACTTGCGGGTCGATGCGTGGAAGATGTCGACCCCCGCATCGACGAGTGGCAGGAGCAGTCTTTCGAGTTCCTGCGGCGTGCGTGCGAGCTTGCCGCGGTAATCGGCCATCTTCCATTGGGAAAAGCGGAGCACGACCGGAAAGTCTGGTCCGACGGCAGTTCGAACCGCGGCGACCGCCTCGACGGCAAACCGTAGTCTCTTCTCGAGCGAACCGCCGTAGCGGTCATCCCGTTGATTGGTCTTCTCCCACAGGAACTGGTCGACCAGGTAGCCGTGGGCGCCGTGGATCTCGACACCGTCGAAGCCGGTGGCCCGAGCATTGCCTGCGGCGCTCGCATAGGCCGCGACGACGTCAGCAATCTCGCTCTCGGTGAAGGGCGTTGGCACCTCGCCCGTGTCGCCGTGGGTGGGGTGAACGACGGCCGACGGCCCGAAACCGCCGATTGCCGGATCCGGCTCCATGCCGGTCTGGCGCACGCTGCCGACGTGCCAGATCTGGGGAATGATGACCCCACCGGCCTCGTGGACCTGCTCGACGACGCGACGCCAGCCGGCAAGCGCGTTGTCCCCGTAGATGCGAGGCACCGCGGGGTAGCCGTTGGCTCCCGGGTGGTCGATGACCGTGCCTTCGGTGACGATGAGGCCGACGCCGCCCTCGGCCCGGCGCCGGTAATACGCGGCGACGGCCTCGGTGGGCACGCCACCCGGTGACTGGCTACGGGTCATGGGGGCCATGACGATGCGATTCTTCAGGGTCTTGGATCCGAAGGGCAGTGGGCGAAAGAGAGTATCGATTTTGGAGCTCATAAGGTTCCCCGATTCGATATTGTGGTCAGACTGGTGAATATCTGCGAATCACGGCCGCGGCCGAACGCAGACCGTCCAGGGCCGCCGACATGATACCGCCTGCATAGCCCGCGCCTTCGCCGACCGGGTAGAGGCCGGGAGTGGTGAGCGACAGCCTGGTTTCGGGGTCGCGGGGCAAGCGCACCGGCGACGAGCCACGCGATTCCGGCCCCACCAGAAGCCCCTCGCCGATGAAACCGGGTATTTTTCGGTCGAAAACGACGAGAGCATGGGCAATGGCAGCCGCAGTCGGCGCCGGTAGGATCTCGCGCAGGTCGCTCGCAACGTGACCCCGGGCATAGCTCGATACGAATGGTCCGCGGCTGAGCTGACGCTTAAGAAAGTCCGAGGCTCGCTGGGCGGGCAGGGCGTAGGACTCATCGCCGAGCTCGAAGGCTCGTTTCTCGTAGCGGCGCTGCAGCTCGACGCCGGCCAGCGGGTGTTTGCCGTCCCCGGGCAAAACGTCTCCGGGAATCGTGAAGACCAGACCCGAGTTCGCCCACCCCGAATCACGCCTGCGCCGACTCATGCCGTTACTGCACAGGTGCTCGGCCTCGCTGACGCTCGCGACGATCGTGCCTCCGGGGCACATACAGAAGCTGAAGACGCCCGACTGTCGGTCGTTGACGACGTACTCGGCCGACGGGAGGTGGCCTGCGAGGCCTCCGTACTGAGCCCAGTCGATGAAACCCTGCGGGTGTTCGATACGAAGACCGAGCTGAAACGCCTTGAGCTCGAGCCCCACGCCTTGATCGTGAAGTGTGCGATAGGTGTCGCGGGCGGAGTGACCTATGGCGAGCAAGACGGCGCTCGTCGGGTGAATCGATCCTCCGTCGAGCACGATCCCACGAACCGCGCCGGCCGAGTCGAGGTCGAGCCCGTTCATCCTCGTGCTGAAGCGGAAGGTGACGCCCATACGCTCCAGCTCCTTGCGAAAAAAGATGATGACCGCCCGCAGACGGTCGGTACCGACATGCGGTTTGCTCGAGACCAGGATCTCTTCGGGCGCTCGCGCTGCAACGAGGAGCTCGTGAATGAGTCGGACGAGAGGCGACCGGGTGCGCGTCGTCAGCTTGCCATCCGAAAAGGTGCCGGCGCCGCCTTCGCCGTTCAGGATGTTGCTCTCCGGGTCGTGTTTGCCGCCTCGGTTGAACTCGCGGACCGCCCGCACCCGACCTTCGACAGAGGGACCACGCTCGATGACGATGGGGTGGTAGCCCTCTCGCGCCAACAGCCACGCCGCGAAAAGTCCTCCGGGACCGCTGCCGACGATGACGGGAGGTGAGGGGAGGCCTCGCGTGCCATGTGTCAGACCGTCGATCACCTCGAGGTCGGCGGCGTCTTTTGCTCGGGTCTTTGGGGTGTGGGCCAGGCCTGCTTCGACAACCCGTGACCTTACGGTTGCTTCGGGCAGTACCAGAGAGACGTTCAGAACCCAGTGGATATCCTTCTTCTTGCGGGCATCAAGGGCCCGGCGCACGATCTCGAGCTTCTCGATCCCCGAGGGGTCGATTCCGAGGTGTCGCGAAACTTTGCCGGCAAGCGCCTCGTCCGACTCGCCGACCTCCAAACGAAGGCCGTTGACTCTGAGTGGTTCGTTGGTCATGTGGTGTGGTTTCTCCTCGACGTTACAGTATCAGTAACCGCAACTGGAGTTTTCCGAGGCGGCTCTGGGCTGGGGGACTTTGCGCAGGCTCTCGCCTGCCGCCTCGATCGACGACGGCCGGCTCAGCTGCCGCTTCTGAGGCTGCGCCTCAGCTCGTCGCAACGCATTCGCGTTGCTCCTCGGCGCTCGGGCCTCGTTGCCGCAACGGGGGGTTCTCCTATCGCGCTCCCCGTGGATTGCCCGGCATAGGCATTG
>RCNG010000720.1_pt1 | contig 15632 bp, 13 predicted proteins | sample 2041371 | NCBI WGS metagenome assembly RCNG01 (sample SAMN09708227, study PRJNA481090) | Marine sediment metagenome, whole genome shotgun sequencing project. | biome: marine sediment; feature: ocean; material: sediment; isolation source: Sewage treatment plant 1 marine sediment (STP1) ... | reverse complement strand
ATCACCATCACCATCACCATCACCATCACCATCACCATCACCATCACCATCACCATCACCATCACCATCACCAAAAAGAAAACCACGATCCATAACAGAGATTGTGGCTTCTTCAACAGGCATGTAAAACCCGTTTAAATAAATTATATTTTGTGTGGTATTCAAAGTTAGCTAAATTCCTGTTAATTAATCATACGCAAAACATAATCTTTTGCCTGCTGAATAATACTACCTTCGCCAACTGTTTCCAATGCAACCAGGGGCACGGTCGTCAGCATCTCACCACCCAGTGAAACTTTTACCACACCAACCTGCTGGCCTTTGTTTACTGGTGCTTCAATGTTTTTATCAATATCCATTGTTGCATCAAGGTCATCATACGCGCCACGCGGAAGACTAATAGCCAGATCTTTGGCTAAACCAACTGTCAGCGTTTCATATTCACCTTTCCAGATGCGTGGACGACTCAACACTTCATCCGCATCATAAAGTGTATGCGATTCAAAAAATCGAAAGCCATAATTTAATATTGCCTGGCTGACGCTGGCTCGAGATTTTTCACTTTCAGTACCAAGCACTACAGAGATGATGCGCATATCCGCACGTAACGCCGATGTGGCCAGACAATACCCTGCTGATTCAGTATGCCCTGTTTTCATTCCATCAACGGTTTCATCACTCCACAATAATTTATTGCGGTTATACTGTTTGATGCCATTATAGGTGTATTCTTTTTCTGCATAACGGGCGTAGTGTTCTGGAAATTCACGAATAATTGCTGCGCCCAGCGTGGCTATGTCTCGCGCCGATGTTACATGTTTTTTATCCGGCCACCCCGTACTGTTAACAAAATTTGTATTATCCATACCCAACTCAGTTGCGTACTGATTCATCAACTGCACAAATGCTACTTCAGTGCCTGCAATATGTTCAGCCAAAGCAACACTGGCATCATTACCTGACTGGATAACCAGACCTTTTAATAAGTCATCAACAGAAACACTTGACCCCACCTCAAGATACATTCTTGAGCCACCCATACGCCAGGCTTTTTCACTAATAACAACCATATCATTCATAGTTAGTCGATCTTCACCCATTTCTTTATAAACAACATAGGCTGTCATCAACTTGGTAATACTTGCCGGCTCGATTTTTGCATTTGCATTTTTTTCTGCCAGCACCTTGCCACTGGCAAAATCAACTAATATATAATTTTTAGCAGCCACATCCGGTGGCGCAGGTACTGGTTTTGCGGCCAGTGCATAATCAAAATTTAAAAATGCCAATACAAAAAGCATTAAATGAAAACTATTTTTTACCGAATACAACCTTTTTGAATACGTCATGGAATATTTCTTTTAACTCGCTATCTAAAAATTCGTTATTTATCAGATTTAAGGAAGTACTGAATAAGCCTACTTGATGAGATTACTGTTCAATATTTCAGACGCTGGAAGAAGAACGCAACCAGATAGGGGCTCGGCAATATGTTCAACGCAGTAGCTGAAATTTTTGAGCGGCAAGATCACAATCATGACCGGCTCAGATTTTCCTTAGTAGTATTATGTTTTGGTATCATTTTAATGACAGTATTCACACCTGCCCATTTATATTTTATGTTTTTACATTTGAGACTTCTGCACACTTCATTTTAACAAGGTTTCTCTTGCCACGGCTTCAAACAAATGCTGCTAATCATTTTTAACTATTTTTAAACTTTTATGATTATTTTCTTTGAGCTGGACGACTACATTTTGTGCCACATGTTCTGACGGCAAAGGACCAATCCTCACCCGATACAATGCTTTTCCTTTTTTACTTTCTATATGCAATCTGACATCACTAAAACCTTCACCCTGCAATTTTTCCAGGTGTAACAAGGCATTATCTTCTGAGCTAAACGCGGCAATCTGCACATAGAGTTTATCACCTTCAACAGCGACAGGTTCTACCACAGCACGACTACGCTGGCGATTTTTGTCGGACTCAGTTGTTAACACGCGGATGCTTACATTTGCTGTACCAGTCTGTGCAACGCCCAGCTTTGTTGCCGCTGCGTATGACAGATCAATAATTCTACCTTGATGAAACGGACCACGGTCATTGACCTTAACGATCGCCTTGCGGTTATTATCATGATTGGTCACTTCTACAAACACAGGGATGGGCAGGGTTTTATGCGCTGCAGTCATCGCGTACATATCGTAATCCTCACCACTTGATGTACGTTTACCATGAAATTTATTACCATACCACGATGCAATACCTTTTTGCTGAAAACCTTGTGCAGAATCTTTTACGTAATAAGTGTTACCGAAAACCTCATAACTATCCGGGTTACCATATTTACTACGGGTAACAGATGCCGGCACAGCATCAGGAATCTCATGCCATTGTTTTGAATAATTAACAGGCGCACTGTCTTTTATTTGACCACAGGAAACCAGCATTACTATAGAACTCATTACTATGAGTTTTTGTAGATCCGGCATGGTATTGTTGCCCACGTATAATAAACTATAAATCATCTACACTCCTGTGCGCAAAAAAGCGCGCTTACTCTGGAAGGCTTTCCAAAAATAGAACCAGTGCCATTACGACGCATTAGTTTTTAAGTTCTTCACTTAGCTGATAAACGGCCATTGCATAAAGTACACTATGATTATACCGTGTAATAACGTAAAAATTATTCAGCCCTAGCCAATACTCATCACCTCCTTTACCTTTTAGCTCTAATAACGTGACCTCCTCTGCACCATCTATCCCGTGATTAGCGAGGCTACTTTTAAGAGCAACGCCCTGGGACTCTAACAGCTTAAGCGTGGTATAGGGTTTCAGGCTATTCTTCTCTCTAACAATTGATTTATTATTAACGGTAACAGGATGCACTACGCTGGCGCCTGACAGCCAACCGTGCTGGCTAAAATAATTCGCCACACTGCCGATCACATCGGCAACACTATTCCACAGATCACGTTTACCATCACCGTCAAAATCAACCGCATAATGACGGTAGCTGCTGGAGATAAACTGCGGCATCCCCATTGCGCCAGCATATGAACCGGTCATTTTATCGATACTGATATCTTCTTCTTTTGATAGTAGTAAGAACTCTTTTAATTCGCTTTTAAAAAAAGGACTACGTGGCGGGTAATCAAAACCTAATGTTGTTAGTGAATCAAAAACGGTATATTTCCCGGTGTGCTTACCGTAGTAGCTTTCAACACCGATAATCGCCGCTATAATTTCAACGGGCACGCCATACTCTTTTTCAGCACGTTGTAAAATATCCTTATATTCTGCAATAAACTTTTTACCTTTTTTACTGCGTTTACTGGTAACAAATATGGGCCGATATTGTTTCCAGGTAAGTACTTTCTCGGCAGGTTTTGCTATCGACTCCAGCACATTATCCAGCCGTTTTGCACCCGCAAATTGCGTCTCCAGATAAGTCCGGTCAAATCCATGCTTATTGACCATTTCATTTATAAACTGTTTTACATCGGCGCGCTGCGCATAGTTTGCGTGAACGGTCGCCGGCATGGAGCCGGTTACCAGCAAAACCCAGCTACCGATGACAAGAAATTTTGTTAATTTAAACATTATTTTCACTCTATTTACGTTGTTTTTATATTTTTTCAACGTCCTATGCCGAGAGCCACCCTGGTGACATAAATGTCACTTAGCAGGCTTATGCATGGAACAATTCCAGTTTACTATTTCACTATTTTGCCACCAAACGTCGATTGCTACTGATTGACATCAGCATACCGAAACCTGCCATTAAGGTTACCATTGAGGTGCCACCGTAACTAATCAATGGTAAAGGCACCCCCACGACCGGCAAAATTCCTGAAACCATGCCGACATTCACGAACAGATAGACAAAAAATGTCATGCTGAGACTGCCAGCCAGTAAACGTCCAAAACTATCCTGTGCCGTTGCTGCAATATACAAACCACGAATAATAATGAAGGCATAGAGCGACAATAATACAATCGCCCCCATAATACCAAATTCTTCTGCAAATACGGCATAGATAAAGTCAGTAGTGCGCTCAGGAATAAAGTCCAGCTGCGACTGCGTACCGTTAAGCCAGCCCTTACCGTAGATACCACCGGAACCAATGGCAATGGTTGACTGGATTATATGATAACCAGAACCTAAAGGATCACTCCCCGGATCAAACAGTGTTATTACACGCTGTTTCTGATAATCATGCATAAACTGCCACAACACGGGAGCCAGCGCCATCATCGAAAAAATTGCAGCAAAAAGTACGCGCCATTGTATACCACCAAAAAACACCACAAAAAAGCCTGCTGTCGCTACCAGTAACGAGGTCCCTAAATCGGGCTGTTTTGCTATTAACATGGTAGGTAAAATTACCAGCACTAATGAAATAATCAAAGCGGAAAATTTCGGTGGAAACGGCTTTTCACATAAGTACCACGCAATCATCATAGGCGTAACCAGTTTCATCATCTCTGAAGGCTGAAAACGAATTACATAAAGATTTAACCAGCGCTGCGCGCCTTTCCCCACATCACCTGCGACCAGTACAAGAACCAGTAATATAACACCAAGGGCAAAAAACCACGGTGCCCAAAGATACAGTTGATGCTGTGGGATTTGTGCCACAATAAACATAACAACTAAAGCAATAGTCAGGCGAATTACCTGCCGCTGCACAAGCTCTACCGAACCATCCGAGGCACTGTATAAAATACCCAGCCCGGCTGCCATTAACAATAACAACCCGGTTAACAGAACCGGGTCGATATGCAGCATATGCAAAAACCGCGAGCTTTTACTTTGATAATCAGATTCAAAAAATTGCGCGCTACTCATATTTTTCCATATAACGTTCAATCAATGTTCGTGCAATGGGCGCCATTTTACTGCCGTGTTCGCCATTCTCAGCGACCACGGCTACCGCCAGGATCGGATCCTCTACCGGCCCAAAACCAATAAACAATCCGTGGTCACGTAATTTTTTCTGCACGGTTTCTTCATCATACTCTTCGCCCTGGGCAATACCAAAGACCTGCGCCGTTCCGGTTTTACCAGCCATTTTAAATTTCATGCCCCAGCCTGTTGCGCGCGCGGTTCCCCTTTTCCCGTGAACCACTTTTTCCATGGCATTAAAGATCACATTCCAGTGCCCTTCTTTGAGTAACTCAATCATGGTTCTAGAAGGATCTCGTGTTTTCACCGCATCATTTTTCGAAGCATGAACCTCTTTAAGCATTCGCGGCACAATTTTTTCGCCACGACTGGCTAATGCGGCTGTTGCCACTGCAAGCTGTACGGGTGTTGTCAGCATATAACCCTGACCAATTCCAGCGATTAAGGTTTCACCCGGATACCAGACTTTTCTGTGTACACGTTTTTTCCAGTCTGTGGAAGGTAACAAACCACTGCGTTCACCCAGTAAATCAATACCGGTTTTTTTACCGAAACCAAACTGCGACAGAAACTCATGCATGTTATCGATACCCATACGGTAAGCCAACTCATAAAAATATACATCACATGATTGCTCAATCGCTATGTCCAGGTCCACTGTACCATGACCCTGTTTTTTCCAGTCACGATATTTACGTTCAGTATCGTCATCCGGCAATAAATAATGTCCTCTACAATATATTGACTCTCTCACCCCAAAACGACGCTGTTCGATGCCCGCCAGCCCCATAAATGGCTTTAAAGTGGAACCCGGTGGATATTGTCCAAACAGGGCACGATTAAACAGTGGTTTATATACACCGTATTGCAATGCATCGTAGTTTTTATGACTAATACCATGCACAAATAGATTGGGGTCATACCCTGGCTTACTGACAAACGTCACCACCGCACCGGTGTGTGGCTCAATTGCAATCACGGCGCCGGCAAACTCCCCCAGACCTGCATCCGCTAAACGCTGCAATTCAATGTCCAGATTTAATACTAAATCGTTCCCCGACACCGCAGCGATCTTATCAATAACGCGTATTACTCTGCCCTGGGCATTAACCTCAACTTTCTGCTGTCCTACCTGGCCATGCAGTTCAGCCTCATAATATTTTTCCAGCCCGGTTTTACCAATGTGTGTCGTGCCCCGATAATTACCTACATCAATCACCGTTAAATCTCGCTCCGTGATTCGCCCGACATAACCTACCGCATGCCCCGCAATCTCGCCCTGTGGATAAAAACGACTCAAGCGTGCATTGATATCCATACCCGGAAAACGGTGACGATTCACCGCTAGACGCGCGACTTCTTCTTCATTCAATCGCGTACGCAATGAAATGCCCTGAAATGAGCGACCAACGCGTAACTGTTCTTTAAAACGCTCAATTTCAGCGTCACTTATAGTAACGATCTCACCCAATCCCTTTAAGGTTTCATCCATATCATCAACCTGCTCAGGAATAATTTCAAGATGAAACGTGGGTTTGTTTTCAGCAAGAATGACCCCGTTACGATCATAAATTAAACCACGAGTCGGCGGCAACTCCATCAAACGGATGCGATTATGCTCAGAAAGGTCAGAAAAATGCGCATAATCAACAATTTGTAACCACGCCAGTCGAAACAACAGGCCGCTCAGCATCAGCAAACAAATAATCGCAGCCACAATAGCGCGAAATTTAAATATGCTCGCTTCATACGAATGATCAGAAACATGAGACCGATATGGCATAAATTAAAACACGACCCAGAAAAACGGTTTATTATTATTTTTATATGTAATTAGGTGCAAATAAACAAAATAACAGATATATGTATACAATTATATAGTGTTTACGCTGTTTCAGGCTCGACAATCTCTCAACAATCGATAGAATCAGTTGAAATAATAATAAGGCAGAGCTTGTTGACGTTTTTCCGTTAACAAACTTATAAAAATAAGATGAGCGCTTCGCACAATGATGTGAGCATCTCGTTTGATTGAAGCTCAACATTAAGTCACTTAAATAATAAAAATACAACAAGTGATGGGATACTACTATGAAATTAATCCTGATTGGTGCACCTGGTTCAGGTAAAGGTACGCAGGCCAAATATTTAACTGAAAAATATCACGTGCCGCAGATTGCCACGGGCGACCTGTTGCGTGCAGCTGTTGTCGCGCATACTCCGTTAGGCCGACAGGCCAAAGCAATTATGGATGCGGGCCAGCTGGTACCAAACGATATTGTCATTGGTATGATTCGTGAGCGCATTGCCCGTCCTGACGCAGACCAGGGCTTTATACTGGATGGCTTCCCGCGCAATATTGCACAGGCCGTGGCACTGGATGATATTCTGGACAAATTAGGCAAACCAATCGACGCCGTATTACAGTTTGATGTTGATGCTGAAATGCTGATACAACGCATGATTGGTCGACTCACCTGTATTTCCTGTGGCGCACTGTTTAATCTATTCACCCAACCACCTGCTATCGATGAAAAATGCGACGAATGTGGCGGCACACTACATCACCGTTCTGATGATAATGAAGACACCATAGAGCGACGATTAAATATTTTTGAATCACTCACACAACCACTAAGCGATCACTACAAACAAAAAGGCATATTGCATGTTGTTGAGGCACATGGCGACGTCAACGAAGTGACTAAACGCGTCAAATCTGCTTTACGCGGACTGCGCCCCAAACGCACGCCTGTAAAGCCAATACTGGATCCCGCACCCAGACCAGCTAAAAACAATAAACCGGCTGTAAAACATGTCAAGGTTGAACAACGCCAGGCTAAAATACGGCCACGTAAAAAAATTCAAACACTGTCCGGCAATACCACTGTCAAAAAACTGGAAATTAAAAAAGAGCTGCCAACCGTTGTCACGAAAAAAACAATAAAAGCGGCGGCAAAGAAAAAAGCCAGTACAACCAAAACCTCTACTAAACCAATTAATGTCCTGGATGAAACCCTGGATAAGCAGCTAAAAGAATTAGAAAACGAACTAAAACAAACCAAAGCACAGTTAAAAAAAGTCGCCGATGCTGAAAAAGCGCTGTTAAAAAAAGAAAAAAATAAAGACGCTGCTCTTAAAAAAGCACTTCATGCTGAGACAGCAAAACTAAAAAAAGGAAAAGCGTAGTTGGCAGTAGGCAGTAGGCAGTAGGCAGTAATTTTAAAAAATTATTACTACCTTTAAAATAGTTTTTCGCTTTTAACTGTTAACTGCCTCCTGCAAACTGATAACTTTCTTTTCTGCCAACTGCCTGCTGCAAACTTCGCTTTTAAACCTTCGCCTGCTGCTCTTCTACTTCCTTGCGCACCTGATCCATATCCAGCTCTCTGACTTTCCCTATCACTTCTTCCAGCGCACTTTCCGGCAACATGCCAGCTTGCGAGAAAATAGCGATCTGATCACGAAATATCATCAGTGTTGGAATTGAACGAATCTGAAAACTTGCCGCCAGTTCCTGCTCGTCCTCTGTATTCACTTTAGCAAACACAACATCATCATGTTTTTCAGAAACGGCATCATAGATAGGCGCAAAAGATTTACAGGGGCCACACCAGGTTGCCCAGAAATCAATAATGACAATGTCATTATTTGCAATGGTATCCTGTAAATTATCCTTTGTTATTTCAACTGTAGCCATGAGATCTGCAACCTGTTCTAATTTTAAAAAAACCTATTTTAACCTATCTGGACTATCTGCAACTTACTTATCAGCCACAAGGCTATAACCCGATGTCGCGGGCAGGCGCGGCATAGTAATTTCAGGGTATTGCCCCGTCAGTGCGCCCAGAAAAGCAACAATGTCTTTTACTTCTTTGTCAGATAAATCTTTATTCAGCTGTGTTTTTGCCATTAACTTAACTGCTTCAGATAAATCATTAACTGAACCGTTATGGAAGTATGGTGCCGTATCTGTGATATTACGTAAAGTCGGTACCCGGAACATGTGCGCATCAGCCACTTTACCCGTAGCCTCTTCACGGCCTTTGTCTGCAGTTAAATTATATTTTTTGTTATAGACATTATCAGCAAAGGTTGGGAACTTTGTGTAAAAACCCTGACCAAATTCCATCTTTGGACCATTAAACGCCGCACCGGAATGGCAGGAGGTACAACCTGTTGCAGCAAAAGTTTCCATGCCGCTTATCTGTTGTGTGGTCATGGCTTTTTTGTCGCCTTTCGCGTATTTATCATAGGGGCTATCTGGTGTAATTAAAGTACGCTCAAATGCAGCAACTGCTTTAGCAGCATTGTCCACTGTCATCAAATCTTTGCCGAACGCCTCATTAAAGTAAGGCGCATATCCAGGAATAGTACGCACTTTATCCATCGCCTGCTCAATTTCAGTCACGCCCATTTCAACAGGATTGGTTACCGGACCTTTGGCCTGATCTTCTAACAACGCCGCGCGACCGTCCCAGAACTGTACTGAGTGAAAAGCTGAGTTCCAGACAGTTGGTGCATTACGACCACCGGTTTTGCCATGTACACCCATAGAGAAAGTGCGACTATCATCACCACCCTCCATCACATTGTGGCATGAATTACATGAAACGGTACCGGTAGATGAAAAACGTGGATCCATAAACAGCATTTTGCCCAAAATCACTTTCGCATCTGTTGTCGGATTATCTTCAGGCGCTGGAGCGACAGAAGGAAGCGCTTCCCAGGCAGCTGATAGCGGCCCAGAAAAAGCCAACATTGCGCTCATCATTAAAACAACAACTGGACCCATCAATTTTTTACTGTTCATAAATAATTCCTCTGGCTAAAACATTTAACACAAGTTTAGAATGGCTCTAATTCTAATAGAAATCCAGTATATTATCAACGACTAATACTGCTCAATTAAAAGACAGAAGTTTAGCAGAATTTAACACGTAAGAATCAGAAGCTGACAGTAAAAAGTATTTCAGGATAGGTCGTCGAACAGTCGTCAACAAATGCGTCACAGTCTTTATATTCTTCATAGACAATACCACCACCAATATAAACCCGGTTATTAGTAGAGAAATAAGCGCCGGCACGATAACCAAATGAATCCTGATCATCTATAGATATGCCATTGAGATCGCCAAAATAAGTCCGCCGATAAAAAGCCCCTACATAAGGTTTAATAACTTTCGGCTGGGTAAACACATACCTTATCTGCGGACTGACTTTTGTAATCGAAGGATCACCGGAAAACCAGTGCTGTACATCGATTCCGATTTCCAGACCCCTGACCACATAATAACCAACACCGACACCCAGGATGAGGTAGTTATCATTAAAAGCGCTTCCCGAACCCAATACAACACCGACACTGGTAGAATTTTTTGAAAATGCGGCACTTATACCACCTGTACCTACACTGGCTGCCGAAGTAATATTACTTACACCCAGAAAAATCAATAAAACGGCAATTTTTTTAATAATTTTTTCCATTTTCCTTCCTTAAATATCATAAAATTTAAGTTTATTAACTCAACATTATCACAACGCCATCAGGTCTGTAAAAAAAGCATCTGATACTTATCTCGGTCCATATAAATCGCGATATAAGCCATCTTTACTAATTAGCTGCTGATGATTTCCTTCATCAATAATTTTACCCGCATCAAATACCAGCACACGATCTGCCTGTCTAACCGCGCTTAGGCGATGTGCAATAATCAACGTCGTACGATTTTGCAAAAATGCGTGCATCGCTTCATGTAATAAAGCCTCTGTTTCTGTATCGAGAGATGACGTCGCTTCATCCAGGATAACCACTTTTGGATCAGCCAGAATCATACGCGCAATGGCAAGACGCTGGCGCTGCCCGCCGGACAGGCGAATACCACTGCGCCCGATTATACTATCCAATTGCTCAGGCATTTCTTCTACCACATCCCGCAATTGGGCAATTTCCAGCGCCTGCCAGATATTTTCGTTTTTTATATCACGGCCCAGGCACAGGTTCTGTTTTACCGTGTCATTAAACATAGCCGGATGCTGTAATACAGTAGCGACATTTTCTCTTACTACGTCCAGGCCAATATCTTTTAAATTGACTCCATCAAAAAAAAGCTCACCCGAATCTGCAGGATACAGACCTAAAATAATTTGTACCAGGGTAGACTTACCGCCGCCGCTAGCACCAACCAGTGCAACCTTTTCACCTTGAGCAATTGACAGGCTGACGCCATCAAGCACAGCCAGGCCTTCGCCATACGAAAAACACACATCTTCAACACGTAAACCCACTGTGTGCTTATCTTTAAATGGATCTAACTTGTGCTGGTAATCAGGTTCACGTTTCATTGCCAGCAAGTTGTTAATCCGCTCAATAGCAGCATTTGCACTGTAATAACTGTACTGAATCCCTAAAATTTCCTGCATTGGTCCCATCATAAACCAGAGATAGGCATACACCGCAAACATTTCACCAATACTCAAACCACTAAATAACACAACCACCATGCTAAGGCCACGAAAAACTTCAAAGCCCATGAGGAATATAAAAAAAGACAAACGATTTGCTGCATCACTCTTCCAGCCAAACGCAATCATATTATTCTTTAGCTGCTGCGCACGCGAAATAACACGTTGTAAATAATGCCCTTCCCGATTACTGGCACGTATTTGTTGAATACCATCCAGCGTTTCTATTAATGCCTGCTGAAACAGTTCAAACGAAACATTTTCATTTCGTTTTAAACTTTTTACTTTTTTCCCCATCACCATGGTGAAATAAATCACCACCGGGTTCATTAATAAAATAAACAAAGCAAGCTGCCAGTGCATCCACAGCAGAACAACCGCAATACCGATTACCGTCAACACAGCAACAATAAATTTACTTAACGTCGCGCCCAGAAAATCATCAATAGCGTTCACATCGGTCACCAGATGGGACGTTATCGAACCGGAGCCCACCGCTTCATATTCCGCCATCGAAACTTTTTGCAGGTGATGCAATAGACCTAAACGAATACGAAAAGTCACCTCTTTGGCGACACGGGTAAACTGGCGCGTTTGCCACACCGCTAAAAGCAGCGCAACCAGTCTTAGCATCATCGACAGTAGCATTACAATCACAATAATACTGACAGGCGTTAACCACGAAGACGGAAATATACTGGTTAACGATTCGACAATTTTTCCCGGTTTTTCAAGTAAAACCTCGTCGACCAGCAACGGCATTAAGAGTGGCACAGGTACACTGACTAATGCGGCAAATATGGCAATAATATTTGCCAGAACAAGTGGTTTTTTATGCTGTTTAACAATAGCAAAAATACTTTGCCATGTGTACGCTGGCAAAACATCAGTATTATTGCTGTTATTTATTGTATTTGGCTGGCTCATAAACAGGTTTATTTTACGGCTTTTTCCAGGGTCTGTTAACACTAATTAAGTCATCACTGTTGTGACTGGAAAAGCGTCAATCAAGGCGTGAGGAGAGCAGTTTGGCCGTTACAAATAAATTATGGCCAAATAAACAACGAGCAACGCAAGTGGCGCTTTTTCAATCACAACCCGAAGGGTCGGGGCCATTAAATTAGTGTTAACAGGCCCTGGCACAAAAGGCAGTTTCTTGCCACTGCTTTCCCACAAATAATACCTGGAGACATGGAGCGGAAGCACCTTACTGAGACCGTCAGCCGCAGGGATGCGGGTGCCGAACCCCCATGGATGGGCCAAGTTTAATTAACATGGGGCGTGTCTCAGCAAGGTGCTTTCGGTTTATGTCGGTCGTAAATAATGGCTTTAGGCACATACACTGGCACCGAGACATGGATTGTGTGTCACCGCCAAAGACACGCCGTAGACCCATCCATGGGCGCTCGAACCCCGCATCCATGCGGGATACGGTCTTTGGCGGTGACACACAATCCATACCTCTCATATTTGTGGGAAATCAGTGAGTTTTTACCAGCTTTTTTTAGCGTTATAAAAATGACGTATTTTTTCATATAGTCATACTGTAAAATTCACGGGATTTTTTTAACCTTTACCTACCCTTATGAATACTCAAGAAAATAATACAAAACCCGCAAATACTAAGCTTAAGGCATTCATCTTCGATGTCGATGGCACACTGTCCAATACTGAGCGTGATGGTCATCGTGTTGCATTTAATCAGGCTTTTGATGAATACGGCATAGGCTGGCACTGGAGCGTTGAAACGTACGGTAAACTACTCGCGGTTACCGGCGGTAAAGAGCGCATGAAGTTTTATGTAGAGAAATTTCTCGACAAGGACAAAGTACCCGAGAACATCGAAGCCAAAATTCCTGAACTGCATGCTGCAAAAACACGTCATTACACAAAATTGTTATCCACTGGCGCTATACCATTACGCCCCGGCGTAGAACGATTAATACACGAAGCAAGACAGCGTGGTTTACGACTTGCCATTGCGACTACAACTACACCTGAAAATGTCACTGTATTACTGACACACACTTTAGGTGCTGACTCAATAGGCTGGTTTGAGGTCATCGCTGCGGGTGATATTGTACCGGCTAAAAAACCTGCACCTGATATTTATGAATACGCATTACACGAAATGAAACTGTCTGCGGATGAATGTATTGCTTTTGAAGATTCTGAAAACGGTATCAAGTCATCAACAGGCGCAAATTTAACTACCATCATCACCACTAACGATTACACCAGGGAGCATGACTTTACTGATGCCATCATCGTATTAGACCAGATGGGCGAACCTGACAGGCCTTTTTCTGTTACCTCCGGAAAGGCTAACAGCGCCACTTACCTGGACTGTGATTTGGTAATGAAACTTCATCAGCAAGCTATTGCAGCCTGAATATTTGTTTGACCTTATAGAAATCTGCATATATGTCCTGACCGGCGCAGGTGCCGGTTTTGCGGCAGGCCTATTGGGCATAGGTGGCGGATTAATTATCGTACCGGTACTGTTTTTTACCTTTTCAGCTCACGGCCATGAAACACAATACCTGATGCAGATGGCGCTGACTACCTCGTTAGCCACCATTGTTATTACCTCTATTTCGTCGACACGTGCGCATCATAAAAAACAGGCAGTATTATGGCCTTTAGTGCTTCTGCTAAGTCCAGGTATTATTATTGGTGCCTGGTTTGGCGGCTTATTTGCTTCGGCTATAAATAGCGATAGCCTAAAATCATTTTTTGCTATTTTTGAATTCGCCGTTGCAATAAATCTGTTACTGAAAAAACAGCCCGCTCAACATAACACAGTCATCAAAAAAACAGTTGCGGCGGCTGGCGGAACGGTTATTGGTTTTATTTCAACACTTGTTGGTATTGGTGGCGGTACCATGACTGTACCTTTTTTACACTGGTTTTCTATCTCAATGCGAAATGCCGTCGCCACTTCAGCCGCCTGTGGATTTCCTATTGCATTAATCGGCACGCTTTCTTACCTATATGCCAGTTACGACCTTTCGCTAAGCGGATCAAATGCAATCGGTTACCTGCAGTATGACGCATTGCTATTCATTGCTGGCAGCAGCTTTCTATTTGCACCGCTTGGTGCAAAAGTAGCCCACAGTATTTCAGAGAAAACACTTCGCCAAAGCTTTTCTTCCCTCCTTTTTATACTTGGCTTTATCATGCTGATTCAATAGATGAAAGTATAAAAAACAACCGTTTAAAAGATCCGGATCAGGCACTAAATACTATTAGCAAATATCCAGGAAAAACCCGCACCCAGAAAATAATAATCATTTTGTAACACCAGTGGGCTGTCCTCAAATTCAGCACCTCGTAAAGACTGGTAACGCATAAAAGCCCAATAAACAAAATCATTAGTTTTGTAAGAAAGACGATAGTTGGCAAAACTGCCACCAAAGCCGGCATCGCTTTTATATTCAGCTCTTGTTACTGTGGAAAACTCCGGCGCCACATCATAATAGTATGCATGATAATCCTGTGTTGCAAATTTAAGCCCTAGCGTTAGCTTATGAGACAAGCCGGTACTTGATAAACGCTGGTGTTTTAAGGTGAATCGCGGCTCGACCAAATAACCGACATTATCTATACTGCCAAGATCAACCGCAAAAGCAACACGAACCGGTATTTCAAAGCGCGCATCAAAATAATTTTTATTTTTATCGTTTAACAGGAATTCCAGTGATGGCCCAACCTGAAGTACGAAATCAAGATCTGGCATACCCTTACGTGCCAGCGTCTCATCACTGTCAACCGGAAACCCAAAGTCTGCACTAAGATCAATGATGATAGTTTCAGAATTATAAATAAAACTTTTTATACCACGATCAACCTCAAACTTTGGCGAACGATAGGTGAAATACGGCGCCGGCAAGATGAACTGGCGAGTCTGTTTTGCGCCGGGATAAAAATGATAGTTGAACACACCCAGGCCGATACCGATAGTCCATTGCGTATCTGCTTTGCCTGTCTCAGTCTGACCCGTTGTTTTAGCTTCACCCGCTTCTATATCAGCACCCTTATCTGCACAGTGGGCTGAACCGAATACAAAAAACCATGTCAGATAAAAGAAGAATAGCTTATAGTGGTGTTTGATGGTTATCACTTCAGGGCGTCTTTATTAATTCTTATATTATCCTAAATAAATTAGTTGAACCTACTACGAACGACCAATGCACTGAATCTACAAGACTTTCTCGAACATTTTGAACTCACGCTCTTATGCATCCTGCATCCG
>RCNG010000718.1_pt1 | contig 15649 bp, 14 predicted proteins | sample 2041371 | NCBI WGS metagenome assembly RCNG01 (sample SAMN09708227, study PRJNA481090) | Marine sediment metagenome, whole genome shotgun sequencing project. | biome: marine sediment; feature: ocean; material: sediment; isolation source: Sewage treatment plant 1 marine sediment (STP1) ... | reverse complement strand
CCAGGGTTTCCCCCTCGGCCACGGTGTGGTCCAGAAAATGGTCGCCGTCCAGCGGGGCGGGGACCTCGGTTTCAACGGGGCCGACAACCTTTTTGGCGCAGCCGGTCATCCCCACGGCCGCCACCACCAAGAGAGCCCACAGAACAACCTTGAACGGAATGAAATTTCCCAACCGGTTCATATCGCTGTTCCTTGTCAGGTCTGAATCACCCGGGGATCCCCCCGGTGGGCCGCATCATCCAGGATGCGGATCATTTCATCTATCTGCTGGGTGGCATAGAGTTTTTTTCGCAAGCCGGCCGCGCCCGGGTACCCCTTGAAGCACTTGGCAATGTGTTTGCGGACCACCAGGCATCCCTGATCCTCGCCTCGCATGGCCACCTCGCCTCGCAGATGATCCATGGTGACTTCACACATTTCGGTGAACGAGACCTGGGGCGCGGACTCATTTTCATCGACGGCCTTCATCCGGGCGAAGATCCAGGGATTGCCGATGGCCCCGCGGCCGATCATCACCGCATGGCACCGGGTGTGGGCGACCAATCGCCGGTAGGTTTCCCCGTCCACCACGTCGCCGTTGCCGATGACCGGAATATCGAGCGTTTCCACCAGACCTGCGATCCGGTCCCAGTTGGCTTCGCCGCTGAATTTCTGGGCGCGGGTCCGGCCGTGCATGGTGACCCAGGAGACCCCGAGGTCCTGCAACAGCAGACCGACTTCCCGGTAGTTGACGGACTCCTCGTCCCAACCCGTGCGGATCTTGGCCGTCACCGGAACGGGTGATTCGGCGATCACGCTTTTGACGATTTTTTCCAGCAAAGGCAGATCCGCCAGCAGGGCGCTCCCCCCGCATTTCTTGACGACCTTCTTGGCCGGACAGCCGAAATTGATATCCAGCACGTCCATGCGCCGGTCGGCCAGCAACCGGGCGGCCGACCCCATGTGCTCGGGGTCCGAGCCGAAGATCTGGATGCCGACCAGTCCGGTTTCCCCCTGGGTGTCCACCAGTTTCCAGGTGGCCTCACCCCCGTAGGTCAATCCGCTGGCGGAGGCGAACTCGCAAAAACCCATGTCGGCCCCGAATCGGCGGCAGATATCGCGGAATGGACGGTCGGTGACCCCGGCCATGGGCGACAGCATGCGGCGCACGCCCGCCAACCAGGGCAGGCGGGGATCCAGGTGGACTTTCTTGCGCGGCAAAGGAGCGGACACCGGTACCGAAGCCTCCAGCAGAAGCGGAATCACCACAGGGAATTCATTGACAGGGGCAAATTAAGCCACAGCCAGGATCTTGGCAATTGCCGACCGTCGATCACCCGCCGGAAGGACTGCGACTCAGGGACATTCCGCACCGTAGGTTCGAGCAAACTCAACGATATCGGACAGGTTCAAAACTCCATCCCAGTGGAAATCACCTTCATAGGAATAGGGTCCGAAATACAGCTCGGTGAAAAGGACGATATCGTGCAAGCTGACCCACAGGTCCCCGTTCAGGTCGGCGCTGTTGAGGCGGAAGTCTGACAACGCGGGGCTGTCCAGGACCCATCCGTTGACGATGATCGCCACCTGGTTGCCTCCGACAGGTTCGGCGTTGCGGCCCAGGAGCAGCGGGTTGGACCAATAGGTCATCCCGTTCGCGTCGGTATTCTGGTCGCAAACGGTCCCGCCCTGGCAGACGGCCAGATCACCGTTGGTATCCATCAGCCAGATATCCTCGTCGGGGAAGTTGGGAACCGGCTCGCCCCAAGGCGGCATGTCATCATAGAGGATGATGGTGAGAGTCCCATCGACCCTGTTTCCGGTCTGGTCGAACGCCTCGGTAAAGGGATATCCCTCGCCGTTCGGGGAGCAGAACAGGGACAAGGGTCCCTCGGTGGCAAAAGAAGCCTCGACGTAGGGTTCCACCGGAATGTCGGCACCAAAAAGTTGATCCGCTCCCGCGAAGATCAGCAAGACAAGACAAAGAGCGAAAAACCCGGGTCTACTCATGTCATCCCCCCAATGGTGTAGCATCCCCGAGGCCTGCCCGCTATGATGGCCCAGGGCGGAAAAACCGATCAACCTTCAGTGCGGGCGATCCTGATGTCATTATATCAAATCACCTTCGTCAATTCAATTCGCGCCTGGGGCGGCGCCGAGGTCTGGGTCCTGGAAACCGCAGCTGCCCTTCATAAACGAGGTATCGGGGCCGATATCGTGGCCCAACCCGATTCCGAACTCTTTCGCCGCGCCAAGGAGGCTCGCATTCCTGTTGCCCCACTCGCGGTCCGCTTCGACGCCGCACCCTGGACCCTGGCCAAACTCGTCCGTCATTTTCGTCGGACCGGCACGACCGCCATCTGGGCCAACCTGACCAAGGATCTCAAGGCCGCCTCGGTGGCCGGCCGTTTGGCCGGCGTCCCGATCATTCTTGCCTCCCGGGAAAGCGATTTCCCCCTCAAGAAAAAGTTCTATTACAAGTGGTATTTCAACGGCCTGGCCACGGGCCTGCTGGTCAATTCCGAAGCCACCGCAAGCACGGTGAAAGCCAGCGCACCCTGGCTACACCCCGAACGAGTCCACCTTCTTTATAAAGGCATCGACACTGACCGATTTCAACCTCCAGCCGCCCCGGCCGTAGGTCCGGTCGTCGGATTTGTCGGTCAGTTGATCCGGCGCAAGGGCCTCCGGGATCTCATGAAGGCCTGGAGGGCCATCGACGCCACCGACCGGGTCGATAAACCCGTTTTGCGCCTGGCCGGTGAAGGGCCCCTTCGGGACGAAATCCTGACCTGGCGGGATACCCTGAAGCAGCCGAATCGGGTCGAGCTGGCCGGCTTCGTCGAAGAAGTGGAAAAATTTTTCCAGGGGATGACCCTGCTGGTGATGCCGTCGTTGGCCGAAGGGTTTGGACTGGCGGCTGCTGAGGCCTCCGCCTGCGGTCTGCCCGTGGTGGCCACCGATACCAGCAGCCTTCCGGAAATCGTCCAGCACCGGGTGACCGGCCTGTTGGTTCGGCCGGGCGATCCTGTTACCTTGGCCCAAGCGATGACATCCATTCTGGACGACCAAGATTTCGGCCGGCGCCTCGGCCGAGCCGGAAGGGATCGCATCATCACCCATTTTTCCCGTGACCGGACATTGCGGCGCCTGCTGGAGCTGACCGGCGGACCCTCACTGCCCCCCAAGGAAGGTCTTGGACCATGAAGGATTTGAAAGTTGCGGTCATCCAGACCCACCCTGTTTTCGGGAAAAGGGAGGAGAACCTGTCGGCGGCCCTCGACTTCATTCCCGGTGGATGTGATCTCGCCGTCCTGCCCGAACTGTTCTGCACCGGTTACCAGTTTACCTCCAAGGCCGAGGCCCGCGGCATGGCGGAAAATCTGGCCATCGATCCCGATAAAGGGAGCGCCTGCCTGGCGCTCGGCGACTTTGCCGCAGCCTCCGGCACGACCATCGTGGCGGGTCTGGCGGAAATAGACGGTGACCGCCTGTTCAATTCCTCGGTCCTGTTCCGCCCGGACGGCAGCCGGGAGGTCTATCGCAAGGTCCATCTTTTCATGGATGAAAAATCGATCTTCACGCCCGGGGATCTGGGCTTTCCGGTTTTTGAGGCCTGCGGCACCACCATCGGCATGATGATCTGTTTCGACTGGATCTTTCCCGAAGCCGCCCGCAGCCTGGCATTGGCCGGGGCGGAAATCATCTGCCACCCCTCCAACCTGCTGTTGCCCTGGTGCCAGGCCGCCATGGTCACCCGCTGCCAGGAGAACATGGTGTACGCTTTGACCAGCAACCGAATAGGAACCGAAAACCGGACTGGCACCGCCTTGACCTTCAGCGGCCGCAGCCAGGTGGTATCACCCATGGGGGACAGATTGACTGGTCTGGATCCGGAAGAGACCGGAGCTGGTGTCGCCACCATTTCCCTGGTGGAAAAAGACAAGCAGTTCACACCGCGCAACGACCTGTGGGAAGACCGCCGGCCCGAGTCCTACCGAATGTAACTGAGGGGATTGACCGGGGATTGGTCAGGCGTGTTCGGAGAGGTCCATACCTTTGGGCACCACCACGATGCCCTCGGCCGAAACGTTGAACAGGATGCGGTCCCTTTCCAGATCGAAACCGATCTCCATGCCTTCGGGAACCACCACGTTCTTGTCGATGATGCAGCGCTGGACCTTGGCGTAACGGCCGATTTCCACATCTTCCATCAGGATGCTGTCCGTCACCTTGCTGAAGGAATTGACCCGCACCCCACGCCCCAGAAGTGACCGTTCCACATGCCCGCCGGAAATGACCGCTCCGCCCCCGACGATGCTGTCCTCCACGATCCCCGGCAACGTGCCGTCCTCGGTGAAACCGTGAACCGACTTGCACGGAGGCACCGGCGGCTGCCAGGCCCGGAACAGCCAGGAAGTGTCGTACAGGTCGAACTCGGGCCGCCGGCTGACCAGGTCCATGTTGGCTGAGTAGAAGCTGTCCAACGTGCCGATGTCGCGCCAGTACAGGGGCTCGCACGTTTCCTCGTCGCGGAAGGGATAGGCAAAAACTTCCCCGCGCTCAACCAGGCTGGGAATTATGTCCCTGCCGAAATCGTGCCGCGAGTCGGCTTGCTTGACGTCATGAGAAAGTTCCCGCACCAGGTTTTCGGTGTCGAAGATATAGACGCCCATGTTGACCAGGCAGTGCTCCGGATCCCCGGGAATCGTCTTGGGTTCGGAAGGTTTTTCCTCGAAACCCACCACCTTCCAGTTCTTGTCCACCTCCAGGATCCCGAACTGGTCGGCCCCGGCGCGGGGCACAACGGCGGCACTCAGAGTCAGGCAGCCCCCATTGGCGGCGTGACACCGGAGCAGTTCTCCGTAGTCCATGCGATAGATATGGTCGCCGGACAGGATCAGAACGTGGGCGGGCTTCCGAAGCTCCAGCAGGTAGATGTTCTGATACACGGCGTCGGCCGTTCCCTGATACCACTTCTGCCCCACCCGGTGCTGGGGTGGAATGCGGTATAGAAACTCGCCGCCTTCATAACTGAAGATGTTCCAGCCCCGCTGCAGATGCTTGTCCAGGGAATAGGATTTGTACTGGGTCAGGACGTAGATCTGCCGCAGGCCGCTGTTGATGCAGTTGGAAAGGGTGAAATCGATGATGCGGTAGGCGCTGCCGAAGGGCACGGCGGGTTTGGAGCGGTCCCTGGTCAGGGGGTAGAGCCGGTGGCCCTGGCCACCGGCCAGAACCAAGGTCAAGGTATCGCGGACCAGTTGCCGGACACTCAAAATCGCACTCCACCGGGCCAGAACTCCTGGACCGGCACTCCGCCTGAAGGCGGCATTGCTGGGAAATAGGTCAGTTTCTGGCGGTCGTCCTGGCGTCCACCAGATCCCGCACCGTGTCCAGTAGCACGGTAACGTCCGACGACTTCGTCACGTAGGCATCTGCGGCCCAGGTCAGATAGTTGTCCTTGTAACTGGAGTAGGCCGTGTTCAAAACGACCGGAACCGTGTTATCCCGTTCCAGAATGCGCTGCAGGGCCTCGATGCCGTCCATGCCCGCCATCCTGATGTCCAGGATGACCAGATCCGGCTTCATGGTCTCCACGAATTCAAGACCCTGGGCCGCATTACAGGCGGTCATCGTCTCGAACCCTGCGCGACGCAGTTCCGTTTCATACAGAAGTCTGAGATGGGGTTCGTCATCGACAATCAATACTTTACTCACAACCGGCCTCCTTTGCCCGCCTCCAGATGTGTGGGCATCTGGAAATCCCGTCCCTGGAATTATCTTAGTCCTTTCACCAGCAAGCCGCCACCCGACCATACTAAGCGTCCGGCGAATTTCTGGGAAGCGGTAATATAAAAGAAAATACCGCCCCGCCCTGAGGTTGGTTGGCCGCCTCGATGACCCCCCCGTGGGACTTGATAATCTGGGCACAGATGGTCAGGCCCAGGCCAGAACCCCTCGTTTTCGTCGAGAAAAACGGCGAAAAAAGCTGCCCCGAATCTTCCTTAGCAAAACCCGGGCCGTCATCCCTGACCTCCACCTTGACTCCTCCCTCCACCAGGCGGGAAACCACCTGGATCCGGCCTCCGTCGGGCTGGGCCTGCATGGCGTTGACCAGGAAATTCTGAATGATCTGCTGGATCTCCCCCGGATGCAGGTCCAGGGCCAGACCATCGGACTTCAGATCCATCTCCAGCCGGATACCCTTGCCCGCCAGTTCGGCCTGGAATCGGTCGGCCGATTCGGCCACGATCCGGTCCACCACCACTTCCTTGCGGAGTTGTTTCTTGGGTCGAATGAAATCCAGCAGGTCATGAATGATGGTCTCCATGCGGGCCACCTCGCTGGAAATGATGTCCGCGAATTGCCGGTTGGGATCCTCTTCCTGCAAATTGCGCATGAGGGTGCGTGCAAATCCCCCGATGGCAACCAGCGGATTACGTAATTCGTGGGCCACGATGGCGGAGGTTTCGCCCATGACGCTCAGGCGCTCCATGCGCATCAGCGTTTGCTGATCGTCCTTCTGTTTCTGGTGGGCCTTGTGCAGGTCGATCAGCCGTTGCTGCAACTCGTGGTAAAGCCGGCTGTTTTCGATGGCGCCGGCGCTCTGGTTAGCGAACATCTGCAGAAATTCCAGGTCCAGATCGGTGACCTCGGCCCCGCTGATGGCATTGTCGGCCACGATGACCCCGATGTAGCCCGCGCGGGTGGCCATGGGTGCCACGGCGAACTGGGGGCAGCCGAGCCAGGCGCGCACCGACTCCACTCCCGGCATGACCGTTTCCTCGGTGACCCGCAGGACCTGACGGTCATCCATCACCCGAATCAGGAGGTGTTCGGTGTCCGCCAACGGAACAATCATCCGCTCCACGATTTCATTGACGGCCACATCGGTCTGCTTGATGGACTGGTCGTAACTGGTCATCATCTCGAAAAGGTCGCTGGGCTGATCGGCTAGATCCTGCCAGATCCGCGAGGCCTCGTCGGCGTTGCTCGGCCCGATGGCAATCACACCCTTGAGGACCTCCTTGGCCTCATCGACCAGCAGCAGAAAGGCCCGGTTGAACCGCAGCCCCTGGCCCGCGGTCATGCAGATGAGCACCGCTTCGAGGATCTGGTCGAGGGAAAGATGGGCTCCGTAGAGAGCTTCACTCACCTGGTTCAGCAAGGAGAGTTTGGCCAGACGGGCGGCCCGCAATTCATCTTCATGGGTCCGCTTGCGGATATCCGCCAGAAGCAGGAGGCAATGGTTGGGTTCCTGGGTTTCCTCGCCGGTTTCGTCCTCAACGTAGTGCGCCACGAAGGGGGAGCATTGGACCTCGACCGGGATCACCAGCCCACTTGTGTGCCGCACCTGAAGCTGACGCAGCATACTGGACCGACAACGCTGTTCGGATTTGCACAGGCTGACGCTCGACGGCGGGACAAACCAGTTCTCCAGCGCCTCGCCCACCAGTTCGATGCAATCCTTGCCCAGCAGAATTCCCGCGCCCTTGCTGGCCACCGCGATATCTCCGCCGGGATTGACCACCAGCATGGGTGATTCGGCGGCTTCGAAACCCGCCGAAGCGAGATCCGCCCGACGCCGGAGGAATCCTCGGTGATCCACTTCACACTCCTATCAAGATGGCCTCGTTCAAACCGGGCCTGCACGGCGCACCGCACGGTAAAGTTTTTCGTACTTGGCCGCCGACCTGGACCAGCCGAAATCGCATTTCATCCCCCGCGCCTGCAGACGGCGCCAGGCCGGCTGGTTTTCCCACAGGGTTTCGGCCCGGCGCAGGGCGGCCATGAGATCCTCGCTGGTGGCCTCATCAAAGACGACCCCGTTGCCGTTGCGGCGCACGGCGTCGATGACGGTGTCGGCCAGGCCGCCGGTCTTCCTGACCACCGGCAAGGTACCGTAGCGCAGGGCATAAATCTGGGACAGGCCACAGGGCTCGAACACACTGGGCATGAGGAACAGATCGCTGCCGGCGTAGATGCGATGGGCCAGGGATTCGTCGAAGGCCCCGATAAAAGCCACCTTGTCCGGGTGCCGGGTCGCAGCCTTGGCGGCCGCCGCTTCCAGCGTCTTGTCCCCGGTGCCCAGCAACGCGAAGGTGAAACCGTCTTCAGCCAAACGGCCCAGCAAAGGCAGGACCAGGTCCAGCCCTTTCTGGGGAACCAACCGGCCCACGAACCCGCACAACGGTTTGCCGTCTTCCGGCTTCAGACCCAGCTCTTTCATGAGTTCTGACCGACAGGTCTGTTTGCCCGACAGGTCGGCAGGGCCGAAGGACGCCGGCAAGGCCGGATCCTTCAAAGGATCCCAGGTGGTGTAATCGGTCCCGTTCAGGATGCCCGAATAGGAATCGCCCCGACCACCCAGAATCCCTTCCAGCCCACAGCCAAAGACCGGATCCTCGGTGGTTTCGACGGCATAGGTCGGGCTGACCGTGTTAACCCTGTCCGCGGCCAGGATTCCCGCTTTCAGGAGATTGATGTGGCCGTGGAACTCCAGCAGCCCCGGATAGGAAGCCATGGAGCGCGGCAATCCCAGCGTGTCGATTCCCTCAACCGGATGCACGTCCTGATGGGCCAGGTTGTGGATGGTCAGCAGACTTCCGGCCGGTCCAGGCACGCCGCGGCCGGCATACCAATGGCGCCGGTACAGAAGGGCCGGCGCCGCCTCGGCGTCGTGGGCATGGATCACGTCCACGGGCCAATCCAGCAGACGGGGTAACATCAGCGCGGCCTGTCCGTGCATCGCCGCCCGAGCCAGGGAGTCGGAAAAAACTTCTCCCTGATCGTCGACATAGATACCTTCCCGCCCGAACAGCGAGGGGCACTCGACCAGGTAGATTTTCACCTTGGCCCTGGGTGATCCCAGCATATGGAAACGAACGTCGTGCATTTCCTGCCCCACGCGCATCACCAATGGCGGCAGTTTTTTCACCGGGCTGATTTTTTCCACCTTGCGGTTCAGATGACCGTACAAGGGCATCACCACCCGGACATCGTGTTTGCGGGCAGCCATGGCCCCGGCCAAAGAGGTGACCACGTCAGCCAGCCCTCCGACCTTGGCGAAAGGCGCCATCTCCGCGCTGATCATCAGGATGTTCACTTCAGGATCCCTCCCCGCGCAACCGCTGCGCCGCATCTTCGGGTATCACCGAATTGATGGTGAATCCCGTTCCCACCTCGAGGCCGGCCGGCCGGTTCAGCCGGGGCATGATTTCCAGGTGCCAATGAAAACTATCGCGAACCGAGTATGCCAGATCATCCAGCCTTTCGTCACCGTACAACTCGCCGCTAACCGGAGCCAAGGGCGCACTGTGGATGACCAGGTTCAAGGAGGGATCGCCGTGAATAGCGTTCAACCGACGCAGGGAAAAGGCCAGCACCGGGGCCAGGGCGGCCAGATCCTCATCGTCAGCCTGGACCAAATCGGCCTGGTGCCTGGTCGGAACCAGGAGCATCTCCCAGGGAAAGCGGCTGGCCCAGGGAGTCAGGCACAACCAACGATCGTTGCCGCGAACCACCCTGCCGCCGGATTTTTTTTCGGCCGCCGCCAGGTCGCATAAAAGACATCGGCCGGTGCGGTCGCGGTATTGGGCGAACCGGACCGCTTTGTCCACCACAATCGGCGGCAGTTCCGGCGTTCCGATGATCTGCATGTGAGGATGAGCCAGCGTGGCCCCCGCCTCGGGACCGTGATTGCAGAAGGGCGAAACATACCTGTGCCCCGGCCGCCGGGAAAAAACCTCCGCCCGGTCCCGCAATACCTGGAGCAGTTCGAGCAACCGCGATTCATCGAGGGAAGCCAGACCATCGGCATGGTTTGGTGAATAGACGATTACCTCGTGGGATCCGACTCCAGGCCTTTCGGGAAAAAGGCCCGTGGATGTCCCGGAGGGCCGGACCTCGAGAGTGGACGCATCGACTTCCGGCCGCAGGGCGGGATACATGTTGGGAAAAACCCTCAAACGCCACCCGGGCCCGTTGGGAGCTGCACCAGATTCCCGGCCGAGGGCCAGGATTTCCCCGGTGGTGCTGGATTCGTGGCCGGGACAGAAGGGACAGTGCGCCCCCGGGGCCAGGTCCCTCTGCATGAGGCGAAATTCATTGGGGCGGCCGCTGCGGCCGGCTGCCATGATCACCCAGCGACCCGTCAATGGATCCTGACGAAGCGTCGACATTTATGTGGGGCCCTTCCAAAAAAAACCGAGTTCGCTCGGAACTTATTCCTTCCCTGATGCGTAGAATACATTGTGACGGAGATAATACCAACCGCTTCCCCCCAATTCAGCGGCACCTCCTCCGGTCACGGCGAACATTGACGAGGCGAGACGAGAAAGGGAACGGACCCCAGGGCGAAGGGTCCGTTCTTTTTTTTGTCCGGGACTCGATGGTGGTTTAAGATGGTTTATGTGGCCCCAAGGGCCAATCGCGGCAGACCGCCCCCCTCTTCCAAACGGTCCACATACTGACTCAAGGTCTCGAAATCCCCCATTTCCAGGATCTTGGCCAACTTCTTGGGCATCGTGGCCTGCCCCCCCTGGCTGCGCCAGCTGGTCATCGCCGATTGCCCCGCCTGGGGCCGGAAATCATCCATTTCCCAGGGGTGGGTGTAAACCAGGCAGCCGACTCCCTGGCGCCGCGCACTGGCGCGAAGGGCCTTAAAAACCGTCCAGGGCATCAGTCGCAGATACCCCCCTCCGGAGAACGGCACATTGACCCCGAGAAACCGCCAGGTCGGCATGGGCACGACCGTAAAGGGCGGGCCGTCGCCTTCCAGCCTGAAGGGACGGCGGGGCGAATCCGGCTGGCCATAGCGGGGATGGTGGACCGGGAAGATGGAACAATCGTAACGGAACCCGCAGTCACGCAGGATATCCAGATACCCGTGCACCGACGGGGTGATGCTGAAACTCGGCGCCCGGTAACCGGCGGGCGAGGTCACGCCGGCGGTGGCCAGCGCTTCGAGGGCCCGGTCGCAGTCGGCGCGGAACTGGTCGGGCGTCAGTTTGAAGATCTCCGGGTGGGCGTAGCTGTGACAGCCCACCTCGTGGCCGTGGCGCACGATCTCGCGCACCACATCGGGATGCCGCTCGGCCGTCCACCCCAGAACAAAAAAAGTTCCTTTCACACCGTGTGCATCCAGCAGATCCAGACACCGGGCCATGCCCTTTTCGACCCGCTGCTCCTGGTCGTCCCAGACCTCGGGCGGAACCCGATCGAGATAGTTGTGTCCGTGGAACCACTCCTCCACATCCACGGTGATGATGTCGCGGGGCACGGCGGAAACAGTTGGGACCATCGATCACTCCACCGGCCGCCCGGCCCGGGCCAGGCAAGCGAATTGAAGGTATTGCATGTCGGACCATCGGCGGAAGGTCAGTAGGTTGACCAGACGGAACTTCAGTGAGCCCGTCGGATTGATGCCTGCCATGGTTTCGACGGTGAATCCGCATTCGTCCATCAGGCGGATCATGCTCGACCGGGTGAAAAACCGAAGATGGGTGCGGTCGAGAATTCCCTCGTCAGTGTAGTCCCAGCGTCCGTGGACGGCCAGATCGACCACATTGAAAAAATACCGCACGTTGGGAAGGGAGGCGACCAGGAAGCCGCCGGGTTTCAACAGCGGCCGCAGGGAACCGATCAGAGACACGGGGTCAACAACGTGTTCGATCACGTCGTTCAAAACCAGGCAGTCGAAGTGACCGGCCGGCAGATCGGAACAGACTTTCGCGACATCTCCCTGCAGAACCCGGTCCAGAACCGCGGCGGCCTTGGCTGCGGCAACCGGGTCCATCTCCACCCCCCACACTTCGACGGGCGTCCCCACCTGGGCCCGCGTCTTCTTGAGATGGTCCGCAAAAGCGCCTTCTCCACACCCCACCTCCAGGAAAACGGTGGCCTCGGCGGGGATGAAGTCCAGCATCTCGTGCCGCTGGTTTCGGAAATATTCAGACAGTGCGGTCTCCCTCAGCAGGATCTTTTCCGGGCACAATGAGGTCCCGCGATTCCCAACCCAACAACTTCATGGCAACCATTAGACCATATCCTGAATTCTCCTCAGATCCGACGGGCTTCCCATGACCAGCATCTGGTCATCATCACCGAATTCAAACTGTCCATCCGGCACCCGCCCGACAATTTCGGCTCCCCCGTCCCGCTTTTGCTTGACCAGCAGCACCGTAACTCCGTAGCTGTTGCGCAGATCCAATCCCGCACAATTGCGCCCCAGGAAGGCCGCGGGAACCGGGATTTCAGCTAAACTCAGGCCCGACACCCCCGGCATGGGGGTGAAACGCCCGACATCTTCCATGGATGTAACCATACTCGAGGCCGTCTCGCGCTTGAACATTTCGTTGTTGTACTGCTGGATGACATCCTGCACCTGGATCGCGCCAACCAGAATGCCTTCGGCGACCACGGGAACCTCGTATTGATAAAGGCCCAATTGACGAATGACTTTGTCCAACTGGTCTTCCGGTCTAACCACAGGGAAACCCTTGGATTGCATAATGTCATAAGCCATGATGGCCTGCCCGGCCTGGTGGGTCATCCCGAGGTAGGGCCGCAAATCATCGAAATTGACAACCCCCTCCAACCTGTCCCCGGCTCCAATGACAAAAATAGAGTTGTGTCGGTTGGTCATGAACAGGGAAAGCAATTCGAACAGATTCGCCTCTGAACTTACCTTGCCCTCGGGTTCACACATCACTTCGCTGGCCTGCAGGTGACTCAGCACATTCAAGCTGCGACCTTTGTAGAGATCCAACCCGCGGCGCAACAACTTCTTGGTGTAGATGGAGGCGCTTGTGATCCTCGAGGCCAGCATGGTGGCAATCACACACGAGATCATTAGTGGCAGGATGATTTTGTAGTCGCCCGTCAACTCGAAAATGATCATGAAGGCCGTCAAGGGCGCATGGGTCGTCGCTGCGACCACCGCACCCGCTCCCACAAGAGCGTAGGCACCCGAAGAGGCGGTAGCGGAAGGCCAGATGTTGTGAACCACCGTACCCAGTCCACCCCCGGTCATGGCTCCTATCATTAGCGATGGAGCAAAAATCCCTCCTGAGCCTCCCGACCCTATCGTGATGGCGACAGCCACGATCTTGACCAAGGCCAGCAGAAGCAAGGTCTGCAGTACAAGGTCTTCGTGCAGGGCCATCTCTATGGCCTCGTACCCTACCCCCATGATTTCCGGAAAACGCAGCGCCATCAACCCGATCAGGAGGCCCCCGATGACCGTTTGCACGACACTTGGGATCCTGGCCAGGGGGCCCTCGAAAAAATCCTCCGCGGCATACAGGACCTTGACGAACAACAGCCCCACCAGACCGGCGATAACCCCAAGCAACCCGTAGAGGCCCAATTCCCATGAACTGACCAGGGAGTATTTAGGGATCAAAAAGGCAGGCAGATCCGCAAAGAAATGGTGACTGACCACCGTTGCTGCCACCGAAGAGATCACAATGGGGGTCAGCTGGGACGGGGCGAAGTCCCCCAGAATCACTTCGGCGGAAAACAGGACCCCGGCGATGGGCGCATTGAAGGTGGCGGCAATGCCTGCTGCCGCGCCACATCCCACCAGGGTACGAAGACGGCGCTCTCCCAGATGCATCAACTGCCCGATGGCTGAGCCAAGGGCCGACCCGATCTGCACAATGGGGCCCTCACGCCCCACCGAGCCTCCGGTTCCAATGCAAATACCGGAAGCGACCATTTTCGCCAGCACAACCCGCGCCCTTATCCGCCCCCCGCGCAGCATGACAGCTTCCATTACCTCCGGGACCCCGTGTCCCTTGGCTTCCCGTGCGAAAAAGTGGATGATTATACCTACGAGAAGACCGCCGGCAGCCGGAATGAGAATCAATTGCCAGGGAGGATGGCTGCGAAGACCGTCCAGGGTAAAAGCCGGCATCTGCCAGGCCTGGACCTGCACCAATTGAATGAATTTTCGAAATCCGACCGCACAGAGACCGCCCAAAAGTCCCACCAAAACGGCCAAGAGGACCATCAAAGTGTGATAGGACTCCAGAAATCGGAATCGGATACGACTTGTATTCAGCAGCTGGTTAATATTCATGGGGGGAATATCCGGAACGGGACGGCGGAATGCCATATAAATTTCCTTGGATTGGCCCCCAAATTTGCCCACGTGGAGATGCGGAACTCCCTGGGAATCCAACGAATGCAGGATCCCACAATCGCCCTCTGGGACCGGGATTTATTTCCGCCCCTTTGGATTGAAGACCGCCTTCATCGTTTGGCAAACCAATACGAACACATCCGTTAGCCGAAGAACCCCGACAATTTCCTTGCTGTTTTCCCCTGTTACCAGCAACGAATGATGATGACCCATCAGAAGGCGGTGTATGGCATTCTGCAGAGAAGCGTCGACAGGGATGTACTCTCCCTCCGTGGGGGTGTACATGAAATCTGCAACTCTTTGTCCTCCCGCTGCCGTGCAAAGTTGGTCCAATGGCAGATTCCAACAATCGTTCTCTTTGAGGAGGAACTCGATATAGCTGTTGCTGATGCCAAACCGGGAAAGATGGGCTTCACCCAGTTTGTCGCCGAAATCCGGCTCAAGGGCTTTGATGATGTCCATCTGGCTCAGCTTGCCAATGATGTGATTGTCTTTGTCGAAAACGAGGAGTGCTCGGTGCCTATAGGGGGTCGACTCAAATTCCGCCCGGGCTTCCTCCAGCGAAAGGATAGCCTCGTACAAGGTGGCGTCCTGCGGAACTGTGGCGTATTCGGCCAGGGGAACCATCAAATCCTTTACAGCGATGTCTTTCATCTTGATCTTCTCTTTCCGGCTCACCATCCCTTTTTCTTGAGGATGTCTTCAATGGCCTGGGCCGATCGTTTTTCCAGAAGCACCATCCGTTGGTCCGCAGCGTCGCCGATCAGACTCGTCAGGGCCTGGATATCCACGGGCTTTTCCAGGAACTCCGTGGCTCCCGTCTTTATCGCCTCGATCCCCTTGGAGACCGTAGCGTGGCCGGTAAGAATGATCACCTGCTGGTCAGCGTCCTCGGACAGCAGTCGTTTCAGGGTCTCGATACCGTCCATGCCCGGCATCTGCAGATCCAGAATCACAGCGTCGAAACGGTGAGCATCCACGAGTTCCAGCGCCTCGGAACCGTTGGACGCCGTATACACTTCCATTTCCCGCAACTGCAGTCGTTCGGAGAGCGTCTCAGTGAATTCCGATTCGTCGTCGACGAGCAGCACTTTCGCCTTTGCCATTTCTACACCTTTCCTTTCAAGCAGAGACTTCCGGATCGGTGGGCAGTTTTATGTTGATCGCAAACCCGGCATCGTTCCGTTCGATGGCCACCCTTCCTGCCAGTCGAACGACGATTCCCGACAGTTCCACGAATTCCTCCCGTGACTCGATATCGTCGCCCCCGGAAACACAGGAAACCAGAATGTTAACACTATTGTCGTCCGGGCGTATCACAAGCTCGAGGGTTGGCGAGGGCTCCGCCGCAGCCAACACCAGCTCCCAACTGCAAAACAGGGCTCGTTGCACCAGAAACCCGTTGCAGAGGATCGGCACCTCACTTTCAGGCGCCGTGTAGGTGAGCGTCGCCCCCCGGCGCTCTAGCAGCCGGCAGGTCAGGACGGACAGATTGTCGACCGTTTCCCGAAGATCCAGTAC